>SMEU01000340.1_pt1 | contig 17902 bp, 22 predicted proteins | sample 2456051 | NCBI WGS metagenome assembly SMEU01 (sample SAMN10132600, study PRJNA489261) | soil metagenome | isolation source: day120 un-amended silt loam soil | place: USA | collected 2015-05-01
GGCCATGTTCGAGACGGTCTCGATACCGGTGTAGGCGAGCATCGAGATCGAGACGGCGAAGACCAGCTGCGAGAGGCTCGGCGCGACGCCGAGGTGGACCTGGTCGACGAGCACGCTCGGGTGCAGGACGAGCGCCGCGCCGAGCGCGACCAGGGCGATCTGGGTGAAGAGATCGAGGATGGCGAGGGCGATGTTCAGCTTCGCCGACTCGCCGAGACCGCGGATGTTGACCAGGGCGAGGAAGGCGATCACCGCGATTCCCCCGATGATGTCGCCGGGCGAGTGGCGCAGCTCCGGGAAGAACGCCCCCAGGTAATGGGGCACGAAGAAGGCGCTGATCGCGATCGTGAGGATGTAGTCGAGCGAGAGTCCCCAGCCGGCGACGAAGGAGACCACCTCGTTGAAGGCGTGACGGGCGAACGAGGACGACCCGCCCGCCTCCGGGAACATCGCCGCGCCCTCGGCGTAGGTCTTCGCGGTGAGGGCAAAGAGGGCGCCGGCGAACATGAAGACGAGTGGCGTCAAGCCAAGTGCGTGGGCGGCGACCAGGCCGAGCGCGTAGTAGATCGAGGAGCCGACGTTGCCGTACGCGGTGGCGAACAGGCCCGTAACGCCAACCGTCTTGCGCAGCCCACGTGCCTTCAGCTCTGCCATCGGGGATCTACCCCGATGCTGGACCCACCCCCGTCAAGAAGGCGTGAACTACCGGGCTCCTCGCATACAGATTTTGTGAAGACGCCTTCGGGGAGTGTGCCCCGAGCGGCCGTTCCTAGAACTTCACGAATTCACGCACTTCTTCGTAGAGGCCTTCGCTCTCGTGGAGGGCGCCGTGAGAGAGGCCCAGCCACTGCAGGTTTTTTTCAGCACCGTTGACTACGGCGCTCGCTTCGGGCAGGATCACCCAATCGCCCGTCGAGCGCCAGGTGCCGTAGCGCGTGGGCCCGGGCGCCTCGTTGCCGGCATTGAGTTCTTGCAGGAATTGCGACCCGGGACGCGCCTCGACGCAGGAGGTCTGTTTGCAGGTGTAGGCGAGGTGCGTCCCGTGGTTCGGCCCCCCGAGTGACACCCACTCGTCGACTTTGGCGGTGCCGCCAAGGGTCTTCAGGTAGTAACGGCTCGAGAGGCTGCCCATCGAGTGGGCGATGATGTCCACCTTTTGCGCGTTGGTTGTTTCAAGCATTTTTTTGACCCTGGCTTCGATTGTTCCGGCGACTTTCACATGGGATTCCAGCCAGCTGTAGGACCAGTTGTGAAGTCGGGATGCGGGCCAGCCATCGGCCTCGAAGCGGCCGACCATCGTTTTGAAGGTTTTCAAGTTCCCTTTGTATCCGTGTACGAACAGGATCGGATCGTGGCCCTGTTTCGCCTCTTCTTCGGGCGAGTGTTCTTCCGCGGGCCATTCCTCTTCTTCTTCCGGTCCTTCCCATTCTTCTTCGGTTTCCCAGGCTTCGCAGCTCTCTTCCAGCCAGACCCATTCTTCGCTGCACTCGGGGGCGATGAACAGGTCGATTTGGCTCCCTTTGAGCGCTTTGGCGGTTGTTTGGCCGGTCAGGGCGCCGTCTTCTTTTTCGCCGGTGCCGTTGAAGGGGCAAAAGATGCCGTCTTTGGTCTTGGTGTATTTGATTTTGGTGACGCTGGCGGTCGCGGTGATCGTCGAGGGGAGCGTGGCGCTGTCTGCGTATTCGATGCTTTTCAGCCCGTTCTGGCTGCCGATTTGGAGTTCGCAGGTAGCAGCGGCGACCGTGATCTTTTTGCCGCTTTGACAGACCAGGTCGACGTCGTTGGCATTGGCGTCCAGCCTGTACTTGCAGCCTTCGGTCACCACCGTCGCGGCGATCCCGAATGACGTGCATTCGCCGTAGGTCGGAGCGAGTTCGACTTCTGTTCTCGCTTCGGTCAGTTCGCCTTTAAGGGTGGCGGCTTTGCATTTCACGGTGATCCCCGCTTCGGCGGTGAAGACGTGTTCCCCCGACTGTTGGCCGCTGACTTCAGCGGTGTATTCGCCGGCCATGAACGCCTTCGAGGCCGCCGCAGGGGCAGCCATCGCGAGGACCGCGACGATGACGACTATCGACACACCGAAGCGCTTGAGCACCTGCGCCGTCTCCTCCCTCTGCTGGGCGCTCCTCCGCTTGACGGTAGGTCTATCAGATAGAAACTTTTAATCAAGTCCTATTGATCATGATTCCGAGCGAGCTGGGATCAGCTGTCGGGGGAGGACCTCGCGAAGTGCAAGTGCGACCGGCGTCAGCGAGCCATGGAGCGCAGTTCCCGCCTGATCGTGATTATGAGCAAAGCGATCAAGGCGGCGCACGAGATGATGAAGATGAGGTGAGAGATCGCGCTCCTGTCCGGTATCCAGCCACCGGCACCCGTGGACTCTGCAGACGAAGGATTCGAGGTGGCGGAGATTCCCGCAACACCACCCACACCGCTAGCTCCCTTTTGTCCCAGGGGCAGCCGAGGGACGTTGGATATCGCGAGCGAGGTCGAAGCTCGCTTCAGGAAGGTCGCCACTAGCTTCCATTCCGGTCCAAGGGCAATTGCGGGCCAGACGAAAGCCAGCAAACGCCACGGAGGCACTACCCTGGCCGACCCGACTGAGCCTCCTTTGACTCCAGGGCGCGTCGCGCCGCCCGAAGCCTTTCCGGCGCCGTTGCGAGCAGAGGCAGTCGTCTGCTGCGCACCCCCCGGCGAAGCGGCGCTCGCTGCGCCAGTCGACTCCTTCGTGCCGTTGGCTATTTCGTTGACCAAAGGTGAGTCGGCGCTGGGACTCGCAGGCCTGGTTGAACCGCCCGAGGAAACCGGCGCGAGTTGGGAGGAGCCAGTCGCCCCAGCCACCTTGGCCGGGGAGTTCTGGGGTAACGAGGGGGTCTCTGCTGGAGCCTGAGGCACAGATGGGATCACCGGTGCCGGGGGTGCAGCGGGAATCTGCGTCGGAGCATTCGGAAGCGATGGAGCGGAGATTGACCAACGCGATCAGGACGACACCCGCAAGTGAGATTCCAGAGCGCACGGCAGGTTTCGGGGAGTGCGTCGTTTTCTTATGCCGACGAATAGGCACGGCTCCTCCGCAGGTTCCGCTGATACTCAGTACTCAGCTTAACTAATACCCAAAATTTGGACGTATATACGTCTTAAAATCAGAAATTAGGCTTCAAAACAAGCCACATCAGGCGGGTAGCCTTGCGTGGTGCGCGCGGGCCGGACTCGAACCAGCGACCGACGGATTATGAGCCGGGCTGGAAGCCATCCGTAGATCCGAATCTGGCCCGATAGCGCTAATTACGTCCAGGGAGTTCGGCTGAGTTGGGGACCAAGTTCTCTCCATCGCCCCCGGCTCGAAGTCCATCAGATCCTTGACCGAATAACTGGAGGGATGGGAATCTAGGGAGCGGCGGGGTTCCGCGAAACCCAGCGAAAGGCGAGCGATGGCGATCACGAAGAGGGAGCAGGAGCAGATTGAGAAGGCGAACGCGAGCGGGAAGACGCCGGTCGTTTTCATCCACGGGCTCTGGCTGCTGCCGAGCAGCTGGGATCGCTGGGCTGCGGTCTTTGAGGAGGCCGGCTACGCCGCCCTCACCCCGGTTTGGCCTGACGACCCCGAGACGGTTGAGGAGGCGCGGGCCAACCCCGACGTCCTCGCCAAGAAGACGATCGGGCGGGTCGCCGGCCACACCGCCGAGGTGATCGGCCAGCTGCAGAAAAAGTCGGCAGTGCTCGGCCACTCGACTGGCGGCCTGCTGGCCCAGATCATCGCCGGCCGCGGTCTCTCGGCCGTCACGGTCGCGATCGATCCCGGTCCGTTCCGCGGCGTCCTGCCCCTGCCCTTCTCGACGCTGAAGGTGTCCGCGCCCGTCCTCTCGAACCCGCTCAACAGGGGCCGCGCCGTGACCCTGACGTTCGACCAGTTCCCCGACCGCGGCCCGCTTCTGATCCTCGACGGGGAGAAGGACCACACCGTGCCCTGGGCGATCGCCAACGCCTCCTATAAGAGACAGAAGCGCAACACCGGTGTGACCGAGATCAAGTCGATCCCCAACCGCGGCCACTCCTTGACGATCGACAGCGGCTGGCGCGAGGTCTGCGACACCGCCCTCGAGTTCGTCAAACGGTTCACGGGGGACGACGCCGCCGCGGCAAGCCAGTAAAGCGGTGTTCCGAGCAATGGGGCGGGCTGGGCTCGAACCAGCGACCGCGGATAATGAGTCGCGCCGGAACCGCTCTAACAAGCCGAATCTGGCGGGTTTGAGCGACGGGGGGTCTGAGCAGGAATAGGGAGTTCGGCGGAGTCGGGGACAAATTCCGAGACAAAGCTTGAGCAGGGTCGAGGCATGGCGGCGGAGTGCGAAGCAGGGAAGGCGATCCAGGTGCGGTTGTCCACTACGCTTCTTGGATGAGTCGTCCCGCGACCCTTCTCATGTGGTTTCAGCTGCGCTCGCCGGAGCTGGCCGAGGACTTTGAGCATCTGATGGCAGGGGATCGCGACATCGTCCGCGGGTCGCTGGACACTGTGTCGGATTGGCGTCTTACGCGGCCGGCGGACGTGCCCGGACAGGCGATCTACCAAGCCGACTACGTGCTGATCGCGGAGATCCACGGGGTGGAGCGCTTTGAGCAACAGGCAAGCGAACACGTCCAACGCTTGACGGATGACCTGGAGCATTTGGTTTCGAGCCGGGGGATGCTCGTCGTGCGTCCCGTCCTTTGAAATCCGCGCTCGGTCAACGGGTCGACGGCATCGAGGAGAGTCAACTGCCGCGGGCAGGCCTGTCGTCGATGCCACAGCGAAAACCCCGCTTTTCCGGGCTTTCCTATGGGGCGGGCTGGACTCGAACCAGCGACCGACGGATTATGAGTCGGGCTGGAAGCTGTCTGTAGAAGCGAATCTGGCCCGATAGAGCGAATCACGTCCAAGGGGTTCGGCTGAGTTCGGTGGAGTTGGGGACTAATTTCGGGACCAAGTTTCGGTGTCTTCAGACCACAGATTTGCCTCGGCGATTTCATACGCGCAGCGCACCGTGATCAAGCCCGTCCCCGGACGGGTGAAGCGAGCAGCGTGCGCTCTACCTCCTGACCGAGGTGACAGATTGGATGACCGCGCCGCCCTTAGCGCCGATTACCCAGATTGCGGTTGACCTGCCCTGCGGATCAACAGCGATCTGCGGTTCGCCGAGGCTATTCGTCCAACGGGAGATATCGGCGGGTCGCGACCAGGCACCTCCCGGCGGATGCCTTGTCGCCTGGATGGCGAAGTTGGGGCCGGGGCGGGTGTCGTAGCCCTCCCAGATCGCGGTCGCGCTGCCCCGGGAATCCACCACCAGCTGCAGATGCTGCCCACCCCGTCCGTGACCGGTGGTGATGTCGACCGGCCTCGACCAGCCCCCTCCGGCCGGACGGGTTGCGCCCTGGACAACGAGATAACTGCCGTTCGAACGTTGCCAGATCGCGGTCGCGTCGCCCTGGGGGCTGACCGCGATCTGCGGATCCTGTACGAGGCGGTGCCCCGCCTTGGAGATGCTGACCGGCGCCGACCAGATCCCGCCGGCCGGGCGGGTCGCAGTTTGGATTCGACGGCCATAGGCAGAGAACCGACGGCCATTGGGCACCCTGCCTACCCAGACCGCTGTGGCGTTGCCCTGGGCATCCACAGCCACCTGCGGCCAAGCGCCCCTTACTCCATTGGCAGAGAGTGTGACCGGCGCCGACCAAATCCCTTCGGATGAGCGGGTTGAGATTTCAATTGCACCGCTGTATTCCTCCTCCCAGACCGCAGTTGCGCCGCCCTGGGGGTCAAGTGCGATTTGCGGAGATCGGGCGGCCTTTTTCGGTGGAGACACGGTTACCGGTGCCGACCAGATCTCTCCAGTCGGTCGGGTCGCGCTTTGGACGACTGAACGCCAACCTTCCTCCCGTTCCAAGAGCCAGACCGCAGTCAGGGTGCCTTCAGGGCCAGCCGCGAGGAGCCCCGGCCACGCGCCAGCCGCGGAGAGGGTGACCGGTGGGGACCAACTCCCTCCGGCTGGGCGGGTCGCGCTTTGGACGACGCCGGAGCGACCCAGACGGCGTCCCCAGATGGCCGTCTCGTTGCCCAGGGGGTCAACCGCGATCTGCAATCCGTACGCATCTTCCAAACCGCCAAAGAAAGGGGATGGAGTGGACCAAGGTCCGCCAGCTGGCCGCACCGCGCTTTCGTAGATGAGTTTTCCGCCGCGGTATCGCCGCCACACGGCGGTCGCATTGCCTGCGGAATCAACATCGAACAACGGAGATTCTTCGCCGATATTGATGACCCCGGAGACATTCACCGGGTACGACCAACCTGGCGCGGCGCTCACGGGCGATGCGACCAAACCCGCCGCCAAGCAACCGGCGATGGTCAAGCACAGAAACCACGAGCGAGGTGCATGCGTACGCAAGCGACTCGTGGCCCCTCCGAACATCATCGATCTCCCCCACATCCCGCGATCTCCATCTCGGTACTTAGCGAGTCTACTTTGCCGACGCGAGAGCGGCGGCCACTGGGATGGGGCGGGCAGGACTCGAACCTGCGCTCCACGGATTATGAGTCGCGCCGGAACCCGTCTGCAGAGCCGAATCTGGCCTGATAGCGCGAATCAAGTCCAAGGAGTTCCGCTGAGTTCGGTGGAGTCGGGGACCAATTTCGGGACAAAGTTTTCGGCGGCCAAAATCGCGACATCCACGCTGTCGCTTCCACGCGAGAGCAGTTGTGTCAGGATCGCCGCATGGCAGATGAATCGGTCGCGGACCGACTCCGCGGATTCGGCGTGAAGGGCATCCTCGTGCAGATGGCCGAACGTGGGCAGATTCTTGAGCTGAAGTGCGAGATGCCGCAGTGCTATCACCCCAACGGACGCGACAAGTTCGAATCGCTCGCGACGGAGCGCAAATTGTGGGCGCCCTCGCGCGACCACTACCCGATCCTCAGTTCGGCCGGTGGAAAGCTGCGTGCCGACAACGTTCGGTTGTCCCATATCGAGTGCAATCAGCGTGACCACACCCGGCGGAAGCAGATCGGGGCACTGCTTCTTGCAGGCGAATCACTGGAAGACATCGCCGACACGCTGAACCGCAAGAAGACCCCGGCGTTTCACGGAACGAAACGATGGACGGCGGCCATGGTGCGCGCGGCCTACGTGTCCTAGTCCGGGTTCCGCTTCGCGCGATTTGGGAGCGCGCTGACTCCGAGTCGTAAATGCTCGCGCCTCGCGCAAGCTGCGATCGTTCACGAAGAAATTGTGTCCTGGATGACCGATGGTCTCTTCATGAACGATTCGGGCTAGGTCGAGCTCGGCTCCTTCGTCCGCCAACCGATCTCAGACCAGTACGCAGGTTCGTTGGTGGCGGGATTCAAGTACCAACCAGGTGGGTTATCCAGGCTGCACCAACGGGGCGGGGTGTCCGGCTGCACCGGGATCGGTCGTGACGCGTACTTTGTCTCCAATCGCTGTCGCCGACGTTCTTGCGCTCGCAGAGTGTTGTTCCTGAAGAGGGCGTTCAGCATCCAGGCAACGCTTATTGCCAGCCAGAAGGCGCCGGTGCCGTATTTGGCCTCAGCGAGTGCCCAGATGCCGAGGCCGGCGGAGGTCGCGGAAAGGGCGATCCCCCCGATGCGGAACTGGCGCGGAGTCATGCTTGGGATGGTACTTCTGATCCGCGGCGCTCGCCAACCCTTGGACCTTTGGGGACACGCTGGTGTGTCAAGGGAGGCGACATCGGGCGTGTTTGGCGAAGGTTCGAGCACGATGCGTAGACTGATCCACCGCTGCCGCTTTGCGCGAAGGCGACACCGAGCGACCTATGGGGCGGGCTGGACTCGAACCAGCGACCGACGGATTATGAGTCCGCTGCTCTAACCAACTGAGCTACCGCCCCGTTGGGGCGAGAGTAGCGGGGCGCGTGGGGTTTGGGCAGCGGTGGGTCAGGCGCTGAAGAGCTGGGCGAGGGAGCGGCCGACGTCGGGCCGGTCTTCTTCGCTTCAGCGAGGTCGGACTCCATCAGGCCCGCCAGCTCGGCGAGGCGGCGCAGGCCGACGACGCCGGCGGTGCCTCGCAGGGCGTGCGCTTCGGCCCGCATCGTCTCGAAGTCGGTCGTCTCGGTGGCGAGGCCGGCGGAGATCACGTCGCAGCGCCGTCGCGCCTCCTCGGCGAAGGACTCAAGCAGCTCGGAGTCGGATGCGGCGTTGTCGCTCATTCCGCTATGACCTTCTTCACGACTTCGGTCATGAGTTCAAGCCCGAACGCACCCTCGACGACCGAGCTGACGACGCCATTGCGGTTGATCGCGAACAGCCACGGCTCGCTCGGCAGATGAAAAGCCTTCACCTGCGAACGCACGCCCTTACCCGGATCGTTGTCCTTGTAGATCTCCATATGGATGAACGCCGCCTCGTCTCCGTATTCCTCCTTGACCTGCTCGGCCACGTCGACCACCGGCCCGCAAACACGACTCTGGCAGAACTGGGGGGTCGCGAACAAGAGGAGAATCGGTTCCTTCCCCAGCACGTCCGCGTAATCCACCCGGTTCTGCGTGTCCGGCGGGATCCGCGTGGTGATCTTCGAGAGGTCGCCGCCGACGTCGGCGGGCGTCGGGGTGTGGATCAGCGGGGCGTTCTGGCCGGGCCGGGGGATCGAGTGGAATTCGCCGCCTATCGCGCTGGGCAGCAGCGTCCCGGTGATCTTTCCGCCTTCCTTGACCAGCGCCGCGATCCGCCACTCCCCGTTGCTGGGGAAGTCGACTTCGGTCGAGTAGACGACACCGGCCGCGTCGGGATCGTCCACCGTCGTCTTCGCCCGGAAGGCCGGCTCCGTGGCGAGGGTTTCGATCGAGGCCAGAAACGGGCCGATCGCCGGCTCATCCAGCGCCTGGGCCTGCGGGTTCGCCGCGGAGCCTTTGTCGCTGGAGCTCGCCTTGCCGCCGGATTTCGATTTCGCGCCCGGTTTCGGAGTCGGCGCCTTGGCGAAGTAGAGAGCGACTTCGGCGTCCGAGACCTGCGTGCGGTCGCGTTCGAAGACACCGAACGGGTAGCGGTTCTCCCCCGTGTAGAAGACGGACGCAGCCGGTGAGACGACCAGTTCGGACGGGCCTCCGGTCGCCGCGTTCAGGACCTCGCGCAGGGTCTTGCCCTGAGCGCTCGGGAACTCGCTCTTGGGTGGCGCCGACTGGCTCTTGGCACTCTCCGCGGACCCCGATCCGGAGCCCCCCGAATCCGAGCCGCCGCAGCCAGCGAGAATCGCGGCGGCGGCGAGCAGGCAGAGGACAGCACTGCGGGTGGCGCGCATCGGCGGCATGTTATTGAGACCGGGCATGGCGAAGGCGCGCCGCGACGCCCTTCGAGACCGCTGTATAGGGTCCCCAGCGGTATCGATGATCGGAGGAGAGACTGGATGGCGCAGCGTGCAGCACTGGTAACTGGGGCATCGAGCGGGATCGGCCTCGCCATCGCCCGGACCCTCGGCGAAGAGGGCTACGGGCTGACCGTTTCGGCGCGGCGCCCGGAGAAGCTCGAGGAGGCGGCTTCCGGTCTGCGCGCCGACGGCTGCGCGGTCGAGAGCGTCGCCGCCAACATGACCGACGAGGACGACGTGCTTTCGGTCTTCGCCGCTCACCGCGCCGCCTACGGCCGTCTCGACGTGCTGGTCAACAACGCAGGCGGCGGGATCGGCGCGCCGATGGAGGAGATCCAGACCAAGCACCTCGACATGCAGCTGGCGGTCAATCTGCGGGCGCTGATCCTCGGCACCCGCGAGGGGCTGCCTCTGCTGCGCGAGGCCGGTGCCGAGCACGGCAAGGCCCTGATCGTCAACACCGCCTCGATCGCGGGCAAGGGCGGTCAGGCCTGGCTTTCGATCTACGCCGCGACCAAGGCGGCGGTGATCAACTTCACCCAGTCGACCCACCGCGAGGCGGGCGCGGCGGGCATCCAGTGCACTGCCCTGGCACCCGGGTTCGTCGACACGCCGATGACCGAGTTCGCGAAGGGACAGGTCCCGGCCGAGTCGATGATCCAGCCCTCCGACCTCGGCGAGGCGGTCCGCTTCCTGCTCCGCACCTCGCCGAACTGCCATGTGCCGGAGATCGTCTTCACCCGACCAGGTGAGGGACTCGACACTCCCTGAGGGCGATTCGCCGCTGCGCGTCCTGGTTGCGGCGTTCGGCGATGCAGGGCATGTGTTCCCAGCGATTGCGCTGGGGCGGGCGCTGGCGGCACGGGGTCACGAGGTGGTGCTCGAGACCTGGGAGGAGCGGCGCAGCACGGTAGTTGAAGCGGGACTCGGTTTCGCCGCTGCGGAGGAATACCGGATGTTCCCTCCTCCCGAACCCGACTCCGCCGACGGCCGACACGCGGCCGAGGCGGCGCGAGCCCTACTGCCCCTGTTGGAGGAGATGCGCCCGCACGTCGCGGTCAGCGACATCCTCACCTTGGCGCCGGCGCTCGCCGCCGAGCGCGCCGGGGTGCCGCTGGCGACCCTGATTCCCCACATCTACCCCGTGGTTGAGCCAGGGCTGCCGTTCTTCGCGATCGGGTTGCGGGCGCCACGCACGCCGATCGGGCGGGCCGCCTGGAGGGTGGGTTGAGTATCCGCGTGAGTGGCCGGCCGGGGTCGAGGTCACCGGGCCGATGACCTTCGAGCTGCCCCACCCCGAGACCGAGCTGCCGCCCGGAGAGGAGCCGCTCGTCCTCGTCGCCCCCAGCACCGCCCACGACTCCGACAACCACCTGGTCCGCACGGCGCTCGCGGCGCTAGCTGGCGAGCCGGTGCGGGTGGTGGCGACGACCAACCGCGTGACCCCCCAGCGTCCAATCGAAGTGCCGGCGAACGCGATGCTGGTCGACTGGCTCAGCTACAGCCAGCTGATGCCGGCCGCCTCACTGGTCATCTCCCACGGTGGCCACGGCACCGTCGCCCGCGCGCTAGGCGCCGGCACCCCCGTCCTCGTCTGCCCAGCTCCCGTGGCGCCTCTGCCGGCCGGCGCCGCTTCGCTGGGCGGTGCGGCGGTTGCTCGCCGAGCCCCGCTTCGCCGAGCGGGCTGAGGAGATCGCCGCTTGGGGAGAGCGAAACGACGGCGCCCGTCGCGGCGCCGAGCTGGTCGAGGCGCTCGCTTCGGCCAGTCAGCATCGAGATGAGAAGCTCCGGGGGTGGGACTCGAACCCACATTGAGCGCCTTAACAGGGCGTTGCCTTACCAGTCGGCCACCCCGGACCGTGCTATGCCAGATGAGCTATCCCGGAACAGCGTCCGGCACAGAATTTAGCGGCAGTGCCGTAATTCCTGCCTCGACCTCTCGATGACAGTTGGCGCAGAGCAGAATGCACTTGCGCGCCTCGGCCCTTGACCTCGCCAGGGAACGAGTCGCGCCATGCTGGCTGAGCTGGAACTGCTTCAGCGCGGGATCCAAGTGATGAAACTCCAGCACCTGCTGGCAGCGGTCATAGCCGCAAAGCAAACATTGACCGCCAGCCTCCTCCACCAGCTTGCGCTTGATCTGCCGCCTCCGTTGCGCGACCCTTTCCATCCGACAGCGCTTGCACCTATAGTAACCGCGTCCCTCGCGGACGAAACCAGTCTCTCCGTGACGTTTACAGCGGGACACCATCTCGCGGGCCCCATCCTCTGAGCGCCGCCTGCGACGAAGGTTGGGCTTCAGCTCATATCGCCGCATCCAGTACCGAACCGTGGCCAGGCTGCGATCCATCTTGTGGGCGATCTCCCGCAGCGACAGGCCAGCGCCAAGAAGCCGTTCCAACTCCTCCTTGGCTGGCGCACCCTTCGATGCGTGCTTCTCAGCCTGTGCCGCCTCCAACCCATGCTTCTTCACCCAGTAGCTGACCGTCGATTCGTGCTTGCCGACTTGCTCGCCGATCGCCTCGAGCGACATCCCTTCCGCCAGGCATTGCTCTAGGAGCTTTTTCTCCACGGCGGCATCTTCTCAAGCGATGCAGACAGAAAGCTGCGCAGAGGGTTGTCTACACGGTACCCGCGGGCCGCTGCGTATGGGCGATGCGCTCGACCAGCCCCGCTCGTTCACGACTGAGCGCGGCGCGGGCCTCGTAGTCGCCTTGCTCGCCAGCGGCGGCGATCTCGTCCTCGAGCCGGCGCTGCTCGAGCAGCAGGAAGTTCAGCTCCATCGCCTCGTGGGAGGAGGGCTCCTCGTGAGCCTTCATCACCAGCTCCGAGATCAGCCCGGCGAGCGCGTCGTCTTCGTGGGGGAGGTTCGAGGCCGGGTCCTCGGGATGCTCGCGCAGCCAGGTGGCGGCGCGCAGGCCGGTTGGCGAGAGGTGCGCCTCGGTCAGTCGCGCCAGGTACTCCCTTCCCTCTTGCGGCAGGGCGATGCACATCGCGAGCAGTGCCCGCTCGCGGCGCTCGCGGGAGGTCAGCTCGACCGCACGTCGCTGTGGAGCCGCCTGCCCGGCAGTGTCGTTTCCGCCAACTCGAGTCGCGTCGCCGCCACTCAGCGGCTGGGCCGCGACCACTCTGCCCATCACCATCGCCGGCTCCAGATCAAGTCGCTCGGCGACCCGTCGGACCAGCTCGTCGCGGCTCGCGGTCTCGCCCATCGCCGCCAGCACCGGCGCCACCTCGCTCAGCGCGCGGTCCCTCTCCGCCGGCGAGGAAGCGTCCGTGCGATCCAGCACCAGACCGATCTGGAAGGCGTTCAGCTCGACCGCCGCGTCTACCAGCGCCCGGAACCTGTCCGCCCCGTCCGGCTCGGCCATCATCTCGGCCGGGTCCTCCCCGACTGGCACCGTAGCCACCCGCAGCCGCATCCTGCGGCCGCGACTCGCTGAGCCCGCAGCATCGCCTCCTGACCCGCCGAGTCGGCGTCGAGCGCCAACACCACCTCATCGACCATGCCCGAGAGCGCCGCCACCTGCTCCCCGGTGATCGCCGTGCCCATCACCCCGACCGCCTCCTCCAGGCCCGCCTGGTGAAGCGCCAACACGTCAGTGTATCCCTCAACCACCACCGCGCGCCCGGCCTTGGCGATCGCCGCCTTCGCCCGGTCGACCCCGTACAGCAGCTGGCTCTTGTGGAAGAAGTCGGTCTCGGCGGTGTTGACGTACTTGGCGCCCTGATCGGAGCGCATCGCCCGCCCGCCGAAGCCGAGCGTGCGACCACGGCGGTCGCGGATCGGGAACATGATCCGCTCCCGAAAGCGGTCGTACTCCCCCCCGCTCCGCCCACGCTGGACGAGGCCGACCCCGCGTAGCTCCTCGACCCTGAACCGCGTAGCCGACGCCAAAAGCGCGCAGCACCTCCTCGCGCAGCCCCCGCCCGGCGAGGTAGTCCCGCGCCTTCCCCGCCTCCTCCGAGTCCCAGAGGTAGCTGGAGTAGAACGATGCGGCGCGGTCGAGCAGCTCCTCCAGGCGGCGGCGGTGCTGACGCCTCGCCTCGGCCCGCGGGTCCTCCTTCTCGCGTTCCAGCTCGACCCCGTAGCGGTCGGCGAGCAGCTCCACTGCCTCGGCGAACCCAAGCCCCTCCTTCTCCTCGACGAACTTGATCACGTCACCCCCCACTCCACAGCCAAAGCAGTGGTAGAGCTTCTCCTGCGCGTCGACCGAGAACGACGGGGTGCGCTCCTCGTGGAAGGGGCAGAGACCGACCCAGCGGGCGCCCTGCCGACGCAGATCGGTGTGGGCGGAGACCACCTCGACGATGTCGGCGGTCTGCTTCAGTCGTTCCAGGCTCTCCGGCGAAATCAACGCCATCAGAACCGCGCCTCCTCGGGGATCGTCAGCTCGGTGTACTTGGCGATGCAGTAGCGGTCGGTCATGCCGGCGATGTAGTCGGTGGCGCGCTGACAGTCACTCGCCTCGCGGTCCATGGCCGGCAGCTCGTCCGGGTGCTGGAGGTAGTGGTCGAAAAGGCCCCGCATCGCCCGCTCGACCCGCTCGTGCTCGCTACGCGCCTCGGGGCCGAGGTAGACGCGGTCGAACATGAACTTGCGCAAGCGCAGCATCGCGCCACCGATCTCCGGGCCCTGGACGATGTCGCCCGCCTCGGTTGAGCGGTCGACGATGTCGCGGACCAGGGTGTCGATCCGCGCCGAGCCAGTCGGCCCCAGCAGCTCGATCTCCTCCGCCGGCAGGCGCCATCCCGCTCCAGCACCTCGACCACCCGCAGCGAATGCTCGTTGTGCTTGAAGCCGGTGCCGCAGCGCTCGCGCACGGCGGCGTCGAGGGACTCCTCGCCGGCGTGGCCGAACGGTGGGTGGCCGAGATCGTGGCCGATCCCGATCGCCTCGGTCAGGTCCTCGTTCAGCCGCAGCGCCCGCGCCACGGTGCGGGCGATCCCGCAGGCCTCCAGGGTATGGGTGAGGCGGGTGCGGTAATGGTCGCCCTCCGGCGCGACGAAGACCTGCGTCTTGTGCTTGAGGCGGCGGAACGACTTGGAGTGGACGATGCGGTCGCGGTCGCGCTGGAACGGCGTCCGCAAGGGGCTGTCCGGCTCGGCGACCGCGCGCTTCGCCGGATAGGAACGGGTCGCGTGCTCGGAGAGGAACTCCTCCTCCCAGGCCTGGATGCGGTCCGCGAAGGTGGCGTTGGCGGGCACCCGTCGATCATAAGCCGCTCCGCTTATGCCGCTGCGCGGAGCTGCACGTGCGCGTGATGCTCGAGCGTCTCCCCCACCGCCCGCTCGACCTGCCGCAGCTCGCGCGGCTCGGCCTTCGGTGCCTCGGCAAGGGGCTGCGCCAGCGCCTCGACCATGAAGCGGTGCGCCCATGCCGAGAGCTCAAACGAGCCAGCTTCGCAGCCGAGGCCGTGGGCGTCGCAGGAGGCCAGCTCCGGAGCGAACCCGGCGGCCATCGCCAGCTTCAACCGGAAGGAGAGCGCCGTCTCCAGCTCGGTCGTGCCCCCCCGAGCCGGGTCGTCGAGCAAGGAGAGATAGCGACAGAGCAGGTTGTAGGCAGGCTGGTTCGGTTCGGCGGAATCGAGCAGGCGCAGCACCCCGTCGCAGGCACGGGCGGCGGCGGTCAGGGCGGGACCGGAGGAGCGCAGGCGGGAGTAGCCCTCGACGGTAGCCACGCTGGTCACCGTCATCAGGTCGCCGCGGCCCTCGTGCAGGATCAGGTCGAGGCGGAAGAACGGCTCGAGGCGCCCGCCGAACCGGGATCGCGGCTTGCGCACCCCCTTGGCGATCGCGCCGATCCTCCCCCTGGTCTTCGAGTAGAGGTGGAGGATGCGATCCGCCTCGCCGTAGCGAATGCTGCGCAAGACGATCGCCTCGGTCTTGAGGGTGGTTCCCGGCACGTCATCAAAGGTGACCGACGGGCCGGACGTGGCGGTCGCCCGGTTGGTGGCCACAGGGTCTGTTCGGTGCCGAAACCGCCCCCGTTCCGGTATAGGGTCTCGCCAAGATTCGACCGGATGACCAGGCGAAAGTCCTAATGAACGCTCCACGCTCGGCCACTCGCCTGCTCGTCGGGACGTTTGAGCTGTACCGGCGCTACCCATGGCTCTTCCTTGTTCTCGCCGCGGGGGTGATCGTTCCCTACGAACTGATCGTTCTCGCGGCGACGGGCACCGGCGCCTCCTCTCGCACGAATGCGAGCATCAGCATCCAGCTGTTGCTCACCCTGGTCGACTGGGTGCTGGTCACTCCGCTGGTCTCAGCTCTCCATGTTCACGCCGTCGCGGAGGCGAGTCGCGAGCGGGAACCTCAGATACGTGCCATCGCCCTTCAGGGCCTCAGGGCCCTGCCAGTGGTCGCCGCGGCGACGATCGTCTCCTCACTTGGGATAGCGGTGGGGCTGGTGCTGCTGGTAATCCCCGGGGTAATCCTCCTGCTGCGATGGGCTGTAGTCGCACAGTCCGCGGCGATCGAGCGCGAGGGTTGGTTGCCAGCATTGAGGCGCAGTGGCCAGCTGACCAGGGAGCACTACAGGCACGTCTTTACCTTCCTCGTCGTGGTCGAGGTGATCGCTGCTGCGCCGTTCTTTGCGGCTGATATCGGCTTCGGCAGTCACGACACCGGGGCGGCGGTTTTCCTCACCAGCCTCGCTCTCCGCATCTTGACCACCTCCTTTGCGGCGCTTGCCGCGGCGCTGCTCTACTACGACCTCCTGGCACGCTGGGACAGCGCGCCGGCGGCAGCCGACGCCCCTCGGGCCTCATTCGATCCCCGGTCCTATTCGGACCCCAATCGACCGAAAGGCTGGTACGTCGACCCCGACTCTCCCAACCGGATGAAGTACTGGGGAGGAGCCGAGCGACCCGAGTGGAGCGGCAGGGCGCGAGCTCCGCGGAATGTCAGGCGAGCCTGGCGCGCGGCGGAGAAAGCGCCTCGATGAACGACGACTGGCGACTGCAGATAGATGCACACGAGGAGAGCCACGCGCGGACGCTGACGGAGCGCCTTGATGCCGAAGAGCTGGAGCACGAGCTGAGCGACGCGTTCCACGACCGCGTCATCGTGAGCCGCAACGGAGCGCGGATGTTCCTCTACGCCGGCACTCGCGATCAGGCCCAGCGGGCCCAAGACGTCGTCGAGGCCCAGGCGCAGGAGCACGGATGGGCTGTCGAGGCGGACCTCCGCCACTGGCATCCGATGGCGGAGGATTGGGAGGATCCCGACAAGCCGCTGCCCGAAGACGATACTGCTCGGCTGGCCGAGCACGAAGCCCTGATCGCGCGGGAGCGCGAAGAGACGGCGAAAACCGGACATCCTGAATTCGAGGTCCGCGTCGACCTGCCCTCGCGCCATGACGCCGTGCGGTTCGCCGAGCGGTTGCAGCATGAGGGCCTGCCTGCCGTTCACCGCTGGAAGTACCTGCTGGTCGGCGCCACCGACGAGGACATGGCTAGGGAACTCGCCGAGCGGATTCGCGGCGAGGCGCCCGCTGGCAGTCGGTTCAAGGTGGAGGGCACCTGGGCGAAGGCCCTGTCCGAGGGTCCTTCGAACCCGTTCGCCGTGCTGGGTGGACTCGGCGGCTGACTACCGGCGTCGGCGCCGCGGACGGCGGCGGAGGCGCACCTGGCAATTCGGGCAGAAGTAGGTGGAGCGGCCGGCGACGACGATGCGGGCGATCGGGTTGCCGCAGGAGGGACAGGGCTCGCCTTCGCGGGTGTGGACGAGGAACTCGTCCTGCATCGTGCCCCGCTCGCCGCGCCCGTCGCGATAGTCGTCGATCGAGGCGCCGCCGCCGTCGATCCCGGCCTCAAGCGCGGCGATAACGCTGTCGCGCAGCGCCTCGAGGTGCTCCGCCTTCATCGAGCCCGCCGGGGAGAGCGGGTGCAGGCGAGCGCGGAACAGCGCCTCGTCGGCGTAGATGTTGCCGACACCCGCGATGCCCGATTGGTCGAGCAGGAACGACTTCAGCGGCGCCGTCCGCCCCGCCGCGATCTCCCCCAGTACCTCGGGGGTGAAGGCGGGCGAGAGAGGCTCGACGCCAAGCCGCTCGAAGCGACGCGCGATGTCAGCGTTGGCGATCAGGAAGGCCTCCCCGAAGCGGCGTGGGTCAGTGAACCAGAGCTCGCGCCCGTCGTCGAACACGAAGCGGGCCCGCAGGTGCCGAGCCGAGGTGGAGCGCTCGCCCTCGTAGAGCCTCCGGCCCTCGGAGGGGTCGATCACGTCCTCGTCCTCGACCAAGACCAGGTTGCCGGTCATCCGCAGGTGCATGACCAGCGTCTGCTCACCGTCCAGCCTGAGCAGCATGTACTTGCCGCGCCGGCCTAGGCCCTCGATCGTGTGGCCGCTCACCGCCTTGCCGAGGTCCTCGGGCGGAACCGGCCGTGACCAGCGCGCGTCCAAGACCTCGAGCCGATCGATCCGCCGCCCTTCGAGCTCAGGCTCCAGCTGCCTGACAACGGTCTCGACCTCGGGCAGCTCGGGCATCCCAGAGTTCTACCCGATCGATGTCGTACTTCTTTCCGCATAGC
>SMEU01000068.1_pt1 | contig 17896 bp, 21 predicted proteins | sample 2456051 | NCBI WGS metagenome assembly SMEU01 (sample SAMN10132600, study PRJNA489261) | soil metagenome | isolation source: day120 un-amended silt loam soil | place: USA | collected 2015-05-01
ACCATCGGCCGGCCGGGCTCGAAGCTGGCGCCGCCGGCCTGCGGAGCGCCGCTTATGGCCGGGGCGGCCGGGGCGGGGCCCATGCGGCTGACCGGCGCCTGGAAGGGCTCATTTGCCCGGGCGCGCGTGTCGCAGCCCTGGGCGCGGATCTCGCGCTCGACGGCGTTGACCACGGCGATCGCGCGCAGCGGATTGCCGTCCGCGGGCGCATTGGCCTCGAGCAGGCGCTGCTCGAGCGCGGTGCATTCCGCGCGGCTCCTGCGCGGCGGCGAGAGCATGATATTGACCTCGTCGTTCAGCGCGTTGCCGAACAGGCCGAGGGTGATTCCGGTCGAGCGGAAGGCGGGCGAGACCTGTTCGTCGGGCGCGTCGCCGCGCACCACCTCGGCCCGGATGCGGGTGCGCCGGCCGCCGTCGAGCGGCTCGAGATGGGCGATCATCCTGACCGCGACCTTGTCGTTGCTCCAGACCGTCCAGGTGACCCCGTCCGCGTTCCGCTCGGTGCGGAAGACCGGCCGGACCCCGCCCGAGGCGGAGGGATCGGTGCCCGGCGTGCCCGGCTGGCGGGTGATGTCGAGATCGGCGATCGCGGCGGCGACCTGCGCCGGCGGCCGGTCGACGTCGCGGGTGAAGCTGCCGCCCCCGAAGCCGCCGGCGAAATACCAGCCCCCGGCCGCGACCGGCATCAGGAAAAGAAACATCTTCAAGGACATGGAGCCTCCCCTGCCTGGCATAAGAGGTAGGGGTGAGGGGTTAACGAGAGGTTGCGCGACAGCGGGGCAACCGCAGAAGTTCGCAAAGTTCGCACCCCTATGCGCGCGAAGCATCGGGCGCCGCATCGTCATCATCGTCCGCCCCGTCCAGCTCGATGTCGCGGAACCCCTCGAACAGTTCGCCGAGATGGCGCTGCGGAAAGTCGCGCGGCCACTCGTCCTCGCCGTCGATCGGCACCGCACGGGGGCCGAAACGGGCGGGATCGAAGCGGCTCAGGAGGAAGATGAGCAGCCGCTCCGATGGCCGCCGCCGTTCGGAGACCAGGACGCCGTCCTTCCAGATCTGCTCGACCATCCCGCCCGTCGCATAGTCGAAGGCGAGTGCCGCGAGCGACCGCGCGGCGATCGCCATCGCCACGTCCCAGGCCTCGGCGAAACCCCGCGCGTCGGGGCGGGCCGCGAGCTTGTAGGCCGAGCGCGCCGACATGGCGACGGCGCGGGCGGCGACGGTCACAATGCCGGTCTGGGACAGGGTCTCGATGAAGGCGATCTGCTTCTCCGCGGTCCAGCCGTCGCGGCGCGGGCGGAGGGCGGCGGGGACGAAGGCGAGGGGGTCGGCTTCGGAGGGACCGGCCTCCGCTGACGCTTCGGCGGGCAAATCGGGGCACTCGGCCATGGGGGCTCCTTCGAGTCGAAAAGGAGCCGGCTATCTATACCGAATCGGGGGCTGTAGGAAAATGGTTTTTCACCTTTTGTTCCAGAGTGTCGCAGGGGGCGGGCTTTACGACCTCGCGATCCCGCAGAATATCTGCGTGATGTGGAAGCGCCTGCTGGACAGCCTGGTCGCCGGCGTGGTCGTGGCAGCGATCGGCTGGCTGCTCACCCGCAATGCGGGCACCGCGGCGGCCGGCTTCCTCGGGGCTTCCTCGGTGCTGCTCGGTGAGGCGTTCAGGGCTTATTGGCGTGCCGTGTCGGAGGCCGAACGGGACTAGAGCGGGGCGCGGGGCAGCCGCAGGTGCGTCGGGGCAGTGCCCGGCCGGGCACCCCGGCTAGTGCCCTCTCGCCCTCATCGGGCCTGATCGCCGGACAATTGCTTCGGCCCCCCGGGGTGAAGCGACGAATAATTGGCGCCCGTCAGCATGTCATTGGCGATCACGTCCCAGGTGCGGATCAGCGTGCCGTCGGCGCGGCTCAGCTCGTAGCGGTGGCCGACGACGTAATTGGCGACGATGGCGGCCTCGCCATCGACGAAATGAAAGGTCTGGGAGATTTTCTCGGTGGTCAGCACCTTCTCGGTCGTGCTGAGGGCGATGCCGAGCTCCTGCGTGAACTTCTCGGAAAGCCCCGCGGACAGGCCGCCCAGCTTGAAGCCGCCATCCGCCTGGACGGTAATGCCCATCGTGTCGCTGAGGCTGGCCGAGCTGTCGGTTTCGGTGCCGACCTCCCAATCCAGCTCCTGGTCCTCGGCCGCGCCGCCGTAGCGCCGGTAGGCGTGCGGAAGCAGGTACCAATATTGATAATGGCGCATCACATACCAGGGATTGTTGGCGACCTGCTGGTCGATGCTGAGATCGCCGGCGACGAGGTAGAAGGGAATGCGCATCTCCCCGACCAGGGGGTCCTGCGCGGGATCGGCGGGAACGCGCTCCGGCACCGGGGAGTCGATGCTGGTCGGGATCGGCAGGGCCGGCAGCGGCTGGCCGCCCGCACCGGACAGTTCGGGATAAATGCCGCAGGGCGTCGGCTGCTGCAGCGTGACCACATCGCTGTCGGGGACCAGTGCGCCCCAGCCAGGCGGCGGCAGCAGCACGAAGGTCGGGTCCGGCCATGTGCCGAGGGCCCACCAATCGGTTCCCTGCACGTTGTAGACGGCCATCGGTCCGCCCGGATATTCCAGCGCGGTGATCATGCCGAAATTCAACGTGTTGTTCACGATCCTGAACTGCTGCGAGAGCGCGCCCTGAAACGGGGTCACCTGCGCAGCCATCCTGCCGTTGTCGATCGTCATGGTCAGCGCCAGGCCGCGGGCGTCGCCGCCGGCCGACGGGCCGCTGGCATAGAAGAGCGCGTAGACATCGTCGGCGACCGGCATCGGCAGCCAGCGCCCCGCCTGATCTGGCGCCTCGGGGTAGAAGACCAGCAGCCCGGGCAAATACATCCTCGGCTCGAGAAAGATGTTCGGCGCGCCTTCTCCCTGAATGGCATAGGCGGTGGCGGGATCGATCATCGCGTCCTCCCTCGTTCGAGCGCCGACTCCGGGGGGGCGCGCGGCAGCGGAGGATGGAACATCGCCGGCGGCAAGGCAAGGCGGCGACGGCCATGCGGAGGACGAATTATAGAAGCACCGCCGTTACTTAGGGCTTGGCTATCTATGCCGGAACGGGGGCTGTAGGAAAATGGTTTTTCACCTTTTGTTCCTGCGCGGGATCAAGCGTCCGGCGCCGCGGATGGGGTGCTGAAGCGGGGGAAGCCGGGAAGGGCGGGGTTGGCCGCCTCCCAGGACAGTCTCTGCTCGAGCCAGATCTCCTTGTCGGGCGGAAAGGCCTCGGGGTCGTCCAGCGAGATGGTGGTGACGTCGAACAGGCCGGGGCGGTTGGCGCGGCGATAGCTGAGCGAGGTACCGCAACGGGCGCAGAAGCCGCGTTCGACGCCGGGCGAGGAGGTGTAGACGGCGAGGGTGCCCGCAATGACTTCAACCTTGTCCTCGGCGAAGATGACCCAGGCCAGAGAGGGCCCGCCGGTGGCGCGGCGACAGGATCCGCAATGGCAGAGCGAGGTGGCGCGTGGCGCCCCCGTCACCCGATAGCGCACCGCTCCGCAGAGGCAGCCGCCTTCCCTCGTGCCGGTCACGTCGCCGTCCATCGCACCCTCCTGTCATTCAAGATAGGCGGCCGGTTTCGACGGCGCGGAGCGGCGGATTATTGGCGGGATTGAGAAAGGGCCTCGCTCCCGCCTTTTCGCATGGCGTCTCCATCACGCCTGCATCGGGATCTGCCAGAAGGACCTCATGGCCCGCCTTCTGCTCCCGACCGTCCTCATGCCCGCGCTTGCCGGCTGCGACCTCTATTCGTGCGGCAATGTTCCGCTGACCTCGGCGACGGCGCCGGATGGCCGGCATGTGGCGACGGTGTTCCGGCGCGACTGCGGCGCGACGGCGGAGGTCTCGATCCAGGTCTCGCTGCTGCGGCCAGGCGGGGCGCCGACAGAGGCCGGCAATCTGCTTGTCCTCGACGGCGAAGGGCCCACGCCCTCGCTTGAATGGCAGGGTCCTGACCGGTTGTTGATCCGCTACCGGCGCGGTGGCCGGGTGTTCAGGCAAGTGACCGAGCGGGACGGCGTGAGCGTCATCGATCGCGCCGGAGACGCTTAACCTTTTGCGCTTAGGCCGATTCCCGAAAGGGAGCGATCGTGCCGGCCAACGTTTTGCTGTTTCTCGCCACCAGCGGCTTCGAGGCGCGCGCGACCCGGGTGCCGGGCGGCGACGTCATCTACCGGCTGGAGGACCGTTCGGGCCATGTCCGCGTGCCGGGGCCGGACTGGGACCGGCTGCAGCACCAGCTCGACCTCGACACGAAGGCGGTCAACCGGCAGACCAGATGGCAGATCGTCGGGCTGGTTCCCGCAATCGTCATGGCCGGCCTGATCGCGCCGCCGCTGGCCGCCGCCTTCGCCCTGATCGGGCTGCTGCCCGGGCCGTGGGCGATCTATGCGGTGCGCGGGATCCGGACGGGACGCCATGCCCGCGCGGTCGAGACCGCGCTGCGCCATTACCCGAAAGCGGGCCCGCCGCCGCCCGTGCCGGGGCGGACGCCGCGCTGGATGAAGGTCGCCATTTTCCTGCTGGTCGGGCCCGAGCTGATCCTGCAATTCTGGGGCACGCTGAACCCGGACGCCTATGCCGGCTCGCCCTGGGCGGGCATGCATCTCGAACTGCCGGGCATTGCCGGGCTGCTGCTGCTCGGCGTGGTTCAGTACCGGCGCTGGCGGCGGGGACGAGCGGCCGAGGCGAAGCTGCGGGCGGCGCTTGCCGCCGGGCGCCGGGTGGATTTCGTGGGGCGGGCGAAGGCGGGGTGAGGCGGAGGCTGGCTGGCGCGGAAATCGGGAGCCGCGGGAAAAGGGCCTTCGAAAGCGTTGATTTGAGACAGGAACTTACGCTTTTCGCCGAGGGAATGAGCTCACTTCCGGATTAGCTTCGTGCCCGATGGCGACGGCGAAGCAGGAACTGGGGGCGCTTGGCGAGCAGCTCGTCGTGCAGAACTGCACCTGCCCGAAATGCAAGCAGCGCCGGACGCTGAAGCCGCTGGTGGCCAATTTCAAATGTGCCGACGTGATCTGCGATTTCTGCGGCTGGCTGGCGCAGGTGAAGGCCTCGACCAGCAAGGACGGGATGACGCCGCCGCGGAATCTGCTCGGCGCGGCCTGGGGGCCGCAGAAGGAGCGGATGGACGCGGGCATCTACTTCCCGCTCTACCTCGTGCTGGTGACGCCCGAGCGGGACCGTTTCTCGATCCACTATCTCTCGGCCGATTTGCAGGACGAAAGCCTGTTCCTGCCGCGCGCCCCGCTCAGCGTGAATGCGCGCCGGGCCGGCTGGCAGGGCTTCTATTACGATTTGGCGGCGGCCGGGCCGAAGCTCATCTTCGTGATGGAGGGCACTCCATGCCGCCAATGCATCGCGGCTCACGTCATCGCTACCGCAGGTGCCGCAGATGTAGGTGACTGACATGGTGCGCCTCGCTGATTTCTGCCACATTGTGGATCTGAATCAGCGGTTTAGCTAGTTCCTGTTGGCGGGCTTCATCCAAAATGAACCAATCGGAACTTAGCCGCCGCGGTCCTACGTGAACTCGGAATTCTATCGATTTTTCTGCAATATGGTCTGCTCAAAACCACACTCGTCACACGCGTATGTGTCCATCGTATCGCCAAACGTTCCAAAATGAGGGTGCGGGGAACTATCCTTCAGTCGGACCTCTGTAGACCCGCATTTCTTACAGCTTCTGTTGCTGGAGGTCGTAGTCTGCTTCGAAAGTATGGACAGATCGTTCTCTAACTTTGAAACGCGTTTCTCCAATGCAGAAAGGCGATCTTCGCTCACTTGGCTTCCTTTTTTGTGACCCGCTTGTGCCTATTACGCTCCACTAACGCCGGCAGAGAATACACATAGCGCATATAGGCAGCAACGAACTCTTTCAGTGTGGTAGCCTGATCTTTTGTAAATGATTCATCTTCATGAGCTGCGTTGTTTCCATCGAGACGAACTTCATGAGCCCAATCTTTTATGTCGGACGTTAGCTTTTGCCCGGCATATAGAGCGTCTATGCGAGCGGCTAGAGATTTGGATGCCGAGGCGGGGTTCAAAGCTTTCGTCGAAACATCTATCGCTTTTCTTAAAGTCATTCCTGCAGCGTCCCATGCCTCTTGGGTCAGGCAAGTTAGTGCTTGGGAGTAGAGTCGCTGAATAGGATCAGGAACGTCAGAAGGCACGTCATCTGCAACTGACGCGGGCCAATTGTGCAATATGCGTATTCCATTTGAAGCTAAGTCCCCAGCGGCTTTTTCCAAGCCATACTCCGAACTATGCCGAGTTAAGCGCAAGTGGAAAATTACGCCTCCTGAGCATCCATTACATGTAGCCAAGAGCATCTTCTCGCTGTCTTCGCGAGGCAGCTTCCAGTCGAAACGGCCCGTGAAACCGATTTGCCGTGTTCTGCAGTAGGGACAATTGTGCTGAAAGGTTAGCACTGATCGCGGTTCCTTACTCTGCTGCAACTCCTGCCCGGGTGAACATGTCGTCCCCCTCGCTGCCAGCCTCCGGCGCATCATTCGCCGCCTTGGCGCTCTGCCGACGGTCGAAATTCTCCCAGACCTCGCCCCAATTCCCCCGCGTCGCGGCCTTGGAATATTCCGTCGCGCGCTGCTCGAAGAAATTGGCGTGCTCGACGCCGTTGAGGAGGGGCGCCAGCCAGGGGAGCGGGTGCTCGTCGATCATGTAGATCGGCTGGAAGCCGAGCTGGCCGAGGCGCCAGTCGGCGATGTAGCGGATGTACTTCTTGATCTCCTTCGGGGTCATGCCGGGGACCGGGCCCTGCTCGAAGGCGAGGTCGATGAACGCGTCCTCGAGCCGGACGGTGCGCTGGCAGACGTCGAGAATGTCGTCCTTCACGCTCTTGGTCAGGCAGTCGCGCTCCTTGACGAAGGCGTGGAACAGGCGGGTGATGCCCTCGCAGTGAAGGCTCTCGTCGCGCACCGACCAGGAGATGATCTGGCCCATGCCCTTCATCTTGTTGAAGCGCGGGAAGTTCATCAGCATGGCGAAGCTGGCGAAGAGCTGCAGCCCCTCGGTGAAGCCGCCGAACATGGCCAGGGTGCGGGCGATGTCCTCGTCCGTGTCGACGCTGAACGTGGCGAGATAATCGTGCTTGTCCTTCATCTCCTTATACTGGAGGAAGGCGCCATATTCGCTCTCCGGCATGCCGATCGTGTCGAGCAGGTGCGAGTAGGCGGCGATGTGCACCGTCTCCATGTTGGAGAAGGCGGTCAGCATCATCTTGATCTCGGTCGGCTTGAACACCCGGCCATATTTGTCGTGGTAGCAATCCTGCACCTCGACATCGGCCTGGGTGAAGAAGCGGAAGATCTGGGTGAGCAGGTTGCGCTCATGCTCGGTCAGCTTCTGCGCCCAGTCGCGGCAATCCTCGCCGAGCGGCACCTCCTCCGGCATCCAGTGGATCTGCTGCTGGCGCTTCCAGAAGTCGAACGCCCAGGGATATTCGAACGGCTTGTACTGCTTGCGGGCTTCGAGAAGAGGCATTGGGGTTACTCCGTTCGAGATTCAGAAGACGGCGAGCTGCCGCATGAGGAGGAAGGCGCCGAGGCCGAGGAAGATCATGCCCGTGGTGCGCGGGTCGTTCTGCATGAGCCGGGGCCGGAAGCCGCTGATCAGCACGGAGATGCCGAACATCACCCAGTCGCCGACGCCCCAGGTCGCGAAGCGGCTCATTCCTCCGTCTCCTCGCGGATGACGCGGTGGCTGCCGGGGACGCTGCGTTCGCGGATGGTGCGGGTGCGGTAGACGATGCGGGTGCCGCCGCGGGCGCCGACGCCGAACACGACCACGCCGAGGAAATAGCCGAAATCATACCAGCCGCCATTGTTGGGAACGGCATAGACCGCGACCTCGGGCACGAACAGCGAGACCAGCCAGGCGAAGGGGAAGACGAAGCCGTCCCAGAGGCCGTGGAGGAAGCCCGGCGAGCCGGCCACGACCGCGCCCGCCAGGCTCTGCCGCGCGCAGGCGGAGAGCAAGGCGGCGAGGCCGAGCACGGAAAGGAAGCGGGCGCGGCTCATCGCCGGCTCAGCTCCCCACGCCGAGGCCGATGGCGCCGAAGATCGCCGCGGCGACGAGGCAGAGCATGGCGGCCTGGCGGAACTGGCCGAAGCCGCGCTCGCCGCGGGTGCGCACGAACAGCCCGATCGCGACGATCAGGAAGACGATGCCGATGACGAACTTGGCCATGCTGACGATGTGCATCTCTTCTTCCCTCACCCTCCCGGCGCTGCGCGGCGGGCCGCTCCCTCTCCGATGAAGGGAGAGGGACTTACGCTACTGACAGGCCAGACATTCATCATAATCAGTCGACTGCAGCGCGATCTCGCGCAGGTCCGGCGTGTTGTCGGCCTCGACCCCGCCGGCGAAGCCCGCGCGCTGCACGGACTTGGAGCGCAGATAGTAAAGCGATTTGATGCCGAGCTCCCAGGCCCGGTAGTGGAGCATCAGCAAGTCCCATTTGTCGACGTCGGCCGGGATGAACAGGTTCAGGCTGGTCGCCTGGTCGATATAGGGGGTGCGGTCCGCGGCCAGCTCGATCAGCCAGCGCTGGTCGATCTCGAAGCTGGTCTTGAAGACGTCCTTCTCCTCCGGGGTGAGGAAATCGAGATGCTGGACCGAGCCGCCCCGCTCGAGGATCGTCGACCAGACGCCCTCGCTGTTCTTCGACTTCTCGATCAGCAGCCGCTCGAGGTGGATGTTGCGGATCGAGGTCGAGCCCGAGAGGGTCTTGTGCGTGTAGATATTGGCCGGGATCGGCTCGATGCAGGCCGAGGTGCCGCCGCAGATGATCGAGATCGAGGCGGTCGGCGCGATCGCCATCTTGCAGCTGAACCGCTCCATCACGCCCATGTCGGCGGCGTCGGGGCAGGGGCCGCGCTCGTTGGCGAGCATCAGCGAGGCCTCGTCCACCTGCGCCCGGATATGCTTGAAGATGCGCATGTTCCACGACTTGGCCATCGCCCCCTCGAAGGGGAGGCTGCGGGCCTGAAGGAAGGAGTGGAAGCCCATCACGCCGAGGCCGACGCTGCGCTCGCGCTCGGCCGAATAGCGGGCGCGGGCCATCTCCTCGGGGGCGCGGTCGATATAGTCCTGAAGGACATTGTCGAGGAAGCGCATCACGTCCTCGATGAACATCTTCTCGCCGTTCCACTCGTCCCAGGTCTCGAGGTTGAGCGAGGAAAGGCAGCAGACCGCGGTCCGCTCGGCGCCGAGATGGTCGGTGCCGGTCGGCAGGGTGATCTCCGAGCAGAGGTTCGAGGTCGAGACCTTGAGGCCGAGCTCGCGGTGATGCCTGGGCATCGACCGATTCACCTGGTCGATGAAGATGATGTAGGGCTCGCCGGTCGCGAGGCGGGTCTCGACCAGCTTCTGGAAGAGCGAGCGGGCGTCGACGCTGCCCCGCTCCGAGCCGTCCTTCGGGCTCTGCAGCTGCCATTCGCGGCCGTCGCGCACCGCCTCCATGAAGGCGTCGGTGACGAGCACGCCATGGTGGAGGTTCAGCGCCTTGCGGTTGAAGTCGCCCGACGGCTTGCGGATCTCGAGGAACTCCTCGATCTCGGGATGGGAGATGTCGAGATAGCAGGCGGCCGAGCCGCGGCGCAGCGAGCCCTGAGAGATGGCGAGGGTCAGCGAATCCATGACTCGGACGAAGGGGATGATGCCGCTGGTCTTGCCGTTGAGGCCGACCGCCTCGCCGATGCCGCGGACATTGCCCCAATAGGTGCCGATGCCGCCGCCGCGTGCGGCGAGCCAGACATTCTCATTCCACGTTCCGACAATCCCTTCGAGGCTGTCGTTGACGCTGTTCAGATAGCAGGAGATGGGCAGGCCGCGGCCGGTGCCGCCGTTGGAGAGGACCGGGGTCGCCGGCATGAACCAGAGCCGCGAGATATAGTCGTAGAGCCGCTGGGCGTGCGCCTGGTCGTCGGCATAGGCCGAGGCGACGCGCACGAACAGGTCCTGGAAATTCTCGCCGGGCAGCAGATAGCGGTCCTGCAAAGTGTCCTTGCCGAAATCGGTGAGCAGCGAATCGCGCGAATGATCGACCTCGACCGGATAGACGATCGGCTTCACCGACTTCGAATCGATGTCGCGGGCCGCGCCTGCTCCCCTGGCGCCAGCCTTCGCCTTCCTGGGCGTTTCGGATACGCTCGTCGCCACGTCGGCCTGGCTCACCTCGCTGCTGCCGGACAGGTCCATCACTCTACCCCTTGTTCCTATAACGTTCCAGTGGGACGTCAGTCCCATCTAGGCGATTCTGCGGGGGCGTGGGCGGTTCATTTTGCCTTGTCCCCGATATCCACAGGACAGGCGTCGGCCCACTCGGCGAAGCCAATCGCCGATGAAGCGCATCCACAACCTCTAGCGGCTCCCCCTGCGAAGCGCCACCAGCTATAGTGCCTCAACCGGAATCAGATGCAATATAGTAAATCGCCGGTAAGGACTCGCTTCGTCGCATAATATGGGTGCGACGAACCGAATCTTGAAGGGGTTCGGAGGAGTGCGGAGGAGCGAATGACGAAGCTCAGGGTGAATGCGTTCGGGCTGTCGCTGGACGGTTACGGAGCCGGTCCGAATCAGGACCTGGCCAATCCGATGGGCGTCGGCGGGATGGCGCTCCATCAATGGGTGCTCGGCACGAGCTTCTTCCGGCGGATGATGGGCCAGGAGGGTGGCTCGACCGGCGTCGACCATGGCTTCGCGACTCGCGGCTTCGACAATCTCGGCGCCTGGATCCTCGGCCGCAACATGTTCGGGCCGGTGCGCGGCCCTTGGCCGGACGAGAGCTGGCAGGGCTGGTGGGGCGACACCCCGCCTTATCATTGCCCGGTCTTCGTGCTGACCAATCATCCCCGCGCCACCCTCGAGATGAAGGGCGGCACAGTCTTCCACTTCGTCACCGGCGGGATCGAAGAGGCCTGGGAGCGGGCGCAGGCGGCGGCGGGCGGCAGGGACGTGCGGCTCGGCGGCGGCACCTCGGCGATCCGGCAATATCTGGAGGCCGGCCTGCTCGACAGCCTGCACCTCGCCGTCGCGCCGCTGCTGCTGGGCAAGGGCGAGGCTCTGTTCGCCGGGCTGGACCTGCCGGCGCTCGGCTACCAGGTCAGCGAGACCGTCCCCGGCGAGGGCGCGCTGCACGTCATTCTGTCCCGGACAGGGGCGTAGGCCCCCAAGCGTGCGCCGAAACGAGCGAGCGGCGATTGACTCTTGCCGGCGGCGTGCGAACATCCCGTCCTCTCGCGAGGAGTCGCACATGGCCGCTTATGCCGTCGAGCTCATGACCCGTTATGACGGGCTCGTCATCGCCACCTTCCCGGACCTGCCCGGAGTCTCGGCGCTCGGCCGCGACGACGAGGAGGCGCTTGGCGAGGCGAAGCGGGCGCTGGACGAGCATGCGCGCTCCGGCGAGGCCCTGCCCGAACCCATGGCGCGCGGCGCGACCCTGATCGAGGCGCCGCTGATCGTCGCCGCCTGACCCGGGGGACAGTTACTGGTAGGCGATTATATAGTTTGCAAACACGCTAGAGTTAGACGGCTCAGCGCCTCTGGTGAGACCTCAAGCGCAAAACCCCCGCCGTAAATAGCGGGCGGGTATTATCGACCATGTATCGCAGGATTCCGTCGGCCTCGGCAGGGGATGATCCCGAGCGGAAAAGCGCCAACCGAACTGCCTGGTACTCAGTGCTGCATTCGCCGATGCCAGCCTCGATGACCGTCTGCGCTGGTTCATTCGTCGAGAGGGCATACCTTCGAGCATTGGTAGCCACGCAAACCTTCCAACCGTCCATTGCGCGTCCAACGGCACGCATCGCGTCCGCATCAGGGTCGTCAGTTCCCGGCGCTAAGCTCAGCGCCGCTGAAAATAGGAGGAGCGCGGTACCGATCACTCAGGCTTCTCCGGCGCGGGCTTCTGCCCCGCCACCTTCCGCAGCCGCTCATCCCAGCGCACTTCGTCCTCGTCGCAGTCTAGGTCGCGGGCGGCCTGCTTGAATTTCTCGCTCTGAGTCTTCTGCTCGTCCATACACCTATCCCGTAGGTCGCAATGTAGCGATGTAGTGATGATTTCCATGCCCGAATTGAAAGGAACCGTCGGCGTAGCTGACCGGCTCCAAGAGAGCATTATACTGCTTGTGATTCCGAGCGATTGAGGCCTCTACAATCTCTTGAGGTGACAAATCCCTGCAAACGAGCCCTTTCAAGATTCTGATGATGGTCGAACGGTCCTGTCTCGCGGGCACATCGGGCACCACGAGCTCAAACATTCGTCTAGTGCCGTCCCAACCTTCGATTTTCCAGACTGCCATAATTGTTCGCACCTAGCAGATTTGCCCGCTGCGAGCCACTCCGCCATAAAGGCGGCGCGGGGATAGGACGGCCATCCGACAAGCGCGCACTCCGGCACGCTTCCCCGCTTTCACACCGGAGCCCGACCGGAGCGGGGGATGGCAGAACAGGGAAAGCTGCTTACGGCGGCCGAGTTCCAGCAATGGCTGACCCCGACGGTTGCGCTGGGCCGGTTGACGGCGAGCTGGACCGAGCGGCAGCGGCGCGATGCGATCCTGCGCGGGATGAAGAACGGGTCGCTCCTGGTCGTCGCCCGCAGCTTCATCGGCATCGACGTAGAGGGGCGTAAGTCGCAAGGCTTCACCATGCTTGAGCCGGCGATGTGGTCAGATCCTTGGAGGCCGCGCGCTCGCGACTTTTGGACAACCGGCGACATTGAGTTCGACAATGATCCGGGGATCGACATCATGTTCCGGGTCAACCTGTATGACGAGGCGCGCCACGATGGCCCGACTGTCACCGTCTATTTCAACGATGTCCGCTTCCACCCTCCGACCTTCGAGGCAGCGTTTGAAGGCCAGCTAGAACCAAAGCGCGAGATCGAGCCCGAGCCGGATGAAGAGGAGACGGCGCCAGCGACCGGCGCGGCCTCAAAGCGCGGGCGCCCGCCGAAGGAATGGTGGGATGATCTGTGGACCGCGATGTTCCGAAAAATCCACTTTGGAGAACTGACGCCGAAGCGGCAGGCTGACCTCGAAAATGCCATGCACGACTGGCTTGCTGAGCACGGCCATGAGGCGAGCGAGCGGACTGTCAGAGGCGCGGCGAGGAAGCTTTTCGAGGCACTGAGGGACGAGGGCAAAAATTAGATCGGGGGAGTTTTTGCCCTTTTTTGCCCCTTTCTGTCCGACCGCCGAAGCCGTGCCAGCTAGCCCTCGCTCGTGGGCCTAGCTCGGTGCGGCGACGGAATTGCTAGTCCAGACGTTCCGGGTTCGATTCCCGGTAGGTCCACCAGAAGCGAGAAGCCGCCGAGCCCCTGCGGGATCGACGGCTTCAATCGCTGGTGCGACGGACTGCTAGTCGCCGCCGGTTATATCGGAAGCTCCATCTGTGGTCCATCCTCTACCTCACCGCGCCGCCCGCGATGGGGCTGCGTCCGCCACCGCTGATTGCCCTTCCAGCGGCGCTCAATCGGATCGGGCCTAGGCCGCGGTCCGATCAGTGCTGCTATAGGTGAGGCGCTTGCCGACGATCCCGCGCATGGCCTCAATCGACCGCTCGGTGTCGTCGATCCCGTTTGCGGCGCGGTTGGAGTATCGGAAATCGAACTCCGCCAGATAGCGGTGAAGGTGCTTGTCGCCGCAGTGCTGATAGACGCCCTTCATCCCCCGCTTGAAGATCGAGAAATAGCCTTCGACCGTGTTGGAGTGGATCGTGCGGTCCTTCGGATCGACATACTGATCGGCGGAATGGCGAGTGGTGCCGTGGCCCGCGAAATAGTCCTTCACATAGCGGTAGCCGTAATGCTCGTCCGTCATGACCCGCGTCTCGCGGTCGATGTTTTCAAGGACGATTGGCATCAGGATTTCCGCGTTCACGCCGTCGATCACCATGGAACGGGCGCGGCCCGTGGTGCGGTCAACAAGGGCCAGCACCTTCATCTTGTGGTGGAAGCCCTTTTTTGCTTTCGGCACGCCCGGCAGGCGGCCAATGAACGTCTCGTCAACCTCGACTACGCCACCGTTGCCACCGAAGGGTGCCAAGGAACCTTCGCGCATCGCCTCACGAATGCGATGGGCCAGAAACCACGCAGTCTTGTAAGTGACCTCCAAAATCCGGTGAAGCTGATGGGCCGAAATGCCCTTTTTGGAGCTGGTCATCAGATAGACCGCTTGGAGAGCCTTGTTCAGCGGCAGGCGGGCATGTTCAAAGACGGTGCCGACCTTCACCGTGAACTGCTTTTTGCAGTCGCCGCAGCGCCACAGGCCGAGCCGGATGCGCTTGGCCGGATTGGCCGTCACCTTCGTGATCCGGTCCACGCCGCCGCAGTGCGGGCAGGCGCGACCGCCCGCCCAGATGATGCGCTCCAGGTGCTCGAAAGCCTTGGCTTCGTCATGAAATTCGGGGCGGGAAAGAACGGACATTCGGGCTTGCTCCTTGCCCGATTCTTATAGCAAAATCAGGCCGTGTTTGCAAAGTATATAATCGCCTACTGATAACTGTCCCCATTCTCCCACACTCCGCAGCAAAAACGGGACAGTTGCCGCGCAACCGCCCCCGGCGGTTGAATAAAGGCCGGGGGAAGTTCATGGGGCGCCCATGCTTTCTCAACGAACGCGGTATACAATCAGGGCGCTGCTCCACCTCGCCGACCGCTACGGGGAAGGCCCGGTGCAGCTTTCCGAGATCGCGCAGGTGCAGAATCTGCCCGCCAAGTTCCTGACCGTGATCCTTTCCCAGATGCGGCGCGCCGGGCTCGTCGAGACGATGCGCGGGCGCGAGGGCGGCTACTGGCTGGCCCGGCCGCCGGCCGAGATCAGCTATGGCGAGATCGTCCGGCTGACGCGCGGCTCGCTCGGGCTGCTGCCCTGCGCCAGCCGGCTCGCCTATGAGCAGTGCAGGAACTGCATCAGCGAGGACCAGTGCCGCCTGCACCGGGCGATGCTGATGGTCCGCGACGAGACCGCGCGCATCCTCGACGGGCTCAGCCTCGCCGACAAGGTCGAGGTCGACGAACGCATCGAGGCATGAGGGCAGCCCCCCTGCATGTCGCAATCGTCGGCGCGGGCGCCTCGGGCACCCTGCAGGCGCTCCACCTGAAGCGCGCCGGAGCCGAGGTGACCCTGATCGAGCGTGGCGAGCGGCCCGGCCGCGGCGTCGCCTACGGCACCGCCCGGCCCGAGCATCTGCTCAACGTGCCGGCGCGGCGGATGAGCGGCCTCAGCGACGACCAGGGCCATTTCAGCCGCTGGTTCGCCGATCTCGGCGGCGGCACCGAGGAGGATTATGCGCCGCGCATGGTCTATGGCGACTATCTCTCCGGGCTGCTCGGCGAGGCCGGGATCGCGCCGTTTCGGGGCGAGGCGGTGGACGTGGCGGACGGCGCCGTGCGCCTCGCCGACGGGCGCCGGCTTGCGGCGGATGCCGTGGTGCTGGCACCCGGCAATTTCAGGCCGGCGACTCCGCGCGGGATCGATACGGCAGCGCTCGGCGAGACCTGGATCGAGGATCCCTGGGCGGGCGGGCTCGAGGGGCTCGGGCCGAAGGACGTCGTCTTCCTGCTCGGCACCGGCCTCACCATGGTCGACGTCGCTCTGACGCTGGAGGCGACCGGCTTTCGCGGGCGGATCGTCGCCTTGTCCCGGCGCGGGCTGGCCCCGCGCGTCCATGGCCTGCGCGAGCCGATGGTGGCGCCGCGCGAGGATCTGGCGCCCTCCTGCACGGCGATGCTGCGCCGGGTCCGCGAACGGACGGCCGAGGTGGGCTGGCGGAGCGCGGTGCACGAACTGCGCTCGGTCACGCAGTGGCTCTGGGGTCAGGCGGACATGGCGGAGCGACGCCGTTTCCTCAGGCATTTGCGGCCCTGGTGGGACGTGCACCGGCACAAGCTCGCCCCCGCCGTCGGGGCGACGATCGAGACGATGCGGGCCGAGGCGCGGCTCGCCGTGGCGGCCGGACGGCTGGTCTCGGTGGCGCCCGCCGAGGGCGGCGCCGAACTCCATTTCCGCCTCCGCGGCCAGGACGCGGTAGAGCGGTTGCGGGTGGCGCGGATCGTCAACTGCACCGGCCCGGAACCGGGCATCGCCAGAGCCGGGGAGCCTTTGCTCGACGCCCTGCTCGCCAGGGGCGCGATCCGCGAGGATCCGCTCGGCATCGGCGTGGACGTGGACGGCGACTGCCGCGCGATCGGCGCGGACGGGCAGGCGAGCGGGACGCTTTCGGTGATCGGCCCGGTGACCCGCGGCACCTTCTGGGAGAGCGTCGCCGTTCCCGACATCAGGGTCCAGGCGGCGCGGGTGACCGAGCGGCTGACTGGTTAGCCGTCATTGCGAGCCCGGCTTTCGCCGGGGTCGCAATGACGGAAATGTGCGCTGACTTTTGCCTCAGATCACGATCCGGAACAGGGCGCCGCCGCCGGCGCGGTCGCCGACGCTGATCGACCCGCGATGCGCGAGCACGACCTGGCGGGCGAGGCTGAGGCCGACGCCGGTGCCTTCCTGCCTGGTGGTGAAGAAGGGCAGGAAGATGTCCTGGCGAAGCGCCTCGGGCACGCCGGGGCCGTTGTCCGAAACCTCGATCTGGGCGCGGCCCGAGCGGGTGCGGCCGAAGCACAGCCAGACATGGGGAGTTTCGGCATGGCGGCTCGCGGCCTGGGCCGCGTTGCGGATCAGGTTGATCAGCACCTGGCTCATCAGGTCCGGATCGGCGTCGAGCGTCGGCAGCCCGTCGATCGCGAGGGTGAAGTCGATGCCCTGGGTGCGGTCGCTGGCCCGGAACAGGCTCTCCAGCTCCTGGCCCCAGGCGGCGACGTCGATCGGGCGGCGGCGGACCTCGGGGGCGCGGCTGATCTGGCGGTAGCTCTCGACGAAATGCATGACCCCGTCGGCGCGGCGGGAGAGCGTCTCAACCGCCATGCGCGCGTCGGCCAGCTCGGCATTGTCGCCATGGTCGACGGTGCGCATCAGATCGACGGCGCTGTGGGCGAGCGAGGTGACCGGGGTCATCGAGTTCATGATCTCGTGGGTAAGCACGCGGATCAGGTCGCTCTGCGCGGCGATCTCGATCGCGTTCAGCTCGCCCTGGATGGGCTGCACGGCGACCACCCGGACGAGGCCGCCGAGCCGGTGCACGACCGCGGCGCTGACCAGCATGGTCTGCGGCACGCCGTCGGAGATGAGCGGCACCAGCCGGGGCCGGTTGACCGCGCCGCCCTCCAGGGCCTTGGCAAAGGCATCGCCATATTCGCGGAAATCCTCGACCCGAACGCCCTTGTGGCGGACGAGCAGCCGGCGGGCGGACTTGTTGGCGAGCTCGACCTTGCCGTCGTCGACGGTGAGCAGAGCGGTCGGCGCGTCGTCGAGCACCGCCTCGTAGAAGCGGTTGGCGTCGATCAGTTTGTGGCGCTCGTCGCGCAGCTTCCGGATCGAATCGTCGAGCACCGCGGACAGGTCGCCGAAGCCCGAGCCCTGGCCGCGATTGGAGAAGCCCTGGCTGAAATCGCCGAAGCGGACGGCGTCGATGAAGCGGGCGAGCTCGAGATTGGTGCGCTGGATATAGCGCCAGAGCATGAAGGCGGCGCCGAGCACGATCAGGCCGGCGACGATCCGCGCCGCGCCGAGATCGGGCCGGCCGAGAGCGGCGACGAACAGGAAGACGAGGCCGACGAGCAGCGACAGCCGCCAGGCGAGGCCGAGCACGAAGCGGTTGTGGAAATGGAGCTTCACGGAGAGGCCCTACAGCCCGTGCTTTTCCATGCGCCGGTAGAGCGAGGCGCGGGTGAGGCCGAGCTCCGAGGCAGCGAGGCTGATATTGTAGCTGTGCTTCTTCAGCGCCTCCTCGACCATCT
>SMEU01000048.1_pt1 | contig 17800 bp, 13 predicted proteins | sample 2456051 | NCBI WGS metagenome assembly SMEU01 (sample SAMN10132600, study PRJNA489261) | soil metagenome | isolation source: day120 un-amended silt loam soil | place: USA | collected 2015-05-01
CGAGGTGGATCTCCGCCGCGCCCTTGCCCAGGACGAGATCGAGATTCGCTACCAGCCCCAGGTCTCGGTCACCACCGGCGCGATCACCGGCGTCGAGGCGCTCGCCCGCTGGATACACCCGAAATATGGCGAGCTCGGCGCGCTGACCCTGTTCGGCGTGGCCGAAGGCTCGGACTATCTCGTGCAGCTTTCCGACCATGTGCAGCGCAAGGCGGTCGAGGAGGCCGCCGCCTGGCCCGAAGCGCTGCGCGGCCTCCGCCTGTCGGTCAACATCACCGCCGCCGACATGCTCCGCCCGGGCTTTGCGGCCAGCTTCCTGAAGCTGGTCGGGGAGAGCGGCTTCGATCCGGTGCGGCTCACCGTGGAGGTCACCGAGGGCGGCCTGATCGACGATCTCGGCGCTGCCGCCGACCTGCTCGCTGCTTTACGCAGTGGCGGCCTTCGTGTCGCAATCGACGATTTCGGCACCGGCTATTCGAACCTCGCTTATCTCAAGGCGCTGCCGCTCGATTATCTGAAGCTCGACAAACGGATCAGCCAGGACATTGCCGGCTCCACCCGCGACCGGATCGTGGTCCGCAGCGTGATCGACATGGCCCGCTCGCTTGGCCTCGACGTGGTTGCGGAGGGGGTGGAGACCGAGGAGCAATTGAGCCTGCTCGCCCAGGAAGGCTGCACGCTCTACCAGGGTTTTCTGTGCGCGCCGCCGGTAACGACGGCGGAGCTGATCAGGCTGATCGGCTAGATCGTCACTGGCGCCGGAAGTTGACAGAGTTGACGGCACGTCGGGGAGGAGTTCGCTCTCCCGCGCAGGGATTTGCGGGCGGAATCGGGGCCGACGATTCAAAGAGCCGCGAGCCGGGGATGGACCCCGAGTCGCGGCGAGTCTGACAGATGAAATCCTATTTGTATCCAACAGGCCAGCGCGGGCTCGTTGTCTTTGGATCAGTTGGTGCCGGCCGAGGCGAGGATGACTTCCCCGTCGGGGTCGATCGCGGGCTTCGACGCAACGGGTGCCGAGGCGATCACCGTCCTGGGCGTGACGGCCGTCGGCGCCGCATCCGGAGCCTGGTTGTAAATGAAGCCGAAGGTCGGGTTGGTGCGCAGGCCGAGCGAATGCTGCGGCGCGTACCAGACGCGGACCACGCTCCAGTCGCCATTCGGGGAGACGTCCTCGGCGAGCGCACGCGTCTCGATCCGGCCGGGGCCCGACCAGTTGGCGTGGTTCAGGTAGATGTGCCGGCTGTCGACGATCTCGGCGACGACGGCGACATGGCCGATCGGCATCGCCCGCGTCGGCCGGAAGGCGAGCACCGCGCCGACCTCGGGCTCGGCGCCGCGGCGATAACGCCCCTCGGCCTGGCCCCACCAGGTCAGGGCGTTGCCGCGAATCTCGATCCCGGACTGGGCCCGCGCATAAGGCACGCATTGCAGCGCCGCGGCGGCCGGCGCTGCAAAGCCCGCGAGCAGGCCGACAGCTACCAGGACGCGAAGCGCGAAGCGCGTGAAAAACGGTGACATCGAAAGGAATCCCCCCGGATCGGATGACGTCACCCTACAGGGATTCGCTGAAGCAAATAGCCGCGGTTCCGTCGGCGCACCCCGCCCGCTGAACGGTTCGTCCCGGGAAGCGGCGGCAGTGGGTTAGGGAGTCGTCAATCCGACGCGCGAAGGCTGAGCGCGGGCTCAGCTTTCACGCAAGGGCCCAGCTGCGACCCGCGGCAAGCTTCAGCGCGATGGACTTTGGGGCCGATAGGTTCTCATGATGTTGAGGCTGCTGAAGCAGCGGCGGTCGGCCAGGGTCCGGATGTGTAGAAGGAGGCCCGGCTCCCGGTGACGGTAGCGCTCGGCGTCCGGATGGTCGGGGGAGCCATAGGGGTAGGGCCGCCAGCCATGCCGCACGGCCGCCCTTCGAATCGGTTCGACGCGGATGCAATGGGGCGGGGTTTCATCGCCGGCCATATAAGCGGAGACCGAGACCACGCAGTGGAGCGAGTCGGGGTCGCCGCAGACGGTCTGCGCCGCATCCAGATGACTGAGCGAGAAGAGGAGGCGCGCGATCCTCCTGGCGCCTACCCGGATGGGGAAGGATCGGTGATAGTCGCAAAGCGCGCGCCGCCCGCATCCCGGGAAGGGCGAATCGTCGATGGTGCGCCGCGCATCTTCGGAGATCCGGCGCAGGTAGCGCGCCTGCGGGACCCTGATCTCCGTAACGGCGGCAAGCGCGCGTTCGGCCTGCCGGTAGCCCCGGTCGTCTGGCCGCCCGCTATGCGGAGCTGCCTCCGCTGCCGGCTGCACCATCAGCAAGGCCAGAAATGCGATAATCACCCGGCCAGAATGTCACGATCCCAGGATTCGCGCGAGGCCCTTTGACAGTTGCAGCACGCCGTTCAGGCGGGCCTCGGCATCCGGCCAGGCGCGGGTGATCACCAGCTTCGAGTCCGGCCGCAATTTCGCAGTGCCCTTCAGTCGCTCGACATAGGCCAGCAACCCCGGCAGGTCGGGGAACCGGTCGTTGTAGAAGCTGACCAGCGCCCCCTTCGGGCCGACGTCCAGTTTGGCGACCATCGCCTTGCGCGCGTTCATCTTGATCTCGATGACCTTGAGCAGGTTCGCGGTCTCGGCCGGCAGCTTGCCGAAGCGGTCGATCATCTCCGCCGCGAAGGGGTCGATCTCCTCCGGCGTCTCGAACTCGTTCATGCGGCGGTAGAGGCCCATGCGCAGGTCGAGATCGGGGACGTAATCGTCGGGGATGAGGATCGGCGCGTCGACCGTGATCTGCGGCGAGAATTGCTCCGCCCGCTGCTCCAGCCCGCCCGCCTTCGCCTCGAGGATCGCCTCTTCCAGCATCGACTGGTAGAGTTCGAACCCGACCTCCCTGATGTGGCCCGACTGCTCGTCGCCGAGCAGGTTGCCGGCACCGCGTATGTCGAGATCGTGGGTGGCGAGCTGGAAGCCGGCGCCGAGGCTGTCCAGTCCCGCCAGCACCTTGAGCCTTTTGTCCGCGGTCTCGGTCAGCAGCCGGTTCGCCGGGGTGGTGAAATAGGCATAGGCGCGGATCTTGGCCCGCCCGACGCGGCCGCGCAGCTGGTAGAGCTGGGCGAGGCCGAAGCGGTCGGCGCGGTGGACGATCAGGGTGTTCGCGCTCGGGATGTCCAGCCCGCTCTCCACGATCGTGGTCGAGACCAAAACCTCATATTTCCGGTCGTAGAAAGCGGACATGCGCTCCTCGACCTCGGTCGGCGCCATCTGGCCGTGGGCGACGACATAGCGGACCTCGGGTACCTCGTTTCTCAGGAACTCCTCGATGTCCGGGAGATCAGCGATCCGCGGCACGACGAAGAAGCTCTGCCCGCCGCGATAATGTTCGCGCAGCAACGCCTCGCGGACCACGACCGGGTCCCAGGGCATGACATAGGTGCGCACCGCCAGCCGGTCGACCGGCGGGGTCTGGATCACCGACAGTTCGCGTAGGCCCGACATCGCCATCTGTAATGTCCGCGGGATCGGCGTCGCGGTCAGGGTCAGCACATGGACGTCGGTGCGCAGATTCTTGAGCCGCTCCTTGTGAGCGACGCCGAAGCGCTGCTCCTCGTCGACGATGACCAGACCAAGCTTCCTGAACTCCACAGTCTTCGACAGCACCGCATGGGTGCCGATCACGATGTCGGTTTTGCCGGCCTTGAGAGTCTCCTTGGTCGCGCTCGCTTCCTTCGGGGGCACCAGTCGCGAGAGCCGTCCGATCTCGATCGGGAAGCCCTGGAAGCGCTCCTTGAACGTCTGGTAGTGCTGGCGGGCGAGCAGGGTCGTCGGCGCGACGATGGCGACCTGCAGCCCGGCCATTGCCGCCACGAAGGCCGCGCGCAATGCCACCTCTGTCTTGCCGAAGCCGACATCGCCGCAGACCAGGCGGTCCATCGGCTTGCCGGCGCCGAGGTCACCGATCACGTCGTCGATCGCCCGGTCCTGGTCGTCGGTCTCCTCATAGGGGAAGCGGTCGGAGAAGGCGGCGTAGCCGGTGTCGGGCTCGGCCACCGCGCCGGGGCGGAGCGCGCGTTCGGCCGCGATCCGGATCAGGTCGCCGGCGATCTCGCGGATCCGCTCCTTCATCCGGCTCTTGCGCCGCTGCCAGGCCTCCCCGCCCAGCCGGTCCAGCGCCACGCCCTCGCTCTCCGCGCCGTAGCGGGAGAGGATGTCGATATTCTCGACCGGGACGTAGAGCTTGTCGCCGCCCGCATATTCGAGCGCGACGCAATCGTGCGGCGCCTTCTGCACCGGGATCTGGGTCAGCCCCTCATAGCGGCCGATGCCGTGATCGGCATGGACGACGAGGTCGCCCGGGGAGAGGGTGGCGAGCTCGGAGAGGAAGGCGTCGGCGCCCTTCCTCTTCTTGCGCCGGCGGACCAGCCGGTCGCCCAGCATGTCCTGCTCGGTCAGCACCGCGACGTCGCGGCCGCTGAAACCGTGGTCGAGCTGGATGACGGCCAGCGCGACACCCTGCGCACCGAGGGCTTCCTGCCAGCTCTCGGCCTCGACCGTCTTCGTCAGGCCGTGATCATGAAGCAGCCCCTTCAGTCGCTCGCGCGAACCAGCCGAGTAGGAAGCGAGGATGACCTTTTTCTTCGCGCGGCGAAGCGCGGTGACGTGGTCGACCACCGCCTCGTAGACGTTTGTCCCCTGCGCCCGCTCCGGCGCGAAATCGCGGGGCGGGTCCATGCCGAGATCGATGACCGCTTCGCTGTCCGGCTCGTGGAAGGGGGTGAGCTGGTGGAGCGGCCGGTCGGCGACGATCCCGTCCCATTCCTCGCGCGTCAGATAGAGCGTCTCCGGCGCCAGCGGCCGGTAGGAGCCCGGGTCATTGGTCTGCGCGCGCGTGCGGTTCTCGTAATAGTCCGAGACGGCCTCGAACCGCGCCTCGACCGCGCCCGCATCATGGGCGTCGCGGACGATCACATCCTCGTCGGCGAGGTGATCGAACAGGGTCGACAGCTTCTCCTCGAACATGGGAAGCCAGTGGTCGACGCCCGCGATTCGCCGCCCGTCCGAGACCGCCTGATAGAGCGGATCGCCGGTCGCGGTGGCGCCGAACAATTCGCGATAGGCGGCGCGGAAGCGCTTCACGCTCGCCTCGTCGAGCAGGGTCTCGGAGGCGGGCAGGAGGGTGAAGCCCTCAATCCGGTCCACCGTGCGCTGCGTGGCCGGATCGAAGCGCCGCACGCTTTCGATCTCGTCGCCGAAGAAATCCAGCCGAAGCGCCTGCTCCTCTCCCGCGGGGAACAAATCCACCAGCCCGCCGCGCACCGCAAATTCGCCCGGGTCGCGCACCGTTTCGGTGCGGCCATAGCCGTTCGCCGACAGCAGCAGCGCCAGCCGGTCGAGGTCGATCCGCTCGCCGGGCGCCAGTCGGGCGACGAGCTGGCGGATCCGGAACGGACTCAGCGTCCGCTGCGTCGCCGCGTTGACCGTGGTGACGAGCAATTGCGGTTTCGTCGTCCGCCGCTGCAAAGCGTGCAGGGTGGCGAGCCGCTCCGAGGTGCTGCGCAGCGAGGGCGAGCTCCGGTCATAGGGCAGGCAGTCCCAGGCCGGGAAGGTCAGCACCTCCAGTTCCGGCGCGAAATATTGCGCGGCGTCCGCCAGCGCCCGCATCGCCGCCTCGTCCGGCGCGATGAGCACCGCCCGGCCTTTCGCAGCGCGCGCGAGATCGGCGGCAAGCCAGGGCATGAACCCGCCCGGCACGCCGGCCAGTGTGATCGGCGCCGCGGCCGTCAGGATCTTCTGGAGGTCGGCGCTCATCGGGTCAGGGATGCTTGATGTAATCGAGGGCTTGCAGGCGGGTCATCATCTCGCCTTGCCAGCGCGCGGGCACGGCGGCGGTTCCCATTGCCCAGGCGAGGATGTCGACGTCCTGCTCCTCGAGCAAGGCCTCGAACCAGTCCATCTCGGCGTCGGACCAGGCCGCGTGCCAGCGATCGTAATAACCGCCCACCAGCATGTCCGCCTCCCGCACGCCCCGGTGCCAGGCGCGAAATCTCAGGCGTTTGAGGCGGGTGTCGCGGTCCATGATTTCCATGCACGATTGGCCGGCAGGCTTTTCAGGGCCTGTCGGCTGGTGGAGGTGTCGGCAGCCTGTAGGCCCCCCGTCATTCCAGCGAAAGCTGGAATCTCACTGCCATTGGGGCGGCCGGGTCGGAGAAGCCGAGCAGATAGGCGGCCTCGCTCACCCGCAGCTTCCTGCCGAGCAGATAGTCGAGCGCCAGCCTGTGCCTGAGCGCGTCGAGCAGGGCCTCGAACGTCGTGCCTTCCGCCTTGAGCCGCCTGAACAGGGTCGCCCGGCTGAGGCCGAGCTTGCCCGCCACCGCATTCATCCGCGCCTCGCCGGTATGGAGGATCGGCACGAGCGCAGTTTCGACCCGGCTCCGCATCGTGCCGCCGTCGAGCGCCTCGAGCAAAGCCTCGGCCCGCTCGCGAAGGATGTTGAAGACATAAGGCGAGGGCGACGGCCCCTTCATCGCCTGCCAGCTGTCACTGGCGAGCAGCACCGCGTTGCGGTCGCTGCCGAAGACCAGGGGCACCTGGAAGATGCGGTCATATTCGGCCCGATAGTCGGGCTCCCGGTGCGTGAAATGAACTTCCCGAAGCAGCGAAGGCGCCGGGGCCAGGCGCCGTCCCGACGCGGCCATCCGCGCGAAACCGGATTCGGTGATCTCCGGAAAGTCGTTTGGGTGCTTGCGCATGTCGACGATCCAGAAGCCGCGGGCGTCGGGGCGGGCGACCAGCCGCTCGCCCTTCGCTTCCTCCTCCAGCTCGACGTCGATCATCAGCCGCGTATAGCGGCCGAGCCCGTTAAAGGCGTCGTCGAAGCTGGGCATGGTCTGGCCCATCAGGCCGACGATCGACAGTTCGGCGATGTCGAACGCTTCCCCGAAATGCAGCGCCAGCGCGGGCTCGCCGGTCAGCGCCTTGGCCTCGCGCATCAGCGCCCGGTAGCGGGTCAGGGGCACCCGGCTGTCCGGGTCGGCAAGGTCCTCCGGCGGGATGCCGGCGCGCTCGAGCAGCGTCTCGCGGGATGCGCCCTTGGCGACGGCGAGATCGACCAGCGCCCGCGCGAAGCCTGCGGCGACACTCTGCTCAGGCATGATGTCGCCCCCGGCTGATCCCCAGGATCATGTTTTCGATGCGCAGCGCCATGTCCCTCCGGCCGTATCGCGCTAGAATCGGGGACAAAAGGGCGTATGGCAATCGCAATGTTGGCGCCCCCGCAGGAAGGCAGTCCAGGCGTTGAATTCGCTCTCGCTCGCGCACATTCCGGAGGGCAGCCCCGGCTGGTTTCGCGCCGCGATCGTCGCCGCGCTGGCTCTGCATATCGGCGCGGGCGCCGTCGCCATCCTCGCCGGCTATGGCGCGATGCTGGTCCGCAAAGGCGGCGACCGCCACCGGGCGTTCGGGCGGGTGTTCGTGGTCGCGATGCTGGTGCTGGCGGCGCTCGCGACCCTGCTCGCCGCCTGGATCGCGCAGCGCGGCAACGTCGCCGCCGGCCTGCTCTTTTTCTATCTGGTGGCGACCGCCTGGATGACCGTGAAGCGGCCGGCCGGATCCGTCGGCCGTTTCGAGCGCGGCGCCTTCCTGTTCGTGCTCGCCTTGGTCGCCCTGGAGTTCGGGTTCGCGTTGCAGGCCTGGCTCGCCCCGAACCACCGGCTCGACGGCTATCCGATGGGCCCCTATCTTGCGCTCGCCGTGCTGACCGCCCTGTTCGCCTGGGGAGACCTGAAACTGCTCCGGCGCGGCGGCGTCGCCGGCACCGCGCGGCTGACCCGGCATGTCGGGCGGATGGGCTTCGCCTTCTTCGCCGCCGCCGCCTTCCTGTTCCTCGGCCAGCGCAGGATCATGCCCGCCTGGACTCACGGCTCGCCTTTGTTCCTCCTGCTCGGTTTGGCGCCGCTGGCGCTGACCGTCTTCTGGCTGGTGCGGCTCCGGCGCGGCGCGCGGCGCGGGCGGACGCCGGCCGTGGCGGAGGCCTGAATGATGCGCGCGATCGTCTATCGCCGCTACGGCGGGCCGGAGGTCCTGGAGTGCGACGAGCTGCCGACGCCGGTCCCCGGCGAGGGCGAGGTGCTGGTCCGGGTTCATGCCGCGTCGCTCAACCCCATGGACACCCATCCGATGCATGCCCCGCTCGTCATGCGGCTGGCGACGGGGCTGCGTCGTCCGAAATCGAACCGCATCGGCGCCGACATGGCGGGCGTGGTCGAGGCGGTCGGCGCCGGTGTGACCCGTTTTGCCGTCGGCGACGCCGTGTTCGGCGCGGCGCGCGGCGCGCTGGCCGACTATGTCTGTGCAGGCGCGGAGAGGCTGGCGGCAAAGCCGGAGGCGCTGTCGTTCGAGGCGGCGGCGGCGCTGCCGGTGGCCGGGCTGACCGCTTTGCAGGCGCTGCGCGACAAGGGCGCGCTGCAGCCCGGGCAGGCGTTACTGGTCCTCGGCGCGTCCGGGGGCGTCGGCACCTTCGCGGTGCAGATCGGCAAGATGTTCGGCGCCCGGGTGACCGGCGTCTGCGGCACGGCCAATGTCGAGCTGGTCCGGTCGCTCGGCGCCGACCGGGTGATCGACTATCGCACCGGGAATTTCCTGCGCTCGGGCGAGCGTTTCGACCTCGTGCTCGACTTGGTCGGCAGTACCTCGCTGGCCGCGTTCCGGCCGGTGCTGGCGCCGTCCGCGACCGTCCTTGCCGGCGGCATCCTCGGCGCCGGCGGTCCGCCCCGCAGCTGGTGGTTCCTGCGCTGCATGGCGCGGGCCTTGTGGGGCGCGTTCCGCTCGCGCTTCAGCCGGCGCAAGCTTCATTTCTTCATGGCGCGGGTGCAGCCCGATGATCTCGCGACGCTCGCCCGCCTGGTCGAGGAGGGGAAGGTGAAGCCCGTCATCGGCGCCGTCTACCCGCTCGAGGAGGTCCGGGAGGCCGTCGGACAGGTGATGGCCGGCCACGCCCGCGGCAAGATCGTCGTCAGGATTTCGGGCTAGCCCGGGGCTCTCCCATCCGGCGGGGGGAATTGCTACGACGTGGCATGCGCCCGGACATCCTCAATCCTTTGTTCGCCGAAGTGGAGGCGCTGAAGGGCATCGGGCCGACCCTGGCCAGGCCGCTGCACCGGCTGAAGCTCGACCGGGTGGTCGACATCCTCTTCCATCTGCCGGTCAACTGGATCGACCGGAAGCGCGTCGCCCGGCTCGATATGGCGGACGTGGGCCGGGTGATCACCGTCGCCTTGACTCCGCGCGACTATCGCCAGGGCGGTCGAGGGCCGCTGCGCATCTTCGCCGAGGATGCAGGCGGCGATTATCTGACGCTCACTTACTTCAACAATCCGGGCTGGGCGAAGAAGCAGCTCCCGCTCGGCGAGACGAAGCTCGTCTCCGGCCGGCTCGACCGCTACGGCCAGGAGCTCCAGATCGTCCATCCCGACCATGTCGTGCCGCCCGGCGAGGCCGGCACGATCCCGGAGCGCGAGGCGGTCTATCCGCTCTCCGAAGGGCTCACCAACCACCGCCTCGCCGACCTCGCCGCGCAGGCGCTCGGGCGGCGCCCGGACCTCGCCGAATGGATCGAACCCAGCCTGAAGGCGCAGCAGGACTGGCCCGACTGGGCGGAGGCGCTCGCCACCGCGCATCGCGATCCCGCCGCCGCCAAAGCGCGCGAGCGGCTCGCTTATGACGAGGTCTTCGCCAACCAGCTCGCCCTGATGCTGGTGCGGGCATTCTCGCGCCGCCGCAGGGGTGTGCCGCTCCATGGCGATTCCAGCCTGCGCGACCGGCTGGTGCTGCCCTACAGCCCCACCGGCGCCCAGCAGCGGGCGGTGCGCGAGATCGAGGGCGATCTGCAGCAGGAGGTGCCGATGCTCCGCCTGCTGCAGGGCGACGTCGGCTCCGGCAAGACCCTCGTCGCCTTGCTGGCGATGCTGAGCGCGGTCGAGGCAGGCGCGCAGGCGGCTTTGCTGGCGCCGACCGAGATCCTCGCCCGCCAGCATCATGACACGCTCTCCCGGATACTCGCCGGGCTGCCGGTCAACGTCGCCATCCTGACCGGGCGGGAGAAGGGCAGGGCCCGGGAATCCTGCCTGATGGGCCTCGCCGACGGCTCGATCCAGATCCTGGTCGGGACCCACGCCATCTTCCAGCAGCATGTCGCCTACAAGAACCTCGGCCTCGCCGTGGTCGACGAGCAGCACCGTTTCGGCGTCGCCCAGCGCATGATGCTCAGCCAGAAGGCCGAGCGCCCGCCCCATCTCCTCGTCATGACTGCCACCCCGATCCCGCGCACGCTCACGCTGACCCATTATGGCGAGATGGACGTCAGCCGGCTCGACGAAATGCCGCCCGGCCGCCAGCCGATCGAAACCCGCGTGATCAGCGACGAGCGCCTCCCCGAGGTCGTGGACGGGCTCGGCCGCCACCTTGCTTCTGGCAAACAGGCTTATTGGGTCTGTCCTCTGGTCGAGGAAAGCGAGGCGTCGGACCTCGCCGCCGCCGAGGAGCGCGCCCGCCTCCTCCAGCTCCGCTTCGGCGACAAGGTCGGAGTCGTTCACGGTCGGATGAAGGGCCCGGACAAGGATGCGGTGATGCTTGCCTTCGCCGCCGGCCGGATCGCCGTCCTCGTCGCGACGACGGTGATCGAGGTCGGCGTCGACGTGCCCAACGCGACCCTGATGATCGTCGAGCATGCCGACCGCTTCGGCCTCGCCCAGCTCCACCAGCTTCGGGGTCGCGTCGGCCGCGGCGACCAGCACAGCATCTGCCTGCTGCTTCGCGGCAATGTGATGAGCGAGACCGCGCGGGCGCGGCTCAGCCTGATGCGCGAGACCAATGACGGCTTCCGCATCGCCGAGGAGGACCTCCGCCTGCGCGGCGCCGGCGAGATTCTCGGCACCCGCCAGTCCGGCGACGCCCAGTTCCGCCTCGCCACGCCCGAGCAGATCACCGACCTCGCGCCCATGGCGATGGACGACGCCCGCCTCCTCGTCGACCGCGACGGCGGCCTCGACAGCGAACGCGGCCAGGCGGCGCGGATCCTGCTCTATCTGATGGAGCGCGACGCCGCGGTTGGCTTGCTGCGCGGCGGGTGAGAGGTTAGACTCTCTGCTAACAAAGGGGATCAACTCTATGAAAATGAACACTACGGCGGCAATTTCTGCGCTCTTGCTGGCAAGTGCGTGCAGCAGGGTCGGTAACGCCAATAATGCGAGCGCCAACGCCGCCGCACCGGCCGCCGCCAATGTGTCCGCCGCCGCGCCCGCAGTCGCCACGACCGCTGATCTTGCCGGCGCCCGGCAAATGATCGACGCGCTCTACACGCCTTATACGCGCGACCAGACCAGCGATTATTTCCGCTACTTCACGCCGGAGCTCAACGCCGCGATCGACCGCGCGGGCGAGGGCGCGATCGAGGCCGATCCCCTGTGCGAATGCCAGGATATGACTCACTTCACCTACCGGGTGCAGTCACTGGAGCCCGAGGCGGATGGCGCGGTCGCGCGCGTCGCGATCACCAATTTCGGCGAGGCGAAGACGATCATCCTCCACCTGGTCCGGCGTGGCGCCGACTGGCGGATCGCGGACGTCGGCGAAGGTGCCAACAGCTTCGCGGCGGGCCTCAGGCGCTAGGGCGTCAGCAGCCCGTGCTTCTTCTTGCCAGCGGAGATCCGGACCTCGCCTGACACCGCGATCGGCTGCTCCTCGGTCACCGCCTCGCCGTTCACGCGGGCGCCGCCCTGCGCAATCAGCCGCCGCGCCTCGTTCTTCGAGGCGACGAGGCCGAGCCCGACCAGGGCGTCGACCAGGCCGATCTCGCCCGAAACCTTCAGCGTCGGCAGGCCCTCGCCGCCGGCGCCTTCCTCGAAGGTCCTGCGCGCCGTCTCGGCCGCCCCGGCCGCCGCCCCGGCGCCATGCAGCATCGCCGTCGCCGCGTCGGCCAGCGCCTTCTTGGCGTCGTTGATCTCCTGGCCCTCGAGCGCCTCCAGCCGGGCGATCTCGTCGAGCGGCACATCGGTGAACAGGCGCAGGAACTTGCCGACGTCGGCATCCTGCGTGTTCCGCCAGAACTGCCAGTAATCATAGGGGCCCAGCTGGTCCGCATTGAGCCAGACCGCGCCTTTCTCGGTCTTGCCCATCTTGCCGCCGTCGGCGGTGGTGATGAGAGGCGTGGTGACGCCATAGACCTCGACGCCGTCCATCCGCCGGGTCAGTTCGATGCCGTTGACGATATTGCCCCACTGGTCGGAGCCGCCCAGCTGCAGCCGGCAGTCGGTGCGCAGCGCCAGCTCGCGGAAATCATAGGCCTGCAGGATCATGTAGTTGAATTCGAGGAAGCTCAGCGACTGCTCGCGGTCGAGGCGCAGCTTCACGCTGTCGAAGCTCAGCATCCGGTTGACCGAGAAATGCTGGCCGACCTGGCGCAGGAAGGGGATATATTCGAGCGCGTCCAGCCAGTCGGCATTGTTGACCATGATTGCGTCGCCGGGCCCGTCGCCAAACGTGAGGAAGCTCTCGAACACCCGCCTGATCGAGGCGATGTTGGTCTCGATAGTCTCGGCGGTCAGCAGCTTGCGCGCCTCGTCCTTGAAGCTCGGGTCGCCGATCTTCGAGGTGCCGCCGCCCATCAGCACGATCGGCCGGTGTCCGGTCTGCTGCAGCCGGCGGAGCAGCATGATCTGCACCAGCGAGCCGACGTGGAGCGACGGCGCGGTCGCGTCGAAGCCGATATAGGCCGGCACGATCTGGGTCGCGGCCAGCGCGTCCAGGCCCTCGGCGTCGGTGATCTGGTGGATATAGCCGCGCTCGTCGAGCAGGCGCAGGAGATCGGATTTGTAGGTCGTCATGGCGTCGCGCGCTTAACAGGATTTGTCGTCGATCACCAAGTGCCGTCGCCGCCGCTTTCGTCGCAGCAGGCGACACCTCCGTCTATCTGCCGTTGAGCCGCGCGCCCGGGGCTGCTTGGCCGAAGTCACGTGGGGAAGCGTGCTGTAGCGTCAGGAGTAGACGAGATGACGAACTTCCTCATCGCCACCTGGGAAGGTGGCGGTTCCGTAATGCCCATGCTCACCGTCGCGAAGAAGCTGGCCGACCGCGGTCATGGCGTCCGTGTGATGAGCGACCGCTGCAACCGGCCCGAGGCCGAGTCGGCGGGCGCCGCCTTCATCCCCTGGACGCGGGCGCCGAGCCGGCCCGACCGCAGCCGGGAAAGCGACACCTTCCGCGACTGGGAGGCCGAGACTCCGCAGGAGCAGATCAAGCTGGTCCTCGACCGCATCTGGACCGGCCCGGCGCTCGATTTCGCCGAGGATGTGATCGAGGAATTGCGGCGCGAGCCGGCGGATCTGGTCATTGCCAGCGAGATGCTGATGGGCGTCATGGCCGGCTGCGAGTCGATCGGGCAGCGCTTCGTCGCGCTCACCTGCAACATCAACCTGTTCGGGACGCCGGGCGTGCCACCCGTCGGCCCCGGCCTGATGCCCGCCCGGACGCCCGATGAGGAGGCCTTTCACCGCGAGGTTGCGGCGGGCAACGAGGCGATGTTCGCGGCCGGGTTGCCGGCGCTGAACGCCGCCCGCCGCCTGCTCGGGCTCAAGCCGCTCGCCCGGCTCGCCGACCAGATCGAGGCCGCCGAGGCGCTTCTGCTCGGCACCGCCGAGTGCTTCGATTTCGCGCCGCCGGTCCTGCCGAAGAACATGTTCTATGTCGGCCCCCAGCTGGCCGATCCGCCCTGGGCCGCGCCCTGGACCTCGCCCTGGCCGGTGGACGACGTTCGGCCTCTGGTCCTTGTCGCCTTCAGCACCACCTTCCAGGATCATGTCGGGGTGCTGCAGGCGGTGATCGACGGCGCCGCGGCTCTGCCGGTGCGGCTGCTGGTCACGCTTGGCGACACGATCGCTCCTGACGAACTCATCCCGGCCGCCAATTGCGAGCTGGTGCACAGCGCGCCGCACAATGCGGTGATGCCGCACGCGGCCTTGGTCGTCACCCATGGCGGCCATGGCACGGTGACCCGCGCGCTGACCCACCGCAAGCCGCTGATCGTCGTGCCGCACGGCCGCGACCAGAATGACAATGCGGCGCGGGTGACCGCGCGCGGCGCCGGCCTCATGCTGCCGGCCAGCGCCGCGGCGGCCGACTTCCGCGCCGCGATCCACGCCGTCCTCGCCGATCCCGCTTATGCGGACGGTGCGCGGGCGCTTGGCGATCGCGTCGCCGAGGAGGCAGACCATTCGCCGGTGGCCGGGGAGCTGGAGCGTCTCGCTTCACCCGGCCGCCGGCGGCTGGCGGCCTGAAGGAGCCTGAGATGACCGACATTCACAACGGCAGCTGCTTCTGTGGCGCGGTCGAGTTATGCCGCGACCCGGCACCCGATGAAGGACGGGCCGCCCAGGTTTCGCGACTTCCCTGCCGGGATTGGCGACGCGGGAGAGACGATGGCCGAGTGACGGGATGACGATGCGCAGGTGTCGCGCTATCGGGGCCCGATGCACCATCTGCGTCTCCATCCCGATTCAGCCCCGGGCGCCGTCATCGCCATCCAGGTGGAGGTGACCCGCCCCGGCCCGCGACTGCTGGCTTTGCGTTACCTCGTCACCGGCGCCACGGCCGCAATCCTGTTGCCGCGCACCCGTCCGTCCGTCCGCACCGACAATCTCTGGCAGCATACCTGCTTCGAGGCGTTCCTCGCCAATCCGCCCGGCTATCTGGAGCTCAATTTCTCGCCCTCGACCGAATGGGCCGCCTGGCGGTTCGATTCGCATCGCAGCGGCATGCGCGAGGCCCGGATCATGCCGCCCAGGATCGAGACCCTGATCGGCTTCGACCGCTTCGAGCTCCGCGTGGAGCTCGCCATGCCGGTGCTCGGGCCGATGGGTCTGTCCGCGGTGATCGAGCAGAAGGATGGCAATATCTCGCACTGGGCGCTGGCGCATCCGCCGGGCCAGCCCGACTTTCACCACGACGCCTGCTTTGCGCTCGAACTGCCGCCAGAGCACTGATCGTCACGGCGGACTTGATCCGGGGTCCACCTGCTTTAGGACGCAGGGAAGATCGATGCTGAATCAGGTTCAGCATGACGAAGGAAAAAGACGGACGCATGAAGTTCGGCATCGACCGGCTGCTCGCCGACCCTGACCTGCGCAAGCCGCTCGAAGGCAAGCGCGTCGCTTTGCTCGCGCATCCCGCCTCGGTGACCGCCGATCTCACGCACAGCCTCGACGCCTTGATCACGGCCGGGCTCAACGTCTCGGCGGTGTTCGGGCCGCAGCATGGCGTCCGCGGGGACCTCCAGGACAATATGATGGAGTCGCCCGACTATACCGACCCGACCTACGGCATGCCGGTGTTCAGCCTCTACGGCGAGGTGCGCCGGCCCTCGGGCCAGTCGCTCGGCACGTTCGACACCATTCTCATCGACCTGCAGGACGTGGGCTGCCGGATCTACACCTTCGTCACCACTTTGCTCTACCTGCTCGAGGCCGCGGCCGCGAACGGCAAGGCCGTCTGGGTGCTCGACCGGCCCAATCCCGCCGGCCGTCCTGTCGAGGGGCTGATTCTGCGTCCGGGCTGGGAAAGCTTCGTCGGCGCCGGGCCGATGCCGATGCGCCACGGCCTGACCCTCGGCGAGATGGGTCACTGGTTCATCGCCCGGTTCGGGCTCGACCTGGACTATCGCGTGATCGAGATGGAGGGCTGGGACCCCGCGGCCGCCCCCGGCTATGGCTGGCCGTCCGAACGGGTCTGGATCAATCCCAGCCCAAATGCGGCATCCGTCAACATGGCCCGGGCCTATGCGGGCACGGTGATGCTCGAGGGCACGACTTTGTCGGAAGGGCGGGGAACGACCCGGCCGCTGGAATTCTTCGGCGCGCCTGACATCGACGGCAGGCAGGTGATCGCCGAGATGCGGCGGATCGCGCCCCACTGGCTCGCCGGCTGCACGCTCCGCGACACCTGGTTCCAGCCGACCTTCCACAAGCATGTCGGCAAGCTGTGCAGCGGCGTCTTCATCCATGCCGAGGGCGCCGCCTATGACCATGCCGCCTTCCGGCCCTGGCGGCTTCAGGCGCTCGGCTTCAGGGCGATCCGCAACCTCTGTCCCGGCTACGACCTCTGGCGGGACTTTCCCTACGAATATGAGTTCGACAAGCTCGCCATCGACGTGATCAACGGCTCGCCTCTGCTGCGCGAGTGGGTCGACGACGCGGCCGCGGCGCCCGCCGATCTCGACGCGCTGACGACGCCCGACGAGGCGGCTTGGGACGAGGCGCGCCGGGCGCATCTGCTCTACTGATGCGCAGGGCAAGGGGGAGACAGGATTGAACGCCGCCTTCACCCCGCTCGATTGGGCCATTGTCGGGGCCTATATCGCGATCCTGGCCATCGCCGGCATCCTTTCGACCCGCCGCCAGCGCAGCGCCGAGGATTATTTCCTCGCGGGCCACCGCGTGCCGGTCTGGCTGATCGCGATCTCGGTGCTCTCGACGACCCAGTCGGCGGCGACCTTCCTCGGCGCGCCCGATTACTCCTATCGCGGCGACTATACCTATCTTGCCTCCAATCTCGGCCCGATCATCGGGGCCTTCCTCGTCGGCCGCTTCCTGATCCCCCGTTTCTACGCGGAGGGCGTGACCACGGTCTACGAACTGCTCCGCGAGCGCTACGGCGCTGTGGCGATGCGCGCCGCCGCGGGCATGTATCTGATCGGCCGGATCTTCGCGAGCGGCGCCCGGCTCTATCTCGCCGCGATCGCGGTCTCGATGATCATGTTCACCGACATCCAGCCGCAGAACGTGCTGATCGCCTCGGCTTTGCTGGTCGTGCTCGGCATCGTCTTCACCTTCATCGGCGGCCTGCGCTCGGTGATCTGGAGCGATCTCGTCCAGGTCCTGCTCTATGTCGGCGCCGCGTTGACCGTGCTGATCATCCTCCGGACCTCGATCCCGGCCCCGACGGGGGAGGTGGTCGCCGCGCTCTCCGCCGAGCACAAGCTCCGCCTGTTCGACCTCTCGCTCGATCCGGCCGCGCCTTTCTCCCTCCTCGCCATTGTCACCGGCATCACCCTCCTGTTTTTCGCCAGCATGGGGCTGGACCAGGACATCACCCAGCGCTTCCTCGCCTGCCGCGACACCCGCGAAGGCAAGCGCGCGCTCTACGCCTCGGTGGTCGCCGGCATCCCCGTCGTCTTCCTGTTCCTGCTGATCGGCTCCCTGCTCCACATCGTCTACGACCGGCCGGACCTGATGGGGCAGGTTGCCGGCGGCGGCCCGACCGGGACCTTCGGGGGCGAGAAGATCACCGTCTTCATGCATTATATCCTGACCCGGATCCCGCCCGGCGTGCGCGGCTTCGTCGCGGTCGGCGTGCTCGCCGCGGCGGCGGTCAATTCAGGCCTGATCTCCATGTCCTCGGTGCTGGTCCAGGATTTCTACCGGCCCTGGGCGGAGCGGCGGCGGCCGCGGGACGAGGCGCATTATGTGCGCGCCGGCCGTGTCGGCATGGTCCTGCTGGCGCTGGCCCTGCTCGCCATGTCCTACCTCTGCTTCTACTGGCAGCGCTACACCGACGCGCCTTTGCTCGATTTCGCGCTCGGGGTGATGACCTTCGCTTATTCCGGCCTGCTCGGCGTCTATTTCACCCTTTTGTTCACGAAGCGCGGCTCCGCCGTCTCGGTCATCGCCGCCCTCGCCACCGGCTTCGTCGCGATCGCGCTTCAGCAGAGCTATATCGTCGACGTGCTGGGCCTGCCGCCGTCCTGGAAGGGCCTGGCCTTCCCCTGGCA
>SMEU01000017.1_pt1 | contig 17654 bp, 22 predicted proteins | sample 2456051 | NCBI WGS metagenome assembly SMEU01 (sample SAMN10132600, study PRJNA489261) | soil metagenome | isolation source: day120 un-amended silt loam soil | place: USA | collected 2015-05-01
GGGCGGCGCCCAGGACGGCAAGGAGCAGGACCGGGCTCATGGGCGCCAGTGTAGCGCGGCCGGGCCGGCGAGGCGATGCGGAACGGGACTGGCGGCGCGGCGGCGCCATGCTATGCAGGCGCGCATGAGGCCGACCCGAAAGCTCCGTCCCCGTTCCTTCATCAGCCAGGTCGCCGGCGGCAATCGCGGCGGCGCGCTCACCAAGCTCGCCGGCCCGAGCCGCGAGGAATTTGAGAACGATCATGACGCCGCCCATCCCGCGCAAGGCAAGGGCGGCGCCCCCGATCACGACGCCTGAGCGAAGAGGAGGCTAGCGCCGCCCGGCCGGCGCGGCGGCGTTGGCGCGGTCCTGCTGGTCCTGCAGTTGGTCGGCGATACGGGCATCGCGCGCCGAGCGGGCGCGCATCGCCGCGGCGGCGTTCATCGCGGCATTGTCGTTCTTCTGCGCGATCCGGTTAAGCGCCTGCGTCGGCACCTCGCCCGCCTGGGCGCGGTTGTCGCCATAATCCGGGATCAGCATCGAGGCGGCAAGGATCACCACGACGAGCGCGAGGGCGGCACCGAGTACGGGCCCCCTGCGCAGATGGCGCCGGCCCCTCACGGCGCCGGCGCCCTTTTGTCGAGGCCGAAGAAGCGCGCCACCATGGCCTGCGCCTCGCGGATTCGCCGCTCCTCCAGCTGCCGCAGACGGGTCGCCTCGGCGCGCGCGAGGATCAGGTCGCGGCGGTCGTTACGGGTCGAGGCGGGCAGGAAAGCCATGTGGCACAGAAAGCACTGAAGCGGGCGAAGTTCCGTTCGTGTCGGGTCCGTTATGCAACCGGTTCGGCCCGATCTGCGTTGAGCGCGCAACAGACCAATAAGGAGGCCGACAATGGCCAGTAGCGTGAATGTCCTTGAAGCACGGGGCGGAAGCCTCGTCCCGCCCGCCGCTCAGCGCGGCTATTATATCATGTATCGCGAGCATGAGACGAATTACTGCCCCGGCTGCGGCCGTTCGCACTGGCATATCGGCCGGATGCTGGCGGAATGCGCGTTCTGCGGCACCGCGCTGCCGCTCGAGGGCGCGCAGGGCATCGGCGGCAGCCAGATCGTGCGCACGGTCCGGAGGCGGCTGATCCCCGATCCGCAGCACCAGTTCGCGGCCTGACCTCCCACCGAACGGAAGAACGGGCGCGGCGGGCGCGTTAACCCGCTCTTTGCGAGGCGAGGCGTAAGACCCGGGCCATGTCCTCGGGATCCGCCTTGGCGTTTGCCGGCGCCGCGCTGATCGGCGTCGCCGTGATCGCGCCCGTGCTGAAGAGCGGCGGGCCGACCGTGCCCGCGGTCAATCAGTCCGCGCCGGCCCCGCCGACGGTCGCGCCGAGGCGGATTTCCGCCACCGATCCCGTCACCGCGCCGGCGCCGCGCCAGTTGCAGCGCGGCCCGGACGGCCATTTCTACGCGGACGCGCAGGTCAACGGCACGATGATTCACTTCGTCGTCGATACCGGCGCCTCGGTGGTGGTGCTGACCGCGGCGGACGCGCAGCGCGCCGGCCTGCAGCTGCCGTCCGAGCGGGCTGTGGCGATGGGCGCGGGCGGACCGATCGAGATCATTCCGGTGACCCTGGACCGGGTCGCGGTCGGCGGCATCGAGGCGCGCGGCGTGCAGGCGGCAGTAGCGGAATCCACGCCGATCTCGTTGCTCGGCCAGTCCTATCTCCAGCGCCTGAGCAGCGTGGAGATTCGCGGCGACACGATGGTGCTTCGCTGACCTCGCCAAGGTCGCGGCTTCCCCTTGCGGCTCCAATCACTTAGTCTCCCGGCCCGGGGGGAGGTGCAGCATGGCGCAGCGCTACATGCGCAAGGGAGCGGTTGATCCCGGGACGCCCGGCTCGCAGCCGGGCGACGCGATCGCGCCTTGGCCGGGTGCCGGCTTCGGCGGCAAGGCGGCGCCGGCGGTTGCGGCCACCACCGTCACGATCGACTTCACTCCGCTTTCGACCTTCTTCGCCACCACGGACCAATTCGGCCGCACCTTCCCCAATCCCTATCATTATTTCGAAGTGGGCCTGGATTTCTCGACCGACGGCTTCGGCTTCGTGCGCCGAAGCCAGAGCGTCGGCGGGCTGGCGCTCTCCAACAACAATGTCAGTTCGACGCTCTATCTCCGCCCCGTCACTGCGGACCCGTTCGGCGTGGTCTCGATCGATCTCGACGGGCTGGGCGGGAGCGGCGGCAGCGCGGTCACGTTCAATTTCACCGCCCTGACGTCCGGCGGCCAGACCCTGACCGCCAGCTTCACCACCGATGCGGTCGTCGGTCTGCAGACCTACAATTTCCCGCCCGGTTTCGTCGACCTCAGCGAGTTGCATTGGACGATGAGCGGGGGCTCGCGCGTAGGTCTCTTCGACAATGTGGTGGTCAATGCCACCGAGACGCACAGCTTTGCCGGCACGAACCAGTGGGATGTCATGGCGGGCACGGACTCGGACGACCTGTTCAGGCTCGACGACAACGCTCCCTTCATCGCCGGCCGAGAGGACATCGTCTCCGGCCGCGGCGGCAATGACGTGATCTATTTCGGAAGCGCCTTCGTGCAGGACGCGGTCGATGGCGGCGACGGCGCGGATCGGGTGCTCCTGCAGGGCGATTATGCCAACGCCAAACTGCTCAGCATGATCGGCGTCGAGACGGTGGTCCTGCTGGCCGGTTCCGATACGAGCTGGGGCGACGTCGCCGGCAAACATTATTCCTACAACCTTTACACGCGGGACGAGGTCGTCACGGCCGGCCAGCTGTTGCAGATCGACGGTTCGGCATTGAGAGCAGGCGAGAAACTCACCTTCAATGGCGGGGTGGAACGGGATGGCCGCTTCGGGCTGACGGGCGGGGGCGGCGACGATGCGCTCACCGCCGGTCCCGGCAGCGACGTGCTGAGCGGCGGTGCAGGCAGCGATGCCCTGGACGGGGGTGCGGGTGCGGACGTCATGGCGGGAAATGGCGGCGACGATGTCTTCATGGTCGACAATGCCGGCGACATCGTCGCCGAACTGGCCGGCGAAGGCGGTGACCGGGTCTTCGCAAGCGTCAGCTACGCACTCCCGGCCGGAGCCGAGGTAGAGCTGCTCACAACCAACGTCTATGCGAGCACTGCGGCGATCGACCTGACAGGCAACGGCCTCGCCAACGCGATCTTCGGCAATGACGGCGCCAACATCCTGGATGGCGGGGCCGGCGCGGACACCCTGGTCGGCCGGCAGGGCGATGATTCTTATTATGTCGACAATGCGGGCGACCGGATCGTGGAAACCGCCGGCCAGGGCAGCGACCGCATCTTCGCGAGCACCAGCTACACGCTCGCGGCTGACGCCGACGTCGAGTTGCTGACCACGGACTTCCATGCCGGGACCGCCGCGATCAACCTGACCGGCAACGCTGCCGGCAACGTCATCTTCGGCAATGACGGCGCGAACGTCCTCGACGGCCGGGCGGGTGCCGATACCCTGGTCGGTCGGCTCGGCGACGACTGGTATTATGTCGACGCCTCAGGCGATCGCGTGCTGGAGAATGTCGGCGAAGGCGCCGACCGCCTCTTCGCGAGCGCGAGCTACACGCTGACCGCGGGGGCGGAGGTGGAGCTTATGACCACCGACTTCCATGCGGGGACGACGGCGATCGACCTCACCGGCAATGCGCTGGCCAACGTCATTTACGGCAATGACGGCGTCAACATCCTCGACGGCAGGGGCGGAAGCGACGTGCTGGTCGGCCGGGCCGGCGGCGACACCTTCGCCTTCACCACTGCGCTCGGCGCCGGCAATGTGGACAGGGTGGTCGACTTTGCCGCCGGCAGCGACAGGATCGCGCTCGACGATGCGGTGTTCACCCAGCTCGGCGCCCACGGGTCGCTCAGCGCCACGGCCTTCGTCACAGGCGCCGCGGCCGCCGATGCCGACGACCGGATCGTCTACAACAATGCCACCGGTCAGCTCTTCTATGATGCCGACGGCAATGGCACCGGCGCTGCCGTCCAGTTCGCCACTCTCGCCACGGCGCTGGGCCTCACGGCTGCCGACTTCCTGGTGATCTGAGACAGAGGGTTCGCTTGTCCGACCGCCAGCCCGTCCTCCACATGCTCTGCGGCAAGATCGCCGCCGGGAAGTCCTCGCTCGCCGCCGAGCTTGGGGCCGCGCCGCTGACCGTGATCATCAGCGAGGACAAATGGATGGCCCCGCTGTTCGGCGAGGAGCTGAGGGAGGTCGCGGATTATGTCCGCCTGTCGCCCCGATTGCGCAAGGCGATGGCGCCCCACGTGGTGGACTTGCTGAAAGCGGGCGTCTCGGTGGTGCTGGACTATCCGGCAAACACCCTCGCCAACCGGGCCTGGATGAAGGGGATCGCCGACGCGGCGGGCGTGCCGCACCACTTGCACTGGCTCGATGCCCCGACGAAATCTGCAGGGCTCGGCTGCGGGCGCGCAACGCGGCCGGCGCGCATGAATTCGCGCCGACCGACGACCATTTCGACCTGATCACGAGCTATTTCGTGCCGCCGACGGCAGCGGAGGGGCTCGAGATAGTGGTGCACCGGCAGGAGTGAAGGCCATGCGCGGCTTGATTCCACTGGTCCTCGCTCTGGCCTGCCTCGCCGGACCGGCGCACGCGCAGGACGGGCCCTCGCCGTGCAGTCTCGACCGCCCCGATCTTGACTATAACAGGAACGGGATCGACGCCTGCACAGCGCTGATCGAGGCGCCGGGCACGCCGCCGGAGCGGCTTGCCGACGAGTTATTTGTGCGTGGGGAAAATCAAGCGCACGCACAATGATCAGTTCAACGCATGGGCCGACTTCCAGCAGCTGATCCAGCGCTGGCCCGGCGATCCGCGCGGCTGGATCGGCAGAGGCCAATTGCAGGCGCGCAGCGGCCATGACCGCGAAGCGCGCCGCGATTTCGACCAGGCGGTCGCGGTCGGGCAGGCTTCTGCGCCGGCCTGGCAGGCGCGTGGCAATTTCCGCAGCCGGCGCGGGGAGCATGCGCTGGCGATCGCCGACCTCGACATGGCAGTCCGGCTCGCACCGACGTCGCTTCGCGCCCTGGTCGATCGCGGCATCGCTTATGACCGGCAGGGCGACCGGCCCCGCGCGCTGGCCGACCTCAACGAGGCGATCCGCCGCGACCCCGCTTACGAGCCGGCCTGGCACAGCCGCGGCGTGACCTATCACCGGATGGAGGATCATGCCGCCGCCCTGGCCGACTTCCGGGTGGCGCGGCAGCTGATGCCGCGCGACGCCGAGGAGCTGAACGGGCTGTGCTTCAGTATCGCCTTTTCGGGCGGCGACCTGAACGAGGCGCGCGCGGCCTGCGACGCGGCGTACCGCATGCTCGGCGACCCGCTGTATCGCGCCAATCGCGGGCTGGTCGGCCTGAAGCAGGGCCGCTTCCAGGAGGCTTGGGAGGATTTCACCCTGGTGCTTCGCGACTGGTACTATCGCCGCGACGCGATCGCCCGTTACGGCCGCGGCGTCGCCGCGCTCCGGCTGGGGCGCGAACGCGCCGGCCGCGCCGATCTCCGCCGTGCCTTGCGCCGCGATCCGGAGGTCGCAGCCCGCTTCGAGCGGCTGGGGATCGGACCTCCGGCGGCCGACCCTAGCCCGCCCGGCGTCGCACCGGCACGTTGACGTTGCAGACGTCCACGCCGCCCGCCGGCACCCGGAAGAACGTCCCGCCGCGATTGGCGCGGCCCCGCAGATAGGCGGCGAAGGTCGGCGTATCGGTGCGCATCACCTCGAAGCGCGGGCGCTCGACCACCGGCATGTCGGCGGCGATGCGCATGGCGCGGATCCGGATCGGGGTCTCGCCGCGGTCGGCCTGGTAGAAGCCGAGATTGCCGGTCCCGCGCGGCCGCGCGGAGAGCAGGGCGATGCCCTCGATCACTCGCCCGACATTGGCGATGTTGCGGTCGAGCGGGCGCGGGCTGTGGCCGATCACCGCATAGAGCTCGCCGCCCGTGCCCGTGTCCGGGGCAAGGTCGCGGCCGACGCCGACGCTGGCATAGCAATGGGTGAGCCAGGCGCTGCGGCGGACCGGATCCCAGGCCATCGGCCAGCCGTCGACGAAGCCGGTCATCGGCGCATAGCTGTCCGGAAAGCCGAGCGCGCGCGGCACGAGGCCGGCGGTCGGCCGCTCATATTCGGCGGGTGGACGACGAACCACCCCCTCGGGCAGCGGCACCTCGGCATCGCCATTGCCCCATTGCGCCACATAATTGTCCTGCACCCGGTAGATGGTGGCATTGTTCCACCAGCCGGCGCGCGCGTAGCGGCGCATATTGGCGACGTGCACGGGGGCGAAGGCCGGGGCCAGCTCGATGATCACCCGGCCGCCTTCCTGCAGGTCCATGACGAGCAGATTCTCCGGGTCGACCGGACGCCAGGCCGCGGCCGGGGCGTGGGCGATCACCTCCGACGGCTCGGTCGCGTTGGGGATCGGGCGGGGCGTCCAGCGGCCGGGCTGCGCTGCGGTGGCGGTGGCGAGCAAAGCGACGGCGGTAGAGGTGGCGAAGCGGCGCATGCGGCTTTCTCCTAGCGCTGGACCAGACGGATGCGGTTGCCCTCAACCGCCCAGACGCGACGGTCGGTGGTTCCTACATAAACCGGCATCCCGATCCAGATCGACATGAAGACATGGATCTCGGTGGGGGTCGGATCGAGCAGATGGGTAAGCATCATTCCGACCGGCCGTTCGCCGTTCGGCCCGGGCTCCGGGCGCGGCGCGTTGAAGCAGGAGCGCATGAAGCCGCGCTTGCCGCTCAGCGTGCCGTCGGCGGCCAGAGTGGCGCGGAAATGGCCGCCAAAGGGAAAGTTGTTCGCCTCGGTCTGCGCGGACAGGGCATAGACGTCGATCGGCCCGTCGGGCGTCTCGGGCGGGATGATCGCCGCGTTGAACGGGGCATTGGTGCAGGGTTGCTCGCCGAAGCGCCCGATCGCGTTGCGCGCGTCGGCAAGCCGGCGCTGCAGTGGCGTCAGCACGGGCCGCTGGCCGTCGCGGAAGATCTCGCGCGAGACCACGCGCCGGTTCTCGACGCGCGCGCGATAGAGCGCCGCGCGGGCGTCGCCCTCACCGGCATAATAGATGACGCTGAAGCCGCTCCCGTCGCGCTCGACCGTCCAGCCACGGATCAGGTTCTGGTGAGCGCGGTCGACATGCGCCTGCAGGTCGTCCGTCGTCACCCAGGCGGCGCGGTCGATGTCGAACAGCAGCTGCCCCCGCGCCGCGATCCAGTCCAGCCGCTGCCGTTCCTCGCGGCTTTGCGCCAGCGAGGGCACGGCGAGCAGCAGGGCGAGCAGGACGGCGATGAAGCGCATGGCAATCCCCCCTTCTTTCCGGCAGGTTGCGCGCGATCCGGGACGGCTTCAAGCCCGCCGGCGCCATCCGGCGGGAACAGCCTGACGCCATGACGGTTCAGACGGCGTAACGATTTTCCGACGCTTCAGAAGGAGTGAGCGACATGGCCGGTTTCGACGACGTGAAGGAAGGCATGGAAGTGATCGGCGCGGACGGCGTGCATCTCGGCACGGTCGACCGGATCGACGGCGACCGTATCAAGCTCACCAGGAAGGACAGCGGCGCCGGCAGCCATGAGGGCCACCACCATTATCTCTCCCGCGGCCTCGTCGCCGACGTGGAAGGCAACCAGGTCCGCCTCTCCGCCAATGCCGATGTGGCGGTGACCTTCGAGGAAGAGAAAAGCTGAGCTGCTTTCCTCTTCCCGCGGGGAGAGGTTCCACCTTGCAATCCGGCCGCCGCGGGTGCTGACTGCGCCCGCGGAGGTGCATCATGACCCGATTGCTGCTCGCGCTCGCCTTGCTGCTCGGCTCGACCATGCCCGCTTTGGCGCAGCCGCGAGGTGTCGCCGATCCGCGCGCCTTCGTGAGCGCGACCTATGCGCGCTATCAGGCGCAGGCCGACACGCCGCCGCCGGACCAGAGTTATGCCTACAGTCCGCGGCTCAGGGGGCTGTTCGCGGGATATGACGCCTGGCAGCGGCGGCATCAGGATCTGATCGGGTCGCTCGATTTCGACTGGTGGACCAACTCACAGGACTATTCGGTCTCCCGCCTCGTGCTGACCCAGCGCAACGAAGGGCCGAACCTGCGCTGGATCATTGCCCGCTTCGACAATTACGACCGTCATGACGAGATCCGCTTCCGCTTCGTGCGCCGGGCCGCACGCTGGTTTCTGGACGATGCGGTGGAGGGGACCGGCCGCGGCGACAATGGCTGGACCCTGTCGGCGCTGCTGCAGAGCCGGGAATAGCCGCGCGCTCAGCGCGGACAGGGCCATTTCTCGGCAAGGGCCCGCTCGAAGACCTCCTCGGCGTCCTCATTCCGGGCGGCCGGATGGGCGTCGACATAAAGGATGAAAACCTGGACCAGTGCCGGGCTTGCGTCGCCCTCGGCTCCCGGGGAGTCTTCGGTCATACAGAATTTGCGGGTGTCGGGCTCGTTTCCATCCATCTCCCGTGTCACCACTGCGGTCGCGTTCGCGAGGAGCTGGACGTCAGCCATGATGGCGCAGGCCGCGGCCCCGGCATCCTCCGCGTTCGGTGCGCTGCCGATCTGCGCCAGATAGCGGCCGCAACCGTCATACAATTGACCCGCCGTCATTCCGCCGTCTGCGGGTGGCGCAGCGAGCAGGGCAGCGGCGAGCAGCACCATGGCCATGCTCCATCCTCTGCCGCATCGCCGGAAAATGAAAGGGCCGGATTTCGCCCGGCCCCATCATCATCATCATCATCATCATTACCAGATGTGCACCCTCTGCTCCGGCGGCAGATAGAGGCGGTCGCCGGGCTGGATGTTGAAGGCGCGGTACCAGGCGTCGACGTTCCGGACGACTCCGTTCACGCGATACATGCTCGGGCTGTGCGGATTGGTGAGCACGACCCGGCGGAGCAGCCCCTCGCGCCAGTAATCCCGCCAGGCCTGGGCATAAGCGAGGAAGAAGCGCTGGTCGCCGGTCAGGCCGTTCAGCACCGGCGGCTCGCCATGCGCGGCGACATAGCGGCGATAGGCGGAATAGGCCATCTCGATGCCGCCGAGATCGCCGATATTCTCGCCCATGGTGAGGTCGCCGTTGACGTGCAGCCCCGGCAGCGGCTCGAAGGCCGAATATTGGGCGCCGAGCGCGCGGGTGCGCTCGGTGAAGCGGCGGTCCGTCTCCGCCGTCCACCAGTCGCGAATGCGGCCCTGGGCGTCGAACCGCCGCCCCTGATCGTCGAAGCCGTGGCCGATCTCATGGCCGATGATCGCGCCGATCGCCCCGTAATTGACCGCCGGATCCGCATTGGGATCGAAATAAGGCGGCTGCAGGATCGCCGCCGGGAAGGTGATCTGGTTCATCAAGGGGTTGTAATAGGCGTTGATCGTCTGCGCGGTCATGTCCCACAGGGTGCGGTCCACCGGGTTGGGCAGGCGCCGGACCTGGATCTGCCAGGCGAAATCGTTGGCGCGCATGACGTTGCCGAGCAGGTCGTTGCGGTCGATCCGGATCGGCGAATAATCGATGTAGCGGACCGGCCCGCCGAGCCGCGGATCGAAGGCGTCGAGCTTGGCGACCGCCTGGGCGCGGGTCGCGTCGTCCATCCAGGTATTGGCGCGCAGCCGTTCGCCGAGCGCCGCGCGGAGGTTCGCCACCAGCTCGGTCATCTGACGGCGGCTCTCGGCCGGGAAATGGCGCTCGATATAGATTCGGCCGACGGACTCGCCGAGCGCGCCATTGACCAGGTCGAGCCCGCGCTTCCAGCGGACCTTCTGCTCCTGCGCGCCGCTGAGAGTGCGGCTGCGGAAATTGAAATGCGCCTCGTCGAAGGCGCGCGGCAGATAGGGCGCGGCGCTGTCGAGGAAGTGGAGGGTGAGCCAGTCCTTCCAGGTGTCGAGCGGAACGCTGTCCAGCATCGCCGCCTCGGCGGTGATCGCGGTGGTCTCGCCGGCGATGATGGTCTGCACCGAGCCGAGCCCGGAATCGCCGAGGAACAGGGCCCAGTCGAGCTGCGGCGCGAGCTGCTGGAGGTGGGCCCGGTCCATCGGGTTGTAGACCTGGCGGATGTCGCGGCTGCGCTCCGGCGCCCAGTGCGCCTCGGCGATGCGCCGCTCGAGCGCGATCACCCGGTCGGCGCGCGCCTCGGGATCGGCCAGCCCGGCGAGCCGCTGAAGCGTGATCAGATAGTCGCGATAAGCGGCGCGGATGCGGTCGAAATCGGCGCCTTCGCGCAGATAATAATCGCGGCCGGGCAGGCCGAGCCCGCCCTGGCCGGCCGCCGCGATGTAGCGGCTGGTGTCGGCCGGATCGGGGAGGATCTGAAGGCCGATCGGCGAGGCGTAGCCGGGGGCTGCGAACAGGCGGATCAGGCCGGTCTTGTCGCGCACCGCATTGATCCGGTCGAGCCAGGGGCGAAGCGGCGCGGTGCCGCGCGCCTCGATGGCGGCCTGATCCATCCAGCTCGCATAGAGGGTCGAGATCTGGCGGCCGGCGGCGTCGCGCGGCGCATGTTCGACGATGTCGCGCAGCTGGTTCTGGATCTGGTCGTCGAGCACGTCACCGACGCCGTAGCTGCTCTTGTCGGCGGGGATCGGATGGGCGCGGACGAAGGCCTGGTTGGCATAGGCCCAGAAATCGTCGCCCGGCTTCACCGCCAGGTCGCGGGCGGAAAGGTCGATGCCCCAGCTGCCATATTGCGCCCGGGCGGCGGCGGGACGGGCAGGCTGCGCGGCGCCGGCGAGGAAAGGGGCGGTGCCGGCGAGGAGGAGGGCAGCGGCGAGGAGGAATTTGCGGCTCTTCATGAGGGCGCTTTCTTCTGAGTGGGGGGACAGATGCAGAAGGGGCCGGATTGCAGCCCGGCCCCTTCGCTTTGCTTACCAGATGTGGACGCGTTCCGCGGGCGCCAGATAGAGCCGATCGCCGGGGCGGACGTTGAAGGCGCGGTACCAGGCGTCGACGTTGCGCACGACGCCGTTGACGCGCCATTCGGGCGGGCTGTGCGGATCGGTCAGCACCTGCTGGCGAAGGGCGTCGTCGCGGACCTGGTTCCGCCACGCCTGGGCATAGGCGAGGAAGAAGCGCTGGTCGCCGGTCAGGCCGCCGATCACCCGGGCGCGGCCGTGGCGGGCCTGGTAGCGCTGATAGGCGGCATAGGCCATTTCGATGCCGCCGAGATCGCCGATATTCTCGCCCATGGTGAGCTGGCCGTTGATGTGCTGCCCGGCCGAGACGTAGCTGTTATACTGCGCCTTCAGCCGATCGGTCAGCGCGGTGAAGCGGGTCGCGCTGGCCGGAGACCACCAGTCGCGCAGCCGGCCCTGCGGGTCGAAGCGGCGGCCATTGTCGTCGAAGCCGTGGCCGATCTCGTGACCGATCACCGCGCCGATCGCGCCGTAATTCACCGCCGCATCCGCCTGAGGGTTGAAATAAGGCGGCTGCAGGATCGCGGCCGGGAAGGTGATCTGGTTGGTCAGCGGCGAATAATAGGCGTTGATCGTCTGCGGGGTCATCGCCCAGAGCGAGCGGTCGACCGGATTGGGCAGGCGCGACAGCTGCAGGTTCTGCTGGAATTCCGCCGCCCGCTGGGCGTTGCCGAGCAGGTCGTTCGGATCGACCCGCATCGAGCTGTAGTCGATATAGCGGACCGGATTGCCGATCCGCGGATCGAAGGCGGCGAGCTTGGCCAGCGCCTGGGTGCGGGTCGCCTCGTCCATCCAGGGATTGGCGCGGAGCCGGGCCTCGAGAGCGCCGCGCAGGTCGCCGACCAGCTCGGTCATCTGCCGGCGGCTGGTGTCCGGGAAGTGGCGGCGGACGTAGATCTCGCCGACCGCCTCGCCCAGCGTGCCGTTGAGCACGCCGAGGCCGCGCTTCCAGCGGTCGCGCTGCTGCTGCACGCCGGTCAGGGTGCGGCCGTAGAAGTTGAAGTCGGCCTCATCGAACGCACGCGGCAGGAACTGGGCGTTGCTGCGGATGAAGTGGAAGGTCAGCCAGTCCTTCCAGGTCTGCAGATCGACCGAGGCGAACAGCTCGCCCTCGGCATGGATCGCGGTGGTCTGGCGGACGATGATCGTCGGGACGTTGCCCAGCCCCTGGCTGGAGAGGAAGAGCGGCCAGTTGAACTGCGGCGCCAGCTCCTGGAGCTGCGCCGGAGTCATCGGATTGATCGACTGGGTGACGTCGCGGCTGCGCTCCGGAGTCCAGTGCGCCTCGGCGATGCGGCGCTCCAGCGCGATGATGTTGTCGGCCTTGGCTTCGGCATTCTCGACGCCGGCCAGCCGCAGCATCGTCGCAACATAGGTGCGATAGGCGGCGCGATAGCGGTCGAACTGCTCGCCCTCGTTCAGATAATAAGAGCGGTTCGGCATGCCGAGCCCGCCCTGGCCGGCGCCGGCGACATAATGGGTCGGATCGGCGGGGTTCGGCGTGATGCCGACGCCGACGGGCGACGGATAACCGGGCAAAGCGAACAGGCGGATCAGGTCGTCGCGGCTCTGCGCGGCGTTGATCCGGTCGAGATAGGGGCGGAGCGCCGCGGCGCCGCGCGCCTCGATCCCGGCCTCGTCCATATAGGAGGCGTACATCCCGGCGACCTGGCGGCTGACCGGGTCGGTGCCCTGGTTCGCGGTCTGCACGATGTCGCGCAGCTGCGCCTCGACATCCTCGGAGAGGACGGTGCCGACACCCCAGGAGCGGCGGTCGCCCGGGATCGGATTGGCCCGGAACCAGCTGCCATTGGCGTAATGGAAGAAGTCGTCGCCCGGCCTGACCGTCGTGTCGCGCGCGGCGAGGTCGACGCCCCAGGGCATGAAGCGCGAGGCGGCCGGCGGCCGCGGCGTCGTGGTGCCGGTGCCGGCCCCGCTACCCTGCGCGAGCAGCGGCGCGGCAGCCGTGAGCATGAGCGCCGAAAGCAGCGCGAAACGCGTGTTGTTCATGAATGTCCCTCCAAGCGGCGGGCGCAGTCCGTCCCGTCGCTTCCCAATAGCGATGTCCCCGCGGCACCCGTTGGCGCGCGCGCCGGGATTCGCAAGCCCTTTTTCGATGAAGCGCTTGATCGTTCTTGCGATTTTCCGATCAGCCGATCCGGATATTGCCTTCGACCGGCATGACGAGCGTGAAGACGAGCCCGTCGGGGCGGAAATCAAGCCTGGACTCCGCGGAGAGCTCATAGGGAACGACCCGGCCGAGCAGCTCCATCCCGAAGCCCTCCCGTTTCGGTCCGGTCAAGGGACCGGGCACCCGGCTTTCCTGCCAGACCAGCTCGAAGTGCCCGTCCACCAGCGTCCAGCGGATCGCGAGGCGGCCGCCCTCGACGCTGAGCGCGCCATATTTGACGGCGTTGGTCGCCAGTTCGTGAATGGCGAGGCTCAGCGTCTCGGCAGGGCGGGCCGCGAAGGCGACCTCCGGGCCTTTGACGAGGATCGCTTCGCCCTCGCGCGCGGCATGGGCGACCAGCTCGTCCTCGATCAGGGTGGCGAGATCGACGCCGGCACCGGGCCGCCGTGTCACCAGTGCCTGCACGCGGGCAAAGGCGTCGAGCCGGCCCTCGAAATGAGCGCTCATCTCCTCGACGGTGGCGCTGTTCTGCGCGGTTCGCCGGGCGATCGAGCGGACCACGCCCAGGGTGTTGCGCACCCGGTGCTGAAGCTCGGCGACCAGCATGCTCAGATGCTCCTCGCCCTCGCGCAGAGCCAGCATGCGGTTCTCGACCGTCCGTTCCAGATCCGCCGCATGGTCGCGGAGCTCCTGCTCCGCCTCCACCCGCCGGGTGATGTCTAGGTAGGACAGGAAATGCTGCAAGACCCGGCCGTCCGCGTCGAGGACCGGGCTGCAGAAAACGGCCGCGAAGAAGCGGGAGCCATCCTTTCGATACTGGAAGGATTCGACGACGATGTCCTCGCCCCGCCGCAGCGCTTCCCTAAACTGCGCCGCGTCCTGCGGATCGGTGTCGGGGCCGTTCAGGAAGTGCGGCTTCTGGCCCAGCACCTCATTCATCGAATAGCCCGACAGGCGGATGAAGGCGTCGTTGGCGAAGACGATGGGATTGCCCGGCAGCCGGAAGTCGGTGACCGTCATCGGCATTCTCGTCCGGGCGACGGCCTCCACGAACATGCCGCCGCGCAGCCGCAGCGATTCGATATCCGTTTCGGCCTCGGTCCGGGCACTGGTCCCGGCCATATCCGGTTCGTATCCGAGCCGCTGATCGGAGCCTTCAGTCATTGGCGTCCAAATGCGCGCCTTCATGGTTCAGGTGCAAATAATTGGCGTTGAACATCGACACGTTCATCAGGGCGCGCAGATCGGGAATGGTGAGCTTGCGGTTGTGCAGCTCGATCAGGCCGTCGCGCCGGAGCTCCTGGATGGTGCGGTTGACGTGGACCGAGGTCAGGCCGGTCGCGTCTGCCAGATCGAGCTGGGTCGGCGGAAAGTCGCAGCTGTTGCCGTCGGTCAGGCCGACCGTGCGCAGGCGGATGAAGATCTCGCAGAACAGGTGGGAGAGCCTCTCATAGGCGGTGCGCTGGCCGACATTGGTGGTCCATTCGCGCTGCACTGCGGCCACGACCAACTCGTGCCACCAGAGCGCCTGCGTGATTCGCGGGCTCGAGGAGATCAGGGTCTCGAAGTCGGCCGGGCTGATCTCCGCATAGCGAAGCCGGGTGATCGCGCCGATGCTATGGTCCATTTCCCTGAGGATGAAGACATTGGCGTCGCACAGGTCGCCGGGGAGGAAGAAGGAGACGACCTGGCGCCGCCCGTCCGGCAATTGCTTGTAGCGGCAGCCCCAGCCCTCAAGCACGACATTGACCGCACGCGGCTTTTCGCCCTCGCGGATCACGTCGCGCCGGGCTTCGACCTCGCGCACGTTCTTTGCCAGCATACGGTCGAGCAGCTGCCGGTCGGCGGCGGACAGCTTCGCAAAAGCTTCGAGGTGCAGTTCCAGGGGGGCCGCCAATTAAAAAGTCCTGTGAAGCCGCAGAGTTAACCCGAAGAGTGGGCCGGCACGCTCACCTATGTTATAGGTGTATAGCAAGAATCGCGCGAAAAGTGTGCCTCCACCGGGGCCGAAAGAGTCTAATCCAGGTTAGGAGCGTCGATGCCGGCTGCTGGCTTCTCGATGCGCATTCTGATCGTCGAGGACGAATATTACCTCGCCGCCGATCTGGCCGAGGCGCTGCGCGAGCGCGGTGCCGAGTTGGTCGGTCCGGTGGGCAGCTTCGACGAGGCGATGGCGGCGATCGAGACCGGCGGGATCGACCGGGTCGTGCTCGACATGAATCTGCGCGGCGAGATGAGCTACGAAGTGGCGGCCCGGCTCGACGAGATGGACGTCCCCTATGTGATCGCCACGGGCTATAGCGGCGAGAGCCTGCCCGAGGCGCTGCGCGACAAGCCGCGGATCGAGAAGCCCTTCCGGCCCGAGCGCGTGGCCGAGATGCTGACGCCGGAACTGGGCGCGGCCTTCTAGCGGCGCTGGCGCGGAAGCGGCCGCCTCCCGGGGCGAAGAGTGACGGCTGCCCACTGGCGAACGGAAGGCCCGGGGCGGCGGGCCTGCCGCTCGCGGACACTCATTCCGGGCGCGTCTGCTCCGGCTGCCCGATCACGCCGGCGACGAGGCCGCGATCCAGCGCTGCCGCCGAATCGAGATACCAATTGTACAGCGCCCGCTCGAAAACCTCGTCGAGCGAGACATCGCTGCCGTCGATCAGCCGGCGGAAGTTGCGCTCCTCCAGCGCGATCCCGGTCTCGATCTGCGCTTTCAGGGCTTCGACCAGGGGCAGGCTGGAGCGGATCGGGCCGGAAAGCTCGACCGTCTTGTCGAGCTTGCGGCAATGGATCATCACCATCGCCTCCTCCGTGAGACAGCGGTCGCCGCGCGGGAAGGCCGACATGATCGTCACCTTCGGGATCGCCGCCGAGCGTGGTGACCTCGAGCGCGACGTCGCCGCCGGCCTGCTCGGCCTTGCCCAGCTGGTCGAGAAAGCGCTCGACCGAATATTTGTCGATGTCGCCGACCAGCGAGATTTGGGGCCGGTCGAGGATCGCCGGCCAGGCGCCGGTCCGGGTCTCGGTGTCGCTTCGGGCCAAGGCTGCCTCCTTATGAAGGCGGCCGCCCCCGGAGAGAGCGGCCGCCAGTTGATCGGATGAAGCGTCTATTCGCGCTCGCGCTGCCGTTCGCGCTCGCGCTCGTCCTGCTGCTGCTGCTGGCCGCCGCCGCCCATGCCGCCCTGCTGGCCGCCCTGGCCGCCACCCTGCTGCTGGTCGCCCTGGCCGCCACCCTGCTGCTGGCCGCCGCCCTGGCCGCCGGAGCCGCCCTGACCGCCCTGGTCCTGCTGAGCCTGGCCGCCGCCCATGCCGCCCTGCTGGCCGCCGCCCTGGCCGCCCTGCTGCTGGCCGCCGCCGGCGCCGCCGGTGTCCTGCTGGTTCTGATTGTTGTCAGCCATTTTCACTCTTCCTCTTTTACTTGGAGTTGCGCCCGTCCGGGGAGAACGGGATGGCTGAAGAACGCCCGTTTCTGGCGGGTCGTTCCGCTAAGCTATTGAATGCTAACGTACATCAACAAGGTCGCCGGGATCGAAGCGAATCCCCGGCCGTTTGGCGGTCGAAAGGAGATTTCGCGATGAGCCAGCGCGAACTGATCGAGCCGCACAAGGGTGACAAACGCTATCAGCGACGCAATGAAGACGGGACGTTCGGCGAGGCCGACGATGTCGGCAAATCGCTGAGCCGGGACGTCCGCCAGCATGCCTCGACGAAGAAACCGCGCGGCGAGGGCGACCGCGGGGACTGATCATCGTCGCATCGTCAGCGCGGAAAACCGGTTCCCGTTTTCCGCACGATGCTCTAGCGCCCCGCCCCCTGGGGCGGGACCTCGGCAATGCCTTCCGGAGTGACCGCGAACAGGCGCTGCGGATCGCCCGCCACGACCAGCAGGGGATGACCGGTCCAGGCGGAGAGGAAGACGTGGATGTCCTGCGGGAGCGGGTCCATCAAATGGGTGACGGCGATCGGCGACGGCCGCGCGCCCGGCGCCGGATCGGCCACGGTCGCATTGACGCAGGCGGCGGTATAGCCGCGGCTCGTCGCGACGCTGCCGTCGGGCGCGATCGAGGTCCGGAAATGGCCGCCCATCGGGTAGACGCCGCGCTGCGTCTGCGGGCTGATCTGATAGACGTCGATCGGGCCGTCCGGGGTCAGGGGCGGGACGACGAAGACGTTGAACACGTCGCCGGCGCAGGGATGGTTGTCGAGCCGGCCGGTGACGGCGCGGGCGGCGGCCATGCGCGCCTGCAGCGGGTTGAGCGGCGGCCGCGTGCCGGCGAGATAGATGTTGCGGCCGACTGCCCGGCCGCCGTTGAGCGTGACGCGGTAGACGGTGACCGGCCCGCTATCGGTGTCCGCATAGAAGGTGACGGCGACCCCATTGCCCTCAGCCTCGGCGATCCAGCCGCTGACTCCGGCGCCGTCCGGATCCGGGATGTGGGAGAGCATGTCCTGGGTCGCGGCGCGGCCGGAGCGCTCGATCACGCCGAGCAGACGCCCGCGCGTGGCCGCCGCCTGCAGCTCGTTGAGCTGGGCGCGGGTGAGCGGCTCGGGGGGCATTACCAGCGGCGGCCGCGACGGTGAGGCGGCCGGTG
>SMEU01000179.1_pt1 | contig 17576 bp, 18 predicted proteins | sample 2456051 | NCBI WGS metagenome assembly SMEU01 (sample SAMN10132600, study PRJNA489261) | soil metagenome | isolation source: day120 un-amended silt loam soil | place: USA | collected 2015-05-01
CGCTGAAGCTCTTGGCCTGGATCGGGCGCAGGTAGGCGATCTGACCCTCACGCAGCTCGAGCCGCTGCAGCTCGGAGCGGGTGATCTGGGCCCAGACCTCGGTCCCGTCGGCGAGCAGGAGCTCGACCCGCACCTCGAAGCCGAGCGCGACGATCCGCTGCACCAAACCCTCCTGGGTGCGCTCATCGGGGTCGAGCACGACCTCCATGTCGTGCGGTCGCACGAAGTGCTCGCCGAGCCGGTTGACCTCGCCGACGAAGCTCATCACGAACTCGTTGGCGGGGTGCTCGTAGAGGTCGTTGGCGCTGCCGGACTGCTCAACCTGGCCGTCGTTCATCACGACCAGCTGGCCGGCGACGTCCATCGCCTCCTCCTGGTCGTGGGTGACGAAGATCGTCGTCACGTGCATCTCGTCGTGCAGCCGCCGCAGCCAGGTGCGGAGGTCCTTGCGTACCTTGGCGTCGAGCGCCCCGAACGGCTCGTCGAGCAGCAGCACCTGCGGCTGCACCGCCAGCGCTCGGGCGAGTGCCATCCGCTGGCGCTGGCCGCCGGAAAGCTGGGAGGGATAGCGCTCGGCGAGCCCCTCGAGCTGGACCAGACGCAGCAGCTCGTGCACGCGGTCGTGGATCTTCGCCTTGTCCCACTTGCGGATCTTCAGGCCGAAGCCGACGTTCTCGTACACGGTCATGTGCTTGAAGGCGGCGTAGTGCTGGAAGACGAAGCCGACTTCCCGCTTCTGCGCTGGCTTCGCCGAGACGTCCTCGCCGTCGATCAGGACGCGGCCGGCGTCGAGCGTCTCAAGCCCGGCGATTGCCCGCAGGAGCGTCGACTTGCCGCTGCCGCTGGGGCCGAGCAGCGCGGTCAGCGAGCCGTTCGGCACGTCTATCGATACATCGTTGAGCGCCTGAAAGTCACCGAAGCGCTTCGAGGCTCCCTCGACTGAGATTCCCATCAGGCGTCCTCCTTTCTTTTCAGCACGTTCATCGCGAGCAGGGTGGATAGGGCGAGCAGGGCGAGCAGCACCGAGGCGCCAAAGGCGCCCGGCAGGTTGAAGTTCTGGTACTGCTTCTCGACGAAGAGTGGGAGGGTCTGGGTCTGGCCGGAGATCGAGCCGGAAACGACCGAGACGGCGCCGAACTCGCCGAGCACGCGGGCGGTGGTGAGGACGACGCCGTAGGCGACACCCCAGCGGATCGCCGGCAGGGTGACCCGCCAGAAGGTCTGCCAGGCGTTGGCGCCGAGGGTGGAGGCGGCCTCCTCCTGCTCGGTGCCGATCTCCTGCAGCACCGGCACCGTCTCGCGGACCACGAACGGCAGCGAGACGAAGATGCTGGCGAGGACCATCCCCGGAACCGAGAAGAGGACCTTGATCCCGGCTTCGGCGAGGCCGGGTTCGAGCCATCCGGTGGTGCCGTAGAGGAGGAAGAGCGAGAGGCCGATCACGACCGGGGAGATTGCGAACGGCAGGTTGATCACGGCGTCGACCAGGGCGTTGCCGCGCATCCGGTGGCGAACCAGGAGCAGGGCGCAGCCGACCCCGAAGACGGTGTTCAACGGCACCGCGATTGCCACCATCAGGAGGGTCAGTTTCAGCGCGTGCAGGCCGTCGGGAGAGGTGATCGCGTCGAGCGGCGGGGCGAGGCCGTGTTCGAAGGTCTTGTAGAAGATCAGCCCCAGGGGCAGCAGGAGCAGGAGGAAGATGTAGCCGAGGCCGAGGACTCGCAGGCTCCAGCGGCTGGTGACGCTATTCGCGCTCATCGTCGCCTCCCCGCGGGCCTGGCGCCGGCTCCTCGCCGGCGATCGGCATCGTGGTCAGGCCACCGCCGGTCGAGCGCTCGTGACGGCTGCCCCAGCGCTGGATCAGGGTCACCAGCCCGAGCAGCAGCACCGATGCGACCAGCAGGACGACCGAGACGGCGGCGGCGCCGGTGTCGTTGCCGGACTCGATCTGCTGGCGGATGTAGACCGAGGAGACCATCGTGTCGGGAAGGCCGCCGGCAAACAGCAGGACCGAGCCGAACTCGCCGAGAGCGCGGGCGAAGGCCAGCGCGACCCCGGCCGCGAGGCCCGGCAGCAGGTTGGGGAAGATGATGCGGCGGAAGACCGTAAAGCCGCCGGCGCCGAGCGAGGTGGCGGCCTCCTCCATCTCGCGGTCCATCTCGATCAGCAGCGGCTGCACGGCGCGGACGACGAAGGGGAGGGTGACAAAGCAGAGGGCAACCACCACGGCGACCTGGGTCGCGGCGATGTCGACCCCGACTGGGCTGCGAGCTCCCCAGAGCTCGAGCAGGATCAGACTGGCGACGATCGTCGGCAGCGCGAAGGGAAGGTCGATCACCGCGTTGATCGCCGCCTTGCCCGGGAACTGGTCGCGGACCAGGAGCCAGGCGAGGATCGTCCCGAAGACGGCGTTGATCGCGACGACGATTAGGGAGGCGACCAGGGTCAGCTCGAGCGAGCGCACCGCCTGCGGCGAGCTGACCTGGTCCCAGAAGGTGCCGAACCCCTGGCTCAGCGACTGGTCGGTCAGCGCCGCAAGCGGCAGCAGCACGATCACGCTCAGGTAGAGCACGACCATGCCACGGCCGAGGCCCGCGCCGACCCCGGGCAGGCGGATGCCGGCCCGGGGCGACGCGTGGGTGACGGTCCCAGCCTCCATCGATCAGCCCGAGGTCGAGACTCCGAGTTCGGTCTCGATCTTCGTCACCGAGCCGGTTTCGTCATCGAAGAACTCGTCGTTGACCTTGCCCCAGCCGCCGAACTGGCTGATCTTGAAGAGATCCTTCGGGGTTGGGAACTGCTTCGAGTCGACCAGCTTCGGGTTGACCGGGCGGTAGCCGTTTTCAGCCCACAGTTCCTGGCCCTGGTTGGACCAGATGAACTTGAGGAAGTCGTCGGCCGCCGGCTCCGGCGCGTCTTTAGTGACCGCGATCGGGGTTTCGATCAGGATCGTCGAGGGCGGGACGACGTATTCGACGTCTTCGCCTTCATTAACGGCCTTGATCGCCTCGTTCTCGTAGCCGAGCAGGACGTCCCCCTCACCCTGGGTGAAGGCGGAGAGCGCGTCACGGGCGCTGCCCGGCTGGGCGACGGCCTTTTCGAGCAGCGTCTTCACGGCCGCGAGCGCATCGCTTGGGGACTTGCCCTGGTTGATCTGCGACCCGTAGACGGCCATGATGTTCCAGCGCGCGGCGCCGGAGCTGAACGGGTTGGGGGTGACGACGTCGACTTCCTTGCTCAGCACGTCGTCGAGGGAATGAATCCCGTCCGGGTTGCCCTTGCGGACGGTGATCACGACCACCGAGTCCTGGGCGATGCCGCCGTATGGCTGCTTTTCCCAGTTCTTGGAGACGATTTCTCCTTCTTCGACCAGCCGTTCCATGTCGCCGGCCTGGGCGAAGTGGACGATCGATGCGGGCTGGCCCGCGGCCACCGCACGGCTCTGGTCGCCGGAGGCGCCGAACGAGTTGCTGAAGCTGATGCCCTTGCCCTGCGAGGTCTTCTCGAAGGCCGGCTCGAGCGTTTCGGTGTAGACCGATTCCGGGGTGGAGTAGCCGACCACGTCGAGCTTGCCGCCGCCCGAGGAGCTTGCGTTGGAGCTGTCGCCGCCGCCGCACCCTGCTGCGACGAGCGCGACGGACAGCGCGAGAAACGCGACCGAGAGGCCGACCTTCAGGCTGCGCCTCCGGGCATTGCGAGCATTCCGCATCGATGTTTCCTTCCTTTTTTGACTGACTTACTTCTGAATGAGGGCGGCAGCCTAGCACAATGTTGATGAACAAAGTAGAGAATCTCCCTACCGCTGGGCGGTCGTAGTTCCTTCCGCTATGCGGAGTCAATTACGACCGCCCGCGCATAGACTTGGCTCCATGGGCGTCGATGCGGTCCGCACGCCGGAGGGGGCGCTGGAGGGGTTGCCGGACTTCCCCTTCGCGTCGCACTACCACGAGATCGCCGGCTACCGCTGCATTGCGCCCGACTACGCCGGCTTCGGCCGCTCCGACAAGCCCACCGAGGTCGGCTGGTACAGCTACGACCGTCACGTCGAGCTGATCGCGGCCTTGATCGAGGAGCTAGACCTGCGCGACGCGACCGCGGTCGTCCACGACTGGGGTGGGCCGATCGGCTTGCGGCTAGCGGTCGAGCACCCGGACCGCTTCTCGCGGATCGTGATCATGGAGACTGGCCCCTTCACCGGCCACCAGCGGATGAGCGACGCCTGGTTCGCCTTCCGCGACTTCGTCCGCGATAACGAGGACGTGCCGATCGGCGTGCTGATCCGAGGCGGCTGTGCGAACGATCCGGGCGACGAGGTGATCGCCGCCTACGACGCTCCCTATCCCGACCCCGCCTCGAAGGCGGGCGCGCGCGCCTTCCCGCTGATCCTGGAGCGCCCCGCTCTGGTGCTCTGGGCCGACTCCGACCCCGTCCTGCCCTTCTCGTTCGGCGAGCGGGTCTCCAGCCAGCTCAACTTTCCACCGCCGCGGGCGATTGAGAACGCGAGCCACTTCCTCCAGGAGGATGCGGGGCCGGAGATCGGCGCGATCATCGGGGACTGGTTGGGGAGTTAGCGCGGTCGGATCAGCTCAGCCAGTTCGCCGTGGGAGCGCTCGGTGAGCAGGCGGACCCGGCGCGGTTCCCCCTGATCTTCGACCCAAGTAACCGTGCCCGGCCAGTAGGGACCGGGCGGACGGCCGGGATGGTGGAAGGCCGAGGCGAAGATCCAGTTGCCGGTGTTGTGGAGCTGGCCGCCGGCCCGCAGCCGCCACGGCTCTTCGCCCTCGAGCGGGCCGCCACGGTGGGTGTGGCCGGTGATCACGTGCCCTTTGTCGATGCCAAGGCGGGCGGACAGCTCGGTGCCGGCCTCTCGTCCGCTCCTGAAGATCGACTCGGAGGAGACGTCGGGCTCGAAGTCGGAGCGAAGGAGGCGGTTGAGCCCGCGCAGAGCGAGGGGGAAGCCGGCGCGGACGGCAGCGCCGACGAAGCGGCGGCGCCCCCGGGCCGAGCTTTTCCCGGAGAGGGTCTGCCAGGCGGCCTCCGAGGGTCGACCACGGGATTCGGCTAGCCCGGCGGGCCGCACCTGGGCGATTCCCAAGGCGAGTCCATATATGGGACGCAGCACGCGCTCGTAGTCGGCGGGGGTGGCGCGATCGGGGATCGGGCCGATCGCGCGCATCCTCACGGCGGCGGCCAGGCACTCGGCGCGCGGCAGCGAGAGGTGGGTGTCCATGTAGTGGCCATGGGTGGCGTAGACGTCGTCGCGCAGCCAGACGCCCGGATAGGCGAGTCGCAGGGTCGCGCCGCCGAGCCAGCGGGCCAGCTCGGCGCTGGGGCCGGGCCAGCTCCTCGAAGAAGGGGCGGGCGCTGGCTAGGGCGACGCCGAGCGGCAGGTCGCGCAACTCGACCGTGTCGCCGAGCAGGACGAGGCGGTTGGCGTGCTTGACCTCGTCAAGCAGGGCGCGACGCGCCTGCGGCTCGCGCAGGACGTCTTCGCCGGTGGCGGCGCCGAGGTGCAGGTCGGAGACGATCGCCGTCCGCATCCACCCCTTTTATCGGTCGCGTGGCGCTTTGTCACCCCGTCGGGGAAAACGCCACGCCAGCGACTGGCTGCGCAGCCAGTCGGGTAAGTAGACTGCCACCATGCCTACGCTGAGCGAGGAGCGCACCGCGCCGGCCAACGGGATCGAGCTCTGTTATCAGGAGATCGGCGATGGGGAGGGCGAGCCGCTCGTCCTGATCATGGGGCTGGCGACGCAGATGCTCGGCTGGGACGAGGAATTCTGCGCGATGCTCGGGCTGGGCTGATGGACCACCTTGGTATCGACTCGGCCCACCTGGTCGGTGCCTCGATGGGAGGGATGATCGCCCAGGCCACCGCGATCGAGCACCCGCTGCGGGTCCGCTCGCTGGTCTCGATCATGTCGACGACCGGCAACCGCCGCGTTGGCACGCCGGCCCTGAAGACTTACGGGATCCTCTGGGGCAAGCCGCCGCGTGGGCGCGAGGTGACGATCGAGCGGGCAGTGAAGACCTTCAAGGTGATCGGCTCGCCCGGCTATCGGTTCGATGAGGCGCACCTGCGCGACGTCGCCGGCCGCTCCTACGATCGCGGCCACAGCGCCGCCGGCGTCCTGCCCCAGCTGCACGCGATTACCGCTTCCGGCGACCGCACCCGCGCCCTGCGCGGCGTTCGTGCTCCGGCCACGGTCATCCACGGCAAGCGGGACCCGCTCGTTCGCCCCTCCGGCGGCCGCGCCACCGCAAAGGCGATCCCCGGCGCCCGCCTGAAGCTGATCGACGGCATGGGTCACGACCTGCCCCGCGAGCTGTGGCCGACCTTCGTCGAGGAGATCGCGGCGACTGCGGCCCGCGCTGGAGAGGGCGAGGACGTCGCGGCGAAGCAGCCCGCCTGAACGCCTGCTCCCGACTGAAGGAGTGGCGCTCGTGCGGGCGCGGCGACGATGCGGCTGAGAGGAGTCGAACCTCCACGGGCTTTCGCCCACACGGACCTGAACCGTGCGCGTCTACCAGTTCCGCCACAGCCGCGGGACCAGGCAATTTACCGCTTGTGCCCCGACCGCCCTCGTCCCCGCCGGCAACGCAACCAGTAATTGCCACCCGCTAGAATCGCGATCCCTCGCCGCTATCGTCTAGGGGACTAGGACGCCGGATTCTCAGTCCGGAAACCGGGGTTCGAATCCCCGTAGCGGTATCAGAGAAAAGCCCCGCAAAAGCGGGGTTTTTTTATGGTCAAGTGCCGCGCGCTTCTCGTTTTTGTCCCGGAATTTGTCCCCAGCTCATGCTAGAAACCTGGGACAAAGTTTCGGCTAGATGGATGGGAGAAGTGGTGGCGCAGCAGGCGAAACGGGCGATCAGCGGTCACGTCTTCAAGCGGGACGGGAAGCGCGGCGGGGTCTGGTACGCGAAGTACCGGCTCCCTGACGGCCGCCAGATCCAGAGGCGGATCGGGCCGCACTGGTCCGCACGACGTTCGCCCTGGCGCTCGACGACTGGCTCGCCTACAAGCGCGACCGCAAGGTCAAGCTCTCCACGCAGATTGACTACGAGCACATGGCAGCTCGCTTCAAGAAGGTCTTCGCCAAGAAGTTCGGCGAGCGGGTCGGGCCGGAGGACGTGACCCCGGAGATGGTCGAGGAGTTCCGCGATGCCCTGATCGCCGAAGGGCTGTCCGACCGGACCGTCAACAAGTACCTGACCGTGCTCCACGGCCTCTTCGTGTGGGCGCAGCGCCGCTACAAGCTCCCCGTCAACCCCGTCGCCAATGTCGAGCGGCGCCCGCAGGTCAAGCGGGGGAACATCGACGTCTTCTCGCGCGAGGAGGTCTTGGCCCTGGTCCGCGTGGCGGGCTCTGAGCAGGACGGCACGATCTACCTCACCGCCGCCTTCACCGGCCTGCGCCTCGGCGAGCTGCTTGCGCTCCGCTGGCGTGACGTGGATTTCGCCAACAGCGCGATCCACGTCCGGCACAGCTTCACCAACGGGCGTGTGGACACGCCCAAGAGCGGCCAGGAGCGCACCGTGCCGATGGCCGACGAGGTGGCGCAAGCGCTAGCGAGGCTCGGCAAACGGGAGAACCACACCGGGGACGACGACCTCGTGTTCAGCGGCGCCAAAGGCGGCCACCTCGCCGGCCACAAGCTCCGCGACCGCTACAAGACGGCACTCAAAGAGGCGGGGCTGCGGGAGCTGCGCTTCCACGATCTGCGCCACACCTTCGGATCGCACGCGATCCGTACTGCCGACTCCCGCGAGGTCATGGAGTGGATGGGCCATCAGGACCTCGCCACGACCCAGCGCTACCTCCAGTTCAAGCCGAGGCAAGACGCGGCGCGGCGGATATCCGCTGCCTTCCGAGGCTCGGAGCTGCCTCCAGATCGCCGCCAAGACAAGGCGACCCCCTGACCGTGGTCCCATGTCCCTATCAGCTCGATTTCTTTCAGGACGACGACGGGGACCAGCCCTGCCTTCGGTGGATCAAGGAGTTGACGCCGGCTAAGCGCCACGCTATCGGCGTCGCGATGGAGCAGGTGCTCCAGACTCAGGGGCTCGCGGTCTGTCAGGAGAAGGCGTGGGGGAAGCAGCTCGGCGCCGGTGTCTTCGAGTTCCGCCTGATGCGAACGCGCCGGCAAGCGACCAAGCAGCAGAGCCGCAAGATCGAGAAGGTCGAGCGGATCAGCCTGCGGGTCTTCTGCCATGCATATGGCGACAACCGAATCCTGCTCCTCCACGGCTACGACAAGGAGGAGGACCCCAAGGGGAGGCGACAGCAGCGGGAAATCGAGACCGCGCGGGTGCGGTTGAGGAAGTGGCGCTCACAGCAGCGGGCGAAGAGGAAGACCTCTTGACTGAATATGGGTTAAAGCCCATAATACCTAACGCGCGTCAGACTTTCGGCACACGTCAAGAGGAACGAGTATGAGCGACGATTTCAAGAACCTGATCGAAGACATCGAGGCCGAGGCGAAGGCAGAAGGCCCGGCGGCTGAGGCCGAGCTTCGCGAGCTGCGCCGCGAGTTCTCGATCGCCAGTCAGCTGATGACGTTGCGCCGCGAGAAGAAGCTGACTCAGAAGCAGCTCGCGAAAGCTTCCGGGATTCCGCAGAGTGAGATCAGCCGGATCGAGACCGGCGACGCCAATCCGACTTATGCCACCCTCTCAGCGCTCGCCGAGTCCTTCGGCGTACGGGTGGGATTCATCCGTCCCGACGCTGCGTAGGGACCGCCCGGGACGCAACGGTGAAGTCTCCGCCGCGATGCTGCGCCGGCACCCAGGCGATCCCATCGAGGAGGTCAGCCGCCGAGGCTTCCACGGCGGCCATCAGCTTGACCAAGGTGTCGATCCTCGGCACCCGTTGCCCGTGCTCCAACATGCCGATTTGCCGTTCGGTGAAGGGAGGCTCGGGCGCGCAGCAGGTTCTCGCCGAAGCGAACCGCGATCTCATCCATCGCCCCGTCCCTATCCGACCGTGAGCCGGTCGAGCAGGCCGTGCAGGGCATCGTGCTCGGCGACGACCGCCTCGTATTCGTTCTGCTTGTCGGAGGCCGCCGCGATGATCGCGACTGCTTCTCGGGCCGCCTCGTCGGGAACTTTAATCCGGCCGTAGCTAAGACCTCGCAGCAGGCGCTTGTAGGCGGCTGCTTCCCGGGTTGCCTTGGCGGGCGAGGGCATCCGTCCCGGCGCCTTCAAATCGTTTCTCACCCCCTCCAGACAATCGGAGAGGGTGCGCCGCAGGATCGCGACGTGCTTCGGGGGGAGGTCGGGGCGTCGACGCGTACTGCGAAGGCGGCGCCGCCGCGGCGCTCTCGCACCGTTTCCACGACGCCCACGATGCGCGGGCGATCACCGGCCCGCCTGGGGTGGAGGTGATCGTCTATGCGCTCGATGACTCGGTGATCGTCGCCGTGCGCGAGGAGGAGCTGCCCTCCCACCTGCCGGTTGCACTGCGCCAGCTGGCGAGCTACTCGTTCGAGACCAAGTACGTCCTGAACTCCACGAGAGCTTCGAGGAGGCGTGCGCGGCGATTGAGGAACTCCTCGATCGGGCCAACCAACTGCTGCCGAGCTTCGCCGCGCTGCGGCGGGGAGAGCGCGGCCTCGATCACGACGGACGTCGTCGCCGCTTCGTCGCCCTGAGGCGCCTGGGGGGCCGGTGAAGCCGAGCACGGCCTCGGAACGGAGTTGGCCTGCCGGCCGAGTCAGCTGGAGCTATGGGATTCCGATGTCGAGTTTGACCGCTTCGCCACCGGACGCCGTCAGCCCTTGTTTGATGTGGTAGATGCCGCTGGCGGTTTCGGGTTCTGTGCCGCTGCTGGGGCAAAAGAAGTTAGTGCGATGGATTTTTACTTTGACGCCTTCGATGGTCCCAGGATCGACCAAGATGTTATTGCCGCTGTTTGTCAGTGTGACGGTTTTGAGTCCAGTCTGTGGCGGCACCGTCAATGTGCAAAAGGAAATTCCGCCTGTGAGGTTGGCATGACTAGCGTAGACGTGGAACTGGATTCCAGGCTGGCCCCCCGGGCAGACGACGTCCATCGAGGCATTGTGATGGCCTTCAGCGACTTCTTCCGTAAGGGAGAACCTATATTTGCATCCATTGCTTGTGGCCAGGACCGGAAGTCCGAAGATCCCCGTGCAACCTTCGTAGCTCGGGGTCAATTCAACCGATTTTGCGGGTTCTTTCAGTTCACCGCTGAAGCTGCTGCCGTTGCATTTGATCGTCGAGCCGAACCCTGTGAATTCCGCTACTCCACCTTTTGCCGAGATGGAGGTCGGGTATTTGCTGGCTGTCATCACGGGGTGTTTCCGTTTTTCGTTCGCGGTCGTCAGCAGCTGGTATTTCGTCGGGAGCTGAGCGAAGGAAACTCCCAGCAGCTGGAAGAGCTGGTTTCCGTTGCTGTCCTTCACTCCAACATGGGTTCCATACACTTCACCCGAGCTTTCCCGGAACCACGGTGCACCGCTCGTCCCCTCTGCGGTGGTAAAGCCTTTCATCTCGATCAGTTCTTTGACTTTAGAACCGTCGGGACGGGTCACGGTGGTGTCTTCTCCAGCTACGGTTCCTCCGCAGCTTGTGCCGGAAGACTTCCCCGAGACGCATAGTTTGGTCATCTGTATTGGTTTACCCCCCTGAGAGGTAACCGCAGCGGGGTCCACCTCGTTTTTTTGGTCCCAGTAGGCAATACCGGGGTTGACAGGGGTGTCGCCCGCATTGACCCAATTTCCTGGGTTGTCGACTTTGATCACGCCGACGTCGTATTCCACCGCTTTAGCGTCCAGGACCTCCACGGATTTGCCGATCGGCAGTGGTTTTGCAGCGTTCTTGTCGTATGCAGACCACTCTTTTCCAACTCCACCTTCCAAAGCGATGCAGTGGCCGGCCGTGAGGATGTAGGTTGCTGTCGATTTGGCCGCGGTCGAGAGGTCCTGAAGGATCACGGCCGGCCCAGCCGAGCACAATCCACCGTTCGGGCCCTGGATCTTGACGCCGGCGACGATCGGTTTGTCGCAGTTGGCTATGTCTGGCTGAAATTTGACGCACCTCCCCTGGGGGATGAGGCGGATCCGTGGGGTCGCCGCAGTGGAGATCGCCACCCCCACACCGGCAGCCGATGCTTCCTCGTTCAGATCAACGCGTCTGTGATGGGGGACAACTGAGCCCAGTTCGACTTTCACCGCATTGAGGTCCGGTGCGATCGACGTCGAGACTTCTCCGTGCGCAAATAGGTCTCCCAGGTGGCGATCCAGCCGCTCATGCGCGGCATCCAGCTGCCCCCAGGTCGAGTCAACGGGGTCCTCGGTAACGACCTCGGAAAGGCCGGCACGGGCAGCGACACCCTCGGCGAGCTGACGAGTCGCCGCAGACGTCACGCCGACGTGCACCTGCGCGGTCGAGGGCTCGAACCAGATTCCGCCGAAGGCGTCGCCGAGGGCGGCTTCTATCCTGCCGCGAAGGTTCGCACGGGCGACCTCGGCTTCGACTTCGCTCACTCGACTGGGTGACGCAGGATCCGCCGCCCCTTGGCTCGTCACGGTATTCGTCCCACCGGCGCTCGAGCCTTGGGCGCCGAGGTAGACAAGTGCAGTGGCCATAGTGACGATGACGACGGCAATCCGGAGCCGGTTGATCTGGATGGACTTCATCTTGCGCCCCTCGTCCCCGCCGTCGGCCCCGACTACACGACAATGTGACAGCCGGTGGTGCAATTGTCAAATAGATTTGACTAAGCGTGCTCAGCGCCGCCGCGCACGCCGCGCCCTCGATCCGCATCCTGCCCTCGCTCCCCTCGAACTCTGCACCGAGCGCGCAGCGCCTCGCTGACTGTGGCGATGCGGTCGCTCTCCTTGCGTCGCCGCGACGGCGCGGGCCACCGTCGACTTTCCGGCCCGGCGGGCCCATCGATCGCGATGACCATGGACGGCAGCGTATGCGCCGCGCGGCCTCGGAACGGAGTTGGCCTGCCGGCCGAGTCAGCTGGAGCTATGGGATTCCGATGTCGAATTTGACCGCTTCGCCACCGGACACCCTCAGCCCTTCTTTGATGTGGTAGATGCCGCTGGCGGTTTTCGGGTTCTGTGCCGCTGCTGAGACAAAGGAAGTTAGTGCGATGGATTTTGACTTTGACGCCTTCGACGGTCCCAGGATCGACCAAGATGTTAGTGCCACTGTTTGTCAGTGTGATGGTTTTGAGTCCAGTCTGTGGCGGCACCGTCAATGTGCAAAAGGAAATTCCGCCTGTGAGGTTGATCGAGCTGGTGTACGAAAAGCCAGTCCGGGGAGCGGTTGAGAAGTTCTATAGAGCGACCGCGATGGCCTACCTCGATCAATCGGAATGGCCGGGCGTCCCTGCTTGATGAGAAGGGGCAGGAAGATATTGCGGCGGCACTTTGACGGCGCTTGAGAGAGTGATCGAGATCAAAGAGGAAAGCGCCGAGCGGCTGCTCGCCCAAGACGCCAAGGGCAAGTCCTGCACCGTGTCGATTCTCGGCTATGGATCGGCGAATGAAGATCGGAAGGCAGGTCCGCTGATGGAGGATGTTGACGAGAAAGCACTTCCGCCGAGAAATCGAAGGCCGACGAAACCGAGACGCGATCCAAGGGGACCGGAAAGGAGTGATCAGACAAACTTTTGTCCCCAAATTTGTCCCCGCCTCCACCGAACTAGATCGAACTCAGCCGAACTCCTCGGACTCAGCAGGCACGGATCGATCACAAACGGCTTCCTAGAGCCAATTCTCAGTCCGGAAACCGGGGTTCGAATCCCCGTAGCGGTATCCGAATGGTGGGTTAGATTGCTGGTGTGGCGGGGGAGCGAGATGAAGGGCGCTTCGGGCGCTGGTTTCGCGATCCGGGCCACACTCTGGCGGTTGTCGCGGTGACCCTCATCGTCGGCGTGGTCGGCGGTGGAACGGTCGTTTCGGTGACCGGGAGCTCGGGTGGCAAGCCTCCAAGGACCGTTACTGTCACCGAGATGTCCACGGTGACCGAAGCAGCCGAACCCGAAGATCCGGCCTCGGAACCCGATGAATCGGCGTCTGTCGGGCTGGAAGCGTTGAACGAAGAAGAAAAAATCGAGTTTGACGTTGCGGCGGAATTCGGCAACCGCACGCCGAGGCCGAATGCTCGCGAGCCCGCGCGAGCGTCTCGGTCGAGAACGAGAGCGGCCGCGTCGTCTGGGGGCCGGCGGAGGTGAGTATCTCCCGGCCGGTTACCCGCACGATCGCGATTCCCAAGCCACTCCAGGTCGTTCTGGTTCAGCGGAGCGATGAGACTGAAAGCAGTTGCGACTACGGGGAGGCTGAGGTGAGCTGGGGCGCGGTGAGCTTCCGCTAGCGGCCCACAGCCCTCTGAGCCCCGCTGCGCCCACCGGCCTCGGAACCCGATGAATCGGCGTCTGTCGGGCTGGAAGCGTTGAACGAAGAAGAAAAAATCGAGTTTGACGTTGCGGCGGAATTCGGCAACCGCTTTGCCCCCGCCAGCGCGGTCGCGGCGATCGCGACCCACGTAGTTAGGCCGCAGGCGGTCACGGCGCATGCTGTGACGCCGTCGCCGTCGGTTCCCAGCGCAGCGTCGCCCAGCCCCGCTCCCGCCCACAGCCCGCCATCGGCGTCCGGTCCTTCCACCACTCCGACACTGTCACCCTCGCCCACTTCGGGGAATACCAGAAGCTCGGATACCGTTCCGGAGAAAGACCTGCCGGGCGCGGACGTACCCGCCTGGCCTTCCGACCCGCCATTCCCCGAGGGGCTGCCGAACCATTGGGAGGCCGAGTGCGACCTGGGGTGCAAACAGGAGTGGTGGGAGTTCTACGAGTCCCGCTCGACCACGGTGCTCCTGGAAAGCCAAACCACAATGATCGATCCCGAGAAGCGCGCGGCGTGGGCAGAGGCCGCCAACTTCCTCCAGGACGAAGAGGAGGCGATCGGGGATGAGATCCGGGCGATGGGGGGCACCCCCGGGGTGGACCCTGGAGCGAGCCCCGGCGGTGGGCCGGGAGAGGCAGGAGCGGCCCCCGGCTCTTTCGAATCGGAGGCTGGAGCTCAGGTCGGGGGCTCCCTGATCCAGGGAGCTCCTGACTCATCCCAGCTCATACCGGACGCCATCTCCGGCGCCAGCCCGATCATCAGCAACGTCCTCCTGGGGACTTGGGACGGCACCTGGATCACGGAAGCGCTGGGAGCGGGGCAACCCCTGCCACTGACGCGCGGACGGAAGTCGACCGAAGCGCCGTGCCGTTAGGTTCGCGCTGCGGCCGGTTTAGCCGTCTCCAGGATCACCTCGGTGACGCGGGCCGGGTCGTCGGTCATCGGCAGGTGGCCGAGCCCGTCGAGCTCGATCCAGCGGGCCTCCGGGAGCAGGCGGCGGAACCTTAAGAAGTAGGGCGGTCCCTTGAAGAGGCGGTCGTTGGTCGCGGTGGCGATCGTCACCGGGCACTGGATCGACCCGAGCTCGCCGAACAGCTCGCCGCGCTTCGAGGCGGCGAGCAGCTCGCCGGCGATTGCGCATCCCGAGGCGGCTTCGAGTCCCGCCAGCGCCAGCGCGGCGTTCATCCGGCGGGGATGGGAGACCATGTCGCGCATCGCGATCGACCGCAGGAGGGGGCGGCCGGCGAGCGTCTTGAAGAACGGCTTGGAGAGCGGCAGCGCGATGCGGCTGGTTCGCCAAAAGTAGCGGTAGGTGGCCCGTTCCTCGCGGCTCCGGTGCTCCCAGCCGCCGGCCGGGCAGAGGGCGACGACAGAGAGCGCCCGGCCGCGCAACGCCAGCTCGAGGCTCAGCCATCCGCCCAGCGAGTTACCGACCAGGTGGGCGCGCTCGATGCCCTGCGCGTCCAGCTGGCGCTCGAGCATGTCGGTCATCGCGCCGACCGAGACCGCGGTGCCCGCCGCGAACGGCTCACCGCCGAGGTGACCCGGCAGGGTGGGAGCAAAGACGTCGAAGCGCTCCTCGAGGGCCGGGAGGATCACCGTCCAGGCCCGCCAGTCGTTGGTGAAGCCGTGCAACAGCACCATCGGATCGCCCGATCCCCCGCGATGGAACGGCGCCGCCGTCACGACGCGAAGGATAGATGCCCGCGCGCCGCTCGGTTGCCTGTCCAGAGCAGGCTGAGACATGCGTCTAGGTCTTTCCGGGGGACGCTAGCTTCGCCCGGAATGCAAGCTGACCTCGATGGCAACTTGGCGAAGGCACGGATCGGCCTGGCGGCAGCCGCGCTGATCCTTGCCGCTGCCTCGGGTCCCGCGACCGCGGAGGCGACGCTCGTCGTCCCGCACAGCGCCACCCATTCGATCACCGTCCATGCGGCGCCCACGGCGTCGGCGCCGAACTCAGCTCCCGTCCCTTCACCGACTCCACCCCCAGCTGCAGTCGCGCCAAGTCTGCCGCCAAGCCTCCCCTCGGCGAACCCGGTGAAGGGTGGTGGGCACTCTGACGGCGTCCCGGAGTCCGAGATTCCCGGCGCCGGCATCCCGGGTTCCGCCCCGTATCCAGAGGGTCTGCCGAACCATTGGGAGGACGGATGCGACCTCTCGTGCAAGCAGGAGTGGCTGGACTACTACGAGGACCGCGTCTCGGTGGTGTGGCAGGAGTACCAGGCCACCGGTAGTCCCGACGAGAAAAGTGCCTCCGAGCTTCTCAACCAGGAAGTCAGGGCGATCGAGGACGGGATCACGGCGGCCGGAGGAACCCCCGGCGAGGATCCGGGGGGATCGTCGGACGGCGGCGTCGTCAATGACTCTGGATCCGAGGCTGGCGGTGCTTCCAGCGGCCAGCCAGGGCCGCCGGACTTTTCCGTGCCCGACGCGATCAGCGGCGCTAGCCCGATCGTCACCGACGTGCTCGGAGTCTGGGACGGCACCTGGATCACGGAAGCGCTGGGAGCGGGAATCTGGGAAGCCCTGACCGAAACGCTGTGGAACGCGGATGTCGGCCCCTGCCCGAAAGGGAGCTACCAGCGCACGGACAAGCAGGTCACCGACCCCAACGGCGCCGGCAACCCCTGCTTCTGAGCTGGATTGGCGCTCGCCGTTAGTACCGGCGAGTTCGCTCACGCGCTTCCCAGGGCCGAAGTAGGCTCACCGCGATGGGATTCACTACGCCAGCGCCGCCCCCGTTCGATGTCGAGGAATGGAAGCGTCGTCCACACCTGGAGCGGATCAAGCCGCTTGCGCAGGACTGGGGGCTGAACGGCTTCGGCACCCCGACCGCGGTCTACCTGCTCTACGTGCTCAAGCTGATCGCCTACGGGCTGGGCGGGCTGTTGGTGATCTCGGCGACCACCTCCGGCCTCGGCGGGCTCGGCGACCTCGACAGCTGGTGGACGCAGCCGATCGTCTTCCAGAAGGCGGTCGTCTGGACGATGCTGTGGGAGGTGCTTGGCCTCGGCGCCGGGTCGCTGCCGCTCACTCTTCGCTTCTCGCCGATGTTCGGTGGCTTCCTCTACTGGCTGCGCCCCGGCACGACGCGGTTGCCGCCCTGGCCCAATCGGGTACCGCTGACCCGCGGCACCAGACGGACCGTCTTCGACGTCGCCCTCTACGTCGGCCTGTTGGCCGCGGCGCTCAACCTGCTGCTCTCCGACGGAATCGCGGCCTCCGCCAGCGCCGGCCGCCTCGACCCGGTAGCGGTCGGCGTGCTGCTCGCCGTGCTGGGCACGCTCGGGCTGCGCGACAAGGTGCCATTCCTCGCCGCCCGCGCCGAGGTCTACGGAAACCTGATGATCATCTTCCTCTTCCCGCTCGGCAACATGATCGTCGCCGCGCAGCTCGTCTTCATTTGCATCTGGTGGGGGGCGGCATCCTCGAAGCTGAACCGTCACTTCCCCTTCGTGGTCACGGTGATGATCAGCAACACGCCGTGGAACACCTCGCGGACGATGAAGCGGCGGCTCTGGCGGCACTACCCCGACGACATGCGTCCCTCCTCGACCGGCGCCCTCGCCCCCCACCTCGGCACCGTTACCGAGTACACGGCTCTTCCTCTTCGGTCACTACGGCTCGGTCCCGTTCTCGACTCTGGACGACCCGCTGCTGATCGCGATCCTCGCCGTCACCTGCGTCGGCCTCCCGATCCTCGGCAACTTCCGGCCCGATCTGATCTCCTTCCTTCCCTCGATGCGCTACTACGCCGGCAACTGGGCGAGCAGTCAGTGGCTGTTCCGCAAGGACAGCGGCGCGGAGGAGAAGCTCGATCGCACGATCGTCAAGTCGGCGCCGGTTGCGGTCGAGCAGCTGACCAAGTTCTACGACCGCGAGACCGCGGAGCTGCTGATGTACAAAGGGCTCGCCTTCCGCTCGATGCACTGCCACGGGCGCGCGATCAACGGCCTGCTGCCGCGCGCGGTCGACGACGTCGAGGAGTACCGGGTGCGGGAGGGAGAGGTGGTCGCCGGCGTCGTACTCGGCTACAACTTCGGCGACGGGCACTTCCACGACGAGAACCTGCTCGCCGCCGTGCAGGAGCGCAGTGAATTCGAGCCGGGAGAGCTGCGGGTGATCATGCTCGAGTCGCAGCCGGCCCACCGGCAGCGCCAGCGCTACCGGATCCACGACGCGGCGACCGGG
>SMEU01000090.1_pt1 | contig 17329 bp, 15 predicted proteins | sample 2456051 | NCBI WGS metagenome assembly SMEU01 (sample SAMN10132600, study PRJNA489261) | soil metagenome | isolation source: day120 un-amended silt loam soil | place: USA | collected 2015-05-01
AGGATGCACACGCAGAATCAGCTCGGCGCCCTTCGCCACAGCCTCCTGATAGTCCGCAGCCGTGGTGCGGTTGGTGGTTCCGACCTCCATCAGCTTCGCGCCAGCCTGGGCCACAACGTCGGGGATGCGAAACCCGCCGCCGATCTCCACCAGCTGTCCCCGCGAGACCACGATCGAGCGACCCGGGCCTGCCACCGCTGCAGCAGCCAGAAGCAGTGCCCCCGCGCCGTTGTTGACCACGAGTGCGTCCTCGGCTCCGGTCAGCTCGCAGAGAAGCGCGGACACGTGCACATCCCTCTGCGACCGATGCCCGCTCACGAGATCCAGCTCGAGGTTCATGTAACCCCGCGCGGCAGCCGCAACCGCCTCGGCCGAGGCATCGGCGAGTGGCGCCCGACCCAGGTTGGTGTGCACGATGACGCCGCTGGCGTTCAGTACACGGCGAAGACGCGAGGCCAGTTGCTCGCGTGCCCGCATTTGCAGGTCGGCATCGTTGCAGTCGCCGGCCAATAGCTCACGGCGACGCTCGGCGAGAACCGCTCGGGCGACCGCGACGACCTCCTGCGAGGAGACCGCGAGACCGTTCTCATCGAGTAGGTCGGCAGCCAGGCGGTCGACAGAAGGGAGCCGGCGCAGCAGCTCGCGAGCGGCGTCGGGCAGAGGCGATGGCTCCGCATGACTCATGTCTGCCCCTGGGCTCGCTCGAGCTGAAGCGAGGGAACCCGTCTGTCGTCGGGTAGACGGCGCGTGAGCCGGACCGAGTCGAAGTACTCGAGCAGCGCCTGGGCCGATTTCCGCGAGATGGTGAGCTCGTCACGCAGACGCGAAAGCGTCACCTCGCTGTCCCGTTCGAGGAGCTGCACCGTGCAATCGCGCGCCTCGGCGAGGGCACGCCCGTGGATGTAGAGCTTGCCACCTAGGCGTACCGCATAGCCCTGCTCGCACAACGCGGCAAGCGCATCGGAGCTCGCCTCGAGCTGTGCGGCGGTGAGTGGGCGAAGCCAAGTGTCGACCAGGCTCCGCTCGAGCTCAGCAAGCTCTGCCACATCTACCTCTCTCATGTGGGGGGTGGACACAGGCTCGGGACGGACGAGGGTTTGTTCCACCGGAGGCGGCTCGGGTATGCCGTCGCGGCGTCGGCGGAGGCGATCGAGGATCTCAGGTCGCCGACCGTGTCGCTGCGCGTGGGCATCGAGGATGATCCCACCACCGAGGGTGTCGGGCGGTGAGGAGCGGCGGATTACGAGACGATCTCCCTCGGCGGCGAAAATGGGCCGGGTCAGACGCACCTGCCAGAGATCCTCGGCCAACAACGCAAGGCGGCCTGGTGCCTCCCGGGTCCCGTGATGCACATGGACCCGTTCGTTGTGCTCGGCTTCACGCATCTGTAGCGCGCAGTCGAGGGTCGTGGTCTCGCGCAGCAGGCCCGAAGGGGCGAGGACGTCGCCGCGGTTGACCTCGCGGACGCGGATGCCGGAGAGATTCACGGCCACCCTCTGTCCGGCCTCGGCCCGCGAAGTTGGCTCGTCGTGCACCTGCAGCCCCCGGACCCGCACGAGCTCATCTGCCGGAAGGAGCGACAATGTGTCTCCTCGGTCGATCGCCCCCGATAGGAGCGTGCCGGTGACAATCGTCCCTTGGCCACGAAGGGTGAAGCTGCGGTCGATGTGGAGCACCGGCTCGCCGTTCCCACCTGCGCGGCTCGAAAGCTTCGCGACCACCCGCTCAATCGCGTCATGGAGTGCATCGATGTTCTCTCCGGTTCGTGAGGAGCAGGCGATCTGCTCGCTGCCGGGAAATAGTTCGCGTGCTTCTGCCATCGCAACATTTGGGTCGGCGATGTCGGCCTTGGTGATCGCGACGATCCCTGAGCGCACATCCAGCGCCCGCAGTACCGTCGCGTGCTCGATCGTCTGCGGCATCACGCCGTCGTCGGCTGCTACGACCATCAAGAAGAAGTCGATGCCGCTTGCACCGGCAACCATCGTGCGCACGAAACGCTCGTGACCGGGCACGTCGATAATCGAGAGCGCACGGCCGGTACGGGTCCTAAGCGGCGCATAGCCGAGCGCAATTGAGATCCCGCGCTCCTTCTCCTCCGGCAGACGGTCGGTATTGACGCCGGTGAGCGCTTCGATCAGGGCCGTCTTGCCGTGGTCGATATGACCGGCGGTCCCCAGGGTGAGCGGCCCGCTGTTCACGATCCGCGAGTGTCGACGGAACGGCGAAGGAGTCGAACCTTCCAGCGCGTAGCTTGCGCCGCCACCGGCTTTGAAGGCCGATTGGGGCACCGGCCCCGGGCCGCTCCATGGTGTTTTCTTCGGAGGCAGACGTCCATGATCAGAACACCGAGATCGAGCCGACAGGGCCCTCGCAGAGGCGCCCGATCACGCTTCCCGGCAGCAGCTCTGCAGCGTCTGGTTCGACAGCGGCGAGCAGGCCGCCTGAAGTGGTGGCATCTACGATCAGGCGCGCGCGCCAGGGCTCTACTCCGTCGCTGACCGTTGCGAACTGCCGCGCCCACTCGGCGTTGCGTCGGCTGCCGCCGGACACGCCGCTCTCGTCGGAGAGCAGAGCCTCTGCTCCGGCGATCGCAGGGACGCTCGCCGCGTCGAGTTCGGCGGACAACCCGCTCTCCCGGCAGAGGTTGTGCAGGTGCCCGAGCAACCCGAAGCCGGTGACGTCGGTCATCGCGCGCACTCCTGCGGCAAGAGCAGCTTCAGCGGCGCGATCATTTAGCTCGGTCATCACCTCGACCGCTTCCGCAAGCAGCTCGCCGGAGGTGCCGTTGCGCTTGCGCGCGGTGACGATCGCGCCCACCCCGAGTGGCTTGGTCAAGACGAGTATGTCGCCCGCACGACCGCCCGCGTTCGTCGTCACCCTGGCAGGGTTGACGATGCCGGTGACCGACATACCGTACTTGGGCTCGGCGTCTTTGATCGAGTGTCCGCCGACCAGCACAGCTCCCGAGTTGGCGACGACGTCGAGGCCGCCCCGCAGGATGCTGCGCAGGATGTCGCCGCCGAGCTCTTCCAGAGGAAAGGCGACAATGTTCATCGCGGTCAGCGGCTTGCCGCCCATCGCGTACACATCGGAAAGCGCGTTGGCCGCGGCGATGCGTCCGAAGTCGTAGGGATCGTCGACCAGCGGAGTGAAGAAGTCGAGCGTCTGGACGAGGGCGATGTCGTCGGCTACCCGAAACACCGCGGCGTCGTCGCCGGTGGCGGATCCGACCAGCAGCCGCTCGTCCAGCGCGACTGGCAGATCGCGGACGATGGGGAGCATGTCGGCGGCAGCCAGCTTGCAGCCGCAGCCGGCGCCGGAGGAAAGCGCGGTCAGTGATGCTTCGAGGCTAGGCATCGGTCGCGAAGATCAGGATTGCGTTGTGACCGCCGAAGCCGAAGGAGTTGTTCATCGCCACCAGTCGCGGCTTTTCCTCCTGGGTTGGCAGCGCCTCGGCCTCCAGCGGGACGTAGTCGAGGTCGAGCTCGTCGTCGGGATCGTTCAGGTGCAGGGTCGGCGGTGCAACCCGGGCGCGCAACCCGCTTATCGTCGCCACCGACTCGGCCGCCCCCGCACCACCGACCAGGTGTCCGATCGCCGCCTTCGGCGCCGAGATCGGGATTTCGTAGGCGCGGTCGCCCAGGGTTTCCTTCAGCGCCAGCGTCTCGCAGGGATCGTTCAGTCGCGTACCGGTGCCGTGGGCGTTGACCCAGTCGATCTCCTCGGGCTCCACTCCCGCGTCGGCCAGCGCACTTTCGATCGCGCGGATCGGCCCGTCGGGATCCGGCTTGGTGATGTGGTGGGCGTCAGTCGAGGCGCCGTAGCCGAGCAGGTCAGCGAGGATGGTGGCGCCGCGCTCCTCAGCGACCTCACGGCGCTCAAGCGTCAGCACCGCGCCTCCCTCGCCGAGCACGAACCCGTCTCGATTGCGGTCGAACGGCCTTACAACCCCGCTGGGCGAGAGGGCCCCGGTGACGGAAAAGGCTTTGTAGGACCAGTCGTTGACGCAACAATCCGCGCCGCCCGCGACCACCGCATCGAGCTGACCCAGCTGCAACATCCGCACCGCGGCGCCGATCGCCTGCGACCCGGCGGAGCAGGCAGCGACGATCGCGTAGGACTCGCCTTTGAGGTGATGGTCCAACGTAATCGCCGCGCAGGCGCTATTAGCCATCGCCATCACTGAGGCGATCGGAGGGATGTGCCCCTGCGCCTTGCCGTAGAAGACTTCGTACATCTCCAACATCGCCGTCATCGCCCCGCCGCCGGTCCCGACGACACAGCCGATCTTGCGGGGGTCGCTCGGCAGATCGTCGAACCAGCCGGCTTGTTCCATCGCCTCGTCGGCGGCATAGAGGGCGAACTGCGCAAACCGATCGAGGCGGCGCATCTGCTTGCGCGTGAGCCGCTCCTGGGGAGCAAAGTTTTTGCAGCGGCCGAAGCCGTCTTCGATCGCGCCTTCACCAGCCGCCCACCGCTCGTGCGAGACGACCGCATCGTTACCGAGCGGCGTCACCGCCCCGATTCCGGTAACGCAGACCTCGGCGACCTCGCGCCGCCGCTCCTCTTGTTTAGGCGCTTGCGGCATCGGTCTGGAAGCTGTCGGAGGCGAGGGCCTCGAGGGGCAGGGGGCACACCCGCACACCTCGGCGTGCGGCGATCCGGTCGAGAAGGTGCGCCAGCTCCGCCGACCCGGGGCCGGCCGAATGCTCGCGGATTCCTTCGGTGGCGAAGAGACAGGTCTCGGCCAGGCACGCCGGGGCCGACCCCGGCGGGGCAGCTGGTTCACCGTCGGTCATCACGGACTCGTGGCGATGCGAGCTGATTGGCCCGGGCATCTCCACCCAGCCCCCCCGGACTACTCGGGTCCGACATCGCCGGAACGCCTCACGATCGTCGACAGCAATGTTCGAGGGCTGAGCGACGTCGACGATGACGCGCTCACGAGAGCCGTCGAAATGATCGGGGCTCAGTTGCGCACTCCCGCCGCTGGTGAGGGCGAGGACGACATCCGCCTCCGCGACCTCCGCGAGCTCTCCGGAGTAGCGGATCCGCTTCGTCGCTTCTGGTCCCGCTCGGCGTGCGCGCTCGGTCGAGCGGCCGATCAGCAGCAGGTCGATGCCGTCTTCGGCAAGAAGCTCAGAAGCGGCGGTGCCCACCGATCCGGTCGATCCGAGGATCGCAACCAGCGGGCGGGGTCGGCCGAGGAACTCGCAGGCTTCAAGCACGTTCGCGCGCGACACCGCTGCCGTGAACGAATTGCCGTTGGTAAGCGTCAGGCCGTCCGGCAAGGAAGGCAACAGTGACATCCCCCCGCGCGTCGCGGGGGCAGTCAAGCCCCCGAGCCCAACGACTCGAGCGCCACGGGCATAGGAGATCTGCACGGCGCGGGCAACGAGTTCGGGTCCGTCGCCGTAGATGACGTCTTCTGGCAGCCGAGGAATCACGATGAGGTCGCCCGTCACCGGTGTCGAGCGAAAACTGAAGGTGCTCGCATGCAGGGGTGGACCGCGGAGGACGCGATCGCGCCAATCGCCGCCGTCCGCACCTTTCATCACCGCCGTGGTGCTCCACCTGTCGAGATCGCTGCGCGAGCGCAGGTGGACGACGAACGAGAACCAGGGCACCTGACGACCCCCTTCGGGAGCCATCAGGTGCCTGCCGCTCAGATTGCCAAGATGGCCCTCGGCGTCAGTCGACGAGCCACCCCAAAAGCGGATCGTCCTTCCTTGAGACTCAAGAGGTTGTTCTCCGACCTGGAGAACCCACGACCCGCTCAGCCACCGCCTGCGCCGGACCACATAGAGCCGGGGAGGAAGTCCAAGCAGGACTGCGCCTCCCAACCCGAGTAGTCCGGGTTGATCTTCACGTCGGTGACCAGGATGCCACGCGGCGGATTCAGCAGTGCGCGATCGTAGTCTCCGCTAACAGCCAATTCGCGAAGGCCATGAAAGGCGAGCTGGATAGTGTTGCGCATCCGCATCGTGTTCTCTTTGAAATCGGCGACGCCCACGTTTGCGGACGCGTCACTCTCCGGATCCAAGGTCATCAGGATCGATCCGGAGTCGATCGATTCGGTTGGTGAAACCGGGACCTGCACCGGCTCACGCACGAACGCGAAGAAGCCGGTCGTGCGCACCATCACACGATCGCTGACCTTCTCGTCGCGTCCCAGCGAACCGGACCTGGGGATCCCTACGTCAATGGCCATATGGCCCCCAATCTGCCCTTACGAGCTACTGCATTGATTGCATCAGCTATTGCTGACTAGTCTGAGTTTAGCCTCCAGAATGGGGAACGGCAAGCTTCACGTCAGAGACGCCTTGACAAGTTGGACCGACAAGGTAAGAGTAATCAGGCTAATGCTCTGCATGCAGGGCTGTACATACCCCGGGAGGACGGAGATTTGCCAGCACCAGTCGACGCCGTGAAAGCTGTCCGCAAGGTGGCGAGCGAGCGAATCGCGCCGCTGGCAGTACAAGTGGATCGCGACCGCTTGTTTCCAACCGCTGGTCTGGAGGCGCTCGCAGCGGCCGGGGGGCTCGGGGTCGTCGTCCCGGAGAAGCACGGAGGCTCTGGCGGTGGTCTACTCGCTCTAGCCGAATCATGCGAGGCAGTCGGGGAGGCCTGCGCCTCGACCGGAATGGTCTTCCTGATGCACGCGATCACCGCGGCGACCATCAGCGGTGGCGGCGGGAAGCGGGCGGGTGACTACCTGGAGGGACTCGCCTCCGGGCGCATCTTGGGAACCCTCGCTTTCAGCGAGCGCGGCACCGGTGCTCACTTCTACGCGCCGGAGCTGCAGGCCGTGCAGAGCAACGGTGGGCTGAAGATTTCCGGTCGCAAGAGCTTCGTCACTTCGGGCGGGCACGCGGACGTCTACCTCGTGCTCGTGCAGAGCGGCGGCGGCGAGGGGCTGGATTGCTTCGCCGTCGAGCGAACCGCAGATGGCATCCTCTTCGACGGCCAGTGGGAGGGCCTGGGGATGGCCGGCAACTCGAGCATCGCGATGGAGCTCGACGAGGTCGCGGTCGACGCTGATGCACAGATCGGAGAGCCCGGGAACGGGGCGGACCTGGTCTTCTCAGTGGTCGCCCCCTTCTTCCTCGTCGGCCTTGCCTCGGTCAATGTCGGTATCGCCGCCAACGCCCTGAAAGCAGCCAGCGAACACGCTGCCAGCCGGCGCTATCCCGATGGGAGCCTCCTGGCGGAGGTGCAGAGCATCCAGCAACAGCTCGCCGATATGGACATCGCCGTGCGCCGGGCTCGGCTGCTCGTGTATGAGGCCGCTCGGCTGGGCGATACGGGCGACGAGGGGGCGCTGGTGCCGATCATGGAGGCAAAGGTTTGCGCGACCGACACGGCGGCGGAGGTGACGCAGCGCGCGCTCGAAGTCTGCGGCGGCCAGGGCTATACCCCGGCTCTTCCGATCGAGCGAGGCCTCCGGGACGCCCGCGCGGGCGCGGTGATGGCGCCGACCAACTCGGTTCTCCGCAGCTGGATCGGCAAGGCCCTCACGGGTCTTCCGGTGCCATGAACGCCACCGAGATCACGGTTGGGGCGGTCGCCTACCACCCCCGCGTCGTCACGATCTGGGAGAGCTTCCGCGACTACTTCCGCGAACGCGGGGTGCCGACCGACTATGTCCTGTACTCGAACTACGAACGACTGGTCCGGGCGGTTCTGGAGGGCTCGGTGGAGATCGGCTGGAACACCAACACCGCCTTCGTCGCCCTCGAGCGCGAACTCGGCGCCGAGGCGCAGATCCTCGGCATGCGCGATATCGACGCCGAATTCGCGACGGTGATCGTGACCCGGCGGGACCAGACCTTCGATGACGTGAGCAAGCTGGCTGGGCAGCGACTGGCCCTTGGCAGCCGCGATTCCGGCCATGCGGCGATCCTGCCGCTCTATTACCTGGAGGAGGAGGATCTTTCCCCGGACTCGCTGGAGCTGATCCGGTTTGACACCGACCTCGGCAAGCACGGCGACACCGGCGACTCCGAGCTGAGGGTCGTGCAAGCGGTGGCGGAAGGCGATGCGGACGCCGGGGCGCTTGGCGATGCGACCTGGGCGCGATTCCGCACCGAAGGCCTGCCGGCGGCGGCAGAGCTGGAGGTCTCCTGGCGCTCGCCCACCTACTTCCACTGCAACTTCACCGCGCTACCCGCCTTCGACCGTGAACTCGCAACCCGCTGGCAGGAGGCACTGCTGGGGATGAGTTTCGACGACCCCTCGATGCGCAACGCGATGACGCTCGAGGGTGTCCGGCGTTGGTTGCCGGGCAACCGCAACGGATACGCCTCGCTAGAGATCGCGATGCAGCGAGAGGCTGCTGCCACGGGGTGAACCCGGGAAGCCCGCACCGGCTCGACGCCGACCAGCTCGAGTTCGGCGGTGGTCTGGAGGTGCTGCTCCAAGCTACGCTCACCGGGCTTCAACCGAACCAGCTCCTCGACGTTGCTGTCGCCTCGCGAGCCGCAGCGCTGGAAATGCCCGGCTGGGCTCGTCTTCACGGCCACGAGGTGGTCGACGAGCACGATCGGGGCGCCGCCGGCCACGTCGTCCGGATTTGCCGCGGTGCTGGTCAACGCGTGCTCGGCGAGCGTGTGATCGATTGTTGCGAGCCGCCCCCGATTCGCGCTGGCGGGGTGTTCCACAGCGCCGACATGCGCGGTGAGGCAGACGTCCCGGGCGAGGTCGACCCCGAGGTCGGTTTCGTCCCCATCGGAGCGGTGGCCGAGCGAGGCGCACCGCGGTTCAATTGGCGGCTGCACCGCCGCGACGAGGTGTGGGCGCCGGAGGTGGCCAGCCTGGCCGAGCAGGCGTCTGGAGAGCAGTGGGACGCCTCCCACGACATCCCTTGGGAGGAGGCTCGCGACCTGTCCGAGCACCTGGAGCGCGCCGTGGCGCAGGTGATGACGTTCATCGCCCAGAACGAGTACGCCGCCCTCTACGTTCCCGCCGGTTTCTTGCCGCAGATGCATCCCTCCTTCGCGGAGTTGGTGATGTGGCTTTCAAGCCACGTCAACGACGAGGCCCGCCACATCGAGGTCTTCACCAAGCGCGCCCTGATCGGCGGCTTCGAGGGCTATGCGATGGCCTCTACCGAACTGTCGCTTCACAGCCTCCTGGACGAGCGCGACTTCACCGCTTCGGCGCTACTCCTCAACGTTCTCGGAGAGGGGACGTTCCTCGACTTGCTGCGCTTTGTGGAACGCCACGCGCCAGACCCGGCGACGGCGGCCGCGGCGCGGCTGGCTCATCGTGATGAGCGTCGGCACGTGCACTTCGGCGTCTCCCATGTGCGCCATGTCCTGGCAGGCGACCCGGAGCAGCGCGCGATGCTGGTTCACTCCGCCGAACAGCGCGCCGCGAAGTTGACCGAGATGTCATTGAGCCCGTTGCTGACGGAAGGCTTGACGATCATGGCCGCCGGGAGCCTGCGACCCCGCGCCCTTAGCGAAGGCGCCGAAGCGGTTCGCGACCTGATGGCAGTGATGGAGCGAAACCGGATCAAGCGCCTGCGCTCGGCTGGATTCGGCGCGATCGAGGCCCAGCTCATCTCCGACCTGCACACGCCGAACCTGATGTAGGCAACGCGGCCCCTAGACCTCAGGCTTGGCCGAGATCGTGGGCGGCGGCATTGGGACAGGGCACGTTCCGTGCAAGAGCATCCGGATCCGCATCGCGAAGGCGACCAAAGCCAATCCCACCGCCAACACCCCGAGCACTACCTGGATCAAGATACTCGTCGCCCCCAACGTGCCGAGCAGGATCGCTACCCAACTGAGTACTCCCGCGCAAAGGGCGACCCGCGTGCCCACCATCGAGCTTTGGCCGAGGAAGTAGGTGGCGGCCAGTGCACCAGCCAAGACGCTGATCGAAATCAAGACAATCCAATCGAAGGTGTGAACGGGAACCTTGCGTTCAGACCACGGATTCGAGATGACATCGGTGGTGATGCCGATGATCACCAGCGTGGCAAAAGAGGTGGCGAAGCAGACGCTCAGGGCACGGACAATCATGCGGGCGTTGAGTAATCCGATCGCCTCGCGAACGCTGAGCATAGGGTTTGACTCTTCCATGCGGTAGCCGTGTCCTAGACCCTTACAGCGTTCCTAGGGCGTGGAACCCGCCGTCGACATGAATGATCTCACCGGTGATTCCCCGGGCAAGGTCGGATAGCAGGAAGCACACAGGGTCAGCGACGACGGATGCGTCCTTGCTGTCCCAACCCAGCGGCGCCCTCGAAGCCCACCCTCCGGTGAGAACCTCAAAGCCCGCGAACGCACTCGCAGCGACGGTCTCGATCGGGCCTGACGAGACGAGATTCGCGCGCACTCCGCGACCTCCGATGTCACGCGCCAGATACCTGTTGATTGCCTCCAAGGCTGCCTTTGACACTCCCATCCAGTCGTATGCCGGCCAGGCCACAGAAGCATCGAAGTCCAGGCCCACCACTCCGCCTTCGTTCTCGAAGAGGGGCAACAGCGCGGCGGTCAGCTCCTTGAACGAGAACGCGCTGGTCCTGAAACTAAGCTCCGCGCTCGCGGCGGGCGTGTTCAGGAAGTTGCCGGCGAGGGCGTCCGGTGGCGCTGAGGCGATCGCGTGGACCATGCCGTCGATGCGCTCCCATCGCTCCCGCACGTCCTCCCGCAAGCGGGAAAAGTCCTCACTGCGGGTGACGTCGAGCTCGAGGACTTCGGGCGTGACGGGAAGCGACCCCGCCGCCCGCTCGGTTATACGCATCGCCTTGCCGAAGGACGTGAGCAGGACCTCGGCGCCGTAGCGCTGCGCGGCCTCCGCGACCGCATAGGCGATCGAGTGGCGCGTCAGCAGGCCGCTGATGAGGATCTTTTTTTCGTTGAGCATCGGCTCGTGCGTTCCTCACGCCGCGCGGATGACGAGGGTCGCGTTGTGGCCTCCGAGCCCCAGTGAGTTGCTCAGCCCGATCAGCCCGGAATCGGATTGCTTCAGCTCCGCGGGCTCCCCGCAGACCAGGTCAAGCTCGCAGTCGATCGGCTCCTCAAGCCCCACCGTCGCCGGCGCGATCCCCGCGCGCAGCGCGTAAAGGGTTGCCACGGCCTCGACCGCACCCGCGGCACCCTGCAGGTGTCCTGCCGCCGACTTGAGGGAGGAGACCTTGACGGTCCGCGGCCCGAGGACCTCGCGGATCGCCGCCGCCTCGGGGCCGTCGTTGCGGGGCGTCGAGGTGCCATGAGCGTTCACATAGGAGACCTGCTCGGCGGTGATGTCGGCATCTTCGATTGCGCGTCTCATCGCAGCCCGTGCGCCCTTGCCGTCGGCCCTGGGAATCGCGAGGTGGTTGGCGTCGCTGCTGGCGCCATAGCCGATGACGAAGCCCAGCGCCGGGGCTCCGCGGGCCACGGCCAGGTCGGCACCCTCGAGCAGCAGGATGCCGGCGCCCTCGCCAGGAATGAAGCCATCGTGCCGGCGGTCGAAGGGACGGCAGATCCCGCTCGGGGAGATCGCGCGGAGCACATCGAAGAAGGCGCGGTAGAGGTCGATGAACCCCGAGTCGGCGCCCCCGACCACGGCGGCATCGGCGGCGCCGGCACGAATCATGCGGAGGCCGGCACCGACCGCCTGAGTGCCGGCCGCGCAGGCTGAGACGAGGCCGAAGGACTCGCCGGTCCAGCCGTGGCGGATCGAGAGCATCGCCGCAGCGCCATTGGCCATCTGCCGCGTCACTCCGAGCGGGGAGACCGCCTCCGGGCCGCGATCCACGAACCGGTCGCGCTCCTCTTCGAGGGCATACATGCCGCCCGCTGCGGTCGCGATGACGCACGCCGTTCGTTCCGGGTCGGGGGGATGCTCATGCCAGTCCGCCTGCTCGATTGCCTCCTCGGCTGCAGCGATGGCGAGCGCCGCGAAGCGGTCGGCGTTGCGCACCTCGCGGCGGCTGAGGAAATCGGCGGGGTCGAAATCGCACCGCGCCTCTCCGTCGACGATCGCGCTATGCCCGTCCAGCCAGCCGGAGAACAGCGCGTCCGCGCCAATCCCTAGCGGGGTCACGGCCCCGACCCCGGTAATCGCGACAGCATCGCTCATCTCGCGCCCGATCCCTCCTCCATGCCCGGCGCCGCCAGCAGCTCCCAGCCGCAGCTGTCCGCCATCGCGGCGAGATCTACGTCAACGCCCGCGAGCCAGAGCCTGGCGGCGGTGTCGGTGAGGACCCGGTAGTCGTTGCCGGTCCGCTTGAGCGAGGGCAGCCAGGTCGTCGCCTCGTCCACGCAGCGCTGCCCGAGCCCGGTCAGGGTTGCGTGCGGGCCCAGCTCGAGGAAAATCGTGCAGCCGGCCCGGGCGAGGGCCCGCGTTGCCTCAAGGAATCGGACCGGCTCCCGGGCGTGGCGGCGCCAGTACGCCGGATCGAGCGCCTCTTGCGCTTCAAGGAGCCTTCCCCTCAGGGCGGAAGCGAAGGGGATGTTGGGCGGACCGATCGAGGTGCTCGCGACCGCCTTCTCGAGCTCGTTAAGCATCGGGTCGATGCAGACAGAATGAAATGGGTGTGAGATGTGCAGAACCTTCGCGTTGACGCCGCGCGCGTCAAAGTCGGTCAGGACTTCTGTGACCGCATCGGCTTCGCCGGAGATGACGACCACTTCCGGCGCGTTGATGGCCGCGACCGAGACGCCTTCTCCTTTGTCTGCGACGACCGGGGCGACATCCTCCTCGGTGGCGAAGATCACCGCCATCAAGCCGCTGCGCGCGCGCGACTGGGTGATCGCTCCGCGCGCCCCGACGAGCCGCATCCCGTCCTCAACGTCGATAGCGCCCGCCGCGCACGCCGCTGCGTACTCGCCAAGACTGTGCCCGCTGACCATGTCGGGCACGACCCCCCACCGCCTCCAAATCGCCGCCAGCGCAACCTGCAGCGCGAAAAGTGCCGGCTGAGCGAGGCGAGCATCATCGAGCAGGCCTGCATCGTCGGAGTCGTAGATGGCCGCGGCCACCGTCGTGCCGAGCGTCTCTCCAAACGTGAGGCTGCAGCGATCGAGCACCTCGGCGAAACACGGGCTCTGCTGGTAGAGCTCAGCTCCCATCTCGGGGCGAACTTCGCTCTGTCCGGCGAAGACAAAGGCGACCGCCGGTCGCACCTCAGGCTGCTCCTCCACTTCGACAACCCGGTCCCGCTCGCCGGAGGCGAATGCGGCAAGCCCCTGCGCCACCGCCGCACTCGTGCCTCGTGCGAGCAACCGCAGTCCTCCTTCTTGGGTGCCGTCGCCGACCGACGCGGCTCCGGGATCACGCAGACCCTCGGAGGCTGCGGCAGCGAGCTCGCGTAGCTCCTCCCGGCTTCCGGCGCAGATTCCGAGGAGGCACGGCCGCTGACCGTCGAGAGCCATCGTTCCCTATACCGCCTCTGCGGCGGTTTCACCGTCGCGCAGCGGCGCCTCTCCGGGTTCCATCACCAGCACGGTGTTGTGACCGCCGAAGCCGAAGGAGTTGCTGATCGCGATCACCGGGTGCCCCGGCTCAGGCTCCTGAAGTGGCTGCGCACTTCCTGGGACAAAATTGAGGTCGAGGCCCTCCTCGGGCTCCTCCAAGCCGATAGTGGGGGGAACCGTTCGGGTCTTCAGGGCGTACAACGTCGCGATCGCCTCGACGGCTCCCGCGGCCCCGATCAGATGCCCGACCGTTGACTTCGTCGAGGACACCTGCACCTCGTAGGCGTGGTCGCCGAAGGCCTCCTTCAGCGCGATCGTCTCGGATCGGTCGTTGAGGGGAGTCGACGTGCCGTGGGCGTTGACGTACTGGACGTCACGCGGCCCGATGCCCGCTTGGCGGAACGCTGCGTGCAACGCCTGAATCGAGCCGGCACCGTCTGGAGGCGGTGCCGTCACATGGAAGGCATCGGAAGAAGCTCCGTAGCCGGTGATGCGCCCCAGTTCGGGGGCTCCACGTTCTCGTGCGAGCCTTGGGGACTCCAGCACGAGCACGCCCGCGCCCTCGCCGAGGACAAACCCGTCCCGGCGCTGGTCAAACGGGCGCGAGATGCCCACCTCCGAAATCGCTCCCAAGACCTGCAGGGATGCCACCACTATTTCCGAGATCGAGGCCTCAGCGCCCCCCACGAGCATCGCGTCGACCTCGCCGCTGCGAATCATTCGCAGCGCTGCACCAATCGCCTGTGCGCCCGCGGCGCAAGCTCCCACCACGCCGTAGGACTCTCCCTTGATGCCGTAGCGGAGTTGCAGGCTCACCGCAGCGGAGTTGCTGAGAGCCGTGGCAATCTGCAGGGGCGGAATGGCCACCGGTCCGCGCTCAGCGTAGGTCAGCGTCTGAGACTCGATCGTCGTCTGCGCGCCGATACCGGTGCCGATCACGCAACCGACGCGCTCGGGCTCGCAAGGCAGCCCCTCTGCCCAGCCGGCCTCCGCGCGAGCCTCCTCGGCCGCAGCAAGAGTCAGCTGTGCGAAGCGGGGCGTCCGGCGGATCTCCTTCTTTGAGAGCCAGTCCCCAGGTTCAAAGTCAGCGCAGCGTCCAAGTCCGTCCTCGATGCCGCATTCCCCAGCCGCCCAGCGGTTGTGCAGTACAGACGCACCGACGCCCAAGGGCGTAACCGCGCCGATACCCGTAATTACGACCGGTTCAGTCACTGCACCTTCGCTGCGACTATGTCGACTGCCTCGCCGACGGTCGTAACGCCTTCGAAATCCTGGGGCTGCAGGCGCACCCCGTATTTCTCCTCGACGAGCTGACCGGTTGCACCTAGGCGCTAAGTCCGCCGTCAATCGGGATCGTGGCTCCGGTTATGTAGTTCGCCGCCGGGGTGACGAGGAACCGGATGCAGGCTGCGACGTCACCCGGGACGCCGGCCCTGCGGGCGGGGATCCAACGGAGCATCTCCTCGCCGACGTCTGCGGTCATAGCGGTGCGGATGAGGCCCGGAGCGACAGCGTTGACGGTCACGCCCCTCCTCGCAACCTCGGCCGCGACCGTCTTGGTGAAGCCGATCAGGCCTGCCTTCGAGGCTACGTAGTTCGCCTGTCCGGCATTCGCGCGCATCCCGGCGACCGAGGCGACGTTGACGATCCGGCCCCAACGCGCCCGGACCATCGGCATCAGCGCCCGCCGGGTCGTTCTGTAGACGGCCGACAGATTGGTCTCAAGGACCTTCGACCAGGCGTCTTCTCCCAGGGAGACGGCCAGCATGTCGTCGCGCATCCCAGCGTTGTTGATGAGAACGCGCACCGGACCGACGTTCTCCTCGAGCTGCTGGAAGAGGTTCTCAATGGCGCGGCCGTCGCAAACGTCGCCCTCAAGCGCGATCGCCTCACCGCCCCTTTCGGTGATCTCGCGAACAACGGCGTTTGCTCCCTCTACGTCTCCGCGATAATTGACACCAACCGCCCAGCCGTCCTCGGCAAGGAGCCGGGCGGTTTCGGCCCCGATGCCTCGAGACGCGCCCGTCACCAGCGTGGTCATTGGCTCACCCCCGATCCCCCCTGTGATCGCCCGTCAAGGGCGACGGCTCCGCGCTTCCCTTGGGCAAGCCACTTGACCTCTGCTTTGCATCAGATCATCCCGTACGAAAACCCAACTCAGTGCCTGTCACTGGTCAGAATAGTTTAGAGCGCGAAGACTAATTTGACAGTAGGATCATCTGCGTGAGCGGCGAGCCACGAGGCGCCGGAATTGGCCCCCTCGCTCAGGCCCCTGAGCGAGCCGACCAATCGACCCCTGGGCCAGGTCCGCTTGTCTCGCTCGTTGATGTCGAGAAGTCCTACCGCGGCACCGAGGAGGTCCAGCGGGTCCTGACCGGCGTCAACCTCGAGGTGCACACCGGCGAGACCGTGGTAGTTCTAGGACGGTCCGGCTCGGGCAAGACGACGCTCTTGAACCTGATCGGCGCGCTCGATCGGCCTGATGCGGGGCTACAATTTGCTTCCAACGCTGACCGCGGCGGAGAACATCGAAGCCGGGCTTCGGGTCGCCGGCGTAGCGCGCGACGAGGCAAAGCACCAGGCGCAGCGCATGCTGCATAGAGTCGAGCTGGGCGAGGCGACGGAGAAGTTCCCCAGTCAGCTCTCCGGGGGCGAGCAGCAGCGAGTGGCAATTGCACGGGCCTTCGCACGCCACCCTCGCCTGCTGCTGGCCGATGAGCCGACCGGCAACCTCGACGACGACACGGCGGAAAGCGTCATCTCGTTGGTTCGCGATCTTTCCGGCGAAGTCGGGACCGGCGTCATCCTGGTTACCCATGACACCTCTCTGAGGGCGATTGCGACGCGAACCCTCCAGATGACCCACGGCGTCCTCGAGGAGCACGAGCCATGAGCCTGCGCCGAGCGTTCCGCGATCTACGGGCGCTAGGCATACGAGCGGTCCTCGTCGTACTTGCAATAGCAGCAGCAGCCGGAACCGGCGGAGGGGCGTCACTCACCTACGCCAACGTGAAGGGAGCGCTCGATTCCTTCTACTCCGACTACCACCTCGCAGGTGTCGAAATGTCGCTGAAGGCGCTGCGCCCAAGGTCCGAGCTGATGGCCCGCGCGAGGCAAGCGGGCGCGACGCGCGCTTCCACTCGCCTCGGTCTTCCTGGGACGATCCACATGGGCAAAGGCCGGGCCGCCCCGCAGGCCGCCGCACTGGTCGTGGGCATGCCTCTGAGCGCACCCCTCGACCAGCTCCAGATGTTGCAGGGAAAAAACTTGGGTCAGCTTGGCAAGCACGGTGTCGTGATCGAGACTGACTTCGCCCACGTGCATCACCTTTCGCTGGGCAGCCGGATCAAGCTCCAAGTGGAAGGCTCGACGACGAGAGCGAGGGTGGAAGGCATCGGCCGCACGCCCGACTCGCTGTTCGCGAGTGCCGACCCCGAGTACTTCGTCCTCCAGCGTGGATCGCTCGCGTACGTCTATGTCCCGCTGAAAAGGGTCCAGAAGGCAGTTGCTTCCTTTGCGGGGCCCGACAAGGTCGACCAGCTTCTGGCTGATTTCCCACCGGGTCACGAGTCCGCTCGCGAACGGATCCTCACCCGCGGGGAGCCGGTCGATCAGGTGATTCCGCGGCACCAGCAGGCGGGATACCGAGGCACCCAGTTGAGCCTCTCCGAGCTGACCGTATTCACCCCGGTCCTGACGGCGGTCCTGGCGGCTGTGGCAATTCTTTTGATTGCGGTGACGATGATGCGCCTTGTGCAGAACCAGCGCCGAGAGTTGGGCACGATGCTGGCGCTGGGGCATAAGCGTTCCACGGTGGTGCTCACCGCCGTCCTGCCGGGGTTGGTGCTCGGGCTGGTCGGCGGCATCCTCGCGATTCCGGTCTGCGCGGGGGTTGCGAAGCTGATCGCCACCCA
>SMEU01000103.1_pt1 | contig 17217 bp, 22 predicted proteins | sample 2456051 | NCBI WGS metagenome assembly SMEU01 (sample SAMN10132600, study PRJNA489261) | soil metagenome | isolation source: day120 un-amended silt loam soil | place: USA | collected 2015-05-01
GCGGCGCCCCCGCCGCGCGCGCCGCTGTCCGGGCGCCGCGGCAGGATGAAAGGGAGGCGGCCATATGTCCAGCCCCGTCGTTCCTTGCCTGTTGAAATCGCGGACTATTCCGGCGGCGGCCGGGGGCGGGCTCAGGGCTTTTGCGGGGCCAGCGCGCGATAGACGGCGGCGGTCAGCATGGTGAGGATCGTGGTCAGCACCGCCTCCACCGCACAGAGCAGGATGGTGGCGAGCAGGGTGCCGAGATCCTGTCCCGCGGCGAGGATGAAGACGATGCCGCTCAGCTGGCTGACCGCGAGCATCAGGATTCCGCCGACGATCGCCACCAGCAGATAGAGGCTGAGGATCAGCCAGCCATGGCCCTCGCTCAGCGCGAAGCCGCGCTTCAGCGCGTCGATCGGGTTGCGCCGCTCCTCCGCGATCATCGCCGGGCCGGCCGGCAGCAGGCGGCCCCACAGATAGAGGCCGGGAACGACCAGCAGGACGAAGCCAAGGCCGACCGCCAGATTGGTGAGCACGACCAGGACCGAATAGACCGGCAGCAGCAGGATCGCGTAGAGGATCGCCGCGCCGACGGTGCCGCCCCGGGCGAAGACCAGCCGAAGCATCGCCGCGCTGCCGGTCATCACCACGAAGCTCTGCAGCACGATCGGCAGCGCGTTCTCGCGGTAATAGGCGACCAGCAGCTGGAACTGGGTCTGGAAATCGGCGTCCGCCGGGGTTTCGGGGATCGGGTAGAAATGGTTGACCAGCAGGGTCGGCAGGAAATTGAACACGCCGGCGATCGCGATCAGCGCCGCCCAGTGCGTCCGGGTCAGCCGGAGCGCATCCGCCCACACCGCATTCTGGGTAAATTTCGCCACGCGCCTGCTCCTCGCCCCCGCCATAGCCGCGGGCGGCGCGCGCCAGCAAGCGGGCGCTTGCGTCCGGGCCCGGCGTGCACGACATGGGCGGCGATGACGGTGGATGCGATCGAATGGCGGGTCTCGGACGAGCTCGTCCCCTATCCCGAGGCGCTGGCCGCGATGGAGGCCAGGGCGGCGGCGATTCGCGCCGGCGCGGCGAGGGAGCTGATCTGGCTGCTCGAGCATCCGCCGCTCTACACGGCCGGGACCAGCGCCGACCCCGCGGAGCTGTTCAATCCCGAGGGCTTCCCGGTCTATGCCGCCGGCCGCGGCGGGCGCTACACCTATCACGGGCCGGGCCAGCCGATCTCGGCGTCGCCGCCCATCGCTCGCCCGGCCGGATCGGCATCTGGGTGGACCAGGACGGGGGCGGCGAGGCCAAGGTCGGCGCCCTCGGCCTGCGCGTGAAACGCTGGGTCACCCTGCACGGCTTTTCGGTCAACCTCAGCCCCCAACTTTCTCACTTTTCAGGCATTGTGCCATGCGGTATCGCCGACGCACCGGTGACCAGCCTCGCCGAGATGGGTGTGCCCAGGCAGGCCGATTTCGATCTGGCGCTGCGGCGCAGACTCGACGCGTTTCTGGTCGCGCTGGAGGGGGAATAGGCAGGCTTGAGGGGCCTGCCCTTTCCGTATAGAGTGCGTAACTGATTTGGCGAAAAAGGGGCCTACCCGACCAAATCATCAATCTAGGGAGACCTTTTCATGCGTAGCATCCTTTTCAAAGCGACCACCGGTGCGATGATCACCGGCGCCGCTCTCCTCGTCGCGGCTTGCGGCGGCGGTGCGGCCAACAACACCGCCAACGCCCCGGTCGTCGACAACGGCACCATGGTCGACAACGGCATGCCGACGGACATGAACGCGCCGATGCCGGACGCGAACATGACCACGAACACGACGTCGGCCGCTGGCAACGCCACGACCACGACGACCACGACGACGACCACGAACACCACCAACGCGATGTAATTCGCGAGAAGCGGTTTCGAAACGGAAAGGCCGCCGGGCGACCGGCGGCCTTTCTTTTTTGGCTTTCCTGCGGCGGACTCGGCGGTAAGACTCTCCGAAGCAAGCGGAGGGATATGATATGCGTCACCTGCTCAAGTTCGCGCTCCTGGCCGGGGCCGCCTTGGCCGTCACGGGCTGCAATCGCGGCGCTCCGGCGGTCAACAATGCGGCGAACGAAATCGTCGACAATGGCAGCATGGAGCGGCCGGGCAACGACGCCAGCGCGGTGGAATCGGTGACCAACGCGCCGCTGCCGCCACCCCCCGCCGAGACCAACACGGTCACCAACACCCCCGACACCGCGCCGCCGCCGCCGACCACGCCCAATGTCGAGAGCAACGTCGCCGGCATGTGACCGACGAGCCGTGCCGCCCGCGCGGCAGGGCCGTCTGTCCCTCTGGCGCCTTGTGCCGGGGCCAGCTAAGCGGTTAACCGACGCTGTTGGCGGAGGGTGAAATGCGCGTATCCAGGACGATCGGGCTGAAGCATGCGGCGCTGGCCGCTTCGGGCCTGCTCGGCCTTGCCGCGCCAACCGCCGCGCCGGCCCAGCTGTTCCTCGTCCCGCCCGCTTTCCCGTCCGCGCCGATCGACGGCAGCGACCCGCTGGTCGGCCTGCCTTTGCCCGGCGCGACACCGGCCGAATATCGCGCGCATCTGCTCTGGAATTTGCGCTCGGGGCTCAACGTCGCCGCCTTGCAATGCCAGTTCTCGCCCTTCCTGCGGACGGTCGGCAATTACAATGCGCTGCTCGCCCACCACAATCGCGAGCTCGCCGCCGCCTACACGACGCTCGAGGGCTATTTCCGCCGCGTGGCCGGCCGCAACGGGCCGCGCCAGTTCGATCTCTATTCGACGCAGACCTATAACGGCTTCTCCGCCGGCGAGGCCCAGCTCGGCTTCTGCCAGACGGCATCGCGGATCGGCAAGGAGGCGCTGGCCATCCCCAAGGGTCAGTTCGGCCAGCTCGCCGCCAACCGGATGCGGGAATTCCGGAGCAGCCTGATCCCCGTCCCGGACGGCTACACCTTCACCCGCGCCCCGGTCCGGCTCACCCCGATCGCGCTGGCCCCGCGCGACTGCTCCACCTTGCCCCGCAACGAACGGCGGGAGTGCGAGCGGCAGCGCTAAATCCTCCCCGTTTACGGGGAGGTGGGGGCGCGAAGCGCTGACGGAGGGGGGTCAGCATCTGGCACGAAGCCCCCTCCACCATGCTGCGCATGGTCCCCCTCCCCGTCCCGGGGAGGATCAGGGCAGGCCCAGCAATTTGTGGGTCTGCAGGCTGAGCCGCCATTCAGGGTGGGCGAGCACATAGTCGATCGCCGCCTGGCGCGCGGCCGCGGCGTCGGCGCAGTCCATCGGCTGGATCAGGAAGTGACGGAACGACCAGCCGAGCAGGCGCTCGGGATCGATTCCCGTCTGCGGCCAGACCAGTTTCAGCTCGTCGCCCGAGCGCTGCACGATTTCGGTCCCGGCCTTGGGGCTGACGCAGATCCAGTCGATCCCGGCGGCCGCGGGCAGGGTGCCGTTGGTCTCCATCGCGATCTCGAAGCCGCGCGCGTGCAGCGCGTCGATCAGGGGCGCGTCGAGCTGCAGCATCGGCTCGCCGCCGGTGATCACGACCAGGGGGCGCTCCCCTTCCCCCCACAATGCGGCGACCTTGTCGGCCAGCGCGGCGGCGGCGTAGCGCCCGCCATTGTCGCCATCCATGCCGACGAAGTCGGTGTCGCAGAAACTGCACTGGGCCGTCGCCCGGTCCTGCTCGCGCCCGGACCACAAATTGCAGCCGGCGAAGCGCAGGAAGACGGCCCGGCGGCCGGCCTGCATGCCCTCGCCCTGCAGGGTGAGGAAGATCTCCTTGACCGCGTAGCTCACGGGCTCGCCGCGTAGCTTGTGGGATCGGGCAGGCCGGCCTCCTCGAAGCCCTTGCGCCGCAGACGGCAGGAATCGCAGAGCCCGCAATGCAGGCCGCCCGGCGCCGGATCGTAGCAGGACCAGCTCATCCCCGCGTCCAGCCCCAGTCGCGCCGCCTCGGCGGCGATCTCCGCCTTGGTCATGCGCAGCAACGGGGTGTGGACGGTGAAACGATCGCCCTCGACGCCCGCCTTGGTGCCGAGATTGGCCATCGCCTCGAAGGCCTCGACGAATTCGGGCCGACAGTCCGGATAGCCCGAATAATCGAGCGCGTTGACGCCGATGAACAGGTCGCGCGCGCCCGCCGCCTCCGCCCAGCCGAGGCAGAGCGAGAGGAAGATGGTGTTGCGCGCGGGGACGTAGGTGACCGGGATCGCGCCCTCGTCCACGCCGCCCTTGGGCACGGCGATGTCGTCGGTCAGCGCCGAGCCGCCGAAGCGGCTGAGGTCGAGCGGCAGCACGATATGGCGCTCGGCCTCCAGCCGCGCGGCGATCCGCGCCGCCGCCTCGAGCTCGACCCGGTGGCGCTGGTTGTAATCGACGGTGAGCGCGAGCAGCCTGTAGCCCGCCGCGCGGGCGAGACCGGCGACGACCATCGAATCCATGCCGCCGGAGAGGAGGACGACTGCCTGCTTGCTCATCGCCGCGCATATAGCGAGGTCGCGGCCAAAAAGAATGGGCCGCCCCCGAAGGGACGGCCCAGTTCAGGCATCGAAGCCTGCTAGGGAGGAAAGCGTGCCGCTCGCGGCACAGCAACCCCAATAGCGGGCCATGGTTACCAAGCCGTTAACCGAACCGTAAAAATACGAGGGTCAGACGCAGGGGCCGATGCGGCGCGCCTCCGCCCGAAGCGCGAAGGGCATGCCGTGATCCAGCCCCTGGCTGTCGATCTGCACCAGCCGCGGCGTCTCGAAGCGGATGGTGGTGCGGCCGCGACCGAGGCCCGGGCAGGAATAATTGACCGTCATGCTGTCGGCATCGGCGGCGACCACGTCGCGCGTGCAGGGCGCGGCGCCATGGCGCGGCTGGGTCAGCAGGATCGGATTGCCGAGGCAGATGGCGGCGACGCGGGCATTGCCGGCGCCGGCGCGCAGCTCCCACTGCCCCGCCTCGAGCCGGGTCAGCATCGGACGCGGTTCGCCGCCCGGCTGGGTCAGGCCCGGCCCGGCGATGAGCATGAGCAAAGCCGCGGCGGCCCCGGTCCGCCAGGCAAAGAAGCTACGCATCACAACTCCCGATGACGGTCACACCGCCGATCCGTAGATTTCCAAAACATTGCAGCAATATTGCGGCGCGACAATGAACGCGCCCTTTATGCGTCCAAATCGCTGTTTCGAACGACGAAGACCCTGGAGCAGAATTCGCAGTCGACGCCGATATTGCCGGCCTCGTCGGCCATTTCGGCCCGCTCCCCGGCCCCGAATCGGGCGAGCACCGAGCGAACATGCTCGGCATTGCAGCGGCAGCCGCGGACGAGCGGGATTGCAGAGAGCAGGCGCACCTCCTCCTCGTCGTGGAACAGTCGCCAGAGCAGGTCCTCGAGCGGCAGCGCCGGATCGGTGAGCTCGCCGGCGCGGACCGTCTCGCCGAGAATCCGGACATGGTCCCATTCGGGATGGTCGAGCCGGGTGTGCAGCCGCTCGCGCCCTTCCTCGCCCTCGGGCAGATGCTGGAGCAGGATGCCGCCGGCGATCCGGCCGCTGTCGCCGACCGCGATCCGGACCAGGCTCGGAATCTGCTCGGACTGGCTGAAGAAATGCTCGGCCGCATCGGCGAGGCTCTCGCCCTCCAGCGGCACGATCCCCTGATAGCGCTCCTTCGACAGCGCCTGGTCGAAGGTGATTGCGAGATAGCCCTTGCCGAACAGGGATTCGAGCGTCGGCTGGCCCGGCTGCTCCGCGAGCCGCTCCTGATCGAAGCGGACATAGCCGCGCAGCTCGCCGGCCCGGTAATCGGCGACGAGCAGGTCGACGATGCCCTGCTCGGTCTGCGCCTGCAGGGTCAGCTGCCCGCCCGCGTCCTTGAGGGTCGCGCCCAGCAAAGCGGTGAGCACCAGGGCCTCGCCGAGCACGCGCGCGACCGGCGCCGGATAGGCGTGGGCGGAGAGAATCTCCTCGAGCACCGGCCCGAGCCGCACCAGCCGCCCGCGGGCATGGCGGGAGGGCAGCGCGAAGCCGACGGCGCTGTCGAGGCTCGCCGCGGCGGCGATGGGTTGCTGGTTGGGGGAAGCCATGGCGGCGGATGTGGCGACCCGGTGCGCTTCGGTCAATGGGCCGCCCGGGCCTGATCGTTCTTGCGCAATTGGCGGTTGCCGCTTTACACCAATAATACAGTTGGGCAGGCTTGGTGCGGAGCCTGAGGGCGTCGAATCCAGGGGGAGTGGGACAATGCGGAGCGTTACGATCATGGTCGCGGCCCTGCTGGCGGGCAGCGCCTCATTGCTCGCCGCCCCTGCCGCGGCGCAGCGCCGCGCGTCGGCGGCGACCAATGTGGTGCCCGCGCTCGGCTACACCCACCGGGTCCTCGCCAACGGCCTCCAGGTCTATTCGATCCGCGACACGCGCACCGCCAACGTCTCGGTGCAGATGTGGTACAATGTCGGCTCCAAGGACGATCCCGCCGGCCGCTCCGGCTTCGCGCACCTGTTCGAGCACATCCTGAGCCGGGTCACCCGCAACATCCCGCACGGCGAGCTCTCGCGCATCGTCGAGGAAGGCGCGGGCGGCACGCGCAACGCCTCCACCGGCTCCGACACCACCAATTATTACGAGACCGTGCCGGCCAACCAGCTCGAGGCGATGCTCTGGGCGCATGCCGAGCGAATGGGCCGCTCGGTGCTCGACCAGTCCGTGTTCGAGACGGAGCGCAACATCGTTCAGGAGGAGATGCGCCAGCGCGTCCTCTCCCAGCCTTATGGCCGCCTGCAGCGTTACTATACTTTCGACACCGGCTTCACCGGCCACCCCTATCGCCGCTCCGGCATCGGCACGATCGCCGACCTCAACGACGCGACGCTGGCCGACGCGCGCGCCTTCCACGCCAATTTCTACCGGCCCGACAATGCGACACTGATCGTGTCGGGCAATTTCGACCAGGCCACGCTCAACCGGCTGATCGACCGGCATCTGGGCGCCTTGCCCCGCCCGACGACCCCGATCCTGCGCAACCGCATGGTCGAGCCGCCGCGCACCCAGCCGCGTACGCTCACGGCTTACGGCCCCAACGTGCCGCTGCCGGCTGTGGTCTTCACCTGGCAGCGGCCGCGGCTGAACCATCCGGACAGCGCCGCCTTCGCGGTGATCGACAAGATCCTGTCGGGAGGCCAGTCCTCGCGGCTCTACCGGACGCTCGTCTACGAGCGGCAGCTCGCGCAGAGCGCCAACAGCTTCGACGCCGGGTTCGAGGACGCCGGCATCTTCGCGGTCCAGGCGATCGTCGCCAGCGGCAAGAGCGTCGACGAGACCGAGGCCACGCTTGCCGCCGAGATTGCGCGCCTGCGCGACCAGCCGGTGAGCCAGGCAGAGCTGGACGAGGCACGCAACGAGATCATCTCCGACACTCTGTTCGGCCGGGAGACGCCGGAGGGCCGCGCGTTCGAGCTCGGCCAGTCGCTGACCACCGCCAACGATCCGGCCTGGGGCGACCGGCTGCTCGCCGGGGTCCGGCGCGTGACCGCCGCCGACGTCCAGCGCGTCGCGCGCACCTATTTCGCCGACAATCGCCGGGTCTCGCTCCGCTATCTCGACCAGTCGCAGCGGCCCGCCGGCCAGCCCGCCTACGATCCCTCGGCGCAACATACCGACCCGGCGCTGGGCCGCACCTTCCCTCCCGATACTTCAACGCCCAACCAGCTTGCGCCGGAAGGCCAGCGCGTCGCCCCGCCGGCGGCCGGCCCGCAGCAGCCCTTCGTGGCGCCGACCTTCGCCGAGCGGCGGCTGTCGAACGGCATGCGCGTCGTCGTCGCCCGCTCCACCAGCGTGCCGGTCACCTGCCGGCCCGGAGTCGCCAGCATGATGGCTTTGCTCGCCGACAATGGCGCTGGGGGCATGACCGCGCCGCAGATCGCCGCACGGATCGAATCGCTCGGCGGGCAGATCAGCAGCGCGATCAACCAGGACAGCAGCTTCGCCAGCGTCAGCGCGCCGACCGCCAATATCGGCGCGGCGGCCGAGATTCTGGCACAGGTGGTCCGCGCGCCCGCCTTCGCGCAGGCGGAGATCGACCGCGAGAAGCGCCGCGCGCTCGACCAGCTCCGGGTCGCAATGCGCGATCCGTCCTATGTCGCCCAGCGCGTCGCCTGGCGGGTCGCCTATGGCGACGCGCCCTACGGCACGCCCCCGACCGGGACCGCGGCCTCGCTCGCGGCGCTGACCCGGGACGAGCTTGTCGCCTATCACACCGCCTGGTGGCGGCCGGACAATGCCACTTTGGTGATCACCGGCTCGATGGACGCCGAGGCCGGTTTCGCCCTCGCCGAGCGGCTCTTCCGCGACTGGGCGGCCCCGTCGGCCCCGATGCCGGCCTTGCCCGCCAACCGTGCGGGGACCGCAGCGGCGCCGCGCGTCATCGTCGTCGACAATCCTGCCTCCGACCAGTCGGCGGTGATGATCGTCACGCGCGGCGTGCCGCGCAACGATGCAGATTATTTTCCTTTGGTGGTTGCTGGTCGCCACGGCCCAGACCCGCAACACCGGCGTGCCGGAGACCGCGCGGGTGATGCTGGCCGAGATCCAGCGGATGCGCGACGAGCCGATCACCCCGGACGTGCTGAACAAGCGGCGCACCCTGCTCGTGGGCGCCTTCGGCCGGCAGGTGGAGACGACCAACGGCCTCGGCAACTTCCTCGCCGGGCTCGCCGTCCAGGGCCTGCCGATGAGCGACTATGCGCGCTACATCCCGAGCCTGCAGGGCGTGACCCCGGCCCAGGTGACCGCCTCGGTCGCCGCCGAGATCGATCCGGCGCAGGCGAATATCGTCATCGTCGGCCGGGCCAGCGAGTTCCTCGAGGCGCTGCGGGCGCAGCATCCGAATCTGGAGGTGATCCCGATCTCGGAGCTGGACTTCGGTTCGGCAACGCTCCGGCGCTCGGAGGACCCGGTCCTTGAGCACGAAATGATGGTAGAGTGCCGCCGCGGCGTGTCCGATCGCGACGATGATGATCGCCCAGCCTACCTTCTCGTGCCACTCCATGAACATGTGATGCGTGGCTCGGTCGCCGGCGCCGAACGGCCCCGGGATGAGCAGGCCGAAGAAGCTCATGTCGCGGCCCTCCCACCAGCGTGTGAGGAAACCGAGCACCGCCTCGGCGGCGAGCAACACGTAGAGCAGATAATGGACCGCCTTGGCGGCGCGGCCGACCCAGCCGGCCTCCAGGCTCGGGAGCTGGTGGCTCGGCATCAGCCGCCAGACGATCCTGGTGACGATCAATACAGTGAGGATGATCCCGAAGGACATGTGGGCGACCACCATCGTCCGATGCGCCGGACGGCCGAAGCCGTCCCACAGCAAGGCGAGCGCGAACTGGGTGATGACGAGGACAGCCGTCAGCCAGTGCAGCCAGATCGAGACGCGGTCATAGTGCGTCTTGTCGTCGCCCGCGACGATCCGGGTGGCGGTGGCGAGGGCGCCTTCGCGCAGTGACGTCATAGCTATGTTCTCCAGGCTGACCCGAATGAGGGACGCGGGCTTGCGTTCCCGTGACGTCAGGCCGCCTGCGGCACCTCGTAGCGGCGGGCGGCGTCGGAGAGGCGCTCGACGAACTCGGCGATATGCTCGTCCTCGATGATCAGGGGCGGCAGCACGCGCATGACATTGTCGCCGGCGGCGACGGTCAGCAGGCCCTGCTCGCGCAGATAGTTCACGAAGGCGCGGCTGTCCGACTTCATCTTCACGCCGAGCATCAGCCCGAGCCCGCGCACGCTCTCGAAGAGATGGTCGTGATTGGGGATCATCTGCTCGAGCGCGCCGCGCAGCCGCTCGCCCATGCGGGTGACGTGGGCGAGGAACTCGTCATTGGCGACGACGTCGAGCACCGCCTGGCCGGCGGCGCAGGCGAGCGGGCCGCCGCCATAGGTGGAGCCGTGGGTGCCGATCACCATGCCGGCGGCCGCCTTCTCGCTGGCGAGGCAGGCGCCGAGCGGGAAGCCGCCGCCAATGCCCTTGGCCACCGCCATGATGTCGGGGGTGATGCCGTAATGCTCATAGGCGAACATCTTGCCGGTCCGGCCGTAGCCGCACTGCACCTCGTCATGGACGAGCATGAGATCGTGCTCGTCGGCGAGCGCGCGCAGCCCGCGGATGAAGTCCGGGCTGGCCGGACGGATGCCGCCCTCGCCCTGCACCGGTTCGAGCAGGAAGCCGGCGGTGTGCGGGCCCATCGCCGCTTTGACCGCGTCAAGATCGTCGAACTCGACGACGGTGAAGCCGGGCAGCAAAGGCGCGAAGCCGTCGCGCATCTTGGGCTGGTTGGTGGCGCTGATCGTGCCGAGCGTGCGGCCGTGAAAGGCGTTGGAGAAGGTGATCAGCTCATGCTTCTCGGGATGACCATGATGATGATGATAACGCCGCGCGGTCTTGATCGCGCATTCCACCGCCTCGACGCCCGAATTGGTCAGGAAGACGGTGTCGGCGAAGGTGAGGTCGCACAGGCGCTTCGCGAAGGCCTCGCCCTGCGGGCTGCCATAGAGGTTGGAGACGTGGATCAGGGTCGCCGCCTGCTCCTGGATCGCCCTGGTCAGATGCGGGTGGCCGTGGCCCAGCAGGTTGACCGCGATGCCGCTCGCAAAATCCAGATATTTCTCGCCATTCTCGCCATAGAGCCAGACGCCCTCGCCTCGCACCGGCCGCACGGGCGAGCGCGGGTAGACGGGCATGAGGGGCGTGATGGCCATGACGAGCTCCTGAGATGGTGTGGAATCCCCCCGCGGGGATGCGGCCTGCCTATAGGGAATTGCGCGGAGGGCCGTCAATCAAGGCGCAGGTCGACTACGGACCACTTTTTGCGGGTACCGGCTTTGCTGATAAGGTCCGAACCGAGGCGGAGGCGCGCCGTGCATTCGCTCTGGAGGGAATCGCGTGACCCAGGCGCTTCTCGTGATCGATCTGCTGAACGACTATCTGGATCGATGGCCGGAGGCCGATCGGCGCCGGCTGATCGCGAAGACCAACAGCTTGGTATCGGAATTCCGCGCCCGTGACAGACCCGTCATCTGGGTCCGCCAGGAATTCGAGCCGGACCTGAGCGATGCCTTCCTCGACATGCGCGCAAGGAACATATTCGTCACCATCAGGGGAACCGTCGGCGCGCAATTCGACAGCGGCCTGAACATAGCGGCGTCAGAACCGGTGGTGATCAAGAAGCGCTACAGCGCTTTCTTCGGCACCGGTCTCGAAAACCTGCTCGCCGATCTGCGGGTCGACGAGATCACGTTATGCGGCATCAACACCCATGCCTGCATCAGGATGGCCGCGATCGACGCCTTCCAGCGAGACCTGGAGGTCGTCATCGCCGCGGAATGTGTCGGCTCCTACGATCCGGATCATGCGGCGATCTCGCTCAGCTACATGTCGGGCAAGATCGCAACCGTGCTCGCCAATGACGAGATCGCCGCCCGGCTTGGAAGCCAGGCAGCCGGGGACGGCTCCGGCGCGGGCAACCGCATGTCGTGAAAAAGGCGACCCTTGCAGGCCGCCTTTCACTCCCCGCTGGAGGGATTTGGGGGGCGCCGCGTCAATTCGCGGCGCCCCCTTCATCGCCGCTTAGTAGCGGCGGCCGTCGCGATCGTAGCGCTCGCCACGGCGGTTGTCGAAGTCCCGATTCTCCATCCGGACCCGCATCTGCAGGCGGTTGACCTGGGTGCGGAGGCTGAAGAATTCGCGCTGACCGATGCCGTTGCGCTGCGCCCGGTTCAGCTGGAACCGAATCTGCTGCGCCTCGCGACGGAGACCGAAGGCCTCGCGGCGGGAGATGCCCGGCGCCCGGTTGATCCGCTGCTCGGCGCGATTGAGATCGCGCAGCAGATCGATGACCTGGGCGCGGTCGACGCCGCGGCGATTCTGCCAGCCATAGCCCGGCTGAGCCATCGCAGCGGTCGGAACAGCCGCGGCGATCGTGGCGGTCGCCATGGCGGCGGAGATAAGCAACTTACGCATGTGAACTACTCCTTTGCTGCTCAAGTGCAGCCCCGCTTCTACGCAGCATGCGCTGTTTTGCTCCTGAACGTCCTCGACAGAATCCGTTCATAAATGTCGCAAGTTGTATGAACGAAATGGTTCCCCGCACTTTCAACGGCGCGACCTGCGCGCGGGGCGGCTCGGCGCCCGCACGAGGTCGCGAAGCGCGAAGGCCTGGGAGTCCAGCCAGTTCAGCTCGGCCTCGCTGAGGCCGTCCCGGGCATAATAGGCGCCCAGATTCTGGACCGCCGCGATCTGGCCACGAATCGCGCGCGACTCGCGACGGCTGATCTCGCCCCGTTCGCGGGCATGGCGGACGTCGCGGTCGGTCTGCCTGAGCTCCCCGCTCCAGCCGCGCGGCTGCATCGGCGTGCCGCGCTCGCGCTGGCTGGCGCTCGCCTGATGGCTGCCGTTGATCACGATCTGCGCGGCGGCGGGCGCGGCGGCGAGCAGGAGGGCGAGCGGCAGCAGGGCAAGGCGCATGACGATCCTCCGGAGCGGACGGGGAACGTTACGCAGGCGAAGCTGTGCCCGGGATGAATGGGCAGGCTCCTTGAGTCTGCCGCCCGCCTCCGCCAGAAATGGCCCATGCGCAGGCCCCCCGGACGCGAGCAAAGCCAGACGGGCCAGGATCCGGCCCTGCTGCGCCGCCTGCTGCGCGCCAGGGATCGGATGGACGCCGCCTCGCATGAGGAGTGGCCGGTGCGCCGGCTGGCTGCGGTGAGCGGCGTCTCAGAGGCGCATTTCGCGCGCGCCTTCAGGCAGGCGTTCGGAGCGCGGCCGCACCGTTATCTGCTCACCCGCCGGATCGAGCGGGCCTCGGCCCTGCTCCGCGACACAGACCTGCCGGTCATCGACATCGCCTTCGACACCGGCTGGAACAGCCTCGGCACCTTTGGCCGCACCTTCCGCGACGTCACCGGCGAGAGCCCGACCGAGCTCCGCGCCCGCATGGCTGCCGAGGGGCACGCGCTCGACCGCGTCCCGCATTGCTTCGTCCGCGCGGCCCAGCGCCCGGACCTCAAGACAGCAGTTTCGGAGAAGCGGCGGCAGGACTCCGGCGGTAGGGAGGGTGGTGAAACAGGCAAGGAAACGGAGCAGCCATGAACCAGGGTGTCGGAGTCGTCGGTCTCTATGTCCGCGATCAGGATGAAGCGCTCGGCTTCTATGTCGAGAAACTGGGCTTCACGGTCCACACCGACGTGAAGAACGGCGACTATCGCTGGCTGACCGTGCAATATCCGGAGCAGCCCGTCTTCCAGCTCGGCCTGTTCGCGCCGCAGCCGCCGACCGTCGACGAGGCGAGTGCGCGCACCCTGCGCGAGCTCGTCGCCAAGGGCGCGATGCCGCCGCTCGTGCTGGTCGTCGACGATTGCCAGGCCGCCTGGGAGCGCATGCGCGCCGCCGGCGTGGAGTTCACCCAGGCGCCGATGGCGCGCTACGGCAGCGTCGATGCCAGCTTCCGCGACCCCTCGGGCAACGGCTGGAAGCTGATCCAGGCGCGGTGAGATGCACGCGCAATTCTACAGGACGCACTCCGGAGACAAAGCGATGAGCAATGAAACCCCCTCCGAACTGATCGACGCCAAAATCGCCGGCCTCGGCGACTGGCGGGGTGAGACGCTCGGCCGGCTGCGCGCCCTGATCCGGGAGGCGGACCCCGCGGTCGAGGAGACGGTGAAGTGGCGCAAGGCCGCCAACCCGCTCGGCGTCCCGTTCTGGGAGCATGCTGGGATCCTCTGCACGGGCGAGGTCTATCGCGACAAGGTGAAGCTCACCTTCGCCCAGGGCGCCGCGCTGGACGACCCGGCGCGCCTGTTCAACTCAAGCCTCGAGGGCAATACCCGCCGGGCGATCGACGTGCCGGAGGGCGGGACGGTCGATGCGGACGCGTTCAGGACGCTGATCCAGGCCGCGGTGGCGCTGAACCTGGTGAAGAAGGGCGGCCGCTGAAGCCGCTATCACGCAGGCAGGACGGCGATCACGATCGCATAGAGCCCGAGCCCGATCATGACCGGCGCGGTGCAGGCCATGCCGATCACCCGCCCGGGCCGCCAGCCGCCCATGCCGAGGCCGTGGCATATCCGGCCGATGATGAAGACGGCGGCGACCGCGGCCAGCCACCACTGAAACCCGCGCCCCCATTCGATCAGGGCGATCAGGATCAGCACGACCGGCGCATATTCGGCGAAGTTGAGCTGGGCGCGCATCAACGCGGTCAGCCGTTCATTGCCGCCGTCGCCAATCCAGATATTGTCGGACGTCCGGACCTGCGCGATCCGCCACGAGAGCCAGAAATTGACGAGTGCCGCGGCACCCGCGGTCGTCAGAGCGATCGGCAGCAGCATGATGACAGCCCTCCCCCGGCGCGACATCTCGCACGGCGTGCCCCGACCTGGCAACAGCCGAAGCCCGCTTGCCCAACGGTCTGGCGACGTCCTTGTTCGGCCGTCACGGCCGCGAGCGATGATGCGAAGGCGAGGGGAGTCGCCGGCGCCGTGTGAGGTCTCGCTCGATGTGATCGAGAAGGACGTCGGTGGTCCATTCCAGATCGTTCACGGCAATCTGAGGGAAATAGACTTGTCCCGGCGCGCGTGGCCGTCCGACCCAGATCTTGAGCGGCAGGATGACCGAACCCCGTCCCGAGGGCAGGCGCTGGTGCCGGATCTGCAGATAGGCGGAGTCCGCGGAGGTCGGTGCGCCTACCAGCTTTACCCCTGGAAAGAGCGTGAACAGGTCGACCGCATCGAGGCAGGCGCTCACGCAGCCCCCGTCGGTAATGACATAGACGGGCGGCAGCCGGCGCGGGACGGCACGGCCCGCTCCGGGAGCATCGGAGGCTCCGACATTCTCCACAAAGAAGCGGTCGCCGCGCACGTGCGCCGCTTCGAGCTGGCCAGCAGTCTCGTCAATCTCGCGGGCGAGCGCTTGACGATCCTGGGCTCTCAGGTCCGCGGCGGCCTCACGCAAATAGGCGATGTTCTCGGGATCGGCGAGCCACCAGACCCGAGTCCTCCGAAAATAACGCGATTGAGCGGCCACGACGGCGCCCGCGCCCCACAGCCTCTTCGCCACCTCCTCGCTCCATGATGAGCTGCCGCCCTGATTGTTGCGCAGATCGATGACGATGGTTCGACCCGCTGCTATCCGGGCCGCATCCCTTTCGAGCGCTGCGAACAGCCGGGAGTAGGCCGCCTGGCCCTCATTGTCGGGCGCGAAGCTGGTCAGCCGGATCAGGCTTATCCCCGGCCGCGGCTCGGTGATCCCGATCGGATCACGCCGCCTCGCGGCCTCGAGCCAAGCCCGGTCCAGTGCCTCGGGCACTTTTTGCCAGTTGAGGCGGTGCGCAACGCGACGCCCGTCCGGATAGCGAAAGGTGCAGACGGCGGGCAGCGTCTCGTAGGGCGAGCGGACCCGCTCGAAGAACGAGGGCGCATTTTGCCACCATTGCCCGGCCTCGTCGGGACGTCCGTAGAAATAGAAGGCGGACTCGCGAATCAGCATCCGGGCCGGCCGGCCGTCGCAGCCGAGCAGGATCGATCCGCGCGGCGCGCTGCCCGCGGCCGCATCGAGGATATGGAGCGCGTCCCCACGCCAGACAGTACGGAAGCCCGGCCAAAGAAATTCACCCTCTCCGGAATAGGCCACTCCGGCGCTTGCATGACCGTCCGCCAAGCCCGCGGAGAAGATCGTCATCGCCCGCATATTTCCTTCGGCGTCCACGATCCTCGGGATGAAGGCCAAGGCTGCGTCGCGGGCCCGGCGGAGCCGGGCGGGGAAGCCGGGATTGTTCGGGTCGAACATGCCAGGATGATGAAGTCGGAAAATCTCGTAGGCGGCGAGCACGTCCTCGCGCGCCCGCGCACGCAATTCGGCCGGCGACGGCGGTACCGATCGAACCGCGGCAGCGGGCTGGGTCGTCTGCGCGGGTGAAATGGCACCGCAGGCAAAGAGCGCAAGAAGAACGATGCCGCCGCGCAAGAAGATCATGCGTTGCTCCAACTCTTTCAGAGCAGACTTTCATGATCCAAGTTTGATTACAAGCGTCGCAGCCCCTCTACTAGTTTTTGATCTTCCAGCCCGCCCTGAGCAGCGCGTAGCAGACGAGCCCGAGGACGACGTTGATCGCGAGCAGCAGCATCGCGCCGAGCAGGACCGGCGAGTCCGCCACCCCGAGGAAGCCGTATCGGAACCCCGAAATCACATAGAAGAAGGGGTTGGCGTGGCTGATCGCCGCGAAGGTCGGCGACAGGGCGTCGACCGAATAGAAGGTGCCCGAAAGCAGGGAGAGCGGCGCGACCACGAAATTGCCGACCGCGGCGGCATGATCGAATTTCTCCGCCCAGATCGAGGTGATCAGGCCAAGCAGAGAGAGCATCATGCTGCCCATCAGCCCGAACCAGAAGACCGCCCAGAGCTGGTGCGGAGCGACATGGACGCCCGGCCAGAACAGCATCGCCAGCCAGACCGCCAGCCCGACGAGGAAGGCGCGGGTCACCGACGCGCCGATCATGCCGAGCATCAGCTCGCCGGTGGAGAGCGGCGGCATCAGATAGTCGACGATCGTCCCCTGCACCTTGCCGACGAGCAGGGAGAAGGAGGAATTGGCGAAGGCGTTCTGAAGCATGCCCATGACGATCAGGCCGGGGGCGATGAAATCGGCGAAGTGGATCTGCAGGTGCTGGACCGGCACCATCCGCCCGGAACGGCCCAGAGCGACCGTGAAAATCACCAGAAACAACAGAGTCGTGACCGCCGGCGCCCAGATCGTCTGCAGCTGGACCTTGAAGAAACGCCTCACCTCCTTCACATAGAGGGTCTGAAGGCCGCCCCAATTGACGTTCCTGATGACGGGGACGCCGGGGGCGGTCCGGACCCAATTCGAAGGCTGGTCGCTCACAGCGCCGTCGCTAGTCGCAGACGCCGTGACCCGCAAGCCGTATGCCGAGGAAGACTGCATGTCCCTGTCCTGGACCGACGAGAGAATCGACCGCCTGAAGGAGCTCTGGAGCCAGGGCAAGACCGCGAGCTACATAGCCGACGAGTTGGGCGGGGTCTCCCGCAACGCCGTGATCGGCAAGGCGCACCGGCTCGGCCTGCAATCGCGGCCGTCGCCGGTGAAACCGAACGAGCCCGCCCCCAAGGCGAAGGCGAAGGTGCGCGAGAAGGCCGAAGCCGCCGCGCCGGCGCCGAAGCCCGCCCCGGCCGCGCCGGCCGCC
>SMEU01000015.1_pt1 | contig 17173 bp, 13 predicted proteins | sample 2456051 | NCBI WGS metagenome assembly SMEU01 (sample SAMN10132600, study PRJNA489261) | soil metagenome | isolation source: day120 un-amended silt loam soil | place: USA | collected 2015-05-01
CTGGATGACCTCCTCGGTCACTTCCTCGAAATAGCCGCCACCCGTGGTGGTGACCGTCTCGATCACGATCGGATAGGCGTACATGCCGTAGCCGCCATAGCCGCCATAAACTTGGGTGTAGCCGCCGCCATAACCCGGAGGAGGCGGGCCGTAGCCCGGCGGCGGCATCATCGGGCCGCCATGACCGCGCATGTCGCCGCGCATATCCTCGCGCATGTCGGCATAATCCTCGCCCTCGCCATATTCGGCATAGTCGCTCTCGTCGAAATCGCGCCAGTCGCCGCGATAGCCTGGAATTCCGTCCTGGTAGTCCCAGTCGCCGCCATAGCGGTCCCAGTCCACGCCGTAGCGCGAGTCCATCACCCGGCCATAATCGTCGACCAGATAGGCATCGTCATAATAACGCACCCAGCGCTGATCGGCGCCCGGCGCGGCGAAGCCATAGCTCTGCCAGTCGCCGATGAAGAATTGCGGCGCGAACCAGAAGCTGTTGATGAAGCCGCCGCGGCGCAGCCGGCTGTGGCGGAAATCGTGGCCCGGGCGCGGGCCCCAGCGGTGGAAGCGCCAGTTGCCGCCGCCATTGTGCATCCGGAAATTGCCGCCACGCGCCTGGAAGCCGCCGCCAGTCCGCATGTTCCCGCGCATCTGGTAGCCGCCGCCCATCTGCATGTTCGGGCCGCGCATCTGCATGTTCGGACCGCGCATCTGGACGTTGCCGCCCATGGTGCCGCCGCGCCAGGTGGTGCCCGGACGCGGACCGCCGGCCGGCTGGGCCGTGGCGAGGCCGGCGATGAGCATCGTGCTCGCTGCCAGCAGGGTCAGACTCAACTTGCGCATGGAGGTAATTCCCCTTGTTCGCGAGTGTCGCCCGCCCTTGCGGACGGAGCGTCGTGAACCGGGCTTTTACCCCTTCGTTCCCTCTTCCGCCATGCCGGCAAGTGCCGTTTCGAGACGCTGTATCAGTTTGACACAGCCCGCCAGGTCTTCCTGATCGAAGCGCCCGGGCACCGGGCTGTCGAGGTCGAGAACGCCGGCCAGCCGCCCGCCCACGACGATCGGCACGACCAGTTCGGAGCGGCTCGCCGAGTCACAGGCGATATGGCCCGGAAAGGCATGGACGTCGGCGATGCATTGCGGCTCGAGCGTTACCGCCGCGGCGCCGCATACCCCCTTGCCGAACGGGATGCGGATGCAGGCCGGCCGGCCCTGGAACGGCCCGAGCACCAGCTCGCCGCCGACATTGCGGTAGAAGCCCGCCCAGTTCAGCTCGGGCAGGCTCTCCCAGAGCAGGGCCGCGACATTGGCCATGTTGGCGACCGGGTCGGGCTCGCCGTCGGTCAGCGCGCCGGCCGCCGCGGTCAGCTCCCGGTACAGGGACGCCTTGTCCGCCGCCTCGATCCTGAAGTCGTACATCTCAGTCCAGCCTGACCTTTCCGCGCCCCTGCTTCACCGTGCCCCGCGCCTTTTTCGTATCGACCCGCTTCGCCTTGGCGGCGCGGCTGGGCCTGGTCTTGATCCTTCTCGCCTGGCGGATGTGGGCCTTCCCGATCATTTCCGCCAGCCTCGCCCGCGCATCCTCGCGATTGGCCTCCTGGGTGCGGTGCGAACGGGCGGTGATGACGATCTCGCCGCTCTCGGTCATCCGCGAGCCGGCCAGCTCCTTCAGGCGCTCATAGGCATAAGGGGCGAGGCCGAGCCGGAATACGTCGCAGCGCAGCTGGCAGGCGGTCGCCACCTTGTTGACATTCTGCCCGCCCGGCCCGGATGCGGCCAGGAAGGTCTCGGACAAGGCCTCCTCGGGGATCTCAAAGGGCATCGCCGAACCCCGCCTGGTGGAAGGTCGGCGGCAGCGGCGCGGTCGCCTCGACCGGCGGCTTCGCCCCGCGGTCGACGCGGAGGGAGAGCGCATGGAGCAGCATCGGGCCCTTCCCCTTGCCGTAGACCGGATCGCCCGCGATCGGCACGCCGATACCGGAGGCGGCATGGACCCGGATCTGGTGGGTGCGCCCGGTCTCGGGGGTGAACAGCACCAGCGCCCGCCCCTCGTGGATGGTCACGACGCGCCAGTGGGTCACCGCATGCTTGCCTTTGGGGTCCGCCACCATCCGCCAGCCCTCCGCCGCGGTCGAGACCTTGGCGAGCGCCATCTCCACCGTCCCGCTCTCCGCCTCGGGGACGCCGTCGAGCACAGCGACATAGGTCTTTTCGACCTTCTTCTCCTCGAAGGCGTGCTGGAAGGCCTTGTGCGCCTTCGGGTTGCGGGCGAGCAGCAGGCAGCCGCTGGTATCCCGGTCGAGCCGGTGGACGGGCTGGGGCAGCCGGTGAAATCCGAAACGAAGATGGTGAAGATAGTCTTCCAGGCTTTCACGGGTTCGCGTACCCGGATGCACCGCCAGGCCGGCCGGCTTGTCGATCACGATCGCCTCGCCGTCTATGGTGAGTACCCTGTCGTCCCAGAAGCGCATAAGCGGCGCCCTGCCATGGCTGTGGCCGTCACGCAACGATGTCGGCTTAGTGCCGGATTATACGGTATTAATACCAAATTAACCTTTTGCCTTCACATCGGTAAAGATTAATGAGCGTCGAAGGGGCCGGGGCGATTTTGGCTCCTCGCGACAGGAGGCCATTCCCATGCGCGTGCTGCTGATCGAAGACGAGCCGACCACGGCCAAGGCCATCGAGCTCATGCTCACCAACGAGGGTTTCAACGTCTATACGACGGATCTGGGCGAAGAGGGCCTCGATCTCGGCAAGCTCTACGATTACGACATCATCTGCCTCGACCTGAACCTGCCGGACATGCACGGCTATGACGTGCTGAAGAAGCTCCGCACCGCCAAGGTCGGCACCCCCGTCCTCATCCTTTCCGGCGTCGCCGAGATGGACTCCAAGGTCCGCGCTCTGGGCTTCGGCGCCGACGATTATGTCACCAAGCCGTTCCACCGCGACGAGCTGATCGCCCGCATCCACGCCATCGTCCGCCGCTCGAAGGGCCACAGCCAGTCGGTGATCAAGACCGGCAAGCTGGCGGTCAATCTCGACGCGAAGACGGTCGAGGTGGACGGCGCCCGGGTCCATCTGACCGGCAAGGAATATGCGATGCTGGAGCTGCTCTCGCTCCGCAAGGGCACCACGCTCACCAAGGAAATGTTCCTGAACCACCTTTATGGCGGGATGGACGAGCCCGAGCTCAAGATCATCGACGTCTTCATCTGCAAGCTCAGGAAGAAGCTCAGCCTCGCCTGCGGCGGCGACAATTATATCGAGACCGTCTGGGGCCGCGGCTATGTGCTGCGCGAGCCCGAGGAAGGCGAAGCCGCCCAGGTCGCCTGAAGCGCCGCCTGAGCGAACGAATTTGCGTGGGGCAGGACCGGCGTCCGTCGAAAGGCGGGCGCCGGTTTCTTTCTGGGCCGGCTAGAAAAGCAGTTTCAGCGCCGGCATCAGCATCAGCACGATGCCGACGATGCTGACCACCCAGGCGAGGCTCCTGACCCCCGGCACGCCGAACGCATAGAGCGGCAGATAGGCGACCCGGGCGCCGAGCCAGAGCCAGGCGCCGAGCGCGGGCATCGGCGCAGGTCCGGTCAGCGACTGGACCGACATCGCCAGGATCACCGCCGCGATGAAGATCGGGAAGGTCTCGAAGAAATTGGCCTGCGCCCGCATCAGCCGCCCGACCACGGCGCTTGGCGGCGGCAATTCCCCGTCGCGCGCGCCCATATTCCACTTCGTGCCATATTGCCGCGTCTTGGCCTGGGCCGCGACGAGGATGTGGACGAAGCCGAGGATGCAGCCCCAGGTGAGGACGACCAGTTCGGTCGGAAGGATCGTTGGCATGGCGGAACGATAGCCCGCCCCTCCGGCCCCGTCACGCCGATAAGTTGCTGCGCTGCGGAATCATTTGGCCCCTATTTGCCTTTCGTGCATTGTCCCCCGGCGCCGCGCATCCCGCGCGGCGGACGAGCGAGGGGCGATGGCGCGGCCGTTCGACGAGCTCTGGGGCAATAGCGGCGGGCGCAGGCCGCGCCCCGATTTCGAGGCCGTCGCCGCCTGGCTTTCCGACCTCAGCGACGCCGAACTGCTCCGCCGCCAGCAGGCCGCCGAGGCCGCCTTCCGTTCGCTCGGCATCACTTTCGCCGTCTATGGCGAGGCGGAGGCGGCCGAGCGGATCATTCCCTTCGACATCATCCCCCGGGTCTTCTCGGCGCGGGAATGGGCGAACCTTTCGACCGGGCTCGAGCAGCGCGTGCGGGCGATCAACTTGTTCATCGGCGACGTCTACGGCGCCCGCAAGATCCTCGCCGACGGGATCATTCCGGCCGATATCGTGCTCGGCAACAGCCAGTATTGCATCCCGGTCGCGGGCGCCCGCGCGCCACACGGCGTCTACGCCCATATTTGCGGCATCGACCTCGTCCGCACCGGCCCGGACGACTTCTTCGTGCTCGAGGACAATGCCCGCACCCCGTCCGGCGTCTCCTACATGCTGGAGAACAGGGAGGCGATGCTCCGCCTCTGCCCGGAGCTGTTCGACACGCTCCCCGTCGAGCCGGTCGATTCCTATCCGGAGCTGCTGCGCGAGACCCTGCAGTCGGTCGCTCCGGTCCGTGGCGAGGCCTGCTGCGTGCTGCTGACCCCCGGCCATTTCAACTCGGCCTTCTACGAGCACAGCTTCCTCGCCGACAATATGGGGATCGAGCTGGTCGAGGGTTCGGACCTTGAGGTGGACGACGACCAGGTCTGGATGCGGACCATCCACGGCCGGGTTCGGGTCGACGTCATCTACCGGCGCATCGACGACGCCTTCCTCGACCCTCTGGTCTTCCGTCCGGACAGCGCGCTCGGCGTGCCCGGCCTGATGGCCGCCTGGCTGGCCGGCAACGTCACCCTGGTGAACGCGCCCGGCACCGGCATCGCCGACGACAAGGCGATCTACTCCTACATGCCGGAGATCGTCCGCTATTATACCGGCGAGGAGCCTAAGCTCCCCAATGTCGAGACCTTCCGCTGCCGGGAGCCGGAGGCGCTGCAATATACGCTCGACCATCTCGACAAGCTGGTCGTGAAGCTGGTCGACGGCTCCGGCGGCTATGGCATGCTGGTTGGCCCAACCGCGTCCAGGAAGGAGATCGAGGAGTTCCGCGCCGTCCTCAAGGCCGAGCCACAGCGCTACATCGCCCAGCCGACTCTGGCGCTGTCCACCGTACCGACCTACACCGACACGGGCCTCGCCCCGCGCCATGTCGATTTCCGGCCCTTCGTGCTCACCGGCAGCGAGGGCGTCACCATCGTCCCCGGCGGCCTCACCCGGGTCGCCCTCCGCGAAGGCTCGCTGGTGGTGAATTCGAGCCAGGGCGGCGGCACCAAGGACAGCTTCGTGCTCGCCCCGGAGGAGGAGTCGCCGAGTCCGGGAGGCGCCGGCTGATGCTCTCGCGCACCGCCGCCCACCTCTACTGGATCGGCCGCTACATGGAGCGGGCCGAGTTCGCGACCCGGCTGATCGAGGCGACCATCCGCCTCGCCGCCCTTGGCGACCATGAGGAAAGCGAGCAGGCCTGGCGGAGCGCCCTCTCGGTGGTCGGCGCCGCCCGGACCTTCCGCGCCGCAGGCGAGACCTTCAATCCCGCCAATGTCCGCCGCTATCTGAGCCTCGCGGCGGAGAATCCAAGCTCGGTCCGTTCCTGCCTCACCACGGCGCGCGACAATGCCCGGGCCGCGCGGACCGCGCTCACCGTCGAGGTGTGGGAGGCGATCAACCGCGCCTGGTTGCTGATCCGCGACCGGACCAAGCCGGGCGGCGTGCAGCAGAGCCTGAACCTGATGGACAGCCTGAAGGCCGAGATCCGCGGCTTCGAGGGCGCGCTCGGGCGGATGCTCCGCTCGGAGGGCAGCTGGTTCATGCAGCTGGGCGCGGCGATCGAGCGGGGCGACAGCACCGCCCGCCTGCTCGACGTCAAATATTACCTGCTCCTCCCGCCGGGCCAGGAGGTGGGCGGCGCGCTGGATCGCGACCAGTGGTCGACCATTCTCCAGATCGTCTCGGCCAAGACCGCCTATCGCCACATCTATTCCGGCCCGCTCAAGCCCTGGCGGGTCGCGGATTTCCTGATCTTCCGCTGCGAGATGCCGCGGTCGCTCGCCGCCTCGGCCGAGGAGACGGTCGACCTGCTCTCGGCTTTCGCCAACCGCTTCGGTCGGCAGGGTGCCGCCGACCGGCAGGCCCGCAAGCGGCTGGACCGCATCCAGTCGCTCGGCATCGAGCATGTCGTGCAGGAGGGGCTGCACGAATGGCTGCACGCCTACATTCGCGACAATGCGGCGCTCGACCAGGCGATCGCCCGCCAGTTCCGGTTCGGCTGATGCGGCTCGGCGTCCATTATTCCACCACCTACACCTATGCGGAGCCCGTCCGGCGGGTAATCCAGCTGCTCCGGGTCGAGCCGCTGAGCTTCGCCGGCCAGTCCGTGCTCGACTGGCGGATCGACGTCGACCGCGACGCCAAGCTGCGCGAAGGCCGCGACGGCTACGGCAACATCACCCACATGCTCTATGTCGACAGCCCGGTCTCCAGCCTCACCATCTCGATCGCCGGCAGGGTGCTGACCGAGGACAAGCACGGCATCGTCCAGGGCCTGCCGCACGATCTGCCGCCCGAAATTTTCCTTCGCGCGACCCCGCTGACCCAGCCCGGCCCGGCGATCCGGGCGCTGGTCGACGCCTGCGACGGCAAGGGCGGCGAGATCGAGCGGCTGCACCGGCTGGTCGGCCGGATCCAGAGCGGCCTGCGCTTCGACACGGAAGCGACCGAGGTCGAGACCGTGGCCGAGCAGGCGGCGGCGGAGGGCCATGGCGTCTGCCAGGATTTCGCCCATGTCTTCATCGCCGCCGCCCGTCTCGGCGGCATTCCGGCCCGCTATGTTTCGGGCCACCTGTTCCGCCGCGACGGGCAGAAGGAGCAGGAGGCCGCCCATGCCTGGACGGAGGCCTGGGTCGAGGATCTGGGCTGGGTCGCCTTCGATCCGGTCCACGGGATCAGCACCGACGATGCCTATCTGCGCGTCGCCTGCGGGCTCGACTATCGCGACGCCGCGCCGATCGCCGGCGCGCGTTCGGGTGGCGGGGACGAGCGACTCACGGTAGAGGTGCGGGTCAGCGCGTCGGCGGCGGGGCAGAGCCAGTCGCAGCGCCAGAGCTGAACGGGAAGGGTTGCGCGGCGGATGACCTATTGTCTTGGCATGTTGCTCGACGCGGGGCTGATCATGCTCGCCGACACCCGCACCAATGCCGGCGTCGACGACATCTCCTCCTTCCGCAAGCTGCACTGTCTCGCCGACACCGAGGACCGGGTGATCTACGCGGCCTCGGCCGGCAATCTGTCCACCACCCAGACCGTCATCTCGATGCTGCGCGAGGGCATCCCGACCGGCGAGGACGGCGCGATCATGCGCACCATCGCCGAGCCCGCCTCGATGTTCCGCGCCGCGCAGCTGGTCGGCGACGCCATGCAAATCGCCAATGCCACGATCGGCAAGGCCCTGGCCTCGATCAAGATTTCCGGCTCGTCCTCGCTCCTGCTGGGCGGTCGGATCGGCGACGGGCCCCCATCCCTCTTCCTGGTCTACTCGGCCGGCAATTTCATCGAGTGCAAGCCGGACATGCCCTTCTTCCAGATCGGCGAGACCAAATATGGCCGGCCGATGCTGGACCGGACGATCAAGCCGTCCACGCCTTTGCCCGAGGCGATGAAGATCGCCTTCCTCTCCTTCGACGCCTCGATCCGCTCCAACCTCGCCGTCGGCCGGCCGCTCGACCTGATGGTGATGCCGGCCGCGCCGGGCTCCCGGGTGCTGACCCGGCGGATCAGCGAGAACGACCCCTATTTCAACGATCTTTCGGCGCGCTGGGGCGATCTCCTGCACGACGCCGCCGCGACCATCCCCGATCCGCCCTTCATGGCCGACCTCGACGGATGAGCGCCGCCTTCAGGGCGATCCGCGAACACGGTCTCGCTTTTCCGGAAGCGGAGGAGGATTTCCCCTGGGGCCATACCGCGCTCAAGGTCCGCGGCAAGACCTTCGGCTGGCTTGGTGACGAGGACGGCTTCAGCATGACCGTGAAGCTGCCGGTCAGCCGCGACTTCGCCGAATTGTTCGATTTCGCGTCGCCGGCCGGCTACGGACTCGGCAAGGCGGGCTGGATCAGCTGCCGCTTCGCGCCCGGCGAGGAGCCCGATCTGCACCTGATGAGGCGCTGGCTCCCGGAGAGCTATCGGGCGGTCGCGCCGAAGAAGCTGGGCGCGCTGCTTCCGGACGAGGATTAGGCCGCGATTTGCGATTTTCGGCTTTTGCGCCTATGTTTAACTCATTCTCTTGGAATCAGGATTCCCGATGTCCACCCATCACGACTTCTATCTGGAGCGTGCCTCCGAGGCACGCCGCGACGCCGAAGCCACTCCCCTCCAGAACGTTCGCGATCGCTGCCTGCGCGCCGCCGAGGCGTGGGAGCAGATGGCCGCGCGCGTCGAGCGTACCGGCCGCATGCGCGCCGAGACGGAGGCCCGCAAGGCCGCGATGAGCGAGCTGCAGGTCACCGAATAAGGCGCCTCCTCCCCTCGCCGCGGGCGAGGGGAAGCGCTTCTCAGATCACGGTAAAATCGCTGGCTGTCAGGGTCAGGCCGGGCTGCAGCGTCGCGAACTGGATCGCGGCGCCGGCGCCGTTGCCGTCGGCGTCGTAGAGCAGCTGCCCGGTCAGATTGTTGTAGATGATCCGGTCGTCGGCATCCCCCGCCGCCGAGCCCGTCACGAACGCATTGGCATTGAGCGCCCCTGTCGGCCCGATCGCGGCGAACACCGCATCGTCCAGCGCGATCTTGTCGGTCCCATGCTCGAAGCCGAACACCTGGTCGACATTGCCCGCGCCGAGCGCCGAGGTGAATGCGAAGGTGTCCGCCCCGGCCAGCCCGACCAGGCTGTCATTGCCGCCCTTGCCGTCCAGCACATTGTTGCCGGCATTGCCGTAGATCGTATTGGCGAGCCCGTTGCCGGTGAGGTTGATCGCCGCCGTCCCGGCATGGAAGTCGGTGGTCATCAGCTCGACCTCGGCGCCGGCGGTCAGCGTGTAGCTGACGCTCGCAAAGACGCGGTCATTGCCGCCGCCCGCGCTCTCCAGCACGCTGGTCGAGGCGGTGCTCACATTGTAGCTGTCGTCGCCGCCGAAGCCGACCAGGCTGTCGGCGCCGCCGCCGCCGCTGATGACGTTCTTCCCTTCATTGCCGAAGATCGCCTGGGCGAGCTCGTTGCCGGTCAGGTCGATCGCGCTGGTGCCGGGATTGAAGTCGGTCGAGAGGATTTCCACCGACGCGCCCGCCACCAGCGCGTAGCTCACGCTCGCGAACACGCGGTCATTGCCTTCGCCGACCGTCTCCAGCGCCCGGTCGCCTGCATTGTCGACGAAGAACCAGTCATTGCCGAGCCGGCCGACGAGGATGTCGGCGCCGGCGGCGCCGTCCAGGATATTGTCGCCGTCATTGCCGTAGATGGTGTTGGCGAGCGCGTTGCCGGTCAGGTTGATCGCACCGGTCCCGGCATGGTCGGTGGTGGTCAGCAATTCGACGTCAGACCCGGCGGTCAGCGTCCAGCTGACGCTCGCAAACACCCGGTCATTGCCCTCGCCGGCATTTTCCAGCGCCCGGTCGCCGGCATTGTCGACGAAGAACCAGTCATTGCCGAGCCGCCCGACCATGGTGTCCGCGCCGCCGGCGCCGTTGAGCACGTTGTCGCCGTCATTGCCGTAGATGGTCTGCGCAAGTGCATTGCCGGTGAGGTTGATCGCCGTGGTCCCGACATGGTTCGCCGTGGTCAGCAGCTCGATCTCGGAGCCGGCGGTCATCACCCAGCTGCTGCTCGCGAACACCCGGTCATTGCCCTGGCCGGCCGCCTCGTTCACCTGGTCCGCGGCGTCCTCGATGAAATAGAAGTCGTTGCCGAGGCCGCCCGCGAGGATGTCCGCGCCGGCGGTGCCGCGCAGCAGGTCGTCCGTGTCGAGCCCGGTCAGGTTGATGTTGACCATGACCGTGTTGCCGCCGGCCAGGGTGTAGGTGAAGCTGTCATGGCCCGGCGTGTTGGACGCGCCCGAACCCGCGGTCGGCGTGGGCAGGAAGGCGCCGTTCGGATTGTAGTCGAAGGTACCGTTGCTGTTCACGGTAAGCAGCGCGCCCGAAGCCAGGCTGATCTGGCTGCCGACATTGGCGCCCGAGCCGTTCACCGCCGAAATGGCGAGCGCCGGTCCGTCGACGTCGCCGTCGGCGCCCGAGCCGTTCGAGGCGAACAGATCGCCGCCGCTGATCGAGCCGGATTCGGTGATCGTGAACGCGTCGGGCTGCGCCACCGCTGCGTCGTTGACCGCAGCGATGTTGATCGTCGCCGTCGCGACCGCGCTGTTCACCAGCCCGTCATTGGCGGTCACCGTAATCGTCCGCGTGAGATCGGTGCCGCCGAAGTCCGGATCCTGGCTCGTCGTCACGTAGCGGATCTGGCCGAGGGCCGTCTGGTAATCGGCCTGGCTCGCGGTTCCGGTCAGGGTGATCACGATCTGCCCCGCGGGCGTCGTTGTCACCGCATTGATCCCGGTCGGAAGCGTGCCGAGGATGGTCAGGCTGTCCCCAGCCACGGCGTCGGTGAGGGTGACCACCGCGCTCTCGATCATGTCGCCGATGCCGGCGTCGCCATCGCTGACGGAAAGGCTGCTTCCGATCGCGATCGCCGCGCTGTCTTCGGTGAAGGTCGTCGAATAGTCCACGCCCGCCGCGACCCCGTCGAGATCGACCACCGGCGCCACATTGTCCGGCGCGATGTCGATCGTCATCGTGTTGGCGATCTGGTCCGTATCCAGGCCGGAGCTGGCGGTGCCGCCATCGTCCCGCACCTGGAAGGTGAAGCTGGCATAAGCGTCGCCGAACTGGTCGGCGACCGGCTGGAAGGTCAGCAGCCCGCTATTGATGTCCGCGAGCGTGATGAAGTCGCCGACACTGACGGCGCTGTTGTTGAGGAGGAGCTGCCCGACCGCCGGCAGCGAGGCGATCACCACCCCGGCAAAGGCGTTGGCCGGCGTATCGTCGGGGTCGGAGAAACCGAAATCGGCGGCGGTGAAGGCGTAGGGATCGTCCTCGCTGCCGCTGACCGTCGTGTCCGTGCCCACAGGCGCGTCGTTCACGCTGTTGACCGTGATCGCGACCGAATCGCTGTCGGTCCCGGCCGGGCCCGGGCCCGTATTGCCGTTGTCGCTGGTCTGCACCGAGATCGCGTCCGAGCCGTTGTAATTCGCGGCCGGCTCGTAGGTGAGGCCGTCGCCGAGCGCCTGATTGACCGCCGCGACCGTGCCGGAAATGGTGAAGCTCGCCGAGCCGTTGCTGCCGGTAAAGCTGATGCCGCTGACCACGGAGACGGTCAGGATGCCGTGCGCGACCGACAGGGTGACCGAGACCTCGCCCGAGCCCGCGTCGATGTCGGCGACCTGGATGGCATTGCCGAAGGCGTAGCTCAGCACCAGCGAGCCGTCCTCGTTGACGCTCTGCGGGACCGGGACGCTGTTGACCGGCGCGTCGTTCACCGCCGAGACGTTGATCGTGAACGTGTTGGCGCTCTGGTCGAGGTCGACGCCGCCATTGGTCGTGCCGCCATCGTCCTGGACCTGGAAGGTGAAGCTGGAGAGTGGCGAGCCGCTGGCGTCTGCGGTGGGGACGAAGCTCAGCTTGCCGAGCGCGATCTCCGAGGCGAAGATCGACTGGCCCGCCGTCACCGCGACCGCCGCGCCTGTGCCGGCGCCGTCCGCATCATAATAGAGCGTGCCGTTGCTCGGCAGGGTGGTGAAGGTCACCGCCTGCAGGCTGTTGGCCGGGCTGTCACTCGGATCGGTGAAGCCGAAATCCGCCACCGCGAAGACGTAGGAGCCGTCCTCGTTGATCGTGACCGCCTTGTCGGTGCCCGCCGGTGCGTCGTTCACGGAGACGACGTTGATCGCCACCGTGTCGGTGTCGCTCAGCGCGCCGCCCGTGCCGCTGTTGCCGTTGTCGCTGGTCACGATCTGCAGCGTGTCGGAGCCGTGATAATTGGCGTCGGGCCTGTAGATGAGGCCGTTCAGGGCGTTGTTCACCTCGGCCACGGTGCCGGTGATGGAGACCGTGGCGCTCCCGTCGCCGGTCAGGTCGGTCAGGCCCGCATTGCCGCCGACCTCGAGCGTGCCGTGCTGGACGGTCAGGGTCACGGTGACATCCTCGGCGCCGGAATCGACATCGCTGACCGAGATCGGGTTGGCGTTGCCGAAGGTCAGGCTGCCGTCTTCATTCACGTCCTGGGTGGTGAGGGGCACGCTGTTCACCGGCGCGTCGTTCACCCCGGTCACGTCGAAGGTGAAGAGGTTCGGACTCTGGTCGGTGTCCTGGCCGCCATTGGCGGTGCCGCCGGCGTCCACCACCTGGAAGGTGAAGCTCGTATAGTTCGTGCCATTGCCGTTCGGCGCCGGCACGAAGGTCAGCCGGCCGGCATCGATCGCGCTGGTGAGGATGAAGGCGTCCGCCACCACGGGGGTCGGCGGATTGCCGCCCGGGCCGTCCGCATCGAAGTAGAGAGTGCCGTTCGCCGGCAGGGTGGTGATCGTCACCGCGATGAAGGCATGGCCCTCGGCCGGATCGGAGAAGCCGAAATCGGCGCGGGTGAGCGCATAGCTGCCGTCCTCGGTCAGGGTGGCAATATGGTCGGTGCCGGACGGCGCGTCGTTGATCCCGAGCACGGTCACGTTCGCATTGGCGTTGTTGCTGGTGCCGCCGTCGCCGTCGGTCAGCGTGAAGCGGATGGTGCGGCCGCCGCCCGGATTCTCGCTGTTCACCGCGAAGCCGATGTCGCGGAGCAGCGCCTGCACCGCCGCCTGGCTGGCATTGGCGTTGAAGGTGATGACGAGATTGGTCCCGCCGGTGCCGCCGGTGAAGCTGCCGATGCCGATACCGCCATAGCTGATCGACTGGCCGCTGATCCCGATCTGGCCGGCGCCGTTGCCTTGGTGGATCGGCGCCACGACGTCGTCGGCGGTCGCCCCGAAGGTCGTCGCCACGGTCAGCGTGCCGTTGTCGAAATCGAGCATGTCGACGTCGACCACCGTCGCCGCGGGCGCGAGCGGGGTGCCTGGCGCGTTTTCCGTATAGGTGAGGAAGCTGCCGGTGCCCCCGGCCGCGCCGTTGAGGTCGATCGCCGGCGCGTCGTTCACCGGCGTGACGTTCAGCGTGAAGGTGTTGGCGCTCTGGTCGGTGTCGACGCCGCCATTGGCGGTGCCGCCGTCGTCGCGCACCTGGAAGGTGAAGCTCGCATAGCCATTGCCGTTGGCGTTGGGTGCCGGCGTGAACACCAGATTGCCGATCTGGCCGGCGGGAATCTCCTGTCCGACGCTGACCAGGTTGCCGGCCAGCCGAAGCGTGCCGGTCGCCGGCAGCGTGGTAATGAACACCGACAGCAAGGCGCCGCCCTCGGGGTCGGTGAAGCCGAAATCGGCGCCGCTGAACGTGTAGCTCGTATCCTCGTTGAAGGTGGCGCTGCCATTGCTGCCCGAGGGCGCGTCGTTCACGCCGGTCACGTTGATCGTCAGAATCTGGGCGCCGGTGCCGCCATGCGTGTCGGCGGCGATCAGCTGGAAGGTTTCGCTCTGATTGGTCTTGAGCGCCTCGATCGCCGCGTCGTTGGCGACGAACTTCCAGGCGCCGCTGGTCGTGTTGACAAAGAGCGTGCCGTAGGTGCCGGCCTTCTCGTAGGTATAGCCCGGATCGCTGGAGACGCTGCCGCCGGTGATCGAGAAGGTTGAGCCGTCGCCGGCGTCGCGATCGGTGGCGCTCAAGGTGCCGGTGACGTCGGGGAAATTGTCGTCGTCCGCAGTGTCGATTTCCGCCACCGGCCCGGCCGCGGCGAGGTCCGGATTGTCGTTGGTGCCGTCGAGGTTGATGGTCAGGATCTTGGTGTCGGTCGCGGCCGAGCCGTCGGTGACGGTGATCGCGAAACTCACCTGGTCGTCGTTCACCAGGCTCTGGACCGCCGCATTGTTGACCGAGAAGCTGTAGGCGCCCGTCAGGGCGTTGAGCGAGAGCGTGCCGTAGGCGCTGGTCTTCGTCCAGATTCCCCCGCCCCCGAGGCTGCCGCCGACGAGCGAGAAATTGTGAGTGTCGCCGATATCCGGATCGGTCGCGGTGATCGTCCCGGTGAGATCGCTGAAGACGTCGTTGCCCGCGGTGTCGGTGACCGTCTGCGCCGCGATTGAGCCGGCGTCGATCACCGGCGCGTCGTTGGCGCCGCTCAGGGTGATCGTCACCACCTCGCTGTCGGTACCGCCCTCGCCGTCGTCGATGGTGATGGTGTAGGTCTGGCTGACGACCTGCCCGGCGCGCAGGCTGTCGAGATCGGCGTCGGTCGCCGTCCAGGTCCAGCCGACGCTGCCGCTGCCGGACCCCACCGTTTCGGTGAGGGAGGTGCCGAACGTGCCGAAATAGCCGACGCCGCCGGGCGTGAAGCCCACGCTATGGGCGTCCGCCGTGTCGGCGTCGGTGAAGGCGATCGAGCCGGTCCGGTCGTCGACCTGGGTGCCCTCGTTCGCATCGCCGTCGGGCAACTCGGATGCCGAGCCGGTGATCGTGCCGGCGCCGAACACCGGCGCCCGGTTGGGCACGAGATCGATGGTGATCGTGTTGGCGTCGTCGTCCGTGTCGGCCGCGCCCGGGCCGACCACGCCGCCGTCGTCGCGCACGATATAGGTGAAGCTCGTATAGCCGTCGCCGACGCTGGCGCCGGCCGCGGGCTCGTAGGTGAGCAGTCCGCCGGCAATGTCCGCGGCTGAGATGACGTCGTTGGCGGAGATGGCGACGTTGTTGAGCCGGATCGTGCCGAGCGACGGCAGGGTCGCGATCGTCACCGAGAGCAGGTCGTCATTCTCCGCATCGGTGTAGGAGAATTCGGCAAGGGTGAAGACATGGACACGGTCGAAGCGGAAGTCGAGGCTGTGGTCGATGCCCTCGGGCGCGTCGTTCACGCCGACCACGTTGACCGCGCTCAGCACGGTCAGGATCGCGTCGACGCTCTGGCCATCGTACATCGTGAGGGCGATCTCGCGCTGCACCGTGGAGGGATTGTCCCCGGTGGTTTCGAAGGTCAGCGCCCGGATGATCTCCGAGACCTGGGCCGAATCCGGCGAATAGATCCAGCTGAAGACCAGGTCCTCGCCATTGGTGCCGCCGCTGAAGATGCCGAGCAGCTCGTTTCCGAACATCACCTCGTGGGTGCTGAGGTCGGCAAAGATGCCCGTGCCGTCGTAGACGGTCTTGTAGACGAAGCTCAGCACGTCGTTCGGCCTGGCATTCATGATGATGACGCGCATCTGGCCGTTGTGGAATTCCGGCGTGTCGATGTCGGCGAGGACCGCGTTGCCGCCGACGTCTATGAAGACCCGGCCCTGGCCTTCGGTGAAGGTCGCGATGTCGCCGCTGAGGTTGGTCGAGGTCGGCGCGTCGTCGACCGACGTGACCGTGAGGCTGACCGTCGCCTCGCTGCTCATCCCGGAGTCGCTGACCGCGACATATCTGACGCTGTCGCTGCCGAAATAGTTCGGGTCCGGCTCGTACCAGAGGGTCGCGCCGCCGGAGACTGCAGGGACCGAGCTGGGGAAGGTCAGCGGGCTACCGCCCGATGACGTGGTGTAGAGCGAGCCGTGGACGGTCAGCTGGGTCAGCGTGAAGTGATCGATCGGATCGTCGGCGTCGGAGCCGGTCGGCGTGAACGCGATCCGTCCGCCATCCTCGGCGCCGCTCGCGGAACTGTTCTGCGCGAACGGGAGATCGTCGACGTTGGTGACCAGCACCGCGCCGCTCGCGGCGGGACCGACATGGCCGTGGCCGTCGTCGAGCGTGATCGTGAACTCGCGCCGCGTGGTGGAGGGATCCTCCGAGACGTCGTGATAGGAGAGCACGCGAAGCAGCGCCTGCACCGCCGCCGGGGTCACCGCCGCCACGTCGAGCAGCTGGATGACCATCGGCGTCAGCCCGTCCGTGCCGCCCTCGGTATAGGTGGCGATGTCGACGCCCTGATAGCGGATCACGTAGGTCGAGGTCAGGGTCAGGGTGATGGTGCCGTTCCGGTAATTGCCGAGCGGGTCGACCACGACATAGGGCGCGAGCGCGCTCTCGCCCTGGTTCTCGGTATAGTCGAGCGTGGTCGCGTTGAAGCTGATCGTGTTGGCGACCGGATCGATGTCGACGCCGCCGTTCGCGGTGCCGCCATCGTCGGCGACCCGGAAGGTGAAGTTCGCATAATTGGCGCCGCCGGCATTGGCCGCGGGCGTGTAGGTCAGATGGCCGGCATTGATCTCGCTGACCAGCACGTCGTCGCCCGCATGCACGTCGGCCCCGTTCAGCTGCAGGCTGCCGGTGGCCGGAATGGTGACGATCCGGACGAAGGTCGGATTGTTGTTGTCCGCGTCGTGATAGCCGAATTCCGAGAAAGCAAAGATGTGGACCGTGTCCTGGTCGAAGGTGAGCGCGCGGTCGGCGCCGAGCGGCGCGTCGTTGACCGGGGTGACGTCGACGGTCGCGAAGACCGGTGCGCTGTTGCCGCCGTCGCCGTCGTTGAGAACGACCGAGATGACCCGCTGGGCCGAGCCCGGATCCTCGCCGGTGTTGTCATAGGCAAGCGCGCGCAGCAGCGCCTGGACCGCGAAGCTGTCGACCTGCGGCACGTCGAGCAGCTGGATGACCATCGGCGTCAGCCCGTCCGTGCCGCCCTCGGTATAGGTGGCGATGTCGACGCCCTGATAGCGGATCACGTAGGTCGACAGGATCGGCGCGCCGTTCTCGGTATAGGCCAGCGCCGTGCCGGTGCCGGCGGCACCGCCGTTGAGGTCCACCGCGGGCGCATCGTCGACCGGCTGCAGGGTGAGCGTCGCGACCGAGACCAGGCCCGGATTGTTCGGGCTGGCGACCGGCTGGACGGTGATCGTGCGCGTCGGCGCGGTGCCGTAGAGGTCGGGATTGTCGTTGCCGTTGCTGTAGCGGACCAGCTCGAGCGCGGCCGCCCAGTCGGCATTGCTCACCGCATTGGGGTCGGTCGCGATGAGCACGAGCTGCGTTGACCCGGCGCCCGCGGCGATCGTG
>SMEU01000041.1_pt1 | contig 17044 bp, 17 predicted proteins | sample 2456051 | NCBI WGS metagenome assembly SMEU01 (sample SAMN10132600, study PRJNA489261) | soil metagenome | isolation source: day120 un-amended silt loam soil | place: USA | collected 2015-05-01
GGCAGGGTGACGATATCGGCCGCGGTGCGGACCAGGCAACCGCCCAGCAGGAAGGGCGTGGCGAGGAGAAGAATCATGCGCATGCGCAACCACATAGCAGAAGAATGTTGATTCACGATGAAGCGACGACACATTTCGTCGAACCTGTCTTGCCAGTCGTCGCTCCGGCGGGAAGAAGGCGGGCGGGGACGAAATCGGGGCCGTGCGCGTGCGCGCGGCCGGGGAAGGATTCACGGACATGGAAGTTTCTCGGCGCGATGTGATGCTGACCGGGGCGGCGTTGCTCGCCCTTCTCAAGGGCGGTTCGCTCCCGGCTCTGGCGCAGGCGGCCGCACCGGCCGGCGCGGCCTGGGACCTCACCGATCTCTACCCGAACGACGCCGCCTGGACCGCCGACAAGAGCGCGATCCAGGCCGAGATCGCCCGCCTGCCGCAGCTGCGCGGCACGCTCGGCCGCGACGCCGCGGCGCTGCGCACGGCGCTGCAGACGATCTCGGACACCACCCGCAAGCTGCTGAGGCTCTACATCTACGCCTCGCTCAAGGCCGACGAGGATTTGCGCGTCGCCCCGAACCAGGAGCGCAAGCAGCAGGCGCAGGACGTGTTCACCGCTCTGGGCGAGGCGATCGCCTGGGTCGAGCCCGAAATCCTCACCGTCGGGCAGCCCACCGTCGACCGCTATGTCGCGGCCGACCAGGGCCTCGCCAGATTCCGCTTCTACCTCGCCAACATCCTGCGCCGCGCGCCGCACACATTGAGCGAGGAATCGGAACGCGTCCTCGCCTCGTCGAACAGCGTGCTGGCGGGCCCCAACGACATTCGCGACCAGCTCGCCTCCTCGGACATTCCGCGCCCCGAAGTGACTCTCTCCACCGGCCGCACGATCAGGCTCGACGACCAGGGCTATGCGAACAACCGCAACGGCGCCAATCGCGACGACCGCAAGCTGGTCTTCGACCGCTTCTGGGCGAGCTACAAGCCGTTCGAAAGCTCGCTTGGCGCGGCGCTCGCCGCCAAGGTTCGCGGCGACATGTTCCAGGCCCGCTCGCGCCGCTACCGCAACAGCCTCGAGGCAGCCCTGTCCGGCGACAATATCCCGGAGGGGGTCTACCGCACGCTCGTCCAGGTCGCGAACGAGGGGCTGCCGACGCTTCACCGCTATTTCGCATTGCGCCAGCGCATGCTGAACCTGCCCGACCTCCATTATTACGACATCTATCCGCCGCTGGTCCGCAACGACCGCCGCTTCACCCTCGCCGACATGCGCACGACGACGCTCGAGGCGGTGCGCCCGCTCGGCCCGGAATATGGCCGGCTGATCGCCCAGGGCACGGCGGCGCGCTGGATGGATCCCTTCCCGCGCCAGGGCAAGGCGTCGGGCGCCTATATGAATGGCGGCGTCTACGACACCCACCCCTATCTGCTGCTCAACCTCTCCGAGGATTATGAGGGGATGACGACCTATGCGCATGAGTGGGGCCATGCGATCCACACCCTGCTCTCCAAGTCCCGCCAGCCCTTCGAGACCTCGGACTATGCGACCTTCACCGCCGAGATCGCCTCGACGATGAACGAGCAGCTGCTCGTCCGTTACATGCGGACCAACGCCCGCACGCCGGACGAGCGGCTTTATTATCTCGGCATGCAGATGGAGGGCTATCGCGGCACCTTCTTCCGCCAGACCATGTTCGCCGAGTTCGAGCTCCGCATCCACGACATGGCGGAGGCCGGCGAGGGCCTGTCGGGCGAGCGCTTCACCGCGCTCTACCTCGAGCTGCTGCGCAAATATCACGGCACCGGGATGCAGATCGATCCGCTCTACGCGATCGAATGGGCCTATATCCCGCACTTCTACCGCAACTTCTACGTCTTCCAGTATGCCACCTCGATCTCCGGCGCGGTCTTCTTCTCGCAGAGCGTGCTCAACGGCGGCGCGGCGGAGCGGGAGCGCTATCTCGATGCGCTCCGGGCCGGCGGCTCCGATTACCCGACCGAGATCCTCAGGCGCGCCGGGCTCGATATGACCACGCCCGCCCCCTATCGCGCGCTGATCGCGGAGTTTGGCCGGGTCCTCGACGAAGCCGAGGGCCTGCTCGCGCAGCGCCGGGGATAAAAGGTCGAGGACCGCGATAAGACGGAGTCATCCCGGCGAAAGCCGGGACCCAGGAACGCGTTCGGGTGAGAACGAGGCGAGAGCGCTTTCGCTTACCTGCTGACGGCGGTGTTCATGGGTCCCGGCTTTCGCCGGGATGACTATTGAGGAACGCCACGCCTTGACTCGCATCCTCAAATATCAGATATTTCTGTCATGACAGAAATAACGATTGAGTCGCGTAAGCTGGCCCCGGCGGTGGAACGGTTCATCCTGCACTGGGGCGACATGGGCAATCAGTGGGGCGTGAACCGCTCGGTCGCCCAGATCCACGCGCTTCTCTATCTGTCGGAGCGGCCCCTGACCGCGGAGGATGTGGCGGAAACGCTCGGCCTCGCCCGTTCGAACGTCTCGAACAGCCTGAAGGAACTGATCGGCTGGAAGCTGATCCGCCGGGTCCCGATGCTCGGCGACCGGCGCGACCATTATGAGGCGGAGACCGACCTTTACGAGATGGTGCTGCGCATCGCCCAGGGCCGCAAGGAGCGGGAGATTGATCCGGCCGCCGCGGCGCTGCGCGCCTGCATGGCCGAGGCGGAGAGCGACCCGAAGGTGAGCATGGTCGCCCGCAAGCGGCTTGCCGAGATGCAGGATTTCGTCGAGCGCCTGAACCGCTGGTACGATCAGATGCTGGGCGTGCCCCCGGCCAAGATCATGGCGCTGATCGCCATGGGCACGAAGGTGGTGAACTTCCTCAGCTTCGGGCGCGGCCGCAACGCGCGGGAGGGCTGAGCTTTTTATTTGGGCGTCGATTTCTCTTTCTACAGAAACTGGAGAAAGGAGGCGAAGATGGAGCGGCGGCGGGAAAAGGGAGCGGAAGTGATCCCCTTCCCGGCGCGCGCTCCGGCCGCCGCGGACTGCGAGCCGGGCGACCTGCGTTTCCGGAACTTGGTCGGCGAGGCGGGCTGGGCGGCGCTGCCCGAGACGACGCGCCGGCGCTTCGGAAGGCGAGTCGCCGATGGCCGCACCGCCGTCTATGCCGGCGAGATCGTCGAATGCCGGATGAACCTTGCCGGCCGGATCCTCGCCAGGCTCTGTCGGCTGATCGGCGGCCCGCTGCCGCTGACCCGGGACGCGGTTCCCGCAGGTCATCCATTCGAGCAAATGCTTCGCCGGGCCGACCGGGCTCGAGGAGTATCTCGGCTTTGGCATCGGCATCGCGCTGCGCGTCGAGGTCGGGGACGGCGCGCTGCATTTCCTCAGCGACCATTATTTCATCCGCTGCCGCAGCCTCCGCCTGCGCCTGCCGCGCTGGCTGGCGCCGGGGCGGATGCGGGTCAGCCATATCGACTGCAGGCACGGCCTCTTCGCCTTCGTGCTGAGGCTCGATCATCCGCTGTTCGGCGAGATGCTCCGCCAGACGGCGATGTTCCGCGACATGAAGGAGGACGAGAGATGAGCGACGATTGCGAAACCATCGACATCGGCGCGGGAATGGCCTGGGGGGCAATGGCTCCTGCCCTGGCGGGCGGGGCGATCGGCCTCGCGGGTGGTCCGGGTCTGGCCTTCTTGGTCTTCGCCTGCGCCTTGTCGATCGCCGCGGCCCATGTGGTCGTGCTTGCCCTCCCGCTTTATGGCCTGCTGCGTATCGCCGGCCGGCGGACGGATCCGGCCACGGTCCTCGTCGCCGCGGCCATGATCGGCGCGCTTCCGGCAACGCTCTGGCTCGGGCCGGGTCTCGGCGTCTGGGGCGGCCTGTTCGGGCTGATCGGCGGCGGCGCTTTCTGCGCGGCAAGCCTGATGCGGACGGGAAGGGAGGAGGAGGCATGAAGCTGCAGTGGCGCCACCTCGGCGGCATGCTGGCCGCTATCATGACCGCCGGGCTCGTAGGTGGCGCCGCCGTTGCTATTTCAGGAGAGGGCTTGCCCTTTTCCGCGCTGGTGCAGGCCGGCCTGCTCGCTGCCGTCATACATGTCGGGCTGTTTGCGATGCCGCTCTTTGCGTTGGTTCTGGCCCTGAGCATCCGCCCCACCTTGGGGCGCATATTGGTCACCGCCCTGTTGATAGGAGCTATCCCCCTTTCATTGATCACTGGCTTAGTGGCTTGGTGGGCCGGGCTGGCGGGCCTCGCCGGCGGCTTTGCCTTCTGGACGGTGGCTGGGCCATGGGAGACGGCATGAAGCGCATCCTGGTGATCGGCGGTTATGGCGGGTTCGGCGCGCGGCTGTCGCGGCGGCTGTCGGCCGCGGGGCACACCGTGATCGTCGCCGGTCGCAGCCTGGAGAAAGCGAGGCGGTTCGCGGCGACGCTCGCCGGCGCCGAGGCGATCGCGGCCGACCGGACGAGCGAGCTCGCGCCCGTGCTCGCCGCCGCAAGGCCCGATCTGGTGATCGACGCGGCGGGGCCGTTCCAGGGGAGCGGGTACAACGTTCCCGAAGCCTGCATCGCCGCCGGCATGTCCTATCTCGATCTCGCTGACGCGCGCGACTTCGTCACCGGGATCGGCGCGCTCGACGAGGCGGCGCAACGAGCGGGAATAACGGTGATCGCCGGCGCCTCGACTGCGCCGGCCTTGACCGGGGCGGTGGTTCGCAAGCTGGCCGAGGGGCTGGACCGGGTTGACCAGGTGGAGATCGCGCTCAGCGCCTCGGCGCGCACCACGGCTGGCGCGTCGGTCACCAGGGCAATTCTCTCCTATGTCGGACGACCGGTGCGGCTCTGGCGCGGCGGGCGCTGGGACGAGGGCGCGCGGGGCTGGGGGGAGGTGCGTAACGTGGAGATGCGCTGCGGGGTCTTTTCGCTGCGCCGCAAGGTGGCGCTCGCGGAGGTGCCGGATCACGACCTGCTGCCCCCCATGCTTCCCGGCCGTCCGGCCGTCGCCTTCCGGGCGGGCAACGATCTCGGCTTCCAGATGCAGGCCCTCCGGCTGCTCGGCTGGCCGGTGCGCTGGGGCTGGCCAAGGTCGCTCGGCACTCTCGCCGGGCTGCTGTTGCCGCTGCAGCGGGTGACGGCCCGGCTGGGCCGGGATAGCTCAGGAATGATCGTCACCCTCATCGGGCGGCGCCGCGACCAGGCGGTGGAACGACGCTGGACCATTGTCGCGGTTGATCACTTCGGGGCGGAGATCCCGGCCCTCGTCGCCGTCCTTCTCGCCGAGCGGTTGTTCGGCGGGATATTTCTGCCCGGCGCACGGACGGCCGAGGCGCTGCTCCCGCTCGAACGGTTCGAGCAGGCTCTGGAATGGCTTCCCGCCAGCTGTGTCAGCGAGGAACGGGAGCTGCCGGCCGTGCTCTACGAGCGCATCATGGGCTCGCCTTTCGCGGCCCTGCCGCCGCTGGTCCGCGCGATCCACGACGTGCGCGGCGATGGCGGCGCGGCGGGGGAGGGGCGGGTCGAGCGCGGCCGCAACCTCGCCGCCCGGCTCATAGCCTGGATCGCCCGCTTTCCGCCTGCAGGCGAGTTTCCGCTCCATGTCTCGTTCGCCGAGCGGGACGGCCGCGAGCGCTGGACCCGCGATTTCGGCGGCCATGTCTTCGCGAGCGAGCTTTCGGAGAAAAACGGGCTGGCGGTGGAGCGGTTCGGGCCGATGCGCTTCGGCTTCGCCCTGGCGCCGACTCCGGACGGGCTTGCCATGCACCTGAAGCGCTGGAGCCTGTTCGGCATCCGCCTGCCGCTCTTCCTCGCCCCGCGCATCTCCGCGCGCGAATGGGAAGCGGAAGAGCGCTTCCATTTCGACGTCCGGCTCAGCTTCCCGCTGATCGGCGGCATCGTCCATTATACAGGCTGGCTGACGCCTATCCGGCAATGAGGCTCATGCAGGTGAGCGCGGCGTCGGCCTTGCGCATCTCGGAAATGTCGAGGCTGACGACCCGGAAGCCGCGCGCGGCGAGCGCCTCGGCCGTGCGCGGGCTGTCGGCCGCAGTGAGCAGGGTCTCGCCGGCCAGCAGCACATTGCCGCCGAGATCCTCGCCCGGCGCGACGGCCAGCGCTTCCGTGCCGGGGAAGTGGGTCGACAGGACCCAGGCCGGATTGTGGACGAGGATGCCGTCGACGCAGGTCGCCGCGCTCTTCAGGTGAAGCCCGCCGGCGACGGGGACCGCGACGACCGTGTAACCGAGCGGGGCGACCAGCGCGCCGAGCGCCTGCAGGCCGGCCGGGTCGGTCCGCGTGGACAGGCCGACATAGAGGATCTGCCCGATCCTGAGGATGTCGCCGCCGTCGACATGGCCTTCGGCGAGGCGGTGCAGGGTGAAGTCCGCCGCCAGTCCCCCGGCGGTCGAGGCCGTCTCGCCAGCGCGGGACGCCGCGCCCGGGCGGAGGATCACCGCATGCTCGCCGAGCAGAAGCGCATTGTCCTCGACGAACATCCCGTCCGGAAAGTCGTCGAGCGCCGGCAGCCGCCGCACCTCCAGCCCGGCCTCGCCGAGCGCCGCCTCATAGGCCGCGTGCTGTGCCGCAGCCCGCGCGACGTCGACGCGCCCGGCCTGGGTGGTTTCGCATTCGGCGAGGCGGGGACTGACGGCGCGGGTGAAGGCGATGGGCATGGGAGGCGCGTTAGCACAGCCCTTGGGCTCCGGCGAAGGCCGCAGCGGTGAGAGATCGAGCGCCGATCGGCACAACGCTCCGGCCTTCGCGGGAGCACGTGACAAGAAAAAGGCGGCCCGGAAACCCCGGACCGCCCTTTCTGTCGGAACCTTGCTCGGCCCTAGCGCTTCGAGAACTGGAAGCTGCGGCGGGCCTTGGCGCGGCCGTACTTCTTGCGCTCGACGACGCGCGGGTCGCGGGTCAGGAAGCCCTCGCGCTTCACCGTGGTCCTGAGCGCCGGCTCGTAGCGGGTCAGCGCCTGGCTGATGCCGTGGCGGACCGCGCCGGCCTGGCCGGAGAGGCCGCCGCCGGTGACCGTGGCGACGACGTCATACTGACCGACCCGGTCGGCGATGCCGAACACCTGGTTGATGATCAGCCGCAGGGTCGGGCGGGCGAAATAGACCTCCTGGTCGCGGCCGTTGACGATGATCTTGCCGGTGCCGGGCTTCAGCCAGACGCGGGCGACCGCGTCCTTGCGGCGGCCGGTGGCATAGGCGCGGCCCTGCTTGTCGAGCTGCTGCTCGCGGAGGATCGCCTGGATCTGCGGGCCCTGGGTCAGCACGCCGTCCTTGTTGGCATCCTCTTCGCGGTCGCGACCGCGGCGGTTGCCGCGATCGTCGCCGCCACGGGCCGCGGAGGTCACGGCGGCCGGGGTCTCGGCTTCGGCCTCGACGGCAGGCGCTTCGGCTTCGGCAGCGGGCGCCTCGGCGTCAGCAGCTTCGGCGGCGGGCGCTTCGGCCTCAGCAGCTTCGGGAGCGGCCTCGGCCTCGGGCGCTGCGGCCTCCTCGGCGGCCGGCTCGGCGGCGGGCGCCTCGGGCTCGGCCTCGGTCAGCTTGGCGAGATCGGCCAGAGATTGACGATTGTCGGACATCAGGCACCCACCTTGTTCTTGCGGTTCATCGCCGCGACGTCGAGAGTTTCGGGATTCTGGCCGCCGTGCGGATGCTCGGTGCCATTGTAGAGATGCAGAGCGCGCATCTGGTCGCGGCCGAGCGGACCGCGCGGGATCATCCGCTCGATCGCCTTCTCGAGCACGCGCTCCGGGAAGCGGCCCTCAAGCACCTTGCCGGCGGTGATCGACTTGATGCCGCCCGCATAGCCGGTGTGCTTGTAGTAGATCTTGTCCTGCAGCTTCTTGCCGGTGAAGCGCACCTTGTCCGCGTTGATGATGACGACATGGTCGCCGCAATCGACGTGCGGGGTGAAGCTCGGCTTGTGCTTGCCGCGCAGGATGTTGGCGACGATCGTGGCGAGCCGCCCGACCACCAGCCCGTCGGCATCGATCAGATGCCATTTCTTCTCGACCTCGCGCGGCTTCGCCGACCGCGTGGTCTTCATCAGCGCCTTCATGGGCTTTGGACCTCTTGAAATGAATGACGCGGCCCTCGGCGGACCGCGCGATGGCGGCCAAATGACGGAGAGGGTCCGGAAAGTCAAGGAAAAGCGGGCGTTTCGCGTGAGGTAAAATAATACCTTAGGCCAGCCGCGCCGCGATCCCCGGCAGCCAGTAGAGGCTGGCGAATTCCCAGGTCGCCAGGGCGAGGAAGGCCGCGGCGATCGCCATCACCAGCGCGCCGCCAAGCTGGAACGCCGGCCGGCCGGGCGCGGCGCGGGCCCGGATGAAGGCCTCCGCCACGGCCAGGTTGGGCAGATAGAAAGCGAAATCCATGATCGCGTCGAACCAGCCCTGGAAGTCCGGCGTGTGGCCGACCCCGCCCATGGACAGGAACCAGAACCCATAATCCATCCGGTAGAGCCAGGAGCCGATCGCCAGCGCGAACAGCCGGATCGCCCAGGCGCGGTGCTTCTCGAGCCGGCCGGGCAGCCGGCGGGCGCGGGCGTGGCGCCAGGTCTGGACCGCCGCCACGACCATCAGCGCGCCATAGCCGGCGAAGCCGAGGTTCATCGCCGGCCCGCCGATCGTGCCGCTGACCAGGATAAAGGTGAGCCCGCCGGCGCCGGCGAGCAGGGCGCAGCCGGCATAGAGCCGGCCGCTCCAGCGGTGGAAGGCCGGCCAGCGCCGCCGCACCGCGCCGAGCAGCTGGACCGGGCCGAGCAGCAGCAGAATGCCCCCTGCGGCGAAATGCAGCGCGATGCCCGCGGTCGAGGCCGGGGCGCGGGCCTCGAACAGGCCGGGCAAATTGGCGTTCCACTGCTCCGGCGTGCCGGCGGCGAGGGCGCCCGCATAATGGAAGACGATATAGAGTCCGAACAGGCCGGCCGACAGCCAGGCGATCGCCACCAGGGCGCCGCCGCTCCAGACGAGCAAGCGGGCGGGGAGGGTCGGCCCTCCTGCGATCCGCTCCTCATCCCCCCGCGCCATCCAGGATCCGCCCTCTAGCCTTCCGTCTCGACCCAATCGCCATAAGCGGGCCAGGCGCTCTCTATAGGCCAGACCGCGACCGCGGGCACGGCATAGCTGTGCAGTTCCGCAATGCGCGCGACCAGCGCCTCGGCCTTGTCGGCCCTCGCCTTGAAGATCGCGGCGACCTCGGTCGCGACCTCGACCTTGCCCTGCCAGCGATAGATGGAATGGCAGTCCCCGAGCACGTTGACGCAGGCCGCGAGCCGCTCCTCGACCATGCGCCCCCCGATCCGGCAGGCCTCCTGCATGTCCGCGAACACCGCATAGACGCTGACGATCCGGCTCATTCCCGCCGCGCTCCGAGCGCGTGCGCGGCGGTGATCACGGCGCCGAGCAGGAGCACCGCCATGCCCTGATGCGCGACCGCGATGTCGAGCTGGACTCCGGAAAGGACGGTGAGGATGCCGAGCATGAGTTGCGCGAGCACCGCGCCCGCCACCATCACCGCCTCCAGCCAGAGCCGCCGCCGGGCCGCCCGCCAGGCCAGCCAGAGCGCCAGCGCCGCGACCAGGAAGGCGAGCCAGCGATGGACGAAGAGCACGGTGATCGGATTGTCGACGAAGTTGCGCAGCACCGGCTGCAGCCACTCATAGCCGCGCGGGTAGAATTCGCCGCCCATCAGCGGCCAGGTCTCGAACAGCTGCCCCGCATCCAGTCCCGCGACATAGGCGCCGAACATGAACTGCAGGAACAGCAGCGACAGCACCCAGATCCCCAGCAGCGGGATGCGCGCCGGCCGCGCCCCGGGACTCTCGGCAAGGCAGCGCATGTCGCCCGCCACCCAGAGCATCGAGGCGAAGATCAGCAAAGCGGTGAGCAAATGGATGGCGAGCCTGATATGGCTGACCTCCGGCCGGTCGACGAGGCCGGAGGCCACCATCCACCAGCCGATCACGCCCTGCAGCGCGCCGAGCGCCAGGATGCCGCCGAGCTTCCAGCCATAGCCCCTGGGAATCGCCCGTTTCCACCAGAAGAAGAGCAGGGGAAGCGCGAAGGCGAGGCCGATGAAACGGGCCAGCAGCCGGTGCACGAACTCCCAGAAATAGATGCTCTTGAAGTCGGCCAGGGTCATGCCGCTGTTGACCAGCTGATATTGCGGGCTCGCCTTGTACTGCTCGAAGGCCTGCCGCCAGGCCTCATCGCCGAGCGGCGGGAGCGCGCCCGACAGGGGCTCCCAGCGCACGATCGACAGGCCCGATTCGGTCAGCCGGGTGATCCCGCCGACCACGACCATCGCGAAAACAAGGCAGGAAACGAACAGCAGCCATCGACCGACCGCGCGGGGGCGGGGGGCGGGCTCGGCGGGGCGCTGGAACAGGGCAGTGACCATGGCCGCGCCTATGGCCGAGCGCGCGCCTGTTGCCAACGGGTCGCAGGCTGCCGAAATTGCGGCGTTGTTATATTGTAACTTAACCGGACCATGCCTATAGACGCCATATTGGAGTCGCGCGCACGATGTTTCCGAGCCTGAGCAGACAGGGAACGGTCGACCGGCTGGCCATCGGCCTGTCGGGGCTTTGCCTCGTCCATTGCGTGGCGAGCGCGGTGTTCGTGCTGGTGCTTTCGGCCGCTGGCGGCGCCTTGCTTGATCCGCGCATCCACGAAATCGGCCTCGTCCTCGCCATCCTGCTCGGCATAATCGGCCTCGGCCGCGGCATTCGCGAGCATGGCTTCATGCTGCCGGCGGCGATCGGCGCGCTCGGGCTCGGCACGATGGCGGGCTCGCTCACCCTGCATCACGGCACCGAGGAGGTGATCTACTCGGTGTTCGGCGTGCTGCTCCTCGCTTTGGGCCACGATCTCAACCGCCGCGCCGTGATCTGACGGCCTGTGCTCCGGCGAAGGCCGGAGCGTTGCGAGTTTCCGCCGAATCTTGAGTTTCCGCTCAACGCTCCGGCCTTCGCCGGAGCACTAAGGGGATTTATCTAGTCATCCCGGCGAAGGCCGGGACCCATGAACTCCGTGAAAATCGGTTAGGCGCTTTCGCTTTCGCGACGCTTCATCCGATCGTGTGCATGGGTCCCGGCTTTCGCCGGGATGACTAGGTGGTGGTCACTTGTTCCGCCCCCGTTGAGACATTACATCGTCGCCATGGCTCACGTGCATCATTCCCGCAAAGGCCAGGACCTCGTCGAGGCGGCCAAGGCGACCATGGAGCGTTCGGGCGAGCAGTGGACGCAGATGCGCCATGCCGTCTTCGACGCGCTTGCCAGCTTCGACAAGCCCGCCTCGGCCTATGACATCGCCGAGAAGGTCTCGCAGAACGAGGGCCGTCGGATCGCGGCGAACAGCGTCTACCGGATCCTCGACCTGTTCGTCGGCGCCAACCTCGCCCGCCGCGTCGAGAGCGCCAACGCCTATATCGCCAACGACCATCCCGATTGCCTGCACGACTGCATCTTCCTGATCTGCGACAGCTGCGGCATGGCCAGGCATATCGACGACGACAAGCTGACCGGCGGCGTCCGCGACGCGGCGAAGGCGGCGGGCTTCACCGCCCAGCGCCCGGTGATCGAGGTCCGCGGGCGCTGCGAGGATTGCAGCGAGGGCTGAGGAGCTGGGAATATCCGCTACGGGCGGAAGGCGGACGTTCGGATTGCCCTCAAATAGTCCATACGAGACGCGCGGCACGCACGAGGAAGCGTCTTTGGCCGTGAAACTCCCACTCAATACCTGAGCACTGGCAGATCAGCCTCTGACGTGGGTGCTGACCCGCTTCCCACTCAGCGGACATTCCGAGCCTGAGCCATTCCGGTCCCATTTCTGCTTCCAAAGTAGGATTTCATCTCTGCGCTAGACTCGCAGATGAAACAGGAGCCTCCGGAATTCACTCCCGGAGCGGCGACCGATGAGCCCGCTCCCTCCCACGAACCAGCCGGCCATACCGGCGTTATCCCGTTCGAGCCGGTGCCGGTTCGCGCCCGCCACGACGGCTGGACCCCGGAGAAGCAGCGCGAGTTCGTCGAGGCGCTGGCGGATACCGGGGTCGTCCGCGAGGCCGCGGCGCGGGTCGGGATGACCGAGCAAAGCGCGTGGCGGCTTCGGCGGCGCCCCGACGCCCGCGCTTTCGATCTCGTCTGCGAAGCCGCGCAACGCCCCGGCGCGCGGCGGCTTCACGCCATCGCCTGGGAGCGGGCGATCGAAGGCCAGACCAGGCGGCACTATTATCATGGTGAGCTGAAGTCCGAGGAACGCGTCTATGACAATCGCCTGCTCACCTACCTCCTCGGCAAGACCGAGCATCTGCTGGCGCCGCCTCCCGAAGCCGCCCGAATCCACCGCGACTGGGAGGGCTGGATGGCCGCGATCGAGCAGGGCCTCCCTGCACCGCCCGCGCCAGAGCGCGACGAGGAGCCGTGGGACGGCAGCGAAGTCTGGGAAGCGGAAGGCCGCTGGTGGACAAGCTTTCCGCCGCCCGCTGATTTCGACGGCGTGGAGGAAGGCGAGCCGAACGGCTTCTCCTACCGGCGCTCGCTGAGCGATGCGGAGCAGGGCGTCATCGATGCCGACCTCGCCGAGCAGGAGCGGGACGTGCACGCCGTGCGCGACCTCTACTTCGGCTTCGAGGGCGGCCGCTTTTCTTCGTCATGGGAGCCGAACCTTTGAACTTTCCATCCCGTCTGCACCGGATCAACATTCGACATCAGAGCCCTGGAGGGTTACAGGCGCGGCCATGAGTGATCGTCCCGTGACTCCGTTGCTCGACCAGGTCGAACTCCCCGCCGACATCCGCAAGCTCGACCGGAGCCAGCTCCGCCAGCTCGCCGACGAGTTGCGCGAGGAGACGATCTCGGCCGTCTCGGTGACGGGCGGCCATCTCGGCGCCGGGCTCGGCGTGGTCGAGCTGACCGTCGCGCTCCATTATGTGTTCGACACGCCCAGGGACCGGCTGGTCTGGGACGTCGGCCACCAATGCTATCCGCACAAGATCGTCACCGGCCGGCGCGACCGGATCCGGACGCTCCGCATGGGCGGCGGCCTCTCCGGCTTCACCAAAAGAAGCGAGAGCGAGTACGATCCGTTCGGTGCGGCGCACAGCTCCACCTCCATCTCGGCGGCTCTGGGTTTCGCGGTGGCGAACAAGCTGGCCGACAAGCCCGGCAAGGCGATCGCGGTGATCGGCGACGGCGCCATGTCGGCGGGCATGGCCTATGAGGCGATGAACAACGCGCAGGCGGCTGGCAACCGGCTGGTCGTCATCCTCAACGACAATGACATGTCGATCGCACCGCCGGTCGGCGGGCTGTCCCATTATCTCGCGCGGCTGGTCTCCTCGCGCAAATATCTGGGGCTTCGCCGGATCGGCCAGAAGATCGCGCGCAAGCTGCCGCGGCGGCTCCACGTCATGGCCCGGCGCTGGGAGGAATATTCGCGCGGCTTCTGGACCGGCGGCACTCTCTTCGAGGAGCTCGGCTTCTATTATGTCGGCCCGGTCGACGGCCACAATGTCGAGCGGCTCGTGAAGATCCTCGAGAATGTCCGCGATGCGGCCGAGGGGCCGATGCTGGTCCATGTCGTGACCAGGAAGGGCAAGGGCTATGCCCCGGCCGAGGCGGCGGCCGACAAATATCATGGCGTCGTCAAGTTCGACGTCGTCACCGGCAAGCAGGACAAGGGCGCCGGCGGCGGTCCGCCCGCTTATCAGAACGTGTTCGGCGACACGCTGGCGAAGCTCGCCGAGGACGATCCCAGGATCTGCGCGATCACCGCCGCAATGCCGTCGGGCACCGGCGTCGACCGCTTCGCCGCCGCCCATCCGGAGCGCAGCTTCGACGTCGGCATCGCCGAGCAGCATGCGGTGACCTTCGCCGCCGGCCTCGCCGCGCAGGGCATGCGGCCGTTCGCGGCGATCTATTCGACCTTCCTGCAGCGCGCCTACGACCAGGTGGTGCACGACGTCGCCATCCAGAACCTGCCGGTCCGCTTCGCGATCGACCGGGCGGGACTCGTCGGCGCCGACGGGGCGACCCATGCCGGCAGCTTCGACGTCACCTATCTCGCGACCCTGCCGAATTTCACGGTCATGGCGGCCGCCGACGAGGCCGAGCTCGTCCACATGGTGAAGACCATGCAGGAGCATGACAGCGGCCCCATCGCGGTGCGCTATCCGCGCGGCAACGGCATCGGCGTGCCCCTGCCGGAGACTCCGGAGGTCCTCGAGATCGGCAAGGGCCGGATCGTCCGCGAGGGCAAGAAGGTCGCCATCCTCTCGCTCGGCACCCGGCTCGCCGAGGCGCTGAAGGCCGCAGACCTGCTCGACGGCAAGGGCCTCTCCGCCACGGTCGCTGACCTGCGCTTCGCCAAGCCGCTCGACGAGGCGCTGACCCGCCGCCTGCTGACCACGCACGAGGTGGCGGTGACCATCGAGGAGGCGGCGATCGGCGGCCTCGGCGCCCATGTTCTCACGCTGGCCAGCGACGCCGGCCTGATCGACGCCGGCCTCAAGCTCCGCACCATGCGCCTGCCGGACCATTTCCAGGACCAGGACAAGCCCGAGAAGCAATATGCCGATGCGGGACTCGATGCTGAGGCGATCGTGGAAACGGTGCTGAAGGCCCTCCGCCACAACAGCCCCGGCCTCGAGGAGGGCGCGCGCGCCTGAGACCTTAGTCCTTGATCGGGACGGCATTTGCGCCTTTGCCTGCGGTCATGAGCAAGAGCCGCGCCGATCAGCTCCTCGTCGACCGGGGTCTCGCGGAGAGCCGAAGCAAGGCGCAGGCCTTGATCCTCGCCGGCCTGGTCTATGCCGGCGAGCGGAAGGTGGAGAAAGCAGGGCAGCCGCTCGCCGCGGACACGGCGCTCGAGGTGCGGGGCAAGGATCATCCCTGGGTATCGCGGGGCGGGATCAAGCTGGCGCACGGGCTCGACGAGTTCGGCTGGGACGTGACCGGGGCGGTAGCGCTCGACGTCGGCAGCTCGACCGGCGGCTTCACCGACGTGCTGCTGCAGCGCGGCGCGGCCCGGGTGTTCGCGGTGGACGTGGGCACCAACCAGCTCGCCTGGAGCCTCCGCAACGACCCCCGGGTCATCGTCCACGAGCAGACCAATGCGCGCTACCTTACCGGCGAGATCGTCACCGGGCCGGTCGACCTCATCGTCTGCGACGCGAGCTTCATCTCGCTCGCCAAGGTGCTCGACAGGGCGCTCGACTTCGCCCGGCCCGGTGGGCGGCTGCTCGCCCTGATCAAGCCGCAGTTCGAGGCGGAGCGGCACGAGATCGGCAAAGGCGGCGTGGTCCGCGACGCGGCCGTGCACGACCGCGTCTGCGAGGCGGTGGCGGCCTGGCTGGCGGGCCGGGGCTGGCGCGTCGCCGGGATCGCGCGGAGCCCGATCACCGGTCCGGAGGGCAATGTCGAGTTCCTGATCGGCGCGGAGAAAGCCGAGGCGACTGAGACACTTTGAGACAAAGCGCCTCTCGACACGCGGCCAAATATGCGCATTGACCGGCGCGGCAGGAGTAAGAGAGCCAGGCGTGAAACGGCAAGTCCTCATCCCGATTGTTGCGGCCCTCCTTGCCGCCTGCGGCGGCGGCGACGCCAGGCAGCAGGGTGGGGCGCGCCAGCCGCCGCTCGTGAAGGCCGAAGCGGCGACCCCGATGGACTTCGCCGACCGGATCGAGGCGGTGGGCACCGCCCGCGCCAATGAGCAGGTCACCCTCTCCGCCCCGGTCACCGAGCGGATCGTGCGCCTCAACTTCGACGACGGCGCCTTTGTCAGCCGCGGCCAGGTCGTCGCTGTCCTCCGCCAGGCCGAGCAGAGCGCGCAGCTCAGCGAGGCCAATGCCCGGATGCGCGAGGCGCAGCACGCCCTTCTCCGGCTGGGTGAGCCTGCGCAACATCTCGGTCGGCGCGATCGCCGGCCAGGGAACCGAGATCGCGACGGTCAGCGACCTCTCCACGATCAAGCTCGACTTCACCGTCCCCGAGACGATGCTGGCCGCGATCCGGGAAGGCCTGCCCATCCAGGCACGGTCCGCGGCCTATCCGGACCGGCCGTTCAACGGCACCATCCGCACCATCGATCCGGTGATCGACCCCAATACGCGGGCGGTGACGGTGCGCGCGCATCTGCCCAATCCCGACCGCGCGCTGCGCCCCGGCATGATGATGAACGTGGCGATCCAGAGCTCGACCCGAACCGCGCTTTCGGTGCCGGAGCTCGCCATCCTCGGGGAAGGCGACAATCGCTACGTCTTCGTGGTCGGCGAGGGCAATCGGGTGCACCGCACCGAAGTGCGGACCGGCACCCATCTGGGCGGGCGGGTCGAGATCGTCGCGGGGCTCCAGCCCGGCCAGCGGGTGGTGACCGAGGGGATCATCAAGGTCACCGACGGCATGCAGGTCCGGCTTCAGGGGCAGGGCCGACCCGGCGGCGGGGGCGGACGGCAGGCCGGGCGCGGCGGCTAGGGTTCGAGGATGCAGCTCTCCGACCTTTCGGTGAAGCGCCCCGTCTTCGCGGCGGTGATGGCGATGCTGATGGCGGTGATCGGCATCGTCGGCTTCTTCTCGCTGTCGGTGCGCGAATATCCGGACGTCGATCCGCCGATCGTCTCGGTGCAGACCAACTATCTCGGCGCCGCCGCCAACGTGGTCGAAACCCGGATCACCGAGGTGCTCGAGGACCAGCTCGCCGGCATTGCCGGCCTGCAGACCATCACCTCGCGCTCGCAGGACGGCCAGTCCAACATCACCATCGAGTTCACCCCGGGCGTCGACATCGATACCGCCGCCAACGACGTCCGGGACCGGGTCGCCGCGGCGGCGAGAAACCTGCCCACCGATCTCGATCCGCCGGTGGTGCGCAAGGTCGACGCGGATGCCAGCCCGATCATGTTCCTCGTCGTCTCGCGGCCCGGGTGGACGCCGCTGCAGCTCAGCGACTGGGTCGACCGCAACCTCGCCGACCGGTTCAGCTCGATCGACGGCGTCGCCCAGGTCTTCATCGGCGGCGACGCACGGCCCTCCATGCGCATCTGGCTGCAGCCGGAGCGGCTGGCGGGG
>SMEU01000063.1_pt1 | contig 16958 bp, 22 predicted proteins | sample 2456051 | NCBI WGS metagenome assembly SMEU01 (sample SAMN10132600, study PRJNA489261) | soil metagenome | isolation source: day120 un-amended silt loam soil | place: USA | collected 2015-05-01
GAAGCGGTCGTCCTCGCGCTCCTCGGAGCGGCGCAGCAATTCGTCGACCCGGCCCGGCCGGCCGACCGGCGGCGGCGCGAGCAATTCGTCGGTGGTCATCGGGCGCGTGGCCATTGCGGGCGCGGGCGGCATCTGCTGGCCGGGCGCGGGACGCAGCGGCTCGCGCAGGCCGCAGGCGCCGAGGAGCAAGGGGAGCAGGAGCCAGGCTGCCCTCATTCGTCCATTCCCAGCATCTTCCTCGCGGCCTCGATACGCTTCTTCACCTGGGCGGGCGCGGTGCCGCCATAGCTCGTCCGGCTCTTAACCGATGCGTCGAGCGAAAGCACATTGAAAACACCGGCTTCGATCCGCTCGTCGACGGAGCGAAGCTCGTCCAGGCCGAGCTCCCAGAGCTTCTTGCCGCTCTCGTCGGCGAGACGGACGGCGCGTGAAGGTCACGGTCTCGACCATCCCGGTCATTGCCGCGAGGCTGAGGCTGAGCAGGTCATGCGCCTCGAAGACCGGCTGCTTGTCGTCCTGCATGTCCTTCGAATAGGCCAGCGGCAGGCCTTTCATCGTCACGCTGAGCGCGGTCATCGCGCCGAGGATCCGCCCGGCATGGCCGCGGACCAGTTCGGCCGCGTCCGGATTGCGTTTCTGCGGCATGATCGAGGAGCCGGTGGAGAAGCTGTCCGAAAGCGTGACGAAGCCGAACATCTGGCTCGCCCAGAGCACGAACTCCTCGGCGAGCCGCGAGAGATGGAGCGACGCCTGCGTCGCCGCCTGCAGATAATCGAGCGCGAAGTCCCGGTCCGACACCGCGTCGAGCGAATTGGCGGCCGGCCGGTCGAAGTCCAGCGCCAGCGCGGTCGCCTCGCGGTCGATCGCGAAGCCGGTCCCGGCCAAAGCCGCGGCGCCGAGCGGGCTTTCGTTCATCCGCGCCCGCGCGTCGGCGAAGCGCGACCGGTCGCGCCGAAGCATCTCGTAATAGGCCATCAGATGGTGGCCCAGGGTCACCGGCTGCGCCGACTGGAGATGGGTGAAGCCCGGCATCACCGTCGCGCATTGCTCGGCGGCGCGGGTCACCAGGGCCCGCTGCAGCGCCGCCAGCCCCGCCTCCGCCGAGTCGATCGCGTCGCGCACCCAGAGCCGGAAATCGGTCGCCACCTGGTCGTTGCGCGAGCGGGCGGTGTGCAGCCGCCCCGCCGCCGGGCCGATCAGCTCGGCGAGGCGGTGCTCGACATGCATGTGGATGTCCTCGAGCTTTATGTCCTCGGGGACTCCGCCCGCTTCATATTCGTCCTCGATCCGGTCGAGCCCCTCCTCGATGGCGTCGGCATCGGCCTGCGAGACGATGTTGTTGGCGGCGAGCATGGCGATGTGGATCCGGCTCGCCGCGATGTCCTGGCGCCAGAGCCGCTTGTCGAACGAGATCGAGGCATTTATCTCGCGCATCACCGCGGACGGGCCTTCGGCAAACCGGCCGCCCCACATTGCGTTGGAGTCCTGATCCTTGCGGCTCGTGATCTTTCTTCTCCCGGGCCTGGCAATGGCCTTCGCGCTGGCCGGATGCGATAGGCAAAAGGGGGCGGAGCCGCAAGGCAATGGCGCCAATGCCGCCGTCGCGGCCGCGCCCGCGCCCCCTTCCGGCGCCGGCGGCAATGCGGCGGGCAATGAAGCCGCCCACGCCCAATATCCGACCGGCCGGCTCGACCGCAGCCATGCCGGCACCGCGGCGCCCGACCTCGCTTTCGAAGGCCCGGACGGCCGCCCGACGCGCCTCGCCGCCTTCCGCGGCCGGCCCGTACTGATCAATCTCTGGGCGACCTGGTGCGGCCCCTGCATCGTCGAGATGCCGTCGCTGGACGCGCTCGCCGGGCGGCAGTCAGGCGACCGGGGTCCGCGGATCGTCGCGATCAGCCAGGATTCGACGGACGGACGGCAGAAGGTCACCGACTTCTTCGCCGCGCATCATTTCCAGCATCTCCAGCCCTTTCTGGACAGCGAGATGGGGCTGATGTTCGGGCTTGGCCTCGACACGCTGCCGACCACCATCCTCTACGACAGCCAGGGCCGCGAGGTCTGGCGCATGGTCGGCATGGCGGACTGGCAGAGCGACCGCGTCGCCCGGCTGCTCATGGAAGCCGACGCAGGCTGATGCATTTCACGCAGCGCCTTCGCCAAGGCGTCAGGGACGGGAGCATCACCTGCTCGATCCGCATCTGGCAGCGGCCGCACGTCAAAGTCGGCGGCATCTATCCGATGGAGGAGGGGCACATCCTTGTCGAATCGATCCGGCAGATCGCGCTTGAGGACGTGACCGGCGACCTCGCCCGCCGCTCGGGCTTTCTCGGTGTCGTCGACCTGCTCAAGGTCGCCAAACATGGCAGCGGCGAGAAGGTCTATTTGATCGAATTCGAATATCTGCCGCCCGGCGAAGGCGAGGCCTGAACCTTCCAATGTAGGATTTCCCGTGAGACACTCCGCGCGGCTCTTTCTCATCGGTCAATTCAAGGCGGTCAGACGCGGCGGAAGCGTCATTTTCGGGGGAAGCTGACACACGGATGGCATGTGTAAGTTTCGTCAGCTTCGTGGAAATCCCGGCCCGCGAATCACTCGGTGCGCCGGCCCCCATTAGTCATCCCGGCGAAAGCCGGGACCCATGAACACGATTGGCCGGGAGCAGGCGAACCCGCTCGCGCCTTACTTCATGCGGTTGAGGTCATGCGTCCCGGCTTCCGCCGGGATGACTATTCTAGATCGTCCCAACAGCCGCCCGTCGATCGCGGCCAGCCCCGCGGCAATGAGACCCATGCCGGCGAAGCTTCGCCATTCCAGCCGCTCGCCGAGGAACAAGGCGCCGAGCAGGATCGCAGTCACCGGGATCAGAAAGGTGACGAGCAGGCTGTTGGTCGCCCCGGCGGAGGCGAGCAGCCGGAAGTAGAGGATATAGGCAAGGCTGGTGCAGAACAGGGCGAGGGCGCCCAGCGCGAGCCAGGCCTGGGCGGAGGGCGCGGCCGCCTGCCAGGGAGGCTCGAACAGCAGCACCAAAGGCAGCATCACGATCGCGGCGGCGGTCAGCTGCCCCGTCGCGACCCCGACCGGCTCGATCCCCATGGGCCGGAACCGGCGCGCCCAGACGCCGGCCAGCGCATAGCAGAGCGTGGCGGCGAGGCAGGCGAGTTGGGCGACCGGCCCGCGGCCGAGTTGCCCAACGAAATCCGTGCCGATCAGCACCGCGACGCCGGCAAAGCCGAGCAGCACGCCGACGATCTTGCCCGGAGTCGCCTTCTCGTCGGCGGTGAAGAGATGGGCGACGAGCACGCCCCAGATCGGCGTCGTCGCGTTGAGGATCGAGGCGAGGCCGCCGGTGATCGCCTCCTGCGCCCAGGCGAACAGCACGAACGGGATCACATTGTTGAGCAGGGCCAGGACCAGCCAGGCGGTGACCGCACCCAGCGGGACCGCCAGCCGCTCCCGGCGCCACCAGAGGAACGCCCAGAGCATCGCCGACGCCAAAGCGACCCGGATCAGCACCAGGGTGAAGGGCCGCACCGTCGCCAGGGCGATCTCGATGAAGAAGAAGGAGCCGCCCCAGAGCACGGAAAGGAATAAGAGGATCGCCCAATCCTCCCGCCCCATCGCCTGCCCTGCGCCATGACTGCCCATGCGGACGCCCTAGCGGCTTTTCGCGGCGGCGCGTCACAAAAGCTGCGGTCAAAGGGATAAGGCGGGCTTGTCGCCTCCGGACGGCGGCCGGTCAGTCGATCAGCTGGTCCGCGGCTGTGATCATCTCCACGATCCTGGCGCGCGCCACTTGCTGGTTGGTCGGCGTCATGATCAGGTCCACCTCATAAGGCCCGATGGAAAGCCGGTGGCACACCACCGCCATCGGCGGCTCGCAATAGGAGATCTGGTCGACGTTGCCGACACCGAGCTGCGCGAAGCGGTCCCGGCATTGGGCCTCGGTCAGAGGCGCGTCTCGAGCCCCGATTTCGCTGCAGTCGAGCGAGACGGTGGAGCGGCCCGCACGGAGATCCTCAGCGAGGTCGAGGAGCAGCCCCAGAGCGAACAGGCGGTACGGCTCGCGCGCATTGAGCAACCTCCGGCTCATCCTCGGATGGCGGCGGCGGGCGAAGGCCGGCCGGGTTCGGGACGCAATAGAGGGTCTCGGTAACGACTCGCCATGGGCGAACCCGCGTATCCGCGCCGGCAATTGGCCCGGCCGGCTCGAATTCGACCTGGAAGAGATCGCTCTGGCAGATGCCTTCCCAATTGGTGCGCGACGACCGGGTCAGGAAGGAAAGGCTGCGCAGCGGCCGCGTGGGGCGCACGCCGGGCTGGCCGCGGTCGGGAATCGGCAGGATCAGCGGCGCCAGCCCGCCGAACAGCCGCGGGACCATGGCCTCCGGCGGCATCGCGCGGACCTCGGTCTTGGTCACCACCACATCGCTGCGCTGCGCCAGCGCCGCGCCCCCGGCCGAAATCAGGACGAGCGGCAAGGCGAGCAGGCGCATGGCAGTCAATCCCTCAGCAGCTCGTTGATCCCTGTCTTCGACCGGGTCTTCGCGTCGACGCGCTTCACGATCACCGCGCAGGCGAGGCCCGGGCCGCCATCCTTGCCGGGCAGGGTGCCCGGCACGACCACCGAATAGGCCGGGACTCGGCCGTAGCTCACCTCACCCGTGGCGCGGTCGACGATCTTGGTGGAGGCGCCGAGGAAGACGCCCATGGAGATGACCGCGCCTTCCTCCACAACCACGCCCTCGGCCACTTCGGAGCGGGCGCCGATGAAGCAATTGTCCTCGATGATCACCGGCCCGGCCTGCAGCGGCTCGAGTACGCCGCCGATCCCGGTGCCGCCGGAAATATGGACGTTCCTGCCGATCTGAGCGCAGCTGCCGACCGTCGCCCAGGTGTCGACCATCGTGCCCTCGTCGACATAGGCGCCGATATTGACGAAGCTCGGCATCAGCACCGTATTGCGGCCGATAAAGGCACCGCGACGAACGATGGCGCCGGGCACGGCGCGGAAGCCGGCCGCGCGGAAGTTGTTCTCGCCCCAGCCCTCGAACTTGGAGGGAACCTTGTCGAACCAGGCCGTGCCTCCAGGGCCGGGAATGACCGCATTGTCCTTCAGGCGAAAGGAAAGCAGGACGGCCTTCTTCAGCCACTGGTTCACGGTCCAGCCGCCGGCACCCTTCTCCGCGACCCGCGCCTCGCCCGAATCGAGCATGGCGAGCGCCGCCTCGACCGCATCGCGGACCTCGCCGGTGGTGCCGGTGCCGAGCCCGTCCCGCGCCTCCCAGGCGGCGTCGATCACCTTCTGCAGCTCGGCCGTCATGCCACCTTCTCCCCAAGAGCCTCGTGCAGCCAGCCCGAGATCGAGCTCGTGCGATGGTCGACGAACTCCGGCAGCTCGGCCGGCGCCGCCTGCGCCCCCTGCTCCGAGCCGTTGTCGATCCACAAAGTCACCATGCCGATCGCCTTGGCCGGCGCGAGGTTGCGGACCATGTCGTCGGCGAACAGCGCCCGCGCCGGGTCGATGTCGTGCGCCGCGCAGATTGCGGCATAGCCCGCCGGATCGGGCTTCGGCACATAGTTCATCGCGTGGATGTCGTGCATGCCGTCAAAGGCGTTGGCGAGGCCGAGCCGGTCGAGCACGCGCCGGGCATAATCCTCGCCGGCATTGGTGAAGACGAACTTGCGCCCGGGCAGCGCGTCCATCGCCGCCACCAGAACAGGGTCGGCGGTCACGCGGGCGAGATCGATGTCGTGGACGAAATCGAGGAAATGGCCCGGCGCGACGCCATGATCGGCCATCAGGCCGGCAAGCGTGGTGCCGTGAGCGTGGAAGTAGCTTTTCTGAACCTTGCGCGCCGCCACGGAATCGAGGCCGAGCAGGCGCTGGACATATTCGCCGATCCGCCGGTCGACCAGCTCGAACAGGTTGCAGCTGTGCGGATAGAGGCTGTTGTCGAGATCGAAGATCCAGGCGTCGATATGGGCAAGGCCGGCATGCATGCGCCCGCCCCTAGCCGAAGGCGGCTGGCCCCGCAAAAGCAAAGCGCGCGGTCATTGCTCGGGCGGATGGACGATCAATATTTCGAGATCGCGCTCCGGCCGCCAGTTGGTCCGGCGCATCTCGAACTGCGTGGGGCTGATCCGGCGGACGCCCTCGCCGCAGAAGCTGACGATGTTGCGCGCGTCGCCCTTGTCGACGACCAGCCGGAAGCTGCCGATCGGCGAGCGCCAGTTGCCGCCGGTGGTGAGGACGTAGCCGATCGATTCGATGTCGATCTCGTTGCTCATCTCCTGCTGCCGGTTCCAGCGGTCGATGGTGGCGAGGAAGCCCGGGTCCGGGCAGATGGTCGCAACCTCTGCGCGCCCCTCCGCGGTGCGGCGATAGGCCGGATCGGCGAGGAGCAGGGCCGGGCTCGAGCCGGCCCCGGGGCGGTAGCGATGATCGACGATCAGGTCGCGGCCGGCGGGGAAGGTCTGCTGCCAGTGCCAGGTGTCGCGGAGGGTCCACAAAGGCACGATCGTGTCGGTCGCATATTCGTCATTGCCCATCAGGCCGAGCCGCCGGAGCTCCGCCTGCCGCGCCGCCGGCAATGCCGCAAGAGCGGCGGTGATCCGGGCGATGCCTTCCGAATCCGGGGCGAGCGGAATGTGAAGGCCCTGCAGCAAGGCAGTCTGGTCGCGGCCCCGGGCCATCGCATGGCGCTCGAGCGCCGCCGTCACCGGCCTTCCGTCGACCATGGTGTGGAAGTCGGACGGATAGCCGACATCGGCATGGCCAAGCTGCGACAGGTCACGGTCGGGCATCGGAAAGGCGACGGTGACATTGACGTCGCGCGGGGTGCGGTTGCGGAAGACATAATGGACCCGCACCTGCTCGACCGAGACGAACAGATCCTCCGAGACCATGTCGATCGCGTCGGAACGGGTCAGCACCAGCCCGCCCGCCGAGGTCATCGCCGTGCTGTCATTCGCGCTCGCCGCGCCCGCGCACAGGAACGCGGCAAACATGGCGGCGGTCAGCGGGATTCGCTTCATGCTGTCATCCTTCGGAATTGCTGGGCGTCGCGATGAGGATATGGAGATCGCGGGTCGGGCGCCAGTTGCGATGGCGGACCTCGAAGCGGGTCGGCGAGATCCGCCGCACCCCGTCCTCGCAGAAGCTCATGACCGCGCGCGGGTTGAGCTTGTCCACGACGAGGTGAAAGGTGCCGATCGGCGACCGCCAGTTGCCGCCGGTGGTGAGGATGTAGCCGAGCCGTTGCTCGCTCGCGAAGATGCCGTCGCTGCGGTTGCTGCTCCGCATCCGGTCGACGGCGGCGAAGAAGGCGCGGTCGGTGCAGTAACGCTGCTGCTCCGCCCGGCCCTCGGCCGAGTCGCGATATTCGGGGATGCCGAGGCTCAGCCCGACGCTGCCGCCGACGCCGGGGGCATAGCTGTGCTGCACGCTGAGATTGCGGCCGGCGGGGAAGACCTGCTCCCAATAATAGGTCTCCTTCACCGTCCAGAGCGGATAGACGCCGTCGTCGGTGGCGATGAGCTCCATCTCGCGCAGCCGCTGCCGGTCGGCCGGGCGCAGGCGGGCCAGCGCCCGCTCGATGACCTCGCTGCCCGGATCCCCATTCTGAACCGGAATGCCCAGGCCGGTGAGCAAAGCGCTATGGTCGACGCCGTTCAGCAGCGCCCGCCGCTCGACCTGCATGGCGACCGGGCGGCCGTCCACCAGGGTGCGGAACGAGTCCGGATAATTGGTGTCGCTGAAATGCATCTCGCCAAGGTCGCGGTCCGGCATCGGAAACGCGACCATGGTGCGGACCGGCGCGTTGGTCCGGTTGCGGAAGACATAGGCGACGCGGACCTGCTCGGGCGAGATGAACAGATCCTCCGAGACCATGTCGATCGCCTCGGTGCGGGTGAGGACGAGCCCGCCCGCCACCTTCTCGGCGGTGCTGTCATTGGCCAGCGCCGCGGTCGCCGCGAGCGCGGCTGGAAGGGCGATGATGAGCATTGAGCGTTGCATGGGCCCTGGCTCCTATTCCCCTTGCGGTTCCGCCGAGACGATCAGCACGGCGAGGTCGCGGTCCGGCCGCCAGTTGCGATGGCGGACCTCGAACTGGGTCGGGCTGATCCGCCGTACCCCCTCGCCGCAGAAGCTGATGATCGCATTGGGGCTGCCCTTGTCGACGACCATCCGGAAATCCCCGATCGGCGAGCGCCAGTTGCCGCCGGTCCTGAGGATGTAGCGCAGCCGCCGTTCCATCGGATAATTGCCCTGACTCCGCTCGGCGCGCTGCTGCATCCGGTCGATCCCGGCGAGGAAGGCGGCGTCGGTGCAGAAGTCGCGCTGATATTCGCGGCCATTCTCGCCGTTCCTGAAGTCGCGGCTGGCCAGCGGCACGCCGGCGGTGCCGCCGACCCCGGGCGCGTAGCGATGCTCGACGCGGAGGTCGCGCCCGGCCGGAAAGACCTGGTCCCAGTGCCAGGTCTCGCGGACCGTCCACAGCGGCAGGATCTGGGGCGAGTTGTCGGCGAGGGCGCCGGCGTCGATCAGGCCGAGGCTGGCGAGCCGCTGCTGGGTCGCCCGCGGCATCCGGCCGATCGTCTGGGCCAGCTGATAGGCCCTTTGCCCGGCCGGCGGGGCGATCGGCACGCGCAGGCGGACAAGCTCGGCGGTCCGGTCGACTCCGTTCAGCAGCGCCCGCCGCTCGACGCTCATCCGCACCGGACGGCCCTCGACCATGGTGTGGAAATCGCCCGGATAGGCGACCTCGCTCTCCATTTCGTAGGAGAGGTCGCGGTCCGGCATCGGGAAGGCGACGGTGATCCGCCGCGGCTGCGCCGCCCGGTTGCGGAACACGTAGCGCACGCGCACCTGTGCCGGCGAGACGAACAGATCCTCCGACACCATGTCGATGTCGCGATTCTGGCGGAGGACGAGGCCGCCCGCCGCCTTCTCCGCGCTGCTGTCATTGGCCAGCCCGGCCTGGGCCAGGGCAGTCGCGGCAAGCAGGCCGCCGGTCACGAGCAGCAAGGTTCGACTCATCGCCCACCTCCCCCTTTTCGGGGGGAAGGTGCCGGATCGGCCGCGGAATGGAAAGGGCGCGGCGCCCCCTAGTCGCGAATGATGTTGCCGGGCCGGAAGAGGTCGTCCAGCATCTGCTGGGAATTGCCCTCCTGGTTCTGGAACTGGAGCAGCTGGATGGTGCGCAACGCGGCGTCGTGGAAATACCAGCCGATATTGTGGAACGTGCAATGCTCGAAACGCGGCAGCTGGCCGCCGCCATAGCGGAGCTGGGTGTTGTCGAAATGGCAGTTGAGGAAATGGTTGCCGTCCACGTCCACGGGCTCCTTGAAGCTCTGGTCGTGAATCTCGTTCCAGGTCTCGGTCATGCGTTGAATATCCCTTCTTGTCCGCGGCGCTCTGGCGCGGCGGCGGCGCGATGTCAAAGCGGCGAGGCGGTCAGACGGTGAAGCTCTCGCCGCAGCCGCAGGCGCCCTTGGCGTTGGGGTTTTCGAACACGAACCCGGCTGCAAAGTCATCCTCGCGCCAGTCCATGGTCGAGCCGACCAGATAGAGGACGGAGCCGCCGTCGATGTAGAAGACGCCGGCAGGTGTCTGAATCTTCTCGTCGAATTTCGCCTCCTCGGTCACGTAATCGACCGAATAGGCGAGCCCCGAGCAGCCACGCCGCGGCGTCGACAGCTTGACTCCGATCGCGCCCGGCGGCGCTCTTGACATCAATTCGGCGATGCGCTGCTCGGCGGCAGGCGTCAGGATGACAGCGGCGGGGCGGGCCCTGATCTTGCTCTCGGCACTCATAACATTCCAAGCTCCAGCTTCGCCTCGTCGCTCATCTTCTGCGGGTCCCAGGGCGGATCCCAGACCAGCTCCACCTCGGCATCGCCGATCCCCGGCACCGCGCCGACCCGGAGCTCGACCTCGCCCGGCATGGACTCGGCGACCGGGCAATGCGGCGTGGTCAGGGTCATCTTCACCTTCGCGTGATGCTCGGGGGTGATCTCGACGTCGTAGATCAGGCCGAGGTCGTAGATGTTCACCGGGATTTCCGGGTCGTAGATATCCTTCAAAGCGTCGATCACCGCCTCATAGAGGTCGCCGCCCGGCCCGGTGCCGGAGAGCTGGACCGGCTTCTGGGCGAGGAAGCCCTCGAGATAGTCCTTCTTGCGTTCGAAGGTCTCCGCAAGGTCGGAGACGCGCGCCCTGGGCGGCGGCGCAACGCCGTCCACCTCTTCCGTCGCGATCTTCCGTTCCTCGTTCACCCGAATATCCCTATCCAAAAATGCGCGTTACCCGCTCGATCCCCCGCGCCAGCGCCTCGATGTCAGCATGGCTGCTATAGACGCCGAAGCTCGCCCGCGCGGTGGCGTCGACGCCGAGATAGTCCATCAGAGGCTGGGCGCAATGATGGCCGGCGCGGATCGCGACCTGCGCCTCGTCGAGAATGGTGCCGACATCGTGCGGGTGCACGCCCTCCACCGCGAAGCTGACGATGCCGGCGCTTTCCTCCGGGCCGAACAGGCGCACCGAATTGAGTCCGCGCAAGGCGTCCCGCGCTTCCTTCACCAATGCCGCCTCATGCGCGTGGATGGCGTCGAGCCCGATTCCGGCCACATAGTCGATGGCGGCATGCAGCCCGACCACTCCGACAACATGCGGCGTCCCCGCCTCGAACCGCGCCGGCGGCGGCGCGAAAGTGGTCTTCGCGAACGTCACCCGGTCGATCATCGCGCCGCCGCCCTGCCAGGGCGGCATTGCCTCCAGCAGCGCGGCCCGCGCCCAGAGCACGCCGATCCCGGTGGGGCCGTATAATTTGTGGCCGGAGAAGACGTAGAAGTCGCAGTCGAGATCCTGGACGTCGACCGGCATGCGCGGCACCGCCTGGCAGCCGTCGAGCAACAATCTGGCGCCCACCGAATGGGCGATCGCCGCCGCCCGTTTCGCGTCGAGCTTCGAGCCGAGCACGTTGGAGACATGGCCGAGCGCGACGAGCTTGTGCTCGGGCCGGATCATCGCGGCCATCGCGTCGAGATCGATGCAATGGTCGTCGGTCAGCGGCACGACATCGAGCGCCGCGCCGGCGAGCTGCCAGGGGACGATGTTCGAATGATGCTCGAGCGCGGAGACCAGAACGCGGTCGCCGGGCTTCAGATTGTCGCGCCCCCAGCTCTGCGCGACCAGGTTGATCCCCTCGGTCGCGCCGCGCACGAAGACGATCTCCTCGGGCGCCGCGGCGTTGATGAAGGAGGCGACGCGGACGCGGGAGGCTTCGAAAGCGAGGGTCATGTCCGCCGAGCGCTGGTAGACCCCGCGATGCACGGTCGCGTAGGTTTCCGCATAGGCGCGGGTGATCGCCTCGATCACCGGTTTCGGCTTCTGCGCGGTCGCGGCGCTGTCGAGATAGGCCCAGCCCTCCGGGATCGCCGGAAAGTCCGAGCGCCAGTCGAGGGGCCGAGTCCCTCTCCCAATTCGGGAGAGGGCGGGACCCATTGCGTCAGCAATGGGAGGGTGAGGGAATGGTGTGCGAGCGGTCATGCCCTCACCTTCCCACCGCCTGCGGCCGCGGGCCCCTCCCTCTCGCCAATGGGGAGAGGGGAAAACCAACCCTCGGCGTCCTCGTAGAACGCCTTCTTCACCGCCTCCTCGCCGATCCGGTCGAGCGCGTCGGCGACGAAAGCGCGGGTCAGCAGGCCCTTCGCCTCCTCCGGAGTCACGCCGCGGCTTTCGAGATAGAAGAGGGCGTTGCGGTCCAGCTCGCCGACCGTGGCGCCATGCGCGCATTTCACGTCGTCGGCGAAAATCTCCAGCTCCGGCTTGGCGTTGATCACCGCCGAGCGGGCCAGCAGCAGGCCCTTCAGGCTCTGCTCGCCGTCCGTCTTCTGCGCATCGCGGGCGACCTCGACCCGGGCGGCGACCGAGCAGGTCGCCTTGTCGTCGGCGACCGAGCGCCAGATCTGCCGGCTGGTCCCGTCCGGCACCCGGTGGCGGATCACCAGATTGGCGTCATGCCGCTGGCGGCCCCGGCCGAGCAGCGCCCCGGCCGCCTCGGCATAAGCGCCGCGACCGTCCAGATCGATCTCGCCGTCGAGCCGCGTATCGCGCCCGCCGAAGGCCAGCGTCGCCGTCACCAGGCTGGCGCCTTCGCCAAGCTGGCCCTGGTCGGTCAGGCTGACGAACCCGGTCTCCCCGAGCACCCGGCGGCTCAGCATCAGCCGCGCGCTTTTGCCGAGCCGGATGGCGGTCAGCCGGTTGGTCCAGCCGTCGCCAATATAGGTCTCGACGATCGAAGCCTGCGCGTCATCCGCCAGCACGATCTCCGCGGCGAGATGATCCGCCGCCCCGGTCGACAAGTGAATGATCTGCACGATGCCGTCGGGCGCATGATCCGCCCCCAACCTGAGCGACCAGCCGGTCTTGCCCGCCAGCCGCCCGAGCGGATGCCCGGTCTCGATCCCGAGCGGGCCAATCGGCACGTTACCCTGCCGGAGCTGACCGTCCACGAACAGCAATCGCGGCCCGTCGCCGCAATCCAGCCAGGGCAATGCGTCGGGCACCGCCCCGGTCGGGGCCGAATCGACCAAAGCCGGCAACGCGGAGAGATCGCTCCAGCGCCAGGCCTCCTCGCGGGGCGAAGGAAGGGCGAGCAGGGTCATAGCTCCTCCCCGGCACGGGGAGGGGGACCGCGACGCAAAGCGGCGTGGTGGAGGGGGGCCGGAGCGAGGCGCAGAGCCCCCTCCACCAGCCTTCGGCTGGTCCCCCTCCCCGTCCCGCGGAGGATCGGGAACGCCATCCTCATGCGGCCATTTCTCCATAGCCCTCGCGCTCGAGCTCGAGCGCCAGTTCCGCGCCGCCCGAGCGCACGATCCGCCCGCCGGCCAGCACATGGACGAAATCCGGGCGAACGATGTCGAGCAGGCGCTGGTAATGGGTGATCAGCAGCACCGCCTTGTCGGGCCTGCGCATGATCCGGTTGATCCCCTCGCCGACCACGCGCAGCGCATCGATGTCGAGGCCGCTGTCCGTCTCGTCGAGGATGGCGAGCGTCGGATCGATGATCCCCATCTGCACCATCTCGTTGCGCTTCTTCTCGCCGCCGGAGAAGCCGACATTCACCGCCCGCTTCATCATCTCGAAATCGAGCCCGAGCGCATCCGCCTGCGCCCGCGCCAGCCGCAGGAAATCGCCCGCGCTCAGCTCAGCCTCGCCACGCGCCCGCCGCTGGGCATTGAGCGCGGTGCGCAGGAACTGGACGTTGGAGACGCCGGGAATCTCGACCGGGTACTGGAAGCCGAGGAACATGCCGTGCGCGGCCCGCTCGTGGGGGTCGAGCGAAAGCAAATCGATCGCCTCTCCCGTGCTCCGGCGAAGGCCGGAGCGTTGCGAGTCCTCGCTCGGTGGCTCCGACCCACCGCTCCGGCCTTCGCCGGAGCACATAGGCGTGAACGTCACCGAACCCTCGGTCACCTCATAGCCCGGCCGCCCGGCGAGCACATAGGCAAGCGTCGACTTGCCCGACCCGTTCGGCCCCATGATCGCATGAATCTCGCCCGGATTGAGGGTGAGGCTGATCCCCTTGAGGATCGGCTTGTCCGCGACAGTGGCGTGGAGGTTTTCAATCTTGAGCATTTGATCTCTCATGTCGCCGCCGGGCATGTTGCCGCCCCAGTTCATTACGAAGGGCCGCGACCAGCGTGGCCTGAACATCGGGCGCGAGTTGTTCTCGATCCAGGGTATGCCGCATCTCAAAGCCGGCTTTGCTCATGAAGGCGATCGGCACTTGGCCGCCGCACATCGTCTCCGCCGACACTCGCACGGACTCGATCGAATCCCGCGGTCCGCTATAGCGCGCCGCTGTCAGCACACACTGACGGTAAGGCTCAAACAGCTGCCGCTCAGCAGCCGTCGGCGCTGCGATCATGCTCATGGCGAGGGTCAGAATCATCCCATGCTCCCCTCGACCCCTTCAAGCCCCTCCCCTTCAGGGGAGGGGTTGGGGTGGGGCCTGTCCCACCGATCCCGCGCCGCCGAGACCGCCCCGGCAATCAGGATCAACACCCCATCCATATTTGTCATCACGTCGCCATTGGTGACCCGCACGACCCGAAAGCCATGATGGGCCAGGACATCGTCCCGCAGCCGGTCCTTCACCTCGCCATGCGTGTTGCCATCGACCTCGACGATCAATGCCTTCTGCGGACACAGGAAGTCAGCGATGAAGCGGCCGATCACCGACTGCCGACGGAATTTGTGGCCGAACAGCTGACCGTTGGAGAGATGCCGCCACAAGCGCTTCTCCGGCTCGGTCGGGTTGCGGCGCATGTCGGCGGCGCGCTGGTGGAGGAGGCGGAGCTGCTCGACCGACAGGCCCCACCCCTTACCCCTCCCCTGAAGGGGAGGGGCTTTTGGGTGCCAGCCCTTATCTAAGCCCCTACCCTTAAGGGGAGGGGTTGGGGTGGGGGATGTCGTCATCCCACGCTCCCCTCCAAACTGATCCCCAGCAATTTCTGCGCCTCGACCGCGAACTCCATCGGCAGCTGCTGCAGCACCTCGCGGGCGAAGCCGTTGACGATGAGCGCCACCGCATCCTCCTGCGAGAGGCCGCGCGACATGGCGTAGAAGAGCTGGTCGTCGGAGATTTTCGACGTCGTCGCCTCATGCTCGATCTGGGCGGTGGGGTTCCGCACCTCGATATAGGGGACGGTGTGGGCGCCGCATCTGTCGCCGAGCAGCAGCGAGTCGCGGTCGTCGGCCTCGTTGGTGAGCGCGACCGAATAGAATTCGCCGACGCTGTCCGCCCCCTTCAGGATGCAGGACGGATATTTCCAGGTGATCGCCGAGCCGGTCTCGACCTGCGTCCAGCTCACCTTCGACCGCGCGCCGCTGCACATCGCCCGCTTGGTCACGAAATTGTAGATCCCGCCCTTCCCCTCGGCATCGCCCGGATACCAGTTCTGGACGGTGGAATATTTCACCTCCGCATCCTCGTGGGCGAAGATCTCGACCACCGCGGCGTGGAGCTGGTTCTCGTCCCGCATCGGCGCGGTGCAGCCCTCCAGATAGGAGACGTAGCTGCCCTTGTCGGCGACGATCAGGGTGCGCTCGAACTGGCCGGTATTCTCGGCATTGATCCGGAAATAGGTGCTGAGCTCCATCGGACAGCGCACGCCTTCGGGCACATAGACGAAGGTGCCGTCGGAGAAGACCGCGCTGTTCAAACAGGCGAAGTAGTTGTCCCGCTGCGGCACCACCGAGCCGAGATATTTCCGCACCAGCTCGGGATATTCGCGGATCGCCTCCGAGATGGAGAGGAAGAGCACGCCGGCCTTTTTCAGCTCCTCGCGGAAGGTCGTCGCCACCGAGACGCTGTCGAACACCGCGTCCACCGCGACCTTGCGCGCGCCCTCGACCCCTGCGAGCACCTTCTGCTCCTCGATCGGGATGCCGAGCTTCTCGTAGACGCGCAGGATTTCGGGATCGACCTCGTCGAGGCTGCCCAGCTTCGGCTTCTGCTTCGGCTCGGCATAATAATAAGCGTCCTGGAAATCGATCGGCGGGATGTCGAGCTTCGCCCAGGTCACCTCTTCCATGGTCAGCCAGGCGCGATACGCCTTGAGCCGCCATTCGAGCATCCATTCCGGTTCCTGCTTCTTCGCCGAGATGAAGCGGATCGTGTCCTCGTTCAGGCCCTTGGGCGCGAACTCCTGCTCGACGGCGCTGGTGAAGCCCCATTCATATTTCGCGGCGCGCTCGGCCGCCTCCAGCGCTTCCTTGTTGCGGACGTCGCTCATGAGGCTTGTGCTCCGGCGAAGGCAGGAGCGCTGTGCGCCGCCTGGGCGCCTCCCTGCGCAGGAGCACGGGAGAGCGAGGCCAGGGATACGGACGCCAGCGCGCCGCGCACCGCGCCGTTCACCACGCCCATATGCGGGCGGACCCGGCAGCAGCTCTCCAGCGCGCAATCGTGGCGACCGGTCTCGATACAGGCACTCAGTGCGATCGGTCCCTCCACCGCCTCGATGATGTCGGCGAGGCTGATCGCGGCCGGGGGCCGGGCCAGTCTTACACCGCCGCCGGTGCCGCGGCTGGATTCGAGCAGGCCGGAGAGCGACAGGCGGCTGACCAGTTTCTGCGCGGTCGGCAGCGGAATTCCGGTCTCGGCCGAGAGTGGACAGGCGCATCTGCGTATAATCTCTAATCGGAGCGATTCGTTCCGATTGGGCATGTGGCCCCTGAAATCCAACAAGGCAAGTGTTCGTTGGCCTAACCTTTGCCTAACTTTTGACCCCCGACGGGACGGCTGCCATAGGCGCGGCGTGGCGCTCTACCCCCTCCTCCGCCCCCTCGCCTTCGCGCTCGATGCGGAGCGCGCGCATCGTTGGACGGTGCGGGCGCTGAAGGCCCTGCCCGCGGGGCGACCCGCGGATCCCGATCCGGCGCTGGCGGTCACCGTCGCCGGCCTGACCTTTCCGAACCCGGTCGGCCTGGCCGCCGGCTTCGACAAGGATGCCGAGGTCTTCCGGCAGATGCTCGGCCTCGGCTTCGGCTTCGTCGAGGTCGGCACCCTCACCCCGTTGGCCCAGCCGGGCAATCCGAAGCCGCGCCTGTTCCGGCTCGCCGAAGACGAGGCGGTGATCAACCGCATGGGTTTCAACAATCGGGGCCAGGCCGCCGCCGCGGTCCGGCTCGAAAAGCGCGACAGCCGGGCCGGGATCGTCGGCATCAATATCGGCGCCAACAAGGACAGCACGGACCGGATCGCCGATTATGTCAGCGGCGTGCGGGCGATGGCGCCGCTCGCCGACTATCTGACGGTCAACATCTCCTCGCCCAACACGCCGGGCCTGCGCGCCCTGCAGGACAAAGGCGCGCTGAACGGCCTGCTCGCCGCGGTCGGCGAGGCACGGGGGGAGGGGCCGCCGGTCTTCCTCAAGGTGGCTCCCGA
>SMEU01000012.1_pt1 | contig 16876 bp, 9 predicted proteins | sample 2456051 | NCBI WGS metagenome assembly SMEU01 (sample SAMN10132600, study PRJNA489261) | soil metagenome | isolation source: day120 un-amended silt loam soil | place: USA | collected 2015-05-01
GGTCAGGCCGGCGGCCGACCCGGCTCACCGCCGCGCCCTCGGCCTCGAGCGCCGCGGCGATGGCGGCGCCGATGCCGGTGCCGCCGCCGGTGACGATTGCGTGCCGCCCCTCCAGCCTCATGCCTTGAGCTCCGCCTCGCGCTGCAGGTTGCGGGCGAGCTGCGCCATCCCGCCCAGATAGGGCTTCGGCACCGCCACCCGGCGATAATCCTGGCCGGCGGCGGCGCGCAGCGTCCACATCGGGTCGACCAGATGCGGTCGCGCCAGCGCGACCAGGTCGGCGCGGCCGGCGGCGAGGATCGAGTTGACGTGATCGGGCTCGTAAATGTTGCCGACCGCCATGGTGGTGACCCGGCCCTCGTTCCGCACCTGGTCAGCGAACGGGGTCTGGAACATGCGGCCGTAAACGGGCTGGCAGTCGGCCCAGGTCTGGCCCGCCGAGACGTCGATCAGGTCGGCGCCGGCCGCCCAGAAGGCGCGGCCGATCTCGACCGCCTCGTCGGGGGTCACGCCGAGCTCGCCCATCCAGTCGTTGGCCGAGATGCGCACCGACATCGGGCGCTCCTCCGGCCACACCCCGCGCATTGCCCTGAACACCTCGAGCGGGAAGCGCAGCCGGTTCGCGAGGCTGCCGCCATAGGCGTCGGTGCGCTTGTTGGTGAGCGGGGTGATGAAGGAGGAGAGCAGATAGCCGTGCGCGGCGTGCAGTTCGATCATGTCGAAGCCCGCCTCCAGCCCGAGCTTCGTCGCCGCGACGAACTGCCCGATCACCTCGTCCATGTCGGCGCGGGTCATCGGCCGGGGCACCTGGTTGTCCGGGCTCCAGGGCACGTCGCTCGCCGCCATGAGCGGCCAGTTGCCGCTGTCGAGCGGCACGTCATAGCCCTCCCAGCCGACCCTGGTTGAGCCCTTGGGCCCGCTATGGCCGAGCTGGAGGCAGAACTTCGCCTCGCCGTTCGCGTGGACGAAGTCGACGATCCGCCGCCATGCGGCGACATGCTCCGGCGCGTAGAGCCCGGTACAGCCCGGGGTGATCCGTCCTTCCGGCGAGACGCAGGTCATCTCGGTATAGACGAGACCGGCCCCGCCCTGCGCGCGGGCGCCGTAATGGACGAGATGGAAGTCGCCCGGGCAGCCGTCCTCGGCCGAATACATGGCCATGGGCGAGACGACGACGCGATTGGCGAGCGCCATCTCCCTGAGGCGGAAGGGCGCGAACATCGGCGGCGCCGGTTCGTTCACCGCCCGGCCGCGCGCCTTCGACTGGAACCAGCGCTCGACGCCCTCAAGCCAGTCGCGGTCGCGCAGCCGCAGATTTTCGTGGCTCACGCGCTGCGAGCGGGTGAGCAGCGAATAAGCGAACTGGATCGGCTCGAAATGAAGATAGCGGTCCAGCGTCTCGAACCATTCGGTCGAGTTGCGCGCACTGTTCTGGAGCTTGAGGACCTCGAGGTTCCGTTCCGCCTGATATTCGGCCAGCGCGGCGTCGCGGTCGAGCCCGGGGCGGTTCAGCACCTCGGCCAGCTTGATCGCATCCTCCAGCGCCAGCTTGGTCCCGGAGCCGATCGAGAAATGGGCGGTGTGGGCGGCGTCGCCGAGCAGGATCAGGTTCCGATAGTCCCAGCGGCTGCAGACGATGCGCCGGAAGTTGAGCCACGCCTGCGGGCCCGGCAGGTGGGTGGCGTTGGACACGAGGCTGTGGCCGTCGAGATAATTCGCGAAGATCTTCTCGCAGAGGGCAATCGCCGCCGGTTGATCCATCTGGTCGAGGCCGAGCCCCGCCCAGGTCTCCGGATCCATCTCGACGATGAAGGTCGAGAGATTGTCGTCGAACCGATAGGCGTGCGCCCAGACCCAGCCCGCCTCTGTCTTCTCGAAGGCGAAGGTAAAGGCGTCGAACACCTTGTTGGTGCCGAACCAGAAGAACTTGTTGCGCCTGACCTGGATATCCACGCCGAAATGGTCGGCATGGCGGTCGCGGATGCGGCTGTTGGCGCCGTCCGCGGCGATGACCAGGTCGTAGCCAGACCAGCCGGCGAGGTCGGCGCTGGCCTCATGCTCGAAATGCAGGTTCACGCCCAGCTCGCGCGCCCGCTCCTGCAGGATGGCGAGCAGCCGCTTTCGGCCGATGCCGATGAAGCCGTGCCCGGAGGAGCGGATCACCTGACCGTGAATGTGGACGTCGATATCGTCCCAATGGGCAAACTCGCCGGCGATGACCGCCCCGGAAACCGGATCGTTGGCCATCAGATTTTCGACAGTCTGGTCGGAGAAGACGACCCCCCAGCCGAACGTGTCGTCGGGACGGTTGCGCTCATAGAGATCGATCCGGTGCGCCGGATCGCGGAGCTTCATCGAGATGGCGAAATAGAGCCCGGCCGGCCCGCCCCCGAGGCACGCGATGCGCATCCCGTCCTCCAATTGATTTAGGTCTAAAATATCTCGTTGCGGAACCGGGTCAAGTCCCCCGCGCCAGGGTCAGCTTTTGGGACAGGAGAACCCCCGGATTTCCGCCGTTCCGGCTAGGCAAGTCTCTAAACATCCGTTAACCCTCCGAAACAGCGGCAGGATGTGCGATTCTGGCGACAAAAATGGTGGGGAGGCATTCATGCCGATTCAGGGCTATTCCGTTTTCCTGGAGGCCAGTGAGGAAGCCCCCCGCGCCAGCGCCGGACCGCGGCGCAAGGTGCTGCTGATCGGCACCAGCCTCCTCGTTTACGCCGCTTTGCCGTCGACGGCGCTGGCCCAGCAGGAATGCGGCCCGCCCCCGGTCGGCGGCGGCACCGTGACCTGCCCCGCCGCCAGCTCCTATCCGAACGGCATCAGCTATCCGGGCGTGGTCGATGACCTGACCGTCGTGCTCGAGCCCGGCACCACCACCGACCAGGGCGTGGACGTCACCTCCAGCACCCCCAATGTCGACCTCCGGATCGAGGCCCAGGACAATACCTTCATCAACTCGACTTTGAGCGGGGTCGGCCTCGGCGAAGGCGTCAATGCGATCTCCAGCCAGGGCACGGTCTTCGTCGGCGCGGACAGCGTCCTGACGACGGGCAGCAACGCCACCGGCATCAACGCGCAGAGCCGCGACAATACCGAGGTGGTCGCCGATCTGGTCTCGACCATGGGCGACAACTCGGCCGGCGTGAATGCCGGCACGACGGGCTCGGGCATCTATGCGGCCGGCCAGGTCAGCGTGCTCACCAGCCAGGTCTTCACCCAGGGCGATAATTCCGACGGCATCATCGCCAGCGCGAGCGGCGGCAATTATGGCGGCCCCGGAGTCAGCGTGAACAGCGGCACCCTGCTCACCCAGGGCTTCGATTCCGACGGTATCGTGGTCACCGCCGGCGCCGGCACCAAATATGGTGGCCCCGGCGCGATCGTCATCACCTCGGGCAACCTCTCCACGCTCGGCGACGCTTCCGGAGGCATTTCCGCGACCAGCCAGGGCGGCTTCATCGTGATCAACGGTGGCGCGGTCAGCACGCAGGGCGACAACAGCATCGGCATCAACGCCACGAGCAACGGCCCGGTCGGCGAATCCTTCCCGGTGATCACCATCAACGCCGATCAGGTCAGCACGCTGGGCGACAACAGCACCGGCGTCCTGGCCCAGACGGCGAGCGGCCTGATCTATCTCGACCTCGGCGTCGTCTCCACCGGCGGCAACAACAGCACGGGGATCAGCGCCCTGTCGAGCGCGGGCAACGTCACCGTCTACGCGGACTCGGTGACGACGCAGGGCAATGGCAGCCGCGGCATCAATGCCCAGACCGGCGGCTATGGCACGACCACCGTCAATGCAGGCGCGGTCTCAACCAGCGGCAACAACAGCATCGGCATCTACGCTTATGCCGAGGGCCGCGTGACGGTCACGGCCGGCACGGTCACGACCGGCGGCGCCAACAGCGCCGGCGTGATCGTGATCCAGGGTCAGTTCAGCGGGCAGGAGGAGCAGGCACCGCCGGGCGCGCAGGCCGATATCGGAGTCGGCCCGGGCGTGGTCATCAATGTCGACTCGAGCGCGACCACCGGGATCAACAGCCCGGCCATTTATGGCGCCTCCGCCAACGGCTTCGTCCAGATCACCAACAATTATGCCCATACCGAGGGCGCTGCCTCGATCGGCATTGCCGGGCTCGCCTATGACGATGTCGAGATCAATGCGGGGACCGTCTCCACGCTCGGCGCCGGCAGCGCCGGCATCTTCGCTTATTCCGAGACCGGCGACATCGTGATCTCGACTTCCGGCAACGTCACCACCGCCGGCGACTTCAGCGAGGGCATCCATGCCTACGCCTATGCGGGCGGCATCACGATCACGGGCCACGATGTCAGCACCCAGGGCGATTACTCTCACGCCATCTACGCGAACGCGGTCGGGAATATTTCGATCACCGGCGGGGACCTGGTGACCGCGGGCTATATGTCGTCGGGCGTCTATGCCCGCTCCTATGGCGGCGACGTCAACGTCGCCACCGGCAACGTCACCACCTTCGGCGATTATTCGCTCGGCATCGGCGTGATCGCCGACGGCAGCGTCACGGTAACCCAGACCGGCGCGGTGAACACCTCCGGCTATGGCAGCATCGGCATCGGCGCCCGCGCGGGCGACGACATCACCATCGCCGCGGGCGAGGTGAATACGGCGGGCGATTATGCCACCGGCATTTATGCCCGTGCCACCACCGGCGAGGTCACGATCACCGCCACCGGCCCCGTGAGTACGGTCGGCATCTATTCCGACGGCGTGTTCGCGAGGGGCCGGACGGACGTGTCGGTTACGACCGGCGACGTGTCGACCAGCGGCTATACGTCGCGCGGCATCTACGCCTATTCGCTCACCGGCGGCGTCACCGTAGACGCAGGCAACGTGTCGACCCTGGGCGATTATTCCGGCGGCATCATCGCCGAGGGCGCAGGTGCCGTCAGAGTCACTGCCGACGGCGTCACCACCTTCGGCGATTATTCGGGCGGCATCTTCGCGGCGGGCGCCAGCGTCATCGTCGACAGCGGCGCGGTCTTCACCGGCGGCGACTACAGCACGGGCATCGCGGTCATCACTCCCGGAAGTGCCACCGTCACGACCGATGCCGTGATCACCACGGGCTATGTCAGCGATGGCATTCATGTCCAGGGCGCGGGCGGCGACGTGAACATCACCAGCGGCATGGTGCAGACCTCCGGGGATCGGTCCACCGGCATCTACGCCTACGGTTATTACAACGTCACCGTGCGCAGCAATTCGGTGATCACCCACGGCGACAATTCGCCGGGGATTGTGGCCAATGCCGATCTCAACAATTTCGGCGGCGGCGTCGTCTCGGTCACGGCGGGCAGCGTCGTCACCGAGGGCGACAACAGCACCGGCATCGCCGCCCAGGCGTCCGACAGCGTGACGGTCAACGCAACCAGCGTGCAGACCTCCGGCAACAATTCGCCGGGCATCGCTGCCGTCCAGGGCGATATCTCGCCGCCGCCTCCTCCGGGCCCGCCGCCGATCGCCGGCCCGGCCCGCCCGGGCGTGATCGGCGTCGGCCCCGGCGTCACGGTCGTCTCCGGCACGTCGGCAACCGCCGGCAACAACAGCCCGGCCGTCACGGGCACGTCGGTCAACGGCTTCGTCCAGATCAGCAGCAACACCGCCACCACCACCGGCACGAACAGCGCCGGCGTGGTCGCCTACGCCTTCACCGACATCCAGATCACCAGCGGCACGGTGAGCACGACCGGCGCCAGTTCGATCGGCATCGGCGCGTCGGCCTATTATGGCTATATCGACCTGCACAGCGTCATCGTGAACACCGCCGGCGCCAATTCGCCCGGCATCATCGCGATCACCGGCGGGCCGATCAACGGCGGTGCCGACATCTATATCGACAGCGGCAGCGTCGCGACCCAGGGCGCCAATTCGCCCGGCATCCTCGCCGTTGCCGGGCTCGGCACCAACACGGCCGGCGGCAACGTCGAGATCCACAGCGTCACCGTCACCACCAACGGCAACACCTCCGCGGGCATTGGCGCGCTCGCCTACGACAATGTCACGATCGAGAGCGGCGCCGTCACCACGCACGGCACCAACAGCGTCGGCATGTATGTCGGGTCCTATACCGGCGACATCAGTATCGACAGCGGCGCGGTCACCACCACGGGCAGCGGCGCCGCGGGCATCGTCAGTGTCGCCTATGCAGGCGATACGGTGATCACCAGCGGGACGGTCAGCACGACCGGACTCGGTGCCATTGGCATCTATGCCCGGGACGCCGGCAACGTCACCATCGGCAGCACGACCGTCACCACCCTCGGCAACAACGCGATCGGCATCGCCTCCTCCCAGAGCGGCCTCGGCACGACCCGCATCACCAGCGGCACGGTCAGCACCTCGGGCAACAATGCGCTGGGCATCTTCGCCGGCGGCAATGGCAGCGTCTTCATCGCCAGCACCGCTGTGACCACGGCGGGCACCAGCAGCGGGGGCATTTTCGGCATCTCCACCACCAATGTCGGAATCAGCAGCGGCACCGTCACCACCACCGGCGCCGGCTCGACCGGCATTGGCGCCCAGGCCAGCGGCTTCGCGCAGGTCACCAGCAACTCCGTCACCAGCACCGGCACGGGGATCCTCGCGACTTCGAGCGGCGGGATCGCGTCGGTCACCAGCGGCAACGTGACGACGAGCGGCAACAATGCCTTCGGCATCAGCGCATCCGGGCAGCTCGGGGCGGCGGTGACCAGTACCGGCACCGTCGGTACCGCCGGCTCAGGCGCCACCGGCATCTTCGCGGCCTCGGCGGCCGGGAACGTGCTCGTCGACAGCAATATCGTGACCACGACCGGCTCAAGCGCAAGCGGTATCCTCGCCCAGGCGGCGGGCAATGTCGCGGTCAGGAGCACGACCGTCTCCAGCACCGGCGCCGGCATCAACGCGACTTCGACCGGCGGCACGGCGAACGTCACCAGCGGTAGCGTGACCACCACGGGTGCCAATATGACCGGCATCGTCGCTCAGGCGGCGGGCAATGCCTCGGTCAACAGCACCAGTGTCACCAGCACCGGCTCCGGCATCATCGCGTTCTCGACCGGGGCCGCGGCGACGGTCAACAGTGTCAACGTGACCACCAGCGGCAACAATGCCGTGGGCATCAGCGCCTCCGGGCCGACCGGCGCCCTGGTGGCGAGCACGGGCACTGTCCGGACGGCAGGTGCCGGCGCCACCGGCATCCAAGCGTCCTCCTCTGGCGGCACGGCGAACGTGTTCAGCAACATCGTGACCACGACCGGCGCCAATGCGGCCGGCATCATCGCGCAGGCGGCGGGCAATGTTTCCGTCACCAGCACCACCGTCACCAGCACCGGCACCGGCATCACCGCGCAGTCGAGCAACGGGACCGCCTGGGTCACCAGCGGCAGCGTGACGACGAGCGGCGACAATGCCCAGGGCATCTCCGCAGCCGGGCAAGCCGGCGTGGCGGTGACGAGCACCGGCACGGTCAGCACTGCGGGCTCGGGCGCCACCGGCATCCTCGCGAGCTCGGCGGGCGGGGCCGTGACCGTCGTCAGCAATATCGTGACCACGACCGGCGCCAGTTCGAACGGCATCATCGCGCAGGCGGCCGGCAACAGCGCGGTCAGGAGCACGACGGTCACCAGCACCGGCACCGGCATCGTGGCGCAGTCGAGCGGCGGCACGGCGAGCGTCACCAGCGGCACCGTGACCACCACCGGCGCCAACGCGACCGGCATCTTCGCGTCGGCAGCGGGCAACGCCTCGGTCAACAGCACCGCTGTCACCAGCACCGGCTCCGGCATCGTCGCCCTCTCGAGCGGCGGCACGGCGACGGTCAACAGCGGCAACGTGACGACGAGCGGCGACAACGCCACAGGCATCACCGCCTCGGGACAGAACGGCGCCACGGTGTCGAGCAGCGGCACGGTCAGGACGGCGGGAGCGGGCGCCACCGGCATCCAGGCGATCTCGTCGAACGGCCCGGTGAGCGTGGTGAGCAATATCGTGACCACGACCGGCGCCAACGTGGCCGGCATCATCGCCTCGGCGGCGGGCAACGCCTCGGTCGCCAGCACCACGGTGACCAGCACCGGCACCGGCATCACCGCAGTATCGAGCGGCGGCACGGCGAGCGTCACCAGCGGCAGCGTGACGACGAGCGGCGCCAATGCCGCGGGCATTGTCGCGAGCGCGGCAGGCGCCGCCACCGTGACCAGCACCGGCACCGTCAGCACCTCCGGTGCGGGCGCCGTCGGCATCCAGGCGGTCTCCTCGGCCGGCACGGCGAGCGTGATCAGCAACGTCGTGACCACGACCGGCGCCAATTCGGCCGGCATCATCGTGTCGGCGGCTGGCAATGCTTCCGTGACGAGCACCACCGTGACCAGCACCGGCGCGGGCATCACCGCCCTGTCGAACGGTGGCGTGGCGACGGTCAACAGCGGCACGGTCACGTCCAGCGGCGGCCCCGGCATCTTCGCAAGCGGAGCCGGCGGCGCGACGGTCACCAGCACCAGCGTCACCAGCCTCAACGGCGGCATCACCGCCCTGTCGAGCGGCGGCAACACCACCGTTACCAGCGGCAGCGTCACCACCTCGGGCGCGAATGCCATCGGCATCTACGCCCAGGGCGGCGGCACCGTCAGCATCACCAGCGGCACGGTCGCCACGGCCGGGAGCAACGCCTTGGGCATCATGGCCCGCGGCACCGGCAACACCTCGGTTGCCAGCACGACCGTGACCACGACCGGCGCCAACGGCAGCGGCATCGATGCGCGGTCCACGAACGGCACGGTCACGGTCGCCAGCGGCACGGTGACGGCGAGCGGCGCCGGCGCCCTCGGCATCATCGCCATGGGGGCGGGCAATGTGGCCGTCACCAGCAACACGGTTACGAGCAACGCCAGCGGCATCGTCGCGCAGTCCACCGGCGGCACGACCACGGTCACCAGCGGCAATGTCACGACCAGTGGCCTGTCCGCGACCGGGATCATGGCGACCGCGAGCGGCCTCGCGAGCGTGATCAGCTCCGGCACCGTGACCACGGCGAACGGCCATGGCATCCAGGCGACCTCGAACGCTGGCGCGGTGAGCGTCGATGCGAACAATGTGAACGTCGGCGGCGGCGGGGCCAATGCGATCTTCGTCACCTCGGCCACGACCAGCGCCGTCACCATCCGCGGCCTCGTCACCTCGCCCAACGGTCTGGCGATCCAGGCCAATGGCGGCGCCGCCACGATCGGCATCCTCGCGGCGGCGACCGTCCGGGGCCGCATAGATCTCACCGACAATGCCGACACCGTGAACAATGCCGGCCTGTTCGACGCGATCGGCGACAGCGACTTCGGTCTTGCCACCGACACGTTCAACAACAGCGGCACCACCCGCGTGGTCAACGGCCTCGTCAACTTCACCGGTCTCGAGGCCTTCAACAATACCGGCCGGGTCGAGATGCGCGACGGCGCGATCGGCGACCGGTTCAACATCGGCACCGCGACCTTCACCGGCAGCGGCGTCAACAGCCGTCTCGGCGTGGACGTCAATCTGGTCACGACCACGGCCGACGTGCTGGTCACCGGCATTTCGACCGGGTCGACGATTCTCGACGTCAACCTGCTGACGCCGCCGGTCTTCAACCTGGTCGGCACCCTGGTAGTCGACGCCACCGCGGGCACGAGCCCGACCGCCTTCACGCTGGCCAGCGGGATCCAGAACTTCCCCTACATCCGGCTGAACCTGCTGTTCGATGCGCCGAACAACAATTTCCTCATCCAGGCGCTGCCCGACCAGCCGGTCTTCGAGACGATCGAACAGGCGGGGATGCTGACCAACTTCTGGTACGACACGGCCGACGCCATCTCAGCCCAGCTCGAGGCGGCGCGCGACGGGCTCGTGCCCGCGAACACGGTGCAGGCCAGCAATCTCACCGGAAGCGGCCGCTTCGGCGGCTGGGTGCAGGTGCTGGCCAACGATATCAACCGCGACTCCACGCAGTCGTTCAGCAATGCCGGCACGACCACGATCTTCAACACCAGCTACGAGCAGGACTATCAGGGGATCCAGGCCGGCCTCGACTATCAGAGCGGCGGCACGATCCTCGGCGTCAGCTTCGGCTACGGCAAGTCCGACGCCGATTTCGACGTCACCTTCAACAGCGTCGAGATGGAAGGCTATAATCTGGGCGCCTATGCGGCATTCCAGTCCAAGGGCTTCTTCTTCAACGCGATCGCCAAGGTCGACTGGGTCAATGTGGACGCGACTCCGGGCCAGAATATCCTGGCCGAGTTCGACGCGACCGCCTGGGGTCTGCGCGGCACCGCCGGCTACCGCTTCCATAGCGGGAACGTCTATTTCGAGCCGTCGGTCAGCCTGTCCTGGGTGAATGTCGACATCGACGATTATACGGTGGCGGGCGCCTCGGTCGCGTTCGACAATATCGAGAGCTTCCGCGGTGCGGCCGGGCTTCGCATCGGCGGCGAGTTCCGCCAGGCCAATGGCGGGGTCTGGTCACCCTTCGTCGGGATCTATGCGATCGACGAATTCTCGAACGACAACCGCGCGACCTTCACGCTGGGACCGTCGGTCGGCCTGACCCAGGATGCGCCGGGCACCTATGGCGAGCTCACCGGCGGCCTGAATTATTCCACCGGCCGGCTCGAGGCGTTCGTTCGCGGCGAGCTGGACTTCGGCGGCGATCGCAACGGGGTCAGCGGCCGCGCCGGCGTGCGCCTGCGCTTCTGACAAGCGGGGGCGCGTGGCTGGCAGGGAGAGTCCGGCGGCCGGGGGGGTTGACGTTCGCATTGCCTGGCAGCGCAATGATGCGCGGATCGAGGCTGACGCCATCGAAATGTGGACCCGGCTCGGCATCCTTGCGCCGGACGTGAAGCCGGAGGAGCGCGCCGGGCAGCTCGTGTCGGCCGCCTATTGCGGGGATCGGCTCGCGGCAGTCGCGACCGCCGTCGTGGAGCCTTTCAAGTTCCTGCGCGCCCGCTTCCTGGTGATGCGCGGCATGACCGACCCCGAATTCCGGCGGAGCCACGCCCAGCTCGCGCTGGCGATGCCGTCCAGGACGACGCTCGAAGAATGGGCGAAGGCGAATCCGGAGGAGAAGGTCGCCGGGATGATCCGCTTCGTCGAACCGGGCGCCTGGGGAGAGGCCGGGCGCATGCCCGCCGGGCCCTTACCGGGGTGGCAGCTGGTCGCCTACACCCGTGACTGCAAGCAGGTCCGCGTGATCTGGTTCGATCATTTCCAGTTCGATTGAGGCGCGGCATGGCGGAGGGAGCGAGGTGAGCGCGGATCCGGAAGAGATGATCCCGGGCTTTGAGCTGCGCCCGGCCTGGCGGCTCGACGACCCTCAGATCGAGGCCGATGCCATCGCCTTCTGGGAGCGGCTCAAGCTCCTCGCTCCCGGCGTTGCCCCCGAGCAGCGGGCGAAGGAACTGATTGCTGTCGTCTACAAGGATGACCGGATCGTCGGCGTGCACACGGCAACGATCGAGCGGGTCGAGCAGGTCCGCGCGCGGCTCGCCATGCTGCGCAGCGCAGTCGATCCCAACTACCGCCGGACCCGTATCTCGATGGCGCTGACGCTTTACTCGCGTGCCCTGCTTGAACGCTGGTCCCGGGAAAATCCCCATGAGCGGCTTGGCGGACTTGGGGCCATCCTGGAGAGCGCCCAGCTGGCGGAGCGGGCCAGGGAGCCCTGGTGGCCGCAGACCCGGTTCATCCTCGCCGGCTTCCTTCCGGACGGCCGCCAGCTCCGCATTTCCTGGTTCGAGGATTTCCGGGTCGATTCCTACTGAGCCGCCGCGGCTCAGCCCTGCTGCGCGATCAGCGGCCCGAATTCCGGCTCGAACGAGATCAGGCTCTGGATGTCGGGCGACTGGACGCCCAGCGCCATCGGGCAGCGAACGTCTGGAACGACCGCGACATCGAACAATTCCTTGATCGCGCCGTTGAGCCGGATCCACTCGACCAGGTCGCCGTTCCTGAGGTCGATGATGCAGATTCCGCACCAGGGCTCGCCGTCGCGCTTCTTCAGCTCATCCTGCAGTGCGAGACCGGCGAACGCGCCGTCGCGGGGCAGGGAAACCGTGGCGATGGCATAGCCATTGTGGATGGCGAGGCCGCGCAGGAAGCCGGGGCAGAAGGCGATGTCGGTACGTGCGCCGGTCTGCGGGTCGACCCGGGCGAGCATGCCGCGGCCGCTGTCGAGCAGATAGATGCCGTCGGCGGTGACCCGCGGGCTGTGCGGCATGGACAGCTGGTCGGTGACGATCCGGTCACTGCCGAGCTCGATCAGCACGCCGCCCTCGTGCCGGCGGTCGCGCCAGCCGTTGATCATGTCGGAGCGGCTCACGGCGGTGACATAGGCAGGGGCGCCATCGCGCATGGCGAGGCCGTTCAGGTGGCAGCGGTCCTCTGCGGCGAGCCGCGAGATGAAGGGCGGCTTCCAGAGCGGCCTGAAGCCGTGGGTCACGCTCGTCGTCGCCAGGCAGCTGAACTTCGTGTTGACGAAGATCACCCGCCCGGCCCGGTCGACATTGAGCTCGTGCACGTCGACGTCGCCCGTGGTCTGGGCGTTGCGCGGGACGTAGAGCCGGTCGAAATGGTTGTTGGCCCGCTCGTGCGGGGCAAGCACGTTCTCGAGCCGCCAGATCTGGAAGAGCGAGCCGACATAGAGGCGCTGCTGGGTCGCGTGCAGGCCCATGGCCCGGACATAATTCTGCTGGTGGAAGCTGACCTGGCCGTTGGGCAGCATGCCGACGAGGAAGAGCTGGCCGGTCTGGTAGGAGCTGAAGGCGAGGCTGCAATTGTTGCGGATCAGCCAGTTGCCGAAGCCCCGCGAGACGCTGATCTGGGTCTGGTCGGCCGCGGGCTGAGCCGGTTGCTGGGCGGCCTGGGCCTCTTCGACGGCAACTTCAGGCGCCGTTTCGGCGGCTTCCGCGGCCTCGGAGCCCTTTTTCTTCCTCGCCATTCGCCCCCCGTCTCCCCGTTGCCGCCGGACCTTAGTGCTTATTCCCGACCGTTCAACAGATGGCGGACGATCAGGTCAGCTGCTGCTTCCGCATCCATCGCCATCGTGTCGATGCGGATTTCGGGCTGCTCGGGCGCCTCATAGGGCGAGTCGACTCCGGTGAAATTGACGAGTTGGCCGGCACGGGCCTTCCGGTAGAGGCCCTTCACGTCGCGCCGCTCCGCCTCGGCGAGCGGCGTATCGATGAAGATCTCGATGAAGTCGCCCTCCGCCACCAGCTCGCGCACCATCGCCCGCTCCGCGCGGAACGGGCTGATGAAGGCGGTGAGCACGATCAGGCCGGCGTCCATCATCAGCTTGGCCGCCTCGCCGGCGCGGCGGATATTCTCGACCCGGTCGGCGGCGGTGAAGCCCAGATCCTTGTTGAGGCCGAGCCGGACATTGTCGCCGTCGAGCAGGAAGGTGTGGCGGCCGCGCGCGTAGAGCTTCTGCTCGACCCGATTGGCGATGGTCGACTTGCCGGCGCCCGAGAGGCCGGTGAACCAGAGCAGCTTCGGCCGCTGCCCCTTCAGCGCCGCGCGGCGTTCCGGCGTGAGGTCGAGCGCCTGCTCATGGACGTTCTCCGCGCGGCGCAGCGCGAAGCGGATCAGGCCCGCAGCGACGGTGGCGGCGGTGAGCCGATCGATCAGGATGAAGCCGCCGAGCGTCCGGCTCTGCTCATAGGGCTCGAAGACGATCGGGTGCGCGGTGTGGACCACGGCGGCGCCGATCTCGTTCAGCGCGAGCGTGCGCGCGGCGAGCAGCTCCATCGTGTCGATGCCGATCTTGTATTTGGGCTCCTGCACGGTGGCGGGGACGGTCTGGGTGCCGAGCTTCAGCAGATACTGGCGGCCCGGGAGCAGGGCGTCCTCGGCCATCCAGATCAGGGTCGCCTCGAACTGGTCGGCGAGCTGCGGCGGATCGCCGGCGATGATCGTGTCGCCGCGAGAGCAATCCACCTCGGTGGTGAAGCCGAGCGCGACGGACTCGCCCGCCTCCGCCCGGTCGAGATCGCCGCCCATCGTCGCGATGCGGGCGACGGCGGCGCGGGTGCCGGACGGAACGATGGTCACCGGATCGCCGGGGCGCACGCTGCCCGCGGCGAGCATGCCGGCGTAGAAGCGCGTCCCCTCCGCGCGGATCACCTGCTGCACCGGCAGGCGCAGGCTTTCGATCTGCGGACCCCGCGCCGGGTCGACGGTCTCCAGGAAGGGCAGGAGCGCCGGGCCGTCATACCAGCTCGTGCGCGGGGAAGGCGCGGTGATATTGTCGCCCTCCAGCGCCGAGACCGGGATGGCGGTAAAGCTGTCGATCTCCACCGCTTCGGCGAAGGTCGCAAAGTCGGCGACGATGGCGTCGAACCGCGCCTGCTCGAAGTCAACAAGGTCCATCTTGTTCACCGCCAGCACGAAGGAGCGGATGCCGAGCAGTCGGGCGATGGTGGCGTGGCGGCGGGTCTGGGTCAGCACGCCCTTGCTGGCGTCGATCAGGACGATGGCGAGTTCGGCGCGCGAGGCGCCGGTCGCCATGTTGCGCGTATATTGCTCGTGCCCGGGCGTGTCGGCGAGGATGAAGCGCCGCTCGCCGCGCTCGAAATAGAGATAGGCGACGTCGATCGTGATGCCCTGCTCGCGCTCGGCCTCCAGCCCGTCGGCGAGCAGGGAGAAATCGGTGAGCCCGTCGAGCTTGTCGGCGGGCAAGGCCCGGCAATCGTGGAGCAGACGCCCGATCAGGGTCGACTTGCCGTCGTCGACCGAGCCGCAGGTGAGCAGGCGGAGCAAGGACGTTGTTTTCGTGTGGGGGGCCATCAGAAATAGCCCTGCCGTTTCTTGCGCTCCATCGAGGCGGGCTGGTCCCTGTCGATCAGCCGGCCCGAACGTTCCGAGCTGCCGTCCCGGGCCATTTCCGCGAGTACCGCCTCGATCGTGGCGGCGTCGCTCTCGAGCGCGCCGGTCAGCGGCCAGCACCCCACGGTGCGAACCCGGACCCGACGCGTCACCGCCGCCTCGCCCGGTGCGAAGCGAAAGCGGTCGTCGTCGAGGATGAACAATGTGCCGTCGCGCTCGACGGTGGGGCGGTCGGCAGCGAAGTAGAGCGAGGCGACGGCCAGCCGCTCGCGGCCGACATAGGCCCAGATGTCGCGCTCGGTCCAGTCGGAGAGCGGGAAGACGCGCAGGCTCTCGCCCGGCGCTCGGCGGCCATTGTAGAGCTGCCAGAGCTCGGGCCGCTGCCGCTTGGGGTCCCAGCCATGGCTGGCCGAGCGGACCGAGAAGATCCGCTCCTTGGCACGGCTCATCTCCTCGTCGCGCCGGGCGCCGCCGAAGGCGAGGTCGAAGCGGCCGGCGTCGAGCGCCTGTTTCAGCCCCTCCGTCTTCCACAATTCCGTATGCAGCGCCGCGCCATGGTCGAACGGGTTGATGCCGCGCGCCTCGGCGTCCGGATTGCGGTGGACGATCAGGTCCATGCCCGCCTCCGCCGCGAGGCGGTCGCGCAGGTCGTAAAGTTCGGCGAACTTCCAGCCAGTGTCGACGTGGAGGAGCGGGAAAGGCGGCCGCGCGGGGAAGAAGGCCTTCCGCGCCAGGTGCAGCATGGCGACGCTGTCCTTGCCCCCCGAAAAGAGCATGACCGGCCGCTCCGCCTCGGCCGCCGCCTCGCGGATGATGTGGATGGCCTCGGCCTCCAGCCGGTCGAGATGATCGCGCGTCAGTCCTGTTCCCCGATCCTGTCGAAAGTGTCGTGGAGGCTGGGCGGGGCGGAGGTCAACCGGGAAAGAGTCGGCCCGCCGCCGCAGCTTTGGAACAATTGCGGGGCCCGTCAATTTTCCAAGATGTAGCAGTTACTTATGTTACGTACCCGTTTCAATGGGAGATGTCAGATGCGTTTCGCAAAGCCGCTTGCGGCCATGGTCGGCCTGTCGATGATCGCCACGCCTGTGCTTGCCCAGTCCGCGGCGCCGCTGTCGCTGGCCCCGGTCGGCGCCCAGCTCGAGCAATCGAACGGTCTCGGGGGTGACAACTACCTCCTCCCGGCGATCATCATCTTCGGCATTCTCGCGGCGGCGATCCTGATTACTTCCAATGGCGGCCACGAGCTGAACAATCCGCACAGCCCGTAACGGGCGCACGGCCTAGTCGAACAATTCCTCGAAGAAGGACTTGCGGCGCCGCTGGCCGGAATGGCCGGGGTGCCGCCGGCCGTCATCGTCGCCATAATGAGCGGGTCGCTCCGCATAGGGATCCGGCGCGCGCTGCACGCCGGGCGGCGGCGTCTGCGTCGCCCGGGGCGCGGGGCTGCTGTCATGCGCGGCGCTGCGCTCGATGATCTTGTCGAGCTCGCCCCGGTCGAGCCAGACGCCGCGGCATTGCGGGCAATAGTCGATCTCGACGCCCTGGCGGTCGCTCATCACGAGCGCGACCTTGCAGACAGGGCAGGGCATTCCAACGGCGGGGTTCGTCATACGGGCTCCTGAAGTTGCTCCACGGGCCACGTAGTGAGGCGGCCTCGCGCGCGCAATGCGTCAGCGGAGCACCGGCGCCGGGAAGGAGATCTCCGCGTACCGGTTCATCGGCTCGCGGATGCCGCTGCCCGTCGCCACGAGCGGGCGCCCGATGCCCACCGGCCGCAACCGGATCACGCCGCGCGGAATGCCGCGCCGGACGAGGCCGGCCGCGACTGCGCGGGCGCGGCGCGCCGACAGGCGCTGATTATAGGCGTTCGGCCCCGATTCGTCTGCGCCGGCGACGATCTCGACCGCCGCCCGCCCGTTGCGCCGATAATCGTCGGCCGCGTCGTCGAGCACCGCAAGCCCCTGGCCGGTGACCCGGGCATCATCCCAGCCGAAGAACAAC
>SMEU01000266.1_pt2 | contig 16710 bp, 19 predicted proteins | sample 2456051 | NCBI WGS metagenome assembly SMEU01 (sample SAMN10132600, study PRJNA489261) | soil metagenome | isolation source: day120 un-amended silt loam soil | place: USA | collected 2015-05-01
GCCCAGCCGATTGGCGCAAGCACTCCCTGTGGATCGGCCCGTTCGGGCTGGCCGGTCCGAGCCTGGGCCCCGACTTCGACGAAGGCGCGTTCGAAGGCGGCCTGCTGACGGTGAAGACGCCGACGATGGTCGCTGGGCATCGGCCAGTGACGATCTCCCTGCCAGAGGCACAGCGGTATCTCGCCGGGATCCTCGGAGTGCATCCCCGCCCCGCCTATGCCTCGGTCACCTATGTGCCCTGCGACGACAAGCCGCGAACCGTGTTCGCGGCCGGGTTTCTGCTACGCGACCGCAGGCCGGTGACGCTCCTGGTCCAGGTCGGTCGCGGGCCGGTCCGTGATCTCCGCCTGAACGGCTAGGCCTCTCGCGACACTCTGGGTTACATTCAAACAAGATAATTTGACTAAAAAGCCAAGGTGTGGTAGGTAAACCGCCAACCCCCTATCGGTGTTAGCCGGTCCCAGGGAAAGAACAGCTAATGAGCCCCGAGAAGACCTCGAGCCCCAAGAGGACGTTCGGTCTCCTCGTCGCAGTCCTCGTCGGTCTGGTGGTGGTGCCCGTTGCCGCATGGGGGGCGACCCAGTTCGAGGCCGAAGAGTATTCGGCGGCAATCAAAGGCGCGCAGACCGGGAACCACGTTTTCGGGCTGGAAGACAGCATCAAAGTCCAATGCGAAGTGGCCAGCTTCACGGGCGAAATGGACATCTGGTCTGAAACCGAACAGCTCGCCCCCAAATACGAAAAATGCACCGCATCCGGCGTGGCCGCGACCGTGACGACGAACGGCTGCCTCTACGAGCTCCACGCCGGCGAAGAAATGGCCGAACCAGGCGACTTCGAAGGCACCCTGGACCTGGAATGCCCCGCCGAAAAAACGATTGTGATCACCTCGGGTACCTGCGAAGTCCAGATCGGCAGCCAGAACGGCCTGGGAGAAATCGAATTCGACGACAATCCGGCTGCAACGCCCGACAACTTCACGGCGGCGATGTCGCTGACCAAAGTCAAATACACGAAGACGGTGGATGGGGCCTTGTGCCCGCTTACAGGTACCGGCGCAAAAGAAGACGGCACCTACACCGGAACCTCCACGATCACCGGCGAATTCGAAGCGGAAGAAACCGGCGTCAAGGTCGCCCAGGCGCACCCGACGATGCTCTGCAAAAAAGAACCGAAACCGAGCTGCGCCGCCGGCGACAGGCATCCGGCGGGAACGAAACTCGAAGGCAAAGTGCAGGTGGGCGATCCGGTTGTCCGCCTAAGCGTCAAAGAAACCCAAGGGGGCGAAGCGAAAAGCTCGGTTGTGTGCGAAACGTCGCAATTCACGACCGAACTCTCAAAAGATGTGGGCAGCCCGACCCTTCCGCTAAAAGAAATAAAATTTACCTTCGGCAGCTGCAAACTCGAAGGCTCGGGGACGGCCTGCACGCTCGAATCGAACTCGACCTTCAAAACCGGATGGATCCTGTGGGACGACTGGATGCCCTTCAGTGGCCATCTCTCGATCGACGTGCTGGCGATCCATGTCAAATGCGGGACCGAACTCAAATGTCAGTTCGAAGGCTACCCCGTGGCCTTGCTCTTTGGCGAGCCCAAACGAGAAATGGCCTTTAGCTGGTATCTGAAAAAGGTGAAAACCGCCGAAGAAAAAAACTGCCATCAATACGGTGAATTCGGTGGCAGGTGGAAGAACTTCCAACCGAATCCCTTGTACGTCTCGAAATGAGCCGTCCGGAACCGCCCAGCTAGCCGGCCGCCGAATCGAGAAGCCCCCCGTTGGGTGGGGGTACACACCGGTCGCCTTTTGCACGCTGTGTCCTTGAGTAATCCGATTAGGTTAGGTCATTATTAGATACCTCAAGCAGTCATAGAAACCCAGTTGTACATAGGAACAGAGGAGGCGCGAGATGTCTGCAGCAACGCACGTTTCCCCACTCCGCCGAGACAGAGTCATTTGGGCGGTAATCTCGGCGCTCATCGCTGTCGTAGCACTTGGCGCAACAGCTTCGGCGGCTACCGCCTCGGGGGCCGCCGAAGGAACGAGTCCAGCCGTCGTGCAGGATGCCTCAACCGGGGTACAGACCGTCTACTACGTCAACGAAAAACAGGAAATCGCGTACTGGACGAATGGGGCGGGCTGGCAACAAAGTGTGCTCGGTGGCACAGTCGCCAAAGGCACCAGCCCAACCGCGATCGCGATCGGGGCTAACCAGTACGTCTACTACGTCAACCCATCAGGCGAAATCGCCACCTGGGCCCTCTCGGCTGGGAAATGGGTCGGGCCGACGACGCTTGGCGGCAAAGCCGCCAGTGGCACCAGCCCAACCGTTACCCGCGATTCCAACAACTATCAGTCCATCTATTACGTGAACAGCGAACACGAAATCGCCAGCTGGGTCTACACCGTGAAATGGGAAGGACCGAACACCATCGGTGGCAAAGTCGCCGAAGGCACCAGCCCAACGGCGATGGCGATCGGGTCTAACCAGTACGTCTATTACGTCAACTCATCAGGCGAAATTGCTACCTGGGCCCTCTCAGTTGGGAAATGGGTCGGGCCGACGACGCTTGGCGGCAAAGCCGCCAGTGGCACCAGCCCAACCGTTATCCACGATTCCAACAACTATCAGTACGTCTACTACGTGACCAGCGAACATGCAGTCGCCAGCTGGATTTTCACCGTGAAATGGGCCGGACCGAACACTATCGGCGGCAATGTTGCGAAAAACAGCAACCTGGCGGTGACCTGGACTGGTCCATACCAGTACATCTACTACGCCAACTCATCGGGCGAATTCACCAACTGGACCTTTTCTACCCAATGGATCGGGCCGACGACGTTTGGGGGCAAAGTCTGGGCGAATACCAGTCCCAGCGCGGTACTCAATCCCTCAAATAATTACCAGTACATCTACTACCTCAACCCAAGCGGTGAAATGAGCGACTGGTTCTGGGCCGGAGAATGGTACGGACCGAACACCCTCTGAGCAAATGAGCAAAACCAGGGGGCTGGTCTCCAGCCCCCTGATAACCCCAAGAGCCGCTATCGCTCTCTTAAACAACCGAGCCTGCCCCGCCAGGCTCGTACCGCATCGCCACCGCCCCTGAGCTGAACTCCTGCCGGCTCACCAGCCTCAAGTCAACACGCTTCGATAGCCCCGCGAACAACGTCGGCCCATGGCCCACCAGCCGCGGGTGCATCACGAACTCGTACTCATCGATCAATCCCAGCTCCGCCAAAGCCAGCGGGAGCGTTACGCCTCCCACGGCCAGTCCCTTGCCCGGCTCCTGCTTCAGCTTCTGAACCGCCTCGCCGACATCCCCACGCACCAGCTCCGCGTTCCAATCGACCCGGTCCAGGGTGCTCGACACGACGTACTTCTTTGCCGCGTCGATCGTCCGGCCGAAGGGCGCCGTCCAATCGGGCATCGTTTCCATCTGGCCTGGCGGCCGCCAGGCCGCCTCCATCATCTCGTAGGTCACCCGGCCGAAGAGGAGAGCATCGGCCTGGGCAAGACTTTCCGTCGCGTGACGATGGGTCTCTTCGTCCGGGGAAATTGCACGGTGATCGCAGCATCCGTCCAAAGTGACGTTGATGGAATACCGAAGAGGCCGCACTGCGTAAGCATACTTTCCGTCGGCTGGAGACCGTAGCTCTGCCGCCAGCCGAAAGCGAGGCGGAATCGGGCGAAATCGCCGCTAATCCCCGCGCGTCCGGCCGCGGTTGGCGCCGCACACCAATGCAACCGGTTGCTCGAACTCTGACCTGCCCGTGGGACGTTTAGGCGCGCCGCCCGCTGCTCACTGAGCACGCCGCCGGGCGATGACCTTGAGGGCAAGGATCTCGTCCGCTCCCTCAAAGATCGACAGCACCCGGGCATCGACGTAATAGCGGCTGACCGGAAACTCCTCGGCGTAGCCCATTGCGCCATCAGACGGGCCACGTGATAGGCGAACTGGCGGCTAGCCTGGATGATCACCGCCATCCGGGCCAGCTTTGCGCGGGTGAGCTGGAACTCGATGATCGGCTTGCCGAAGGCGCTGCGCTCCGACGCGTAGTCGCAGGCGGCCTCGTATGCGGCCTGCATCACGCCCACCGCGCGCGCCGCGGTCTGAATGCGGCCGTTCTCGAAACCCGCCATCTGGAGGTAGAAGCCGCGACCGAGCCCCTCCTCGCCGCCGATCAGGTTTTCCGCGGGGACATACCAGTTGTCGAACGCAACCTCGTAGGAGTGCATCCCGCGGTAGCCGATCGTGTCGATTGCGCGGCCCTCCATGTTGCCGCCCTCCTCCTGGCTGAGCTCGAAGCCGTGACCGGCGCCGCGCTCCTTCGGGACGACGAAGAGCGAAAGCCCCTTGTGACCCTTTGAGCGATCCGGGTCGGTCCGCGCCAGCAGCATGAACACGTCTGCCCTGGCACCGAAGGTGCACCAGGTCTTAACGCCGTTGATCCGCCAGCCGTCCCCGTCCTGGGTGGCCGTGGTCCTCAGTGAGGCGACGTCGGACCCGGAGTCGGGCTCCGTCACGGCAATCGCGACCATCAGCTCACCACTGGCCATGCGCGGAAGCCACTCCCGCTTCTGTTCCTCGGTGCCGCCCGCCAAAAGCGCTCGCGCCACCGAAGGTCCCGATCTCGGACAGCCCTTCGATGATCTCCTCAGGGATGTCCTCGTTGTGGCGGTGGATCTCCTCGGCGATCGGACGGATCCGCTCCTCCGCGAAGCGCCGGAAGGTGTCCTGCACCATCACGAAGTCCTCGTCGAGGTGGCGCGGCCCCTGGATCCCGCAGAGTTCCGAGAGGAACTCCGGGGAGCGATAGGGACGTGCAAAGGCGAGCGCGGGATCGAGAGCTCCCAGCTCCGTGCCCCACTCCTGCTCGCGACCCATGAGCCGAGTGGCAACGTCATGGACAGCGTCGGCGACGAAGGCGCATGCGATGCGGGCCTCCTCGTCCCCTCTCTCTCCGTAGTCGAGGACGGCCCGAGCGTTCTCTACCGCCGCTGCGGCGTGCGCGAGGTCATAGGCAACGACCTGGTCGGCGTCGACGTCGGCGGCGGTGAGGTGCCCGAAGGCGTCTTCGACAACCGAGCCGGCGGTCTCGACTGCAGACGCAGCTGCGGTGAGGTCGGGGTGCTCTACGGATCTGGCAGTAGCGGAATCAGTTTCTTGTGGCATAGCCAGAGACAATAAATCCGTGGCTTGCTGCGATGGTTTGATTGGGTTCCAGCACTTGCGCCGAACCCCAACCCGCCCACATGCAGGAGATTCCGAAAAAGCGGCTGATGGGATTCGAACCCACGACCTTCTGCACGGTAATTAGGCAGGTCATGCGCAAACTTCTGGGCTGAATAAGGGTAATTTGCAGGGCTTTCACAATTGGCGAAAATGGATACACCCCGCGCAGATACGCATGGATGTGCGCCGATATGCAGCGATTTGGGAACTTCGCCGCAGAAGTGCCCGAAACTCGCCCTGCCGGTTCCATTTCCGGCATCCGCGACCCGCAATCCGCAGGTTGGCCATCGATCCACCCCTGGCGAGTAAGCTGAACCGATGTCCACTTCCCGCGAGTACGAGGTCGTGCTGACGCCCGAGGCCGAGGGCGGGTTCAGCGTGGCCGTCCCCGCCCTCCCTGGCTGCACGAGCCAGGGAGAGACCCGCGAAGAGGCCCTATCGATGATCCGCGAGGCGATCGAGCTCTACATCGAATCGCTCGTCGCGCACGGCGACCCGATTCCCGGACCAGTCGAGATCGAGCGAGTCACCGTCGCCGCGTGACGCCGCGGCTCCCGGCCGTCACGCCGCGCCAAGCGGTCCGCGCGCTAGAGCGCTGCGGCTGGAAGCTCGATCGGGTCAAGGGGAGCCACCACGTCTTCCGGCATCCTGATCACTCTCACCGAATCGTCGTCCCGATGCACAGCCGCGACCTGGCCAAGGGCACTCTCAATCAGATCGTCAGCGCCTCCGGCTTGGATCGCGCCGAGTTCCTGAAGCTTCTCTGAAGAGCCAGAAGCCCCGGTATCTCGTATCCATACGCTCCGTCATGGTCGAGACTATGGACCTCTCTTAAGGGAAGCGCGCCAGCTGGCTTTCGAAGACCTCCTCGACGATAGCGGGATCCCGCAATACCAGTCCCCGCTCGTCGAGGAAGCGCCGCTCCGCGCACCCTTCATGCCCGAGCCAGTCGAAGCGGCTCAGCACGGCCAAGTCGCTGTCGCGGGCGAGAATTGAAGGGCCGGGACGAGCGAGTCGTTTGAGGCGGAAGTTCCCGAAATCGCGGTAGAAGCGATCAAGCCGCATCCAGGCGCGATCCTGAAGCACTTGGTCCGCCGGGCTACCGACGGCAGGGCCTACGGCCATCGCAATCTGAGCGCCTTCGTTAAGCCTTGCCCGCAACAGATCGAGAAATTCGCTGGAGACGATCTCCGCGGTAACCCGAGAGGAAATGAGGAGGACCCTCCTGCGTCGCTCGGCAAGGGTCTCGGTGAGCAGCGACGGGGCTGCGTGAGGGGCCAGAAGCTCCGCGACGTCCTCCTGGTCCGCGCGGGCCTTCTCCGGCGAGCGCCCGAGCACCTTCTCGAAGAGGCCCTCGGGATGCTCCATCGCAGCCGGGCGGACGCCTGCGCGGGTTGACAGGCGGGCCGTCGCGAAAGCCTGATCGTGTGGTACCGAAATCTCGCCATCAAGGGCGATCGAGACCTGGACCTCGCCGGTCTCCGAGCGGTAGACGAGGAGTGCCGCGGGGCGGAAGGCACGCGATCGACGATCGATCCGACGAAGCGCCAGGAGATCAGCGCCGTACTCTTCCCCCGCAGGGTGTTGGAGCTCCTCGCGCTCGACGATCCGCGGGTCGAGATCGGCGAGCTCTGGCGGCGGCGCCTTCGCCGGCGGTACCTCAGGCAGTCCTTCCTCGGCGGCCCGGCGGGCGTCGATCAATGCTGCCGAGCGCGGGACGACACCTCGCAGGAGGGCGTCGAAGCTCACCTCGAGCGCCATCGTCGCCGGCTCGATCTCACGTGCATCCTCAAGCACCCTGCCGCCCTCCTCACTCAGCGCCAGCGTGTCCCCGGCTGAGCCGGGCGGCAGGTAGCCCTTTCGGAGCAACTCGGCAAGGAGGCCGTCGAAAAGCGGCTGATCGAGACCGAGAAGTTCACGTAGCTCCTCGCGAACACAGATCCCCCGCGCAACGCCCAGCATCACGATCTCCTCAATCGGTGGGATCGGCTTTCGCTCGAGAACCTGCGCACGTAGGCGAACTCGATAATGAGGCAGCCCGACCCTGGCAAAGGCAACCAGCGAGTAGCCGGGGCGAGCATCGGCGAAACGGCTGGCGATCTCGGCAGCATTCATGGCAGCGGCGCCTCCAGCACCCGACACTCCTCGTCGGGTGCGCGACGAATGTAGGAAAGGACCGAGTGAAAAGGGTTGTCGCCGGCTGCGGTGTCGATGAAGCTCTCGTCACCGATGATGATGAGGCCGTCACGCGCCCGTGAGAGGGCGACATTCAGGCGCGGGCGCTCCCGCAAGAAACCGATCCGGCCCTGACGGTTCGACCGCGTCACCAGGAAGACAACGAGATCGCACTCGCGCCCCTGAAAGGCGTCGATGGTGCTGCACTCCCAGGTGAGATTGGTCAGGTTGGCGCCGGAGAGGATCCGTTCGGCGCCTGCGACCTGGGGTGCATAGCCCGCTAGTACCGCGACCTTGAGCGGCGCGCGCGTGGCCAGATCAATCGTGGCGAGGACGCTACGCGCGACCCGCGACTCAAGATCGTTCACCCAACTGGTGCCCGCAGCGCGCTCGAAGCGCTTCTCCTCAGAGCTAGTCGAATACCAGATCGGGCGACAGCTCGTGCTCCCACCGCGAGAAGAGCGTCTCGGTGACATCCTCTTCGCGCAGGTTGTGCTCGGAGAGGGTCTCGGGGTCGCGGAGCGCTTCGTCGACGAAGGGCGGTAGCTGGCGGTTGTCCCCCACCAAGACCCAGGAGGAGGCGCGGGTCATCGGGATCAAGGCCTCCGGCGGCGTCGCCTGTGAGGCCTCGTCCAGGATGCAAAGGTCGAAATCGATCGCCGCGGCACCATCGATCCCGTCGTAGCCGACGCAGGTCGCGGCGACGACCTGGGCACGACTGAGGGCAGCCCCGCTGAAGCCCGGCCCACGGCCGAAGCGGGCGTGCCACTCGCCGAGGAGCTCGGCCATCGCCTGACACCGCTCGACGGCGTCGGTCCGCGTCGGGACGAGTGCACGGGCGGACTCCCGCAGCTCCGGTGAGCTGAGGCGCCCGAGCTCGCTCCGCGAGGCGGCGCGACCCTCGACGAGTTTGTCGATCAGCTCGTCACGGCGTTCGCCGAGCTCGCGCTCCTCCGAACGGAGCTCGTCGATCAACTCCCCCAGAATGTCGATCTCCTCCATCGCCGTGGTGGCCCCCTTCTCCGCCACCGCCCGGCGCGCGGCCTGTTCCTCGCGTAGGGGCCCTTGGCGGGCGGCCACCTGGGCCAGCGCCTCCCGGACAGCAGCCAGCTCCTCCATCGCCGCAGCGTTCATTACGTCCTTCTCAGAGATGCCCTGCTCCTTCGCCCAGCGGGCTAGATAGCGGCGGCCGCGCCGTTCGACCCGTTTGCGCCAACTCTTCAACTGGCTAGCGAGGAGGAATTGGGCCGCCTCGGGGGCGACCCGATCGTCATCGACCCGGCCTCCGCGGATCAGGAGCAACTCGCGGTCGGCGGCGTAGAGGCGTCCCAGAACATTGTCAAGGGCGGCGTGGGTCTTCGCCGACAGGAGGATCCGGTCCCCGGGCGAGCGTCGCAGACGCTGGAGGATCAGCTCGGTGATCAGGGTCGTCTTGCCGGTACCAGGCGGCCCTTCGACGTGCAGGACATCGCGATTGCCGAGCGCCTGGCGGACGATCTCCTTCTTCGCCTCGTCAACCTCGCCGAACCAGTCCGGCACATCGACTGCCACCGGTGGGCGAGCGTCCTCGGGGGAGGCGATCAGGTCGCCCAAGTCGGGCCGCACGCTCAGCCCGTCCTCGATCGCGTCGAGCGCCGCGTGCTGACGGCGAAGGGCCACAGTGGTGCCTCCGATGTCGGTGCGGATCTCGCCTTGCGGCGGTATTGCCCGAATGGATCCACCGGCGACTCTCATCAACGCCTGATCACCCTCGACGAGGATCACCTCACCTCGCACGAGGCCGTCCTCGGTCGCCTCGACCACGGTTGGGCCGAGCAACTCGACCGGTACCTCGCCTCGACATCTAAAACGGATCACCCGTCCATCGATCCGCCGCTCCCTGTAAGGGTGGCGAATGACGCGCTCGTACTCGACCGAGCGCTGTGCGCCAAGTAGGCGCCGCCAGCGGGCGACCAACGCCGGAGCGCTCCCGCGCCGTTCGGCACGCTGGGCTGCGGCATGCTCCTCAACTACGCGTTCGAGCTCCCGTACACCCGCGTCGTTGCCACTCGGGGCCGGCCCGAAGCGCCAGGCGAGGACGAGCGATGCCGAGCGTTCGCGCTCGCGCTCGAGGTACGAGGGACCCATTGCCGTTGCCTTGACCACGATCAGCCGGTCGCGCTCCTGGGGTAGGCTCGCATGGAGGCGCAAGGAGCGCGTGAAGAGCAGGTAGTGACCCTCCGTCGACTCGCCTCCCGAGAAGGATCCCTCGGTGGGCACCCGGACCCCGACTTCTTCTGAGAGCTCCTCACGGAGGAAATGCTCCTGTGCCGCCGCCCCCTTGAGGTCGAATTCCTCCTCGAGGTAGCGCCTGACCCCGTTCAGCAACTGCAGATTGAGAGTGGGCACAGCGGGGCCGGCGGCGGCCCGTCGACGCGCCAGAAGCAATGCTTCGAGGTCGGCGATTGCGACGTTGGCATCGGCAGGCCGCTCCTCGGGAGCCTTGGCAATACACCTGGAAAGGAGATCGAGGAACTCCTCAGGCGCCCGCAGCATCCCCTGCGCCTCCTCAAGAGCTTCGTAAGGACTGGCGAAGCCGACGTCGGGGTTGACCCCGGTTAGGAGGACCAGAGAGAGGGCACCGAAGGCGTGGACGTCGCGTGAGTAGCGATGGAGCTCGTCTTCGGCCTCCTGCGGGGCGTAGGGATCCGAGCGCCAGCTCTGAAGGGTGCGCCCGGGCGTGAGGTCGGTGACGATCTTGGCGATCCCGAAGTCGGCAATCTTCGGGACGCCCTCGGCGTCCAGCAGGACGTTGGCGGGCTTCAGGTCCCGGTGCACGACATGGGCCTCGTGGGCATGGGCCAACCCGCGGAGCAATGGGAGGCCAATGCGCTCCAAATATTCCTCCCACTCCTGGGGCTCGCCCATCAGCGAGCCGAGGTCGGCAGGCATCCACTCGAAGACCAGATAGCGCTCAGCGCTCTCGGGGTCGCGCCCGGCGTCGAGCAGCTCGACGATATTCGGATGACTGAGGCGCATCAACGCCTTCGTTTCCCTTTCGAAAGCGATCACTGAGGTGCGTTCGTCGCCCGAGGTGTTCAAGACCTTGACAGCGACAGTGCGACTCTCGTCATCGAGGTCGGCGGCGCGGTAGACCCGAGCCATACCACCGGCTTTGAAATCCGCCGGCAACGCGTAGCGACCGTGGAGTATGCGCTTCCCGCCCATCGGTTCATCACCATATTTATTTTGGTATGGACAGAAATCCAGGCGAGATGCCCGACGCTCGAACAAGCCGCTTGCGGACGACGTATCGGCGCGGCGACCGTAGCTTCGTCGCTCCCCTAAAGCGAGGTTGGAGCGGTCGAAATCGGCGCCAATCGCCACGCATCCGCGTCGTTTTGGGCACTAGTGCCCAAAACGGAGGCGATATGCGGGGATGGTTCCATTTGGTCTCGGAGACCTGCGCCGAACCCAACGCGCCCACATGCAGGAGATTCGGAAAAAGCGGCTGATGGGATTCGAACCCACGACCTTCTGCATGGCAAGCAGACGCTCTAGCCAGCTGAGCTACAGCCGCATGGAGACGGGATTCTAGTTGGGGCAGCGGGTTCCTGCGTGCAGGGCTGGAACTAGAGATCCGATGGTCGCGGGACATGGCGGGGAGGCGAACGGCTTCCGTCGAAGAGGTGCAGATGCGCGGCAACCCGCTTGAGTCTGACGCGATGGACAACGCTGTAGCCAAGACCCGCGCAGGCTCCCCCAGGTTCTCCCGGGTTGACGGTTCCGCTTATTTCCGTCGGCGCCGGGAAGCGCACAAACGCCGTGATTACCGTCGATTTGAAGGAGCGTCCGCGCGTCAGCGGCCGTTCGACCACCTTGACATGGTCGAAGACCGGTGGCGGTTCGCCGATGCAGTAGCCGCTCGAGATGGCGATCGTCACGCTGCGGCCCTCGATCCGCATCCGCGGCAGATACCACGGGCTGATCTCGATCTTGGGCGGACCCGTTACAAATTTCCATGCGGTCTTGACGACACCGCTTGGAGCCGAGCTCGCAGGCTCGCTCCGCCCCGCAGTGTTTCGCGCCGTTACCTGCACCCTGATCGTGTGGAACACGTCGCCAGGCTGAACGATGTAGGTCGACGCACCTCCTTCCGACACCGAGAAGCACGAGGCCCCGGCTTCGTCGCACCTCTCCCACCGATAAACGAATTCCGTGGGTTTGTTCGACCATAAGCCGCTCGAAGCCGAAAGAGTCTGGCCTGACTGCGGTATCCCGGAAATCGAAGGCGGTTCGAGGTCGACCGGAACACCCGTGGCAACAGCTTTTCCGGCAAAGGCGAACGACCCCAGAAACACGAGGGCCGCAGCCAGGGCGCACGGTCGCCACCGGCCAGCCCCGCGAGTCGGATTGGTCACACCTGCCCCGATTCCTACGTCGCGATCGCGGCCTGCTCTCCACCGAGCTTGCGGACGAGGACGATGCTCGCGGCCAGCACCCAAATCAGGAAGAGCAGGACGCCGACCAGGAAGCCGAGGACGCCGTCGGAGGCGAAGGCGCCGTGGTCGGTGAAGACGTTGCCGAGACCGAAAGCGTTGAAGAGCGCGGTGACGAAGGCGAGCCAGGCCAGCCAGGCCGGGAGGAAGCCGGTGCGAAGGATGCTGAGGCCGTTGGCGACGAAGAAGACGACCGCCGCTGGCGCGGAGACGGCAAGCACCATCGTCGAAGCGTCGACCAGCGCGTGGGTGATGTCGGGACCGTTGGCGGCAGGGTGCAGTGCCGCTGCCGCGTAGAGGGCGAGCGAGACGATCAGCGCGGCGGCGGTGATCAGCCCACCGCCGTAAGCGGTCGTCGCCAGCCGTCCCTGGGCACCTTCGGCGGCGCCGAGGATGCTGCGGAAGGCGCCGATGAACCAGAGGAAGAGGAACGTCCCGGCGCCGAAGAGAAGCTGTCCGACGTGGAGCGCCTTGTGGTGGTCGACCACATAGGTGAGGAATTCTGCCGAGGACGCGTCGGCGTCCGGCGGCTTCGGCTGGACGAGAAAGGCGATGACGATCAGGACCACGGAGAAGATCCCGGTCGCCGCGGCGGCACGCGCGTAGCGGTCACTCATTGGGGCTCCCTTCGGACGAAACCGTTTCCCCCTCGAGCCGATCATCCACGAGGACCTGGGTTGCGCTTCATACCTGGTCGGCGACCGCGACGCCGGGGTTGCCGCCGTCGTCGACCCGCAGTGGGACACCGATCCATACGTGCGCCTCGCCCGTCTGCACGGTGTGCGAATCGAGCATGTACTGGAGACCCACAACCACGCCGACCACGTCTCCGGGCACGGGCGCCTGGCCCGCTCGACCGGCGCCACGATCCACATCCACGAGCTGGCCGCGGCTGAGTACCCCCACGAGCCGTTCACCGACGGCTGGGTGCTCGAGCTGGGCAATGTGAGCGTCGAAGCGATCCACACCCCGGGGCACCGCCCCGAGCACACCTGCTTCCTGCTGCGCGACGGCAGCCGCGGCGGCAGCCCGTGGGCGCTGCTCAGCGGCGACTCCCTGTTCATCGGCGACGTCGCCCGGCCGGACCTGGCGGTCGAGCCTCGTGAAGGCGCCGCCGACCTGTTCCGCTCGCTGCACCAGCGCCTGCTGCGGCTCGACGAAGAGGTCGAGGTCTGGCCGGGCCACCTGGGTGGCTCACTCTGCGGCGGCTCCGCGCTCGACCTCAAGACCTCCTCGACGATCGGCTTCGAGCGCCGCCACAACCGCGCCCTCGGGATCGCCGAGGAGGCTGCGTTCGTCGAGGACGCCGTCTCCTCGCTCGGCGATCGCCCCCCCAACGTCGAGCGGATCGTCTCGCTCAATCGCGGCCCGCTGGTCGAGGGCTTCGGGACGCCGGCGCCACTCACCCCCCACCAGGTGGAGGAGGCCGTCGTCGCCGGCGCGGTGGTGATCGACGGTCGCACCAACGAGCAGTTCGACGAGGCCCATATCGCCGGCGCGCTCAGCGCCTCCGCCTACGACACCGGCTTCGCGACCAAGGTGTCCCTCGTCGCCCCCGAGGGAGTCGAGGTGATCGTCGTGGCCGCCTCCAACGGCGACGAGCGGCGCGCCGCGGAGCTGTTGGCAGCGGTCGGCATGCGGGTGCGGGGCTTCCTCGAGGGCGGGATGACTGCGTGGCGCACCGAGGAGCGGCCGGTCTCGCGGATCGAGCTGATCGAGCCCGGGGAGCTGGCGGCACGACTCGAGAGCCCGCAGCCCCCGCTGATCCTCGACGTCCGCAGCACCGCCGAGCACGCGACCGAGCGCGGCCACCCGGTCGAGAGCGGAACGGAGACGGCCGGGGCGGCGCTCTGAGCCCTGGCTAGAGGGTGAGGACCGCCATCTCGATCGGGGTCTCGCCGGAGATAAGGTCGAACGTCCTGCCGACCGCGTTGGGCGCGCTGAGGACCGCGGCGAGGACAGCGGCGACGTCGCCGCGCGAGATTTCCCCGCGCGGGAGATCGGCGCCGATCGCGACCCTGCCGGTCGGCTCCCCCTCGGTGAGCCGGCCCGGACGGACGATCGTGTAGCCGAGGCCGCTCGCCTTCAGCGCCCGGTCGGCTTCGGCCTTCGCCCGCAGGTAGGCGGAGAAGGCGTCACCGTTGTCGCTGGGCGGGTGCGTCGCCCCCATCGCACTGATGATCACGTACCGGCCAACATCCTCGAGCCGTGCTGCCTCGATCAGCTTCAGGGCGCCGCCGAGGTCCATCGTCCGCTTGCGCTCGGCGCCGCTGCCGGGCCCCGCCCCGGCGGCGAAGACGACCGCCTCGGCGCCGCGAATCGCCGTTCCAACGTCGTCGGGTCCCTCGAGGTCGCAAAGGGTCGGCTCGACCCCCGCCGCCAGCAGGTCCTCGGCCTGGTCGGGGTTGCGGATCAGGCCGCGGACCCGACTCCCCTCCGACGACAGCATTTTCCCCAGCCGTAACGCGATCTTGCCGTGGCCTCCCGCGATCGCCACATCCATCCCGCTTTCTCCTTTCGCTACACGCCCTTGCCTCGATTGGATCTACTTAGTATTAGGTAGTCTCGACATATCAGCCGCCTTGGCACCCCTGCCCAGGCCGACCGATTGAGGAGGCTCATACATGAATCGAAGCAAGTTCTCCCTCTTCGCCGCAGTTGGGCTGGCCATCGCACTGCTCTGCCCAGGCTCCGCCTCGGCCTGGGCGCCCGCGGGCCAGGCGGCAATCCACCCCGGCGTTCAGACCTTCACCGCCGGCGCGCAGTGCACCTCGAACTTCGTCTTTCAGGACGCCGCCGGTATCTACATCGGGCAGGCGGCGCACTGCTCGGGCACCGGCGGGCAGACCGAAACCGACGGCTGTACCAGCGGCTCGCTGCCGATCGGGACCCCGGTCGAAGTGACGGGCGCCAGCAAACCCGGCACCCTCGTCTACAACTCGTGGCTGACCATGCAGGCGCGGGGCGAGACCGACCCCGACACCTGCGCCTACAACGACCTCGCCCTGGTCAAGCTCGATCCGGCCGACGTCGGCACGGTCAATCCCTCGGTGCCGCGCTTTGGCGGGCCGACCCGCGTCGGCACGGTCGGCAGCCTCGGCTCGACCGTCTACTCCTACGGCAACTCCGAGCTGCGTGGCGGAGTCACCAAGCTGAGCCCGAAGCAGGGTGCGGTGGTCCAGAACGAAGGCGGCGGCTGGAGCCACGTGGTCATCACCCTCTCCCCCGGCATCCCGGGAGACTCGGGCAGCGGGTTCATGAACGGCAACGGCGAAGCGATCGGCGTCCTCAGCACTCTCCAGCTGGCGCCACTGCCTGCAACCAACGGCGTCGGCGACCTCGGCCGCGAGCTGGCCTACATGCTCGCGAACAGCTCCTTCGGCGGCGTACAGCTCGTGGCCGGTACCGAGCCGTTCAAACCCAGCCTGGTGGGAGCGATTCTCGGCTCCTGACTAAGGCTCAAGCTCGGCCAGGAGGTCGACGACGTCCAGCGGCCGGACGTACATCTCGACCTTCTGACCGGGCTCGGGCTGCGGCCATTCCTCGCGCGGGCGGTCCCGGTAGAGCTCGAGGCCGTTGCCGTCGGGATCCTCGAGGTAGAGGGCCTCGCTGACCCCGTGGTCGGAGGCACCACTGAGCGACACCCCCGCCTCCCTCAGTCTCCGCAGCGCGTCGGCCAGCGCCCGTCGGGTCGGATAACGGATCGCCGCGTGGTAGAGGCCGGTCGTGCCCGGGGGCGGCGACGAGGCGCCCTTCGACTCCCAGGAGTTGAGGCCGATGTGGTGGTGGTAGCCGCCGGCCGAGACGAAGGCGGCGTCGGCGCCGTAGCGCTGCTGGAGCTCAAAGCCGAGCACGCCGCAGTAGAAGTTGAGGGCGCGATCGACGTCGGCGACCCTGAGGTGAACGTGCCCGATGTCGACGCCGGGGTCAATCGGGTCGGCTTCGCGCTCGGGCACGACCCCGAGCCTACTCCGCGTCGAGCGCTTCGTTGACGAGCCGGTCGGCCTCCGCGTTCTTGGCACGACGGACGTGGCCGATCGACCAGCGCTCGAACGGGCGCAGCGCCCGCGTCACCTCGGCGTGCAGGTCACGCAGGGTCGCGTCCTTGACCTTGTAGGCGCCCTCGACTTGGCGGACGACGAGCTCGGAGTCGCTCAGCAACTCGAGCTCGGTGGCGCCGTGTGCGGCCGCCAGCTCGATCCCGAGCAGCAGGGCGCGGTACTCGGCGACGTTGTTGGTCGCGGTGCCGATCCGCTCGCCCCGCGCCTCCAAGACCTCGCCGTCGGCGTCGCGCACAACGACGCCGACTGCCGCAGGACCGGGATTGCCCCGCGCGCCGCCGTCGACATTGACCCTCAGCTTCGGCATCGAATCAGCGCCCGACGGGCTCGCCGTCGGTGGCAGACCCCTGCCTTGCAGCGAGGGCGATCCGCCCGTCGGCCAGCGTCGAGGCGTTCCATTGCCTCGCGGCAGCGTCGAGCTGCTCGAGCTCAAGCCCCTTGTCCAGCTGGAAGACGGGTCGAAGCTCGTCTCCGAGATCGATACCCCACTGGTACCAGGAGAGCTCCCAGGCGACAGTGACGCGGATCTCGCTGGGCGACCCGGCTGAGGCGCCAACGGAGACCCAGGGGGTGCCAAGCGTCCGCTCCAGGCCGGCGACTGTCCTCGCTGCCTGACTGGCGTTGAACCGCTGCACTGCCCGCTCGAAGGGACTGGCCGCAAACGGCTCCGGCGCCGTGCGCTCCGTTCTTCTGCCCGGGGCGGCGGGGTCGGGGCTCGGCTGCGTGGCCTCGGGCGCGGCGGGCTCGGGCGCCGGTCGGCG
>SMEU01000056.1_pt1 | contig 16630 bp, 19 predicted proteins | sample 2456051 | NCBI WGS metagenome assembly SMEU01 (sample SAMN10132600, study PRJNA489261) | soil metagenome | isolation source: day120 un-amended silt loam soil | place: USA | collected 2015-05-01
CCGCCGGCGTCGATCCGACCTCCGCTCAAGCCTATGCCAATTATATCCGGCGGCTGCAGGCGGGGATGAGCGGCTTTACCTGCTACGCCTCGCTGCAGATGCCGCGCTAAGCTGCTAGGCTTCGGGCCATGGCCGGTCCGACCTACATTGCCGACAATGTTCATGACCTGGTGACCGTCCCGCTGGACGGGCTCAGCCTCGTCTATCACGCGCCGTCGGGCGCGACCCATATCGTCGCCCCGCCCGCGCCCGAAATCCTGGACGCCCTGCAGGCGGGCCCGGCCGACGCGGCGGAGCTGCTGCGCCGGCTGCACGAGAGATATGAGTTTGACGGCGACGAGGCGATTCACGCCCGCCTCGGCGAGCTCGAGGAAGCCGGGCTGGTGCGGCGGGCATGAGGCACCGGCTCGACCTCCAGATCGGCCCCGTCGCCTTCCGGATCGGCTCGGCCTGGTCCGCGCCGCTCGATGCTCTGGCGCGGCTCTATGCCGCTTATCCCAGGCCCGCGGACGGGCTCGCCGACTTCACGGTAAGGCTGGAGCCGGAGAAACCGTGGCGGCGCTTCCTGCGTCCCTCGGTCGCTATCCGCGGCGACTACATCCTCCCCGACGCGGCGCCGCTCGCGCTCGCCCACGGCCTGCTCGCCGCCGAGATGGGGATGAACCTGCAGATGGCGCTGGGGCAGAAGAATTATCTGCTGCTCCACGCCGCCACCGTCGAGAAGGACGGCCGTGCCCTGATCATGACCGGCGAATCGGGAGCCGGGAAATCGACGCTCGCGGCCCTGCTCGGCGAGCGCGGCTGGCGGCTGATGGGCGACGAATTCGCCCTGCTCGATCTGGCGAGCGGCGACCTGCTGCCCTTCCCGCGCGCGGTGAGCCTGAAGAACGGGGCGATCGGGGTGATGGAGGCGGAGGTCGCGGCGGACCGGTTCGGGCCTCGGCTCGAGGACACGCCGAAGGGCGCGATCCGCCATATGCGGCCCAGCGAGGCTGCGATCCGCCGGATGGGGGAGGCGGCGACGCCAGCGTTGATCCTGTTCCCGCGTTTCGGCCCGGCGCAGGCCGTGCGCGGCGTCGGCAGGGCCGAGGTGTTCATGCGCCTGACCCAGGCCTCGACCAATTATGTCGCGCTCGGCCGGCGCGGCTTCGATGCGCTGACCCGGCTGGTCGAGAACAATCCGGCGCTCGCCATCGACTATCCGGACACGGATACCGCCGTCGCCATGGTCGACGATTTCTGGCGCGAGCGGGCGGCATGAACGGCAGGCTCCTCGTCCGCGCGTTGCGCGATCCCGCGAGCCTCGGGCCTGACACGGACTGGCTTGGCCTGGTCAGCGTCGCGCGCGCCGAGCAATTGTCCGGCAGCCTCGCCTTGCGAATGGCGGGACGGGAGGTCCCGCCCCGGGTGGCGGCGATCTTCGAATCTGCGCGGCACGATGCCGCTTATGCCCGCACCCAGGCGCTCTGGGAGGCCGAGATGGCGCGGCGCGCATTGGCCCCGCTCGGCGTTCCCGTGGTCCTGCTCAAGGGCACCGCCTTCCACGCCGCCAGCCTCGACGCCTGCGAAGGGCGAAGCGTCGGCGACCTCGACATCCTGGTGCCGCGCGCGGCGATCGACCGGGTCGAGGCGGCCCTGATCGAGGCCGGCTGGGAGCGGCTGAAGCCGGCCGAGGGCTATGACGATCTCTATTACCGGCAATGGATGCACGAGCTGCCGCCGCTCATCCACCGCACCCGCGACCGGATGATCGACGTCCACCACACGATATTGCCGCTGACCGCGCGGCCGACGCCCGATTCGGCGGCGATGCTCGCGGACAGCCTGGCGCTGGACAACGGCCTTCGCATCCTCTCCCCCGCCGACATGATCGTCCATGCCGCGGCGCATCTGCTCGCCGACGGCGACCTTGCGGGCGGCCTGCGCAACCTCTGGGACATCGACCGGCTGCTCCGCCAGTTCGCGGCGGAGGATCCGGGCTTCTGGAGCAAGCTGGAGGATCGCGCGCGGCTTCATCAGCTGGCTGGACCGGTCGCGCGCGCGCTCCGTCTGTCGCAGGATCTGTACGGCACGCCGCTTCGCGCGGACGCCCGGACGCGGCTGAGCCTCGCCGACCGGCTGTTCCGCGCCCGCCTGCTCGCCCGCAATGAATGGGGGCAGGAAGAGAGAAAAGCGCTGCGTTTCGCCTTCTACGTGCGCTCGCACTGGCTGCGCATGCCGCCGCTGATGCTGGCCCGGCATCTCTGGACCAAGGCCACGCGCAAGGGAGCCGATCGCGCCGTCGCGCGTTGACCGCGGGTCCCCCGATCGGAGACCCCGCTGATGAGATTCCTTCCGATGGCCCCCGGCGCCGCGCTCGCGGCGCTTTTCCTCGTTGGCTGCGGCTATACTCCTTCCACCGACAGCACAGCCGAGCGGCGCGAAAGCGGCGGGGAGCTGGCCAGAGCCGATCTGGTTGAACGATGCCGGCGAGATCGCCTCGGAGATCGCAAGCAATACGATGATCGCTCGCGTGCCCGTCGACGGCGGGCTCGCCTGGCTGCAGGACGGCCAGGTGGTGCGCACCGCCTCCGAGGACGGCCATCGAATCGCCTATTTCTATCCGGGCGAGGAGCGGCCCTTCCTGGTCCAGGACGGGCGCCAGGCCTTCGCCTATCGCAATGGCCGGGCCCAGCTCGCTTATGACAATGACGGCCGGCCGGCGCGGGTGTCCGACCGGGCGGGCGGAGCGGGAAATCGGACGACTAGAGCCCGGAGCCAGCTTTAGGGAATGCCCGCTTCCGCGGCGCGGCGGGCGCGGCGCTCGGCATACCATTGCCGGATCATCGTGGCGGTGCAGCCGGTGAAGCCGTTGGAGCCGACCACCGAACAGCTGTTCGGGCGCATCGGCCGGCTTTCGTCCTCGAGCCCGTCGACGCGCGACGCCCAGCTCGTCTCGGTCGGCTGGCGCTCGCGGATCCGCCGCGGGATCCGGTAGCGCTCCTCTTCCGGACGGCGGGCGCAGACCACCACCTCATTGTCGGGTCCAGCGGTCGGGCAGGGGTCGTTGCCATAGATGACCAGGGTCGACTGGCGCGCGGGCGGGCCGTCGGCGAGCGCGGGGGAGGGGAAGGCCGCTGCGAGGCTCAGCAGGGCGGCAAGTCGGGCCGGGGAGAACGCCACATCAAATCCCTTTCGCGCTTCGCCCCTGTCGGTCTAGATGTGGGGGAGAAGTCGTTACGGTGCAAGCCGGTTTCAAAACGTCCGGAGCGGGCGGGGAGTTTCGTGAATGCGGAAAAGTCTGGTGTCCCTTTGCCTCGCGCTGCTCGGCTGCAGCGCCGCCGCGCGGGCGCAGCCGCCCGCGCCGCCCGCCGGACCGCCGGTGATCGTCTTCATCAGCCCGATGGGCGAGCCCTTCCGCCGAAGCCAGGGCCCGGGCGAGCCGATCGAGCGCTGGTTCCAGGGCGCCGACGCCGATCATGACGGCGCGATCACCGTCACCGAGTTCCAGGCCGACGCGGCCCGCTTCTTCGCCACGCTCGACGTCAATCACGACAACGAGATCGCGCCCGACGAGATCATCCGCTACGAGACCGAGATCGCGCCGGAAGTGCAGTCGGGGATCCGCACCGTCACCTTCGGCCCCAACCGGAACACCCGGCGGGTGCGGACCAGGCCGGGGGACGGCCCCTACGGCATGGGCAGCCAGGCCCTGCTCGCGCTTCCGGAGCCGGTCGTCTCCGCCGACGCCGATTTCAACCGCGGCGTCTCGCCGGCCGAATTCCGCCATACGGCGGGTCAGCGTTTCCTGCTGGTCGACCGCAACCATGACGGCCGGCTCACCCGCGACGAGCTCGGCCCGCCGCCCGAGGAGGATCGCCGGCGGCGCTAGAGGGCGCGCAGGGCGGGGATCAACTGCTTGTAGCTGTCGATCACCGCGTCGGCGCCGAGCGCCTCCACCGGGCGGTCCCGGAAACCAAAGCTGACCGCGACGAAGGGCGTCCCCGCCGCGCGTGCCGTGCCGGCGTCAACCATCGAATCGCCGACCAGCACGGTGCGGCCGCCGCCCGCCAGCCGGATCGTCTCCTGGAGGGTCGCCGGATCGGGCTTGAACACGGTGAGGGTGTCGCCGCAGACCAGGGCCGTGAAGCGGTCCGTCCAGCCCAGCGCATCGAGCAGCAGCCTCGTCATCCGCGTCGACTTGTTGGTGCAGATGGCAAGGCGGACACCGAGCGCGGCAAGCCCGTCCATCGCCTGCTCGACGCCCGGAAAAGGAATGGTGCCGTCGCAGACATGGGCGGCATAGTGATCCAGATAGAGCGGATGGGCCTCGTCCAGCATGTCCTCGGTCGAGCCGCCGGTCGCCTCGAGCACCCGGCGCAGGAGGTTGCGCGCGCCGTCGCCGATCAGCGGCCGGACCTCCGCTTCCGCCAGCGGCGGCCGCCCGAAATCGGCAAGCATCCGGTTGATCCCGGCGGCGATATCGGGGGCGGTGTCGGCGAGGGTTCCGTCCAGATCGAAGGCGACGATGGCGAAGGGGAAAGCGGGCATGGGCGGCCTCGCTAAGCGCCGCTATGGAAATGGCAAGCTTTCCATGGCATCTGCCGCGCCATGACGAGGCCCGTTGCCGCAATCATCCTCGCCGCCGGCAAGGGCACGCGGATGAAATCCGACCTGCACAAGGTGCTGCACCCGATTGCGGGGCGGCCGATGCTCGCGCACCTGCTCGCCAGCGTGGCCGCGCTCGAGCCGGCGAAGCTGGTCGTGGTGGTCGGCGACAAGGCGGAGCAGGTCGAGCCCCTGGTGCGCGAATTCGGGGGCGTGATCGCGGTTCAGGACCAGCAGCAGGGCACCGGCCATGCCGTCCGGCAGGCCGAGAGTGCGCTGGCCGGCTTCGACGGCGACGTCCTGATCCTGTTCGGCGACGTTCCGTTCGTGCGCAGCGAGACGATGCGGGGGATGCTGGACCGGCTGGGCGAGGCTGACGGGGCGGTGGTCGCCGCCTTCCGTCCGGCCGATCCCAAACAATATGGCCGGATCCTCGCCGAGGGCGACGGCAGCATCCGCAAAATGGTCGAATGTAAGGATGCGAGCGAGGCGGAGCGCGCGCTCGACCTCTGCAATTCGGGGCTGATGGCGGTGCGCTCGGCGGCGCTCTGGCCGCTGCTGGCGCAGGTGTCGAACGAGAATGCCGCCGGCGAATATTATCTGCCCGACATCGTCATGATCGCGGCGGGCGAGGGGAAATGCTCGCTCATCGTCGAAGTGGCCGCGGACGAGGTCGAGGGGGTCAACAGCCGGGCCGAGCTGGCCGCGGCCGAGGCCGCCTGGCAGGAGCGGCGGCGGAGCGAGGCGATGGCGGAGGGTGCCTCGCTGATCGCACCGCAGACGGTGTGGTTCAGCCACGATACCAGGCTCGGCCGCGATGTCCTTGTCGAACCGAATGTTTTCTTCGGCCCGGGCGTGACCATCGGGGACAATGTGCGGGTCCGCGCCTTCTCCCATATCGAGGGCGCGGCGATCGAGGCGGGCGCCGAGATCGGCCCCTATGCGCGGCTCCGGCCCGGCGCCGAGATCGGCGAGGGCGCGAAGGTCGGCAATTTCGTCGAGGTGAAGCAGGCGCGGCTCGGCAAGGGCGCCAAGGCCAACCATCTTTCCTATCTGGGCGATGCCGAGATCGGTGCCGGTGCCAATATTGGTGCCGGAACGATTACATGTAATTATGACGGGTTCTTCAAATATCGTACGAACATCGGCGAGGGCGCCTTCATCGGCTCGAACAGCGCTTTGGTGGCGCCGGTGACGATCGGCAAAGGCGCGATCGTCGCCGCCGGCTCGGCGATCACCAGCGACGTCGGCGAGGATTCGGTCGCGCTCGCCCGCGGGGAACAGGTTGAAAAGCCGGGCCGCGCGGCCAAGTTCCGGGCGATCATGGCAGCCAGAAAGAAGCAAAGCTGAATGTGCGGGATTATCGGAATTGTCGGCCGGGAGCCCGTCGCCGAGCGGCTGCTCGACGGGCTGAAACGGCTCGAATATCGCGGCTATGATTCGGCCGGCATTGCCACTCTCGACGGCGGCCGGATCGACCGGCGCCGGGCCGAGGGCAAGCTCGGCAATCTCGCCAGGATCCTGCACGATCAGCCGCTCGCCGGCACCACCGGCATCGCCCATACCCGCTGGGCGACGCATGGCGCGCCGACCGTCGACAATGCCCATCCGCACATCGTCGGCGACGTCTCCATCGTCCACAACGGCATCATCGAGAATTTCAAGCCGCTGCGCGACGAGCTGATCGCCGCCGGCCGCACCTTCGCCAGCCAGACGGACACCGAGGTGGTCGCCCATCTCGTCTCGCGCGAGCTGGAATGGGGGAAGAGCCCGCGGGACGCCGTCGCCGCGGTGCTGCCCCGCCTGCACGGCGCCTTCGCCATCGCCTTCCTGTTCCGCACCGATCCGGATCTGCTGATCGCCGCCCGGCTCGGGGCGCCGCTCACAATCGGCTATGGCGAAGGCGAGAATTATATCGGCTCGGACGCGATCGGGCTGGCGCCGCTCACCCAGCGAATCGCCTATCTCGACGAGGGCGACTGGGCGGCGGTGAGCCGCGAGAAGATCGAGATTTACGACCGCGACAACCAGCCGGTCGAGCGCGAGATCGTCAATTCGGGCGCCTCCGGCCAGCTGATCGACAAGGGCAATCACCGCCACTTCATGCAGAAGGAGATCTACGAGCAGCCCGTCGTGGTGGCGCAGACGCTCGGTTCCTATATCCGTCCGCTCGAGGAGCAGGTCGCGCTCCCCGACATGAGTTTCGACCTGAAGAGCATCGAGCGGGTGGCGATCGTCGCCTGCGGCACCGCCTCCTATGTCGGGATGATCGGCAAATACTGGATCGAGCGCTTCGCCCGGGTCCCCGTCGAGGTCGATGTCGCCTCCGAGTTCCGCTACCGCGACCCGGTGCTGCTGCCGAACACGCTCGGCGTCGTCGTCTCCCAGTCGGGCGAGACCGCGGACACGCTGGCGGCGCTCCGCCACATGAAGGAGCAGGGCGTCACCACCGCCGGGATCATCAACGTGCCGACCAGCTCGATGGCGCGCGAGGTCGACCTGCTCCTGCCCACCCATGCCGGCCCGGAGATCGGCGTCGCCTCGACCAAGGCCTTCACCTGCCAGCTCGCGGTGATGGCGGCGCTCGCCGTCAACCTCGCCCGGGCGAAGGGGCGGCTGGACGAGGCCGAGGAGCGCGAGATCGTCCGCCACCTCGTCGAATCGCCGGCCGCGATCAACGCCGCCCTCGACCATGATGCGGAGATCGAGGCGATGGCGCCGAAGATCGCCGGCGCCCGCGACGTCCTCTATCTCGGCCGCGGCCCCGATTATCCGCTGGCCCTGGAAGGCGCGCTGAAGCTCAAGGAGATCAGCTACATCCATGCCGAGGGCTATGCCTCGGGCGAGATGAAGCACGGGCCGATCGCCCTGATCGACGACGCCGTGCCGCTGATCGTGCTCGCCCCCTCCGGGCCCCTGTTCGAGAAGACCGTCTCCAACATGCAGGAGGCGATGGCGCGCGGCGCCCAGGTCGTTTTGATCTCCGACGCGGACGGCATCGCCCAGGCCGGCGAGAATGCGATCGCGACGATCGAGATGCCGAAGGTGCATCCCTTGATCGCGCCGCTCGTCTATGCGGTGCCGGTCCAGCTGCTCGCCTATCATGTCGCGGTGGCCAAGGGCACGGATGTCGACCAGCCCCGCAACCTGGCGAAGAGCGTCACGGTGGAATGATCTGCGTCGCCGCCGTCCTGGCCGCGCTCGCCCTGACCGGCCGGTGGCGCACCCAAGAGGATTCGAACCTCTGACCTCTGCCTTCGGAGGGCAGCGCTCTATCCAGCTGAGCTATGGGTGCATCGCCGGGAGGCGGCGCCTTAGCAAAGCCCGGCGGGGCCGACCAGCCCCCTTTCGCCCGGTTTCCCCGGTCGCGCTCGGGCCAGTGACGGGAGCGACCCTCCGACCGGCCTGCTTTCCTCGTCCGATCATGCTAGTTTCGAGGCGAAGGGGAGGGTCGAAAATGCTCGCATGGCTTCATCTGCAACCGGTCGGGCTGCCCGGGCTGATCGCCCTGATGGCCGGCGGCCTGCTGTTCTTCGCCAGCCTCGCCTGGACCCGGATCGGGGCGAGCCGTTTCGGCGGCGAGGCCGTCGCGAAGAAGAGCGGCCTCTCGCGCTGGGGCGTGTTCATCCAGATGCTGGGCTTCGCCTCGGCCGGCTTCGGCACCATTCGCGTCGGCCTGCCGCCGTCGAGCCCGCTGGCGCTCGCCGAGGCGGCGGCGATCGCGCTGCTGATGCTGCTCGCTTTGGGCCTGTTCACCTCGGCGGCGCGGGCGATGGGCGCGAACTGGAGCATCGTCGCCCGCATGCGCGAGGGCCACGAGCTGGTCACCGGCGGGGTCTTCGCCCATCTGCGTCATCCGATCTACACCGCGATGGGCGCCTTCCTGGTCGCGATGGCGATCGCCTTCGGCCACGAATTTGGCCTGATCGCGGGCCTGCCCTTGTTCGCGCTCGGCACCGCGATCCGCATCCGCGAGGAGGAGAAACTGCTGCGCGGCGAGTTCGGCGCCGCCTATGAGGATTATGCGGCGCGGGTGAAGAGGTTCGTCCCCGGCGTGATCTAGGCCGGCGCCGATGATCTGCCGGCGTCCGCCGGCAGGGGCGTCTTCGGCCGGAAGGCGCAGAGATCGGCGACGACGCAGCGCCAGCATTCGGGCCGCCGCGCCTTGCAGACGTAGCGGCCGTGCAGGATCAGCAGATGATGGGCGGTGACCCGGTACGGCGCCGGCGTCTGCTTCTCGAGCTTCGCCTCGACCTGGCCGACGCTCTTGCCGCGGGCGAGGCCGGTGCGGTTGGCGACCCGGAAGACATGGGTGTCGACCGGGAAGGTCTCCTCGCCATAAGCGACGTTCATCACCACGTTCGCGGTCTTGCGGCCGACGCCGGGCAAGGCCTGCAGCGCATCGCGGTCCCGCGGCACCTCGCCGCCATAGCGCTCGACCAGGACGTTGGAGAGGGCGATGACGTTCTTAGCCTTGGTGTTGAACAGGCCGATCGTCCTGATGTGCCGCTTGAGGCCCTCCTCGCCGAGCGCGAGCATCTGCTGCGGCGTCATGACGTCACGAAACAGGTCCCGCGTCGCCCGGTTCACCCCGGCGTCGGTCGCCTGGGCGGAGAGCACGACCGCGACCAGCAGGGTATAGGTGTTGACCGATTCCAGCTCGGTCACGGGGTCCGGCGTCCGCTCGGCGAGGCGGCGGTAGAATTCGGCGATATCGGCCTTCTTCACGCCAATTCGTCCAGCGCGCAGCCGAGCCGCTCCAGCCCGGCCTCGAGCAGGTCCGTCTCCATGCCGACGCCGAGCCGGAAATGGTCGGCGAGGCCGAAGAAGCGGCCGGGGACGATCGCGGCGTCATGATGGGCGCGGAGGCGGGCGTTGAGCGCGTCGACGTCGCCATGCTTCAGCCGCGGGAAGCAGGTGACGTTGTGGACCATCGGCGCGACCTCGAGCTCGTCGCGGTTCTGGAGGAAGGCGTTGGCGAGCGCCCGGTTGCGGGCGAGCAAGGCAGGGGTTCCGGAAGCGACCTCGTCGAGCCGCTCGAGCGCGATCAGCGACAGCCGCTCGGTGGAATGGGCCTGGGCGACCGAGAAGAGCTCGTTGAGCCGCCAGAAGCGCTCGGTCAGCGCGGGCGAGGCCAGGATCCAGCCGCAGCGCAGGCCGGAGAGGCCGTAGACCTTGGTAAGGCTGGCCGTGCAGATAAAGGCGTCGCCGAGCAAAGCGGCGCTGGCCTGGCCGGGCGCGGCATCCAGATAGACCTCGTCGATCAGCACGCGCGGGCCGAGCGCACCGATCGCTTGCAGAGTCTCGGTGTCGGCGAGATTCCCGGTCGGATTATGCAGGTTGGTCAGGATGATAAGGCTTGTTCGTTCCGTCAGCTCTGAGGCGACGGCAGCGGCATCGAGCGCGAAATCGGGCCCCTGGCGGCGGAAGTGGCGGACCTCGGCGCCGAGGAAGCGGGCGGCGGCGACCAGCGGCTCGTAGACCGGATGCTCGACCAGCACCGCGTCGCCCGGCGCGACCAGCCCGGCCAGAGCGAGCATGTTGGCCATGGAGGTGCCGTCCGCCATCGTCACCATGTCCGGCGCGACCCCTGCCTTGCGGGCGATCGCCTTGCGGAGCGGCGGATAGCGGTAGCGGCTGGCGCCATCCAGCTCGAGCGCGGCAGGGTCGATGTCCCAGTCGCCCATCCGGAAATGCGGCACCTCGCTCGAGCCGAGATTGTAGCGGACCGGCGCCTGGTTCTTGGCCCAGTACATATACTCGCTCTGGACCACTCGGCCGCTCAACGCCGTGACCGCCAATAGAGGAAGGCGGGGATTCCGGCGAGCAGGATAAGGAAGCCGATCGCGCTGTTGCCGGGGCTGCCGGCCACCGTGGCGACCACGACGGCGGCGCAGGCGAGCACGAACAGGCCGGTGGTGACGGGATGGCCCGGCGCGCGGAAACCGTCCGCTCCATCGGCGTCGCGCCGGCGGAAGACGAACAGCGCGGCGCCGGTCAAAGCGAACCAGATGAAGTCGACCGAGACGACGTAGGAGAGGATCTTTTCGTAGCTCCCGGACAGAGCGATGGCGATCGCCGTGGCGCCCTGCAGGAGGATCGCGAAGACGGGGACGCGCGTGGTCTCGCTGACCTCGGCGATCTTGCGGAAGAACAGCCGGTCCTCGGCCATCGCGAAATAGACTCGCGGCGCGGTCAGCATGGACTGGCTGAGGAAGCCGAGGGTCGAGATGGCGATGCCGAGCGCGATCAGGGTGGCGCCGGTGCTGCCGAGCGCGCTCTGCATCACGTCGCTCGCCGGCGCCTTGCTGGCGGCCAGGCCGCCCGGCCCGAGGACGAGGGCGCAGGTCAAGGCGACCGCGGTGTAGAGGACGACCACCCCGACCACGCCCAGCAGCAGGCCGCGCGCGAGGTCCCGCTTGGGATCGCGCATCTCGCCGGCGACAAAGCTCGAGGTCTGCCAGCCGCCATAAGCGAACATCACCGGGGTCAGCGCCGCGAGGATGGCAAAGGCGGAGGTGGTCTCGGCGCCCCCCTCGAGCCGGGAAGACCCCCTCGCCAGCAGCAGGCCACAGATGACCAGTGCGCCGATCGCCAGGATCTTCAGCACCATCAACGCGCTCTGCACGTTGCTGCCGGCCCTCACCCCCCGGCAGTTGATCGCGGTGAGCAGGAGCAGGACCGCGGCGGCAAGGGCGCCGTCGGGAAGGGCGAGCCCTGTCAGCTCGTGGAAATAGCGCGCGAAGGTGATCGCCACCGCGGCCATCCCGCCGGACTGGATGACGAGCAGCAGCGACCAGCCGTAGAGGAAGGCGGGCATCGCCCCCCAGGCGTCCCTCAGATAGGCATATTGGCCGCCGACCTCCGGCCGCCGCGCCGCCAGCTCCGCATAGACGAAGGCGCCCATGATCGCGATCGCGCCGCCGATCAGCCAGACGCCGACGATGAGCAGGGGCGTCGGCACCTGCGCCGCCACCCTCGCCGGATTGACGAAGATCCCCGAGCCGATGATCCCGCCCATGACCAGCATGGTTGCGTCGAACAGGCCGAGCCGGCGGCGGAGGGCTGGCTGGGGCTCTTGCGGCCGGCTGCTCACGCCAGCCCCAGCACGTCCTGCATCGTGTAGCGGCCGGGGGGCTGGTGGTGCAGCCAGATCGCCGCCTCGACCGCGCCTCTGGCGAAGATCGCGCGGCTTTCGGCGCGGTGGCCGAGCTCGATCCGCTCGCCGTCGCCGGCGAAGATGACGAGATGGTCGCCGGCGACCGAGCCGCCGCGCAGCGAGGAATAATAGATGCCGCCTTCCTCGCGTTCGTGCGGCCCCTCCTGCATCCGGTCGAAGCGGTTCTGCTCGATCGTCGAGGCGGCGCCGCGGCCCGCATTGGCGGAGGCGCCGAGCAGCAGGGCCGTGCCCGAGGGCGTGTCCAGCTTGTGGCGGTGATGCATCTCGACGATCTCGATGTCCCAGTCCGGCCCGAGCCTGCGCGCCGCCTGCTCGACCAGGGCGCGCAGCAGGTTGACGCCGAGCGAGGTATTGGCGGTCTGCACGATCGGGATCGCGCTCGCTGCGGCGTCGATCGCCTGGTGATGGCCGGGGGTGAGGCCGGTGGTGCCGATCACGATCGGCGTGCCGGCATCGACGGCGGCGGCGAGATGGGCGGCGAGCGCCTCGGGCGCGGTGAAATCGACCAGCACGTCGCTGGCGGCGGCGAGCGCGGCGAGGTCCTGATGATCGCCATGCACGGCGCCGTCGCGGTCGATGCCGCCGGCGATGCTCGCGCCGGCGCCGGCGGCGGCATTGGCGATCGCCCGGCCCATCCGTCCGTGCACGCCCAATATGCCGATGCTCGTCATGCCCGCTTCATGGGCGAGCCGCGTCCGTGCCGCAAGCGGAACAGTGCGGGCGACGGCTGCGTTGAGCCGTCAATCAGGAAAAGAGGAGGCCCCAATGGCTGAACGTGAAAAGGAAGTGATCGTCACGGGTGACGGCGGCGGCGGTGGCGGCGCCGGCATGCTGGTCGGCATCGTCCTCGTGCTGGCGGTGCTCGCGGTCCTGTTCTTCGTGTTCAAGGACCGGATCATGGGCCACAGCACCGACATCAATGCCGACGTGAAGGTGGAGGCGCCGGCGGCGCCCGCCAAGCAATAGACCTAGCCGCCCTGCAAATGGCGTAACCAGCGCTGCCGCGCCCACTCGTCGAGCAGGGCGTCGGCAGCGCTTTTTTCGGCGCTGCCGGGGGCGAGATCGGCATAGCGGATGCTCTGCCCGGTGGCGCTGTCGCGGACCGTTTCCTGGAAGAAATCGAAGACCAGCCGGTGGCCGTTGGCGTCGATCGTGCCGATCGCGCCCGGCCGGTCGAGGGTGCCGAGGAACTGGAAGATCGGCCGGCCCGAGGGCTCGGCCACCTGCGCCCCGGCCGCCCGCAGGATCAAAGCGCGCATGTCGTCGAGGCCGATCACCGGCGGGATCGCCACGCCCGGCGCGCTGAGGATGAAGGGGATCCGGGTCTGCTGCTCGTTCAGCATGTGGCCGTGGCCGAGGAAGCCGTCGTCGAACAGCGACTCGCCATGGTCGGCGGTGACCACGACGATCGTGTTGTCGAGCACGCCGAGCCGCCGCAGCCGCTCGAGCAGGGCGCCGATCAGCCGGTCATTATAGGCGATCGCGTTCCAGTAGGTCGCCGCGACATGGTCGCGATTGCCGATGGCGATGTCGCCGCGCGCGATCGGCTCGCCGGGCAGCACCCGGTCCATGCCCGGATTGTAATAAGGGAAATGGGCCGACTGCAGGTTGAAATAGATGAAATGCGGCTGCTGCCAGGCGGCGGGGCTTCCGAGCCGGTGGTCGAACTCGCGGAGCAGGACCTTGCCGTCCACATTGACCGAGCCCTGCGCGGTGAAGGCCCCGGAGCGCTGGTCCTTGAGCAGGGTGGCATCGACGAAAATCTGGCCGCGGCGCATCCCGACCAGGCTGGCGGTGTCGCCGAAATCCTCGGCCTGGCCGGAGAAGGTGGCGACCTGATAGCCGTTGGCGAGGAAGTCGCGGACCAGCGACTGGCGATCGTCGAGCGGCGCCAGCGTGCCGGTGAACAGGCTCTGCAGCGAGGCGGTGGTGAAGCCGACATGGGAATAGGCGCGCGGCGCCGTGCTGCCATGGGCGGCGAGGGCGTCCAGCACCGGCGTCAGCTCCCGGCCCTCGACCCGCCGGCCGATGCCGTCGGCGCGGGTGCTTTCGAGCACGATCAGGACGACGTTCGGCTTGCGCGCGCCGGGGATGACCGGAATCTCCGGCCGCGGCGCCGTGCCGGAGAAACGGAAGTCGCCGGCCAGCCCGTCCTGGTCGATGCCGTCGCCCGGAATGTCGAGCGCATAGGGATGGCGGCTGCCGTCGAAGGGCTGGCGGTCGATCGGGAAGGAGAAGAAGGAATAGCCGTCCCGGTCGAAATCGGTCGCCTGCTCGAGCACGAACGAAATGGCGGCGACGCTGTTGAAGCGGCTGAGCGCCGCGCGCGCATCGTCGACCCGGTTGACCGCGAACAGGAGGACGGCGGAAGACGAAGCGCACGCCCGCATAGAAGACCAGCGCCAGCCCGCCGCCGATCAGCATCAGCCCCGCTTCGCTCAGCGAGTAGAGCAGTGCGTCGGTCAGGCTGCCGCCGCCGAGATTGCGGATGATCTGGAAGCTCATCGCGTCCGAGAAGAAGGCCAGCGCCTCGAATTTTGCGACGAGGATGGCCAGCCAGCCGCCGCCGACGAAGAACAGGAAGTTGAAGTGGAAGAGCGGGCCGTCCGGCCGCTTGCGGTGCAGCCGCCGCATCAGTCGGTAGAGGAGCAGGAAGACGACGATCTGGCAGAGCAGCAGCCCGACCAGGAAGGCGCCGATCTCCAGCGGCGTGTCCAGGGTCTGCGACTGGCCGAAGCCCCCGCCGAACAGGGCATATTTGCGCTCGGCGAGCAGCAGCTCGAAGACCAGGGCGACGAGGATCGTCGCGGGCAGGGTGAACCGCGCCGCGGCCGCCCAGTTGACGCGCAGCTTCCTCTTCTCGGGCAGGGCGGCAAGCTCGGCCGACATGCGCCCGGTCAGTAAGGGCGAGACCTTAAGATGCGGTGTGCGGTCCGCTCAGCGGCGCAGCAGGCCCAGGCTGAAGCAGATCCAGCCGGCGATCATCAGCACGCCGCCGACCGGGGTCACCATGCCGAGCCAGCGCGCGCCGGTCAGCGCCATCAGGTAGAGCGAGCCCGAGAAGATCAGCGTGCCGAGCGCGAGCAGCCAGACCGGCAGCCGGGTCCCCGGCAGCCGCGCAGCGCCGATCGCGACCAGCCCGATCGCCTGCCACATCTGATATTGCACCCCCGTCTGCCACCAGCCGAGCGCCTCCGGGCTCAGCGCGGCGCGCAGGCCGTGCGCCCCGAACGCGCCGAGCAGGATGCCCAGCGCGGCGAGCAAGGCGCCGGCCAGCAGGGGGAGGCGTTCATTCGGGCTCATTCCGTTTCCGATACAGCGCAAACCGTCCGTTAACCATATCCTGCCAAAGCCTGTCGCCATGCAGGGGATTGAGATCAGCAGCGACGAGATCGCCGAGGCCCGGGCCGGGCTTCACGAGGCGGTGCACCGGACGCTCGCCACCGAGGCGCGCTCGACCCAGCGCCCGCCGGCGCCGGGGACGGACGGCCTGCTCGGCCGCGCCCAGTTCCATTATGACTGCCTCGGCGACGAGGAGGCCGTCGGCCTGCTCGAGCAGATGAACATCGCCATGTTCCGCCTGCGCCAGGCGCTGCTGGCCGGCGACGAGGCCGCCTATCAGGCGCAGCGCTCGGCGCTTCGCAAGCTGGCCGGCGCGTGGCTCTATCATGCGCCCCTGCACAAGGTCGCCGAATTCTTCCCGCCCGAGGGCGAGGCCTAGACCAAAGCGCCGCCGGCCTGATCCCTCCTTAGCTTCTCGCATTCCCACCGCGCGGGGCGGATCTCAGACCAGGGCGCCGCCGGCCTCGGCGAGCAAGGCGTCGAGCCGCTTCACCTCCTGAACGATCCGCACCCGCGGCGCCGAGCCGCCGAGCGAGATTCTGAGCGCCTGCGCCGGTCCGCCCGGGGCAGCGGCGAAGGCTGATCCCGGCGCGGCGGGCAGCCCGGCGGCGATCGCCTGCGCCGCGATCCGGCCCGCCTCCATGCCGTCGGGCAGCTTCAGCCAGAGATGATAGCCTTCGGGGTGGAAATGCGCGGCAGGGCCGAGGACGGCGACGGCTTCCTTCATCCGCGCCGTCGCCTCCGCGCGTACCGCAGCGGCGAGACGGTTCAGGGTGCCGTCCAGGATCCAGTTCGTCACCAGCGCGGCGTTGATCGGCGGCGGCATTATCGCGCTTTCATGCCCGGCCGCAGCCAGGGCATGCGCCTCGCGCACGCCCGGCGCACGGACGAAGCCGACGCGCAGGGCAGGGGAAACCAGCTTCGAGAGGCTGGTGATGTGCCAGGTCAGCTTCGGCGCGAAGGCGGCGACCGGCGGGATCGGGCTGGCGGGCAGGCGGCCATAGGCGTCGTCCTCGACGATCGCGAAGCCGTAGCGCAGCGCGAGCCGGGCGATCTCCTTGCGCCGCTCGAGCGGCAGGGTCGCGGTGGTGGGGTTGTCGTTGGTCGGCACCAGATAGACGGCGCGAAGCCCGGCCCTCTGCGCCGCCTCCTCCAGCGCGTCCGGAAGAATCCCCTCCGCGTCCATCGCCAGCGGCACGATCTCCGCCCCCAGCCGGCGCGCGGCGGCGAGGAAGCCCGGATAGGTGAAGGCCGGCGCCGCGATCCGGTCGCCGGGGCCAAGCAGCAGCGACAGGGCGGCGTGAAGCCCGTGCTGGCTGCCTGCGGTGATCGCGATCTGGTCGGCTACGGTGTCGGGAATCGGGGCGGAGAGGTAGCGCGCTGCTGCGGCGCGCTGCGCCTCCAGCCCGCCCGGCGGCTGGTAGTGGAGCGGCGCCAGCCGGCCGACGAGCAAGGCGGCCGTCCCCTCGAGAATGGCGCGCCGCAGGCTGCCGTCCTCGGGCTCCGGCGGCATGTTCATAC
>SMEU01000046.1_pt1 | contig 16177 bp, 12 predicted proteins | sample 2456051 | NCBI WGS metagenome assembly SMEU01 (sample SAMN10132600, study PRJNA489261) | soil metagenome | isolation source: day120 un-amended silt loam soil | place: USA | collected 2015-05-01
AGCCAGAAGATCGTCGAGGCGATCAAGAACGCCGCCGCCCGAAACGTGGCGGTTCGCATCGCCTTCGACGCCAACCAGAAAACCGATGAAGAGATCATCAAGCAGTTCCAGGGAGCGGGCGGGGACCCCGCGCCGACCGGCACCCATGTGTTCGTCAAAGAAGAACTGGAGCCGGTGGTCGAGACCAAGGCGATCGCCGAGCAGGAGGCACCAGCTGTCGCGCCCACCGCGGTCACCAATGAGCCGATCGCTCCCGGCAGCCAGATCATGCACCAGAAGTACATCATCGCCGACGCCGACACTGAGGGAGCGGCGGTCTGGATGGGCTCTGCGAACTTCACGGTCGATGCCTGGGCGTTGCAGGACAACAACATCACGATCATCTCCTCCCGCGACCTCGCCGCCAAGTACACCCAGGACTTCAACGAACTCTGGCAAAGCGAGAAATTGAGCAACACCGGCAAAGGCGATCAGGGGTCGGTGACGGTCAACGGGATGGAGGTTCGCTATGCCTTCGCGCCTGGCGAGGGGGAGGCAATCCGTAACCTGATCGCCGAAATCGTCTCAGGGGCAAAGCAGCGAATCCGCATCGCCTCGATGGTCACTTCCTCAAAAGAGATCCTCGAAGCGCTCAAGCACCAGATCGACGCCGGGATCGATTTCGGCGGCGTCTATGACGACGGGCAGAGCACCCAGGTGCTGCATGGTTGGGAAGCGAAACCAGAGACCGCCGAGAAGGCGAAACTGCTCAAAGCGGTGCTTGACCACTTGGTGCCCAAGCGCTCCCTGCACTTTGACCAGGACCATCCAGAGTTCGCCCACAACTTCATGCACAACAAGCTCGTCGTGGCCGACGACACGATCCTCACCGGCAGCTTCAACTTCTCCACCAACGCGATGCGCAACGCCGAGAACGTCGTCTCCTTCACTGAGCCAAAACTGGCCAAAACCTTCGCCGACTACATCGACGGGTTGGCGAAGCGCTACGGCGCGCCTCACGCCTAGGCGTGGCATCCGGACTTCATTTCGTGGTTATCAGCTGCATTTGAATCTTTAATACCTGTGTCTCTCTAGCGGCACCACACCGCGTGACACCGGAGAGCTCTACAACCCGAACTCAGAACCGGAGCCGCTTTCGGGCGAGCCGCCGCCGCCAGAAGGAGCAGGCGGTGGCGTCGACTCCACGGGTTCGGGTGGAGGTGCCGGCGCGGCGGCGGCTTCGGGCTCCACGCCAAATTCGCTTGCTCCGCCTTGGCTTTCGGGGGCTGCTTCGGAGCGCTCCCTTGCGATCGCCCGCTTGTGGCGACGGAGCTCCGCCTGGCGCTTGCGCTTTCTCGCCGCTCGTCGGCTCGTCGCCGGGTGATGCGCGCGAGTGGGCTTGACTCTGGCTCGGGACCCCTTCTCCAGTTCTGAGCCGAGCGGCGTGTCCGATACGTGCTGAGCCCGGTGATCTGCGCCATCGGACTGAGAGTGATCACCGAAGCTAAGCCCGCTGACGCCAGGAACGACACCGGCTGCCACGCAGGTGACAGCCACGCCAGTGCAGGCAACCACGACCTTTACACCCGAGACGCCGACCACCTGGCTGATGCCGCTCCCCCCGCCACTGCCTGATAATCCACCGGCGCGCAACGCGACCTCTCTAATCCGCTCCTGGATCGCTCGCGCACCCTGGCCGAGTAGGGCGGGCAATTCGCCCAGGGCGGCCAGAGGGTGGCTGAGCGTCCCAGCGGCCGCCCCGAAGCTGCCTGCGGCACCGAGCAAGGCAAGCGTGCCGGCGAGGTCGTGCAGGTAGCCGCGCATCTCGGCGCACTCATGCCGACAGGAGAGGCAGTGCTTGAGATGGGCTTCGATCGATGCCGCATCCTTGAGCTCAGCCGTGCCGGCGAGGAAGGAAGCAAGTGCGGCTTGACCGAGCTCTCCACAGCGTTTGCCTGACTCGATTCGTCGATATGCCGCGAGCGCCTTGGCGTTGGCGCGCTGGATCGCCCTGCGGTACCCGTGTTCGCTGAGCTGTGGCACGCACTCCCGGACCTCTTCGGGCGAGAGGCCCTGCTCGTAGCGGAGCAGGAAGACCATGCGCTCGAGCGGTGAGAGCGAAAGAACCGCCTCTTCGCCGATCGCAATCGCCTCGCCCCGCTCGGCCAGCTCGTCTGGCGCCTCGATTCTGTTCTCAGCTCCAGTCGGCTTCACCTCCGGGACGGCCACCTCCTTGAGAACGCCTTCGCGGCGGCGAAGGTTGATCAGGCGATGCCGGCAAGCGGTCTTCATCAGGTTCACCATCTGCGCCTCATGCAGCCCCCTCTCGATCGGGTCCACCTTCTCCATCACCGTGACGTAGGTGTCGCTGAAAACCTCCTCCGCCTCTGCCCGCGCGCAACCAAGGCGCCGCAGGAGACGGAGGCAGCCAGCCCGGGCGGGCTCCCACAACTCCTCATAGAAGCCTGCCGCCTCCGCTGAGAGCTGCTGGTGCCGGGGCGGCCGCTCAGCGACCGACGGCGCCGCCTTCCCTGGGGGATGGGCGGCGCCGTCGGGTTCCTCGCCTTGCTTCGCTCTGCCCACCGCTCCCTATCGCAGGGCGGGCCGGGGTCGAACATGAAGCAGGATCGGGCGCGAATTGCCCTCGCGGTAGGGGTAGCCAACCGTCTTTCGCACCTGCGCGCGGATCTTGTACCAGGTGTCTTTGAAGGTGCGGATGAACCGGTACACCATTGAGTACAGACCGCGAGCCCTGGTCCGGTAGCGATGGAAGGCCTCCCAGCCATTGCCTCGCTTGACCTGCAAGACGAGGACTACGTTGTCGTTATTGGGTCCCGGAATCCTGCCCCGGAAGAAGGCCCGATGCTTGTTGTAGACGAGGTGGCGCTTGGCCAAGAGGGTCGGGCGGACGACCGTTTCGGTCCTTGCCTCGCTTGAGAGTTCGCGGTGGCCCGAGCGATAGGCGACGCTCAGTTCGCGCGACGCCCCCGCCGGAACCGCAAACTGGAAACGGCCGTCGGAGCCGCTGACCGCGAGCCCGAGGAATTCGCGCCCCTGGTCGGTCACCACGCGGCTAAAGACGCAGAGCGAGGCGTCGCTGACCCCGGCGCCGTGCTCGCCGCTGAGGCGGCCTCGCAGGAGCGAGCCCTCGCCCTGCTTCACGATCTGTTCGGCGCTCGCCTGCTTGCCCAGACCAACCGTGAGCCTGGTTCCGGTCGCCACGTCTGAGCGCTGGCATTGATAGGCGAGCGGGACGCTTACCGGAGCGCCAACGTTGCCCTCGGCGTCAGAGAGCCAGAGCCGCAGCATGTAGCGGCCACGGCCATCGGGCGCCTCAAGGGCGCGGATCGCCTGGAGCTGATCGCCCTCGGTGCTCTGCGCCGGCACGACAATCTGGCCGTCGGAGCCAAGCACCTGATAGTGGGCGGCGTTGATCGGGGAGCCGGCGTCGGTGAGGTTCCGCCAGCGCACGTCAAAGCCATTCGCGGAGCGGGCCGTTTCCGGTGGGGCGATGGAGACCTCCTGGGGCGCCGCGGGGGGCACCGTGTCGTGTGGAATCTGGACGCTGCTCGCCGGCCCCACAAAGCCCACCGAGTCCTCGAGCCAGACCCGCAGCCGATAGTCGCCAGCCTGTTTTGGGCCATCGATTCCAGACAGTTGGGTCAGCTCGCCGGCGGCGGCCTTCTCGGGCACCACGACTTCACCGTTTGAGTTGACGACCTCGTAGTGGACCTTGGCGATCGGCGAGCCGGGGTCGCTGGGCAGCGTCCAATGGGCGTCGAAGCGATCGAGGTAGCGGGCCGGGTTGGCGCTGGTCACCTCCAGCCTGGGCGGAGCCCCAGGGGCCGTGTTATCGACCCGCACGGTCCTGGTGTCGCAGCTCTCTGAGCCGGTCCCGTTAAGGCCCTGGAACTGCCCATAGTCCTGGGTGCAAACCGACAGGGCGTGGGCTCCATCAGAAAGGCCCGCGGTATTGAACGGGACGCTGTGGGCGTTTGGCCCGCCTCTCGGGCAGGGCTGGAAGGTGCGGGCGAATTCCCCGTCGATCGCAGATGCCGCGGTGTCGCACGCGGCGACTCCGTGGTAGTCGACCCCACCGTCGTGGCGCACGATTTCGTCGTGAATCCCCGAGCCGTTGTCCGAGGATCGCCAGGCGACGGTCTGGTTACCGCTCACCCACGCGCCCGAGAGGAAGGGCGAGCCGTCAATCGAGACCTGGGAGTCCTGATCGTCATTCAGGGTGAAGAGGAAGGTGTTGGCGTCGGCTGCATTGAAGCCCGAGCGGTCACACCCTGCCGCCCGCACGCACTTCAGCTCGAAGACGAAGCGGTGGAAGTCAAGCTGGTTGCCGAACGGCCAGACATGCGGACCGAAGGTGTTGGATGCGTTGCGCAAAGTGCCTTCATTGGGCAGATTGGCGCCCTGCATGAGGAACTGGACTCCGTTGTTGGCGAAGTCGACTCCCCAGAAGCGGGCTCGCCAGCCGTCGTTGAACTCGTTGGGCTCCCGGGTGTAGCCGCCGGCGGTCTTGAAGTGGACAAAGGCCGGGGTGTCCCAAAAGATGTCGCCGAAGGCGTCCTGGCCGGCGTTGCCGCTCCCCTGGTTCTCCACGATCCGCAGGAAGGCGTGTTCGCCGGCTGGGTCGGGAGCCGGCCCGCAGATGTTGTGGAACTCAAAGATGCCGGCCGGGTTTTTCGCCGTCGCAGTGTTGGTTGCCGTGCCAAAGGAGTTCGAGCCGTTATTCCCGGCGCAGAGCAGCATCCGGTACTGAGCGGCGCTGGCAGGTTGTGGGTGCGCGACTGCCGCTGCGGCGATCAGCGCGGCGCAGATCAGAGCCCACGCGATAGTTCTTCTCTTGTCCCTGGCTAGAGATGACATGTCTCTCCTTTGCGATGTCCGGTGTCGGGCTAGAGGTGGTCGCGATCGACCCCTCTAGGTCCCACCCGACAAGCGAGCCGGACATCGCGCGCAAAAGACCAACGATTGATCGAGGTCCGCCAACTAACCAGAGTCCTTACAAGCGCACAAGTGCCCTTCAGCCATACGTCGAGTGCCACGATCGGGAGCGCATCCGGTTTGGGATTGGTACCGCCAGATTCATCGCGGAAGTGCGGCCAGAACACCGCTAGGTGTTCCCCAGCTGAGCCGAACTCCAGAGCCCTCAGGACCTCCGCGTCAGGACTTGCCGACCCGACTTTCGTCCACCCCCACACCCCTAGCCGGCTCGATTGGCGAGACTAGCCCCGGTCATTAGACCGACCCAAAACAAAGGAGGCTCGATGAGCGGTGGTCGTTTTCTGAGCAGGGTGGCACGCGGCGCTACGTTGCTGGGCCTCGTGGGAGGGCTGGCTCTGTCCTCCGGTGTAGCGAGTGCGGAGACGCTCGCCGATTCCTGCGGCGCGATAAGCGAACACAACCTCGCCAAGGCGTTTGGTCAGAAGGACGCTCTGAAGCACGGCTCCGTTCTGCGCGCACCCGGAAACAGCGCTGGCGTCCTCCACCTCCGCTGCCTCGCCCTAGCCTTCAGTGGCGCGAAGCCATCGGGGGCTGCACGGGAACAACAGGCAATCATCGACGGTAGGGCGAGCAAACTGCGCATGGAAACGTGGGTTGCCGATGAAGGCCCCGCGGCGGAAACCTGGCGGGCAAACTTCCCGAAGAAGATCGAGGGGTTGACCTCGCGGGCGCGCAAGCAGTTTCTCAACGTCGTGTCGAGCGGCCGGCAGATCCGACTCCCCCGCTTTGGCGTCGAGCACTCGCTTGCCTTCATTGCGACCACCGGGTCCCTCGTGAAGCTGCGGGCGTTCTGGTGGAGCCCCAGCGCCGCGAGCATCGTCTCGATGAGCGCCGTCGAGGCGAAGGGCAGCCCGCTTTCAGCCTCGATCAGACGGGTGGCGGGCGTTGTTGTACCTGCGATCCACTAACCCCACCGTCGTGGCGCACAGATACTGTCCGCGGGCGATCAGGACTGCAAGAGCAAAGTTCGGTTTGATGGGCAGGCTCCCGTGGCTCGGATCAACCCCTCGCCCGCTCTCCCTCCTTTACGGGAAATCTCCCTGTGCAGTTCACACCGATCCGCCCCGTACGCGCTATCCTTTCTGTGCGATGAGGCCCAAGTCATTAACTCATCTCAGGTTACTGGTCACGGCCTCGCCCTCCCAACAATTCTCACCATACCCCAGGAGTCGCGCGTGTTTTTCTCTCGCTTAGGTTGGCCCTCCGGCCGGTCTTGGATCGCCGCCGCCATACTCGCGCTTCTGTGCTTGGTCATCGCATGGTTGTTTGGTGGGATCGGTATAGCGCTCATCATTGTTCTCGGTTTCATCGGCCTTTTCGTCGGAGCAGGCCGACGAACGGAAGAACTCGCCGAAAAGTGGTCCGACCCGCCCGACAAACGCTAGACGCTCCAGAGTTGTGTCGATGGATCGCTAGCTAGGAGGGCACGGCATTGATTCGCCTGGGTCGATCACGCTGCCATCCCGAGCGTACGTCACGAACCGCTTCAAGCAGAACTGACCTTTAATCGCCAACGCTCCGTATCGGAAGCGAACGAGTCTTGCCTTGAGGGCCTTTCGCACAGACAAACGCCTGAGTTTGACCATCACGTTCGGTCGTCCGCGAAGCTCAAGCCGAACGGCATATACGCGAGGCACGAAGGCCATAGCCAGGATCGATCCCTCCGAGCCCCCAAATTCTTCGCTGTAGCTCAAGAGAATCGGCGTAGAAGTCAACGGTCCACAGCTGTTCGCGCCTCCAGTTTCTGCCCGGGGGAAACCGAACCGGACGGTGAGGCACACGTCCCGGGGGCTATTGGACCCATCCTTTCGCTCTGCTAGGGCGAACCACTTGTGTTGCGCCACCGATCCTTTCCCCAACAATATGCTGTGGTTCCCAGGGTTGGTAGGTGATCCGACAGCCATAGAAGGAAGGAAGACGGCCAATGCAAAGGTCGCGCCAGCAACAACAACCGGCAAGGAAGGGAGCCAGCGGACCCCGCGAGCCAACTCGTTAGAACTCACCACCGCGTACCTCCTAGCGTTCAGGGCGATGCGCCCACGCCAACCTTTGTTGCCGCGAAAGCGGCGTATCGCCGTCAATTCTCAATAACCCCGCCGTCTTCAATTTCCTTAGAGTAGCCCTCCTGATACCCATTTGGAAACACCCAGTCCTGGAGGGAAAAGGTCTTCGATACCGTGCCAATCTCGGGAATCGGCTGAACTGAAACGGTGAAATGACACCACGCCGTTAGGTGCCTTCCTTCGCCCTTATACACGGCGCCCGGCCCGACATAGCCCACGATTTCAACATGGGTGTCAATAAATGGATACTTGCCGGTCGTGGTTTTACAGTGAAACGGGACATTAGACCAATTCACGTAATTCCGACCCCGCACGAACCCCCCACCGTATATTTCGGCCTTCCAAGCATCGCATCCCCCAGCCGCACAATGGTGGACGTCTAATTCAAAGGTGCGGATTTTGCTCGTCGAAGCTTCGCCGGATTCTTGCGGTGGAGCTGGCACTTTCATGCCAATCCGTGACGGTCGGATCATTTTTTCAGCCTGCGCAAGGGTAAACGGGCCTCCCGCTGCTTCGATCGCCAGCATTTCTTCTTCGAGCCGAAGCCGTTCTTCTTCTTCAGCGCGTTCCCTCGCTTCTCTTTCTTCTTTTGCTTCAGGTGCCGGACCGGCGACGGGCGCAGTGTATGAGGTTTCGTACGCCTGTCCCGCCGTGACGGGGTAGACGACCCCCTGTTGGCGGTGTTCAACCACTAAGGTGAGCGTAGACCCGGATACTTCTAGGTGAGTCGATACTGCTTTTCCAGTGGCATCGTGGGCCGCTTCAGCGGTGACTAGGAACGCCTCAGTGCCATCTTCATAGTCGACCTCGGCTTGCTGAGGATTGTCTGCGCGGAGTTTTTGCCCTCCCGTCAACTGCACGTTCCACGAGAAAGCCTCTGGACTGCTCGCTTCCCGAATGGCCTGAAAGACGAGCGCGCCGTTGAATTCTGGCCGAATCACGGTATCGATGCCGGCACCTACATCAGACGTCACGGCTGCCACGTCTTCAACGATTTCCGAACCCCCGTTTCCGCCTCCCGGCGTGACACGGAGAGGACCGTCATTTCCTTCTATAAGGAAGCCTTCAGACGCATTTGGCCCCAGGGTCGTGGTGTCCGGAACCCCGCTGCTGGTGATCAGACTCCCGACCTGTTCGAGCTGCGGATCATCTCCAGCGAGCCTCTCTTCGTAATCAATCAGTTCAGGCGTTGAAGCCACCGGTTGCTGTTCCGTGGTTTCTTCCACCGCTTCGAGCGTAGCGGCCGCTTCGGCATTGGTGATAGCTCCACTCGGATTCACCCGGAACGGGTTGGAGATTTCGGCTTTGTTGCCCGCCCCATCCGTGACGACCACGGTGCCGGTGTGCTCGCCGCCGCTGTAGTTGGCCATGTTGATCGTGAAGGTTTTGCTCAGCGGGCAGGCACCTTCCACGCAGCTCTGTTCGGACGTTCCACCAGGCGGGACTTTGCCGTCGATCAACAGCTGCACTTTGGAGACGCCATAGCCGCCATCGCTCGAGCTGACGTTGAAGGTGTAGTTGCGCTGGTTGACCCAGCTATCGGGGGCTTCTTGGAGTTCGCCGGCCAGCGAGAAGGTCGGTTTGGTCGTGTCGCGCTGAATCTGGATCAGCAGTTCTTTCGTGGCGCTACGGCCAACCGCATCCGTCGCGGTGACCGTGACGAAGTGATAGCCGACCGAATAGGAGGCCGAGTTGAGCGTCCATTCGGTCGCAAGCTGGCAGTTTTTGGTCGAGCAGCCCGGCTGGGTCAACTGGACCTGTTTGCCGTCAACGCTGACTTTGACGCTCGCGACCCCTGACTGCGGGGCAGCTTCGGTGCCGTCGCTCGCATTGGCTTTAAGGATGTAGCGTGGCCGGGTGGTGCCGAGTGTCGCCTGTTCGGTCATCGTTCCGCTCAGGCTCAGGCTGGGCGCGGTGTGGTCGACCTTGACCTGCACCGCGGCAGAGGTGGAGACGTTGGCGAGCGCGTCGGTGGCGGTGACGTCGAGGGTGTCGATGCCGGTCGGCAACTGCTTTGGGTCGTAGTTGAGGGCAGGGTGTCCGGCTTCGGTGGATTTCCAAGTGTGCGGGCAGGGTTTGTCGTTGGTGCCGGCGCAGCCGTAGGAAGTCATCCAGGAATGCTGCGAGTTCTGGTGATCCGTCGTCGTCATCGAGGAGACGCCCAGCCCGGCGTCGCTGACCGTGAAGCCGATCGGCGCAGCGGTCTGATCCATCCAGCCCGATGGCGCAGTGATCGAGCCGAAGCCCGGTTTGTCGGTATCGCCAAGGGAGATCGTGACTTCGCGGAACAGCGAGTCGCGGTAGGCGGTCATCGTGTGGGCTTCGGGGGCCATCATCCCGACCAGGGCCTCCTTGGCGTTGTGGTTGCCCCCGCCGCCGAAGGTGTACTGAAGCGTCTCGTTCAAATCGGCTTGGTTACCGCCCCTGCTTAGAAAGCTCGTCCAGCCCGCGGGGTTGGCATTGGGGCCGGGGGGTTCGGGTCCAGCCCAGATGCCGGCGCCCAGGTAGGGGCTCGCAGCTCCGTCGGTCCGGTGCCAGAAGCCGAGGTGGTTGATCGTCATGCTTTCGATGAAGCTCGAGGGCAGCGTGCCGTAGGTGCTGTAGTCGGAGCTGGCGCGCGGGACGAAGTAGGCCATCTGCGTCCAGGCGTTGGTCTGCGCGGTAGCGCCGGCATTGACCGATATGTAGAGCCCGGGGGTACCCTGGGTCAGCGGGGTTCCGCACTGGTTGGCGGCGCCGGCCGTGTTGCTGCAAGTGGCCGCTTTGCTTGAGGAGAAGGGGGCGTTGTTGAAGCCGGTGGCAAACCAGCTCCCCGAAGTCGTCGTGACGCCATTCCAGTTGAAGGTGTCATAGACCGGATCGAGAAGGATCGGGTAGCTCGCCTCCGGGCCGGGAGACGCCTGCAAGGTGAGCGTGTCGCCTTCGACCTGAAGGCTGACCGGAACGTCGTTGCCTTCGGCGTCGATCGCGCTTGGAGGCTCCACCGCGAGCAGTGGTTCCTCGCCGCTGCGAACTTCGGCGCCGCCGTTTTCGGTCGCTTCCAGCGAAGCGCCCTCAGGCAGATCGAGGCGGAAGGTCTGGCTAAGTGGTGAGTCGGCCGACTGGAGCAGAGTCATCGTCTCAACGCCGGTCGGAGTCGGGGCAACGGCAAACGAGGTGTCTTTGGCGACGTTGGGGTAGGCGGCGACGCTCTGATCGAGCGTCGAGGGCGCGCGTTCCTGCGGCGCACCCAGGACTTCGATCTGCACCCCTGCTTCGGGCAGCTCGATCCCTTCACCGAGTTCTTGAGGCACGGTGACTTCCACCAGAGGATTCGCGGGCTGCAATTCCCCTTCGATGTGTTCCAGGCCGAGGTCGACGGGCTGCTCGGCGCCAAGGTCATTGGGCGTGCGCAGCGGAATCGTGGATTCCAGCAGGGTCGCGTGCCCGCTGGCAGAGGGCCCTTCGCCGATCACCACTCCGCTGCTCGCCAGTTCGGTGTCAGCGGGGACTATGGCGGCGTAGTTTGAGAGGAACCTCTCGACTTCGAGTTCATCGAAGATCCCGGCCGGGTTCTGCAACTCGGCGCCGAACACCTGCTGCATCAGCTCCAGCGCTTCGTCGCGGCCGAGTTCGCGGTGCGGCAGTTCTTCGGCGGCGGCGGCGTCGGTCTGGGCGGCGTTGATGGTCGCCTCGCTCGCCTGTGGGTTGCCGGCTTCGATTTCGGCCCACATGGCCTGCGCGATCTGTTCATTGGCCGCCGGGCTATCGGGGGCGGGAATCTGCGGGTCATCAGCGAAGGCAACCCCAACGCAGAGCACGAGTAGGGCAGTGATGCTGATTGCGAGAAATCCCACGAACTTCCCTGGATGCCGAGCGCATGGGTGCAGATGTATGCCAGGAAGCGCTCCCCCGGAATTTCTGCTGCCACCCGAAGCGCTGCGAAGAGATTTCCGACCGCATCGTCCCCATCCCATGTGTGTTACCTCCCAATGTGGGTTGCCTGGCTGGCGAGCGAACCTATGTGACACACCAATGGTTTGCAAACGGGATTTTTTGAAATTGGGTATCGCGAAATTATTCCGGCATAAGATCCCTTAACCGGTGGAACCGCTCACAGTGTCTCTGGATCTAGAAAGCTCCTCCGCAGTCAGACAGGAAGACACCATTCGATCCCGTGGTATGAATCGGCGAGTGATCCTCACGGCGCGCCAGCTGCACCTATTTCGCTGGATCGAGCGCCAACCCCAAAGCGTCGGGCAGCCAGGGCAGGCCGCTAATTGCTGGCGTCAATTCGTAGAAGTGCTTCACTGAGCACCCCGTATTGACCTCTTCCGCGAGTGTAATCACGCCAGCTTGCGCCAATACGCGGAAGTGGTAGCTGGCGTAGGACACCGGCTTTCGGAGTGGGGTAGCGACTTCGGACGGTGACAGCGCCCGTCGCCTTTCCACCATGAGACGAAGGACCCTGCGTCGAAGCGGGTGATTCAGAAGCTTCAGGAGATCTGCGGCTGGATCTTTTTCAGCACTCTCATATCCAGGTATCACGATGGTCTCCCTCGCCAGGCATCGTTTGGGTGCAGCCTCATCTCGGCCCCACCGCGGCCGGCTCACTGTTCTCCTCGGGTCCAAGCGCCGCCAGCACCCTGATTGCGACCCGCTCGATCCCGAGGTCGCGCTGCTCGGCCTCACGAAACTCTTCACGATCGCGACGTTCGCTCTCACGGTGACCGACAGCAGAGTCTCGAAGACGGGTGAAAACGCGGCGAAGGACGTCGGGTGGGGAGTTCAGCGGAACAGTGCCGCCACCCTCCCTCTCTCCCCAGCCGAGATCCTGAGCGATCACGCGCAAGGCAGCGGAGATGTCCAGGCCGACGCGACTCGCCGTCTCGGGGTCGCTGCGCTCAAGAATTGGCAGGGGGCGCGACCATCGACTCTGCCCCATGCTCTCTGCCGCCTGCTCCATCCCCTCTTTCGCATCGAGCGCCGACAGCACCCTGCGCGTAACGGCTTCAATCGAGCGCGCCTGGCCGAGCGCCAGGTCCCTCTCCATCCATTCGGGGACGAGCATCTCGCCGTGGCGCTCGGCGATCACCTGTAGCCGATCAAAGACGCGCCGCAGAACATCGGGCGGCGAGAGCAGCTCGATCGACTCGGCGACGACGGTGCCCCAGCGAAGTTCGACCATCACCCGCAGGGCATCAGACACCGACCACGCGATCTCATTGGCGAACTCGAAGTCCTTACGACTGACCGCGACCACAAGCTCATCGAAGGCTGCGATTTCAACCTCGAGGCGCCCATAGAGCGCGTCCCGCTCCTCCGCTGTGATCGGCGGCAGGGAGAGAAATCCAGGCCAGCCCCTTTCTCTTGGCGGCAAGCTGGGAGAAATGAAGGTAGTACCCGGCAGTTAGGCACGTCGCTCACAGTCGGGCTTCCACCGGCGCGGGAGGAACACTTTGTCTTCAGCCACACCGAGGATGTGGCCACGCCTCAGCGCCATGACCGCGCGCTCTATTGCGAACTCGTCATCGTCGGTTGTCTCCTCGCCGAACAACGCCCGGAGAAGCTCGGGGAAGGTGGCGACACCCTTCGGGAACTTTTGTTCCAAGGCAAGAAGGACGGCAAGCTCAATCGCGGCGTCGATGTCGAAAAGGTTCTCCTTCTCAGCCGCGTGAGCTGGCACCGACTGAGTGCCCGTTTGCCCCATTTCCTGCGGAGGTCCGGGCTGGATATGCGCCCTTGATTTTTCAGCGCGGCGAGCGAAGGGGTGCTTCAACCGTCCCAGGGCGCGACGAAGTGGGAGGCGAGCTCGCCGCCGGGCGGGACCCGTGCCTTCCTCGCGGTCGAGCCCGGCCAGCACGTCTAAGCAGATGTCTTCAAGGCGGTGGGACCAGTCCTGCCACTCATCAGGCTCGATCGCGTCGTCCGGGCGCTCGCCCATCGCGATATCGAGCAGCCGCGTGAAGATGCGGCGCAGGACATCCGGCGAGGAAGTCAGCTCAATGTCGCCACCGTGCGCCTTTCCCCAGCGGAGATCATTGGCGATCAGGCACAGAGCATCCGAGCATTCCGAGGCGATGCGGTCGGCGGCGTCGAATCTCCCGGCGTCAACTTCTCGCCAGAGTTCCTTGACCCAGCCGGGGTAGAGCGTGAGCTCAAGGTAGGTGTAGAGGAATTGACGTCGCTCGGCTGTGATCGTGATCGACATGCTCAGAGCACCTGATCGGATTTGCTGCCGGAGGCACCCGGTGGATGAGCGGGCGCCTCCGGCCTCGCGCGGGGGTGGTACACCTGGGAAAGCCGGACCACCGTGTGCGACAAGCTTGGCCGAGGCCTTGGTGAAAGAGCCATCGCAACCTTGGCGCTGCTGGAGCATGAGGGGCGCCCGCCGTGTGTCCAGGTGGCGGGCGCCCCGCCTTGCCTCGGGATGGCGGGGGGTGAGAAATGCCATCCCAGCTCCTGTGCGGCAAGCTCGTTGAAGGCATAGGGGCGCATCAGCTCACCTGGGGCTCGCCGTCTCTCTGCGTCTCCCCGAGCTTCGCTAGAACCGCGTCGCAAGCCTCTTGGACCGTGCGGACCTCCCTTTCTTGCTGGCGTGCTTCCTCCCATGCGCCACCTTGCGTGTCGTAGAGCTTCGCGGCACCGTTAAGCGGGCGGGTGAAGCTGCGCTTGAGGACATCGGGCGGCGAGGTCAACTCGATCGGATCGCCCCCTGTCTCCCCCCAACCGAGATCCTCGGCCACCAATCGCAACGCGTCGGATAGCTCTAGGGCGCGCTGGTTGGCGGCGTAGATTTCACCGCGTCCGATCATTCCCCACAAACCTTCGCGGATTGCTGCTCGGGGTGGTAGGGAGAGAATCGAACCGTCCCTTGTGCGACAAGCTTGGTTTCCGACTTGGGTGCACAGATGGGTCGATCCCGGTCATGTGGGGGGCTTAACCGGAGACTCTGGAGCCTCAGCGGTCTCAAATACGGCCGATGCGATGATCACCCGCGTGCCCGGATCGCCAGTCACCTTGAGCCGGGCAAGGGACTTCTCGTGTAGGGCTTCTACGCCCTTCAAGAAGTCATCAAGCAGCTCGTTGGCCTTTACCCAACCGATGCTGTCGAGAATGAGAAAGGTGCAGCCTAGGGTAGTCTCCTCCTTCTCATCGAACTTGCCGGCAGCGAAGGCTGAAGTGGCTTGATCGAAGAATGTCTCAAGCGTTGGGCCGGTGATTCCTCCTCGCATGGACGGAGGAATCCTCCGCCAATGGCGGGCGCCGATGAACGCCTTCGGCTTGGCCCGGTAGAAGTGCTCGGTTGCGCCGCGCACCTCCCTGGTCTCAATGAGTTCCAGGCAGTCGCACTGATGGAGGACGGTGGTGTGGTAGTAGAGATCCTGTCCTCGGAGTCCCAGCTCAGCCGCCAATTCGGTTGGACTTGCAACACGACCCTGCAGGCACTCGACGATTGTCAGCCGGGTGGGGTGCCCGATGGCCCGCACGAGGCGCGGATCGATCTTTATGTCCCTGCCTTTTGCCAATCGGTTCCCTCATAATGAACGTACGTGAATAGTCGGACCGCACAATCGACAGAGTGTGCCGGTACCTCACTATTCAGTTGGCGAACTCGCTAAGTGTTTCCGAGCGGGAAATTAGCTGTCAAGCGTTCAGCACAGAACAGGTGTTAAGTAATTGTGTCGGTAGGAATCTCAAAAAAGGCGAGAGCAGAGGTAAAGTTGAGCCCCTCCTCACCTGATTTCAGCATTCGCTCGACACTCTCAGCCTGCACGTCAAGCATTTCCAGTTCCGCGCGTTCGTGGATGACCTGGATGGCATCCCGTCCTTTAAGGTCGGTGACGATCGGCGTTCGAGTCAAGACAAAGGCCGGGTCGGAACCGATCATCTTTGCCTTCACGGACGCCACGAAGTCGTCCAGAATCGCCTGCATAAAGTCTCCGACGAGCTCTTCGGCAACAGCCGGGTGCAGCTCGTCCCATTCATCGGTGTCGACCAAATGGCGCTCAGTGGCCCGGTAGAAGTGCTCGGTCGCACCTCGGACCTTTCGTTCTTTAACGAGCTCAGCGCAATTGAGCTTGACGAGTCGCTTGGCGTGGTAGCTGACCAGACTCGAATCGGCTCCTAGCTCTCTTGCTATTTCGACTGGACTCGCAACCCGGTCGTTCAGGACGAGGAAGATCTTTGAGCGCAGCGGGTGCGACATCGCGACTAGACGGTTTTCTCTCGCTTGTCGTCGCTCTGCCTCGGTCGCCATTCCACCCTCCTCTCTGAACTTTGAGCAGTTGATCCTAGTTGCTTAAACGGCACAAGTTGCCGACGTTGCTGAGCGCTCCTTCAGCACTGAAGCCCTCTTCAGCAATCATCTCCCCCCGCAAACAGCACTCGGGAGGAGGTGAGCGCCATGCAGATTCGAACCGAGCGGATTGTGCCCCTCGACTGCATCGGGAAGGGCAGCTAGAAGCGAGCATGCGGGCAGGTGGAAACGCCTGCCCGCAGGTGTTGTCGGCCCGCAGCATGAGTGACGAGGGGTTGCAAGAAGCCAGCTCCGCGAGCCGGTTTTCTCCGGCGTTCATATCGACTCAGCTCGCTTTAAGGCGACTGGTTCATCCGGTGCGGATCGGGCAGAAGGTAGTGGGTTCGAATGATGTGGAAAAGTTGATCAATCTCGCTCCGCCGACTTCCCCAGCCTGGCCAGCAGCTCCTCGCAGGTGTGGTAGGCGACCTGGAAGCGGTGATTGAGCTCGATGTCCTCCTCGCTGCGCGGGCCGTCGGCGGCGGCTCCCCGGAGGATCTGAAGCGCTTCGTCCTGCATCCGCCGCAGCAGCTCGGCAAGGTCCGCCGCGGGCATGGTCAGGGCAAATAGCGAGCGGCTCTCCTCGGGAGACCAGCTGATGTCCTGCAGCAGCCGGAAGTCCTCGAGGTACTCGCGACTGAGCTGCTCGGCGGTGGCGTGTTCCTCGCTCTCCCCCATCGCGACCCAGACGTCGCCGATGCCGCGCAGATGGTCGCGGACCAGCTCATAGATGCCGTCGCGCTGGTCCCGGTGAATCACTACGGTCACGTTGAGAGACCGTCTCCTTCGCATCGATCGGGCTCTTGGCCGGGTTCTTGAGCACCGCCCCGGCCGGCGCTCT
>SMEU01000143.1_pt1 | contig 16117 bp, 12 predicted proteins | sample 2456051 | NCBI WGS metagenome assembly SMEU01 (sample SAMN10132600, study PRJNA489261) | soil metagenome | isolation source: day120 un-amended silt loam soil | place: USA | collected 2015-05-01
CGCCGAGCGCGCCGAGCTCGAGGACCCGCGGGCGCCGCTGGACCCGGTCCGGGTCTACAGCGAGCTCGCCGAGGTGCTCGACCGGGACGCGATCGTGGTCGGCGACGGCGGCGACTTCGTCTCCTACGCCGGTCGCTTCATCGAGACCTACGAGCCGGGCTGCTGGATGGACCCAGGGCCGTTCGGCTGCCTCGGCGCGGGGCCCGGCCAGGCGATCGCCGCCAAGCTCGCCCATCCGGAGCGTCAGGTCTGCCTGCTGCTGGGGGATGGAGCATTCGGATTCTCGGGAATCGAGTTCGACACGATGGCGCGTCACGGTCTCGGCGTCGTTGGCGTGATGGGGAACAACGGCATCTGGGCGCTTGAGGACCACCCGATGAAATCCCTGTACGGCTACTCAGTCGCGGCCGAGCTGCGACCTGAGACGCGCTACGACCAGATGGTCGAGGCGCTGGGCTGCGATGGCGTCCTGGTGCGGGAGCCAGGTGAGCTGCGGCCGGCCCTCGAGCGGGCCTTCGAATCGGGTCGTCCCACCCTGGTCAACGTCCTCACGGATCCCGAGGTCGCCTACCCCCGCAAGTCGAATTTGGCTTGATAGATGCGAATGCGGCAGTTGAGGCTGCGGTGGGCGGGGGAACGCGTTCGCAGAACAAGAATCGGCCGTCATCTCTGACGGCCGAATGCGGCAATCGCCCAAGCCCTTTTCCGAGTTGGAGATGTGGACGAGCCACGCCTCTTACCCGGTGAGCCGATTATGCGCCTGGCTGTCCGCTGCGTCTAGTCGCTGCCAATCTGGCTACTCATAATCGATTAGGTCGCATCTACCTACTTTTTGGGGTTCGGCCAGACGTCTTACCAATCTGGAGTATCGGGCTCGAAGCCGCTGTCCATGCGGTACCGAGAGCTCTCCCGAATGCTTCGGCTCAGTAGTTGCCCGCGGTGGCGGATTCGGCGGCGGCGATCGCGGTGCCGTAGAGGATGTCGTGCTCGGAGACCTCGATCTGCTCGAGGCCGAAGGAGCGCATCGTCTCGACCAGGATCACGACGCCGGCGACGATCGTCGGAGCGCGGTCAGGGTGCAGGCCCGGGATTTGGACCCGCTCGGCAAGCGGCGCTGAGGCGAGGCGCGAGAGCATCCGTTGGATCGAGGGCAGCGAGAGGAGGTGGCCGTGGACGCGAGCCGGGTCGTAGGGCTCCAGCTCCAGCTCGATCGCCGCCAGGGAGGTGGGGGTGCCGGCGACTGCGATTCCGGCTTCGACGGCGGAGGCGTCAGCGGTAGCCGCCTCGATCAGCCCGCGCACGTCGGCGGCGAGCGCTTCCAGCTCGATCGCGCTTGGGGGGTCGGAGGCGATGTGGCGCTCGGTGTGGCGGACGACTCCGGCCTGAAGCGAGGCGTGGAAGGAGACATCCGCGCCGACCCCGACGATCAGCTCGGTCGAGCCGCCGCCGATGTCGATCACGAGCGTCGGCGCGGCGGGCGGGCGCTCGGAGCTGGCGCCAAGGTAGGTGAGGCGCGCCTCCTCCTCGCCATCGAGTACCCGCGCCGAGAGGGCGAAGCGCTCGCGCAGCTCGGCGACGAAGGCCCCGCCGTTCTCGGCGTCGCGGACGGCGCTGGTGGCGATCGCGTCGACGACCTCCGCTCCCAGCTCCTCGTAGATGGCGACGTACTCGGCGATCGCTTCGCAGGCATTCTCGATCGCCTCGGCCGAGAGGCGCCCGGAGAGGTCGACTCCCCGACCGAGCCGCGTAACCCGGCTGCGCCGCTCGACAGGCGAGACCAGACCGTCAGCCACATCGGCGACCAGCAGCCGCGCCGAGTTCGTCCCGACGTCGATCACCGCCACCCTCTGCAAGCCCCCAGGCATGAGCTCGTCACTCTATGAGAGAGCGCCTCACTCCCATTGAGACCGGCGCCCCACGAGCGCCGCCTCCCGCGCCTGAGAGCGCCCTTGCGAGACCTCCCCCGCGGACGCCCACCACCCAACCCCCGGTGCTACCATCGGCAATCCGCCGCGGGGTGGAGCAGCCAGGTAGCTCGTCGGGCTCATAACCCGAAGGTCGCGGGTTCGAATCCCGCCCCCGCTATAGAAAAGGCCAGCTCATGGGGCCTTTCATTGTCCCGCTCCTCTTGTTGCGCCGAGTAGCGGGAACCAACGGGCACCAATTTTGCTCTCGACAAGTCGAGAGCTCGGAATCATTGATGCGGGGGGCACACCTCACCGATACGCTCGCAGCTCCACGCATGGCGAGTCGGGGGTAACGGGATGGATGCCAGTCAGCACAACAAGATCGTCAGCTTCATCTGGGGCGTCGCAGATGACGTTTTGCGCGATCTCTACGTGCGTGGCAAGTACCGTGACGTGATTCTGCCGATGGTCGTCCTGCGTCGCTTCGACGCAGTGCTCGAACCGACCAAGGCGACTGTGCTCGAGACTAAAGCGCTGCTCGACGAGGCGGGGATCAACGACCAGGACCAGCCGCTGCGCGACGCTGCCCAGCAGGCCTTCTACAACCACTCGCAGTTCACCCTGAGGGATCTCCGCAACCGTTCAAATCGCCAGCAGCTGACCGCCGACTTCGTCGCCTACCTCGACGGCTTCTCTCCCAACGTTCAGGAAATTCTCGACAACTTTGAGTTCCGCAACCAAATCCCGCGACTCTCCAAAGCCGACGCGCTCGGCGACCTGATCCACAAGCTGCTCGATCCAACGATCAACCTCGGCTCGGAGCCGGTTCGCGATGCAGAAGGCAATGAGCTCCAACCGGCCCTCGACAACCACTCGATGGGGACGATCTTCGAGGAGCTGGTGCGCCGCTTCAACGAGGAGAACAACGAGGAGGCGGGAGAGCATTGGACGCCGCGCGATGCAGTGCAGCTGATGTCGAGGCTGATCTTCACGCCGGTCGTCGAACGGATCGAGTCGAGCACCTATCTGCTTTACGACGGCGCCTGTGGGACCGGCGGCATGCTCACCGTCGCCGAAGAGACCCTCGGCGAGCTCGCCGCCGAGCAGGGCAAAACGGTCGTTACCCACCCCTACGGACAGGAGATCAACGCCGAGACCTACGCGATCTGCAAGGCGGACCTTCTGCTCAAGGGGGAGGGGGAAGGCGCAGACAACATCGTCGGTGGCCCCGAGCACTCGACCCTCGCCAACGACGCCTTTAGAAACACGAAGTTCGACTTCATGCTCTCCAATCCCCCCTACGGCAAGAGCTGGAAGGGCGACTTGGAGCGGATGGGCGGCAAAGCCGGGATCCAGGACGAGCGCTTCCTGATCGAACATGACGGAGACCCCGAGTATTCGCTCGTCACCAGGGTCAGCGACGGGCAGATGATGTTCTTCGCCAACCTGGTCTCGAAGATGAAGACGGACACTCCGCTCGGCAGTCGCATCGCCGAGGTCCACAACGGCTCCTCGTTGTTCACCGGCGACGCTGGCCAGGGCGAGAGCAACATCCGCCGCTGGATCATCGAGAACGACTGGCTGGAAGCGATCGTCGCGCTGCCGCTCAACCTCTTCTACAACACCGGGATCGCGACCTATGTATGGGTGCTCAGCAACCGCAAGGCCGAGCACGACCCGCACCGCCGGGGCAAGGTGCAGCTGATCGACGCAACCAAGTGGTTCAAGCCGCTGCGCAAGAACCTCGGAAAGAAGAACTGCGAGCTCTCCGGCGAGGACATCCAGCGGGTGATCGAGACGCTCCTCTCCTTCGAGGAGAGCGAGCAGTCGAAGATCTTCCCCAACGAGGCATTCGGCTACCACCGGGTGACGGTCGAGCGACCACTGCGGCTTACCGGCATCGATCCCGAGCGGGCGTATTCCGCCAAGGAGATCAAGGCGCTACGCGCCTCCGGCGCCGAGCCTGACGAGGATGGCGAGCCGGTGATCCGCAAAATCCACAAAGTCCGTGGCGCCGAGGCAGACCCCCTGCACGGGCGCTTCGAGCGGAAGGTTAATGGCAAGCCGGGGGTCGTCGAGTACGAGCCCGACACTGATTTGCGCGACACCGAGCAGGTGCCACTGCTGGAGGAGGGCGGGGTGGAGGGGTTCATCCGCCGAGAGGTGCTGCCCTATGCCGGCGACGCCTGGATTGCCCCCGCCTCTATCAAGATCGGCTACGAGATCAACTTCACCCGCCACTTCTACAAGCCGGTTGAACTCCGCCCACTGGAGGAGATCCGCACCGACATCCTCGCTGTCGAGCGGGAAACGGAGGGTCTACTGGAGGAGATCGTCGGGTCGGATGAGGCCCGAGCATGATCGCCGGTCTCAGGCCATATCCGGCATACAAAGATTCCGGAGTCAGGTGGCTGGGAACGGCACCGGAGGGGTGGGAAGTGATGCCCGTAAAGCGTGTCGCAAGAATCAATCCTCGAAAGTCCGAGGTGCCTACTGCACTTCGCCATGGGACGCCGGTGACGTTTCTTCCTATGGAGAAAGTGGACGCAGACGGAACCTTCGACGCGAGTGATGTCGTTCCAATTGAGGATGTGTGGGATGGCTTTACTTACTTTCGTCGTTCGGACGTAATCCTCGCCAAGATTACGCCGTGCTTCGAGAATGGGAAGGGTGCGAGCCTCGACTGTCTACCCACCGATTGGGGTTTTGGCTCAACTGAGTTCATAGTGCTGAGACCGTCGCAGAGAATGCTCTCACAATTTCTTTACGCCCTAGTCTCACTCCCCGCATTCCGTCATCTTGGCGCCGATTCTATGCAGGGGGCAAGCGGGCAGCAGCGCGTACCTACCGAGTTCGTGGCCAACTTCCGCTTCCCTATCCCTCCAGCTAGCCAGCAGCTCGCCATTCTTCGCTTCATCAGGTATGTCGAGTTGCGAATTCAGCAATTCATTGTGGCAAGAGAGCGCCAGGTTTGGCTTTTGGAAGAGGAGAGGAAGGCTCTCATCCACCATGTCATCGAGCGCGGTCTTGCTGGGACGTGCGCAGGGCAAAGTGGTGCTTTCGAGAGATAGACGAGCGCTCTGTCGAGGGAAGCGAGGAGCTGCTCTCTGTGTCACATTTGACGGGAGTGACTCCACGATCAGAGAAGCAAATCACGATGTTTCAAGCCGAGTCATACGTTGGACACAAGATCTGTAGGGCGGGGGACCTTGTCATCAACACGATGTGGGCGTGGATGGGGGCGCTCGGAATTTCTCCAATGACGGGACTTGTCAGCCCGAGCTATGGGGTCTATCGGCCTAGGCGTTCTTCCGTGGACCCTCGGTACGCAGAGTATTTGTTTACGACCCCTACCTATATTGCTGAGTTCAACCGTCGCTCCACTGGCATTCGAGCCTCTCGCCTCCGTCTATATCCAGATGACTTTCTGCGCATACCGATCCTCTGCCCGCCCCTAGATGAGCAACATGCGATTGTCAGTGCAATCGATACTGCGATTTCTAGGCGTCAGTTGATCGAAGCTGCGGTGCGTGAACAGGTTCAGCGAGTTCGTGACTACCGCACCCGCTTGATCTCCGACGTCGTCACCGGCAAGCTCGACGTTCGTGAGGCTGCCGAGCGGATCCCGCACGACTCCGACGCCGATGACTCAGCGCTGAACGAGCGGCTCGAGGAGGTGGCGGCAGGGTGAGCACGGACATCAGCGAGGCGGGGCTTGAGGCGACGATCGTCGCGCAGATGACGGCGCCCGAGGTGGGTTGGATCGAGGGGGACCCAGCTGACTATGACCGCGAGTTCGCGATCGACCTGACTCAGCTTGCGGCTTTTCTGGAGGCGACGCAGCCCGAGATCGCCGAGGGCGCTGATATTCGCGACGATGGGACGACGCGCCGTCGCTTTCTCGCTCGACTTCAAGGTGAGATCACGTCGCGCGGGATCGTCGACGTTTTGCGCAATGGCGTCAAGCACGGGCCGCTGAACGTCGACCTGTTCTATGGGGCGCCCTCGGCCGGCAACCCCGCCGCGGTGGAACGGTACGAGGCCAACCGCTTCGTCGTCACCCGACAACTCCGCTACAGCAGCGATGCAACTGGACTCGCCCTCGACCTGGCGCTCTTCGTCAACGGCTTGCCGGTCGCCACCTTCGAGCTGAAGAACAGCCTGACCAAGCAGACCGTGGAGGACGCCGTTGAACAGTACAAACGCGACCGCAGCCCCAAGGAGCTGATCTTCCGCTCCGGCCGCTGCCTCACCCACTTCGCCGTCGACGACGCCGAGGTTCGCTTCTGCACCATGCTCGACGGGAGCAAGTCGTGGTTCCTCCCCTTCAATCGCGGCTATAAAGGGGGCGCCGGCAACCCTCCGAACCCCGAGGGGCTGAAGACCGACTACCTCTGGCGGCAGACGCTCTCCCGCGACAGCCTTACCGAGATCATCGAGCACTATGCGGCGCTGCTCTCCACGAAGGACCCGCGGACCGGGCGCAAATCCTCGACGCAGATCTTCCCGCGATACCACCAGCTCGAGGTCGTTCGCAAGCTGCTGGCCGATGCCGGAGAGCGCGGCGCCGGCCACCGTTATCTCGTTCAGCACTCGGCCGGCAGCGGCAAGTCAAACTCGATTGCCTGGCTCGCCCATGGGCTGATCGAGCTGAAGCGTGGTGGCCAACCCGTCTTCGACTCGATCATCGTCGTCACCGACCGCCGCGTCCTGGACCGACAGATTGACGCGACGATCAAGCAGTTCTCTCAGGTTGGCGCGACGGTTGGCCACGCCCGGCGCTCGGGCGACCTGCGCCAATTCCTCGAGAGCGGAAAGAAGATCATCGTCTCGACCGTGCAGAAATTCCCATTCATCCTCGAAGACATCAGCACCGTCCACACCGACGGCTCGTTCGCAATCGTGATCGATGAGGCGCATTCGAGCCAGGGGGTGAAAACCACCAGGGCGATGAGCCGGGTGCTCTCCGGCCAGTCCGACGACGAGGAGGAAACCTACGAGGACCGGATCAACCGGCTGATCGAGGCGCAGAGGATGCTCCCCAACGCCAGCTACTTCGCCTTCACCGCCACGCCCAAGAACAAGACGCTGGAGATCTTCGGCGAGCCGTTCGACGAGGCCGGCGACACGAAGCACCGACCCTTCCACACCTACACGATGAAGCAGGCGATAGAGGAGCGGTTCATCGTCGACGTGCTCGCCCACTACACCACGGTCGCCAGCTACTACCGGTTGGTCACCACGGTCGACGACGATCCGTTGTTCGACACCCGCAGGGCGAGCAGCAAGCTGCGAGCGTTCGTCGAGGGCAACGACCACGCGATCGGACTGAAGGCGAAGATCATCGTCGACCACCTCCACGACGAGGTCCTGGGAACGCGAAAGATAGGCGGGCAAGCGCGGGCGATGGTGGTTACCGGCAGTATCGAACGGGCACTGGAGTACTTCCATGCGATCAAGGCCTACTTGCGCGAGCGTCGCAGCAGCATCGAGGCGATCGTGGCCTTCTCCGGCGAGCACGAGTACGGCGGCAGGTCGGTGACCGAGGCCTCGTTAAACGGCTTCCCCTCGAACGCGATAGTCGAGAAGATCCGCGAAGACCCCTACAGGCTGCTCGTCTGCGCCGACAAATTTCAGACTGGATATGACGAGCCGCTGCTGCACACGATGTACGTTGACAAGATCCTCAGCGGCGTGCAGGCGGTGCAGACGCTCTCCCGCCTCAACCGCGCCCATCCCGGCAAGTACGACGCCTTCGTCCTCGACTTCACCAACGACGCCGAGACCATCGAGGCAGCATTCTCGGACTACTACCGGACGACCATACTCAGCGCAGAAACCGATCCAAACCGGCTGCACGATCTTCGGGCACGGCTCTACATGGCCGAGGTGTTCGGTGACTCTGAGGTGCGCGAGCTCGCACGCATCTTCCTCGATGGCGCGCCGCGGGAGCAGCTCGACTTCGTTCTCGACACCTGTGTCGCCACCTACAACGAGCAGCTCAACGAGGATGAGCAGGTGGAGTTCAAAGGCGATGCGAAGGCGTTCGTGCGCAGCTACGGCTTCCTCAGTTCGATCCTCCCTTACGCGAACCCCGAGTGGGAGGAGCTCTCGATCTTCCTCAACCTGTTGATCCCGAAGCTGCCCGCGCCGAAGGAAGAAGACCTCTCGCGGGGGATTCTGGAGACGGTCGACATGGAGAGCTACCGGGCCGAAAAGCGCGAAACGATCGCGATCGCACTCGAGGACGAGGACGCCGAGGTGGGCCCCGTGTCGGCAGACGGGGGCGGCGGCAGGCCAGAGCCCGAACTCGACCGTCTTTCGAGCATCGTCAAGACCTTCAATGACATGTTCGGCGACATCGATTGGGACGATTCCGACCGCGTCGCCCGCACCGTCGCCGAACTGCCCGGCAAGGTCGCCGCGGATCCCGCGTACCGCAACGCGATGGCCAACAGCGATAGACAGAACGCCCGCATTGAGCATGACCAGGCGCTCAACCGTGCAATGCAGGCGCTCCTTCGAGACAACACCGAGCTGTTCAAGCGTTTCAGCGACGATCCCGAGTTCAAGCGCTGGCTCGCGGATATGTCATTCGCCGAGTCCTACGACCCTGAGGAGGACCGGCGGAGATAGGGCGGGCGGGCTCTTCCTATGCGTCCCCCACGCCGCGTGCTCGTGGTGTAAAGAGGCGCGTTGCTCCCTACGACGCGTTGCCTTGACGTTCGCAGTGAGCTGTGCGGCTTGCAGAGGAGGCAGCCGCTTCGGCGGTGCTTGGGTCGTTTGCGCTTGTGGTGCGCCATGGCGTTCAGGCTAGCGTGGACTTCAGCCAGCGTACGCCATGTGCCCTTGCGTGTACCCTATGGCCATGGCTGAGCGGAACCGCCGCATCAACGTCACTCTTGAGCCAGACTACGCGCAGAAGCTGGCGAGTTTGGCGGAGCGCACGCATGTCCAGGAGGGAACGCTGGCTCGCTCACTCCTTTCCAGCGCTCTTGACGAAGCCGATCCAGATGCCTCGCGGATCACTGAAATCCTCGACGGAATTCCAGGAGCGTGGGAGAGGGCGCAGGCTTCGATCGAGCAGGCTCGGCGCGGCGAGACGTGGCCGCTCTCCGAGCTCTAGCCGATGGCGACGATCGAGGTCACGCGCTTGGCGCGTGACGAGCTTCGCGAGCTGATCGAGACCCGCCAGCTTCCGGTCGACACGCGCGAACGGGTATCGCGCACCTGAACGCTGTCTGGTAGCTGCCGCGGGCACCAAACGGGTACCAATCTGAGCGAAACTGGGTCGCGGGTTTCGAATCCCGGCCTCGCATTCACCCACCTGACGCTAGTCAGCCCACCAGTCCCGCTGACCATCGACGTCTTCGCGCGGGGTCTCGCCGAGATTGGGTGCGCCGATGACGAGGATCTCGAGGCCTTCCGGCCCGGCCTCGTAGTCTCGCCACGTACCGGGCGGGACGCGCACTGCGTCCCATTCCTTGAGCTCGACGATCTCGTCGTCGAGCTTCATCCTCCCGCTCCCGCGCAGGGCCACGTACACCTCCTCCTGTGTCTTGTGCGTGTGGCCGTACGGAAAGCGATAGTTGGGTGGGATGCGCTGGTAGCTCAGGCCAGACTTCTCGAGCTCGAGCGCCCCGGTCGCCAAGCGGAACTCCAGGTCCGGCGCGCCGTCGAAATTGGACCCGACATCCGCAAGGTCCTCCTTGAGGTTCCTGAGCGTGAACGGCACGACGCGATCCTATGGCAGCGAAATGGGCAAGCAGGCTCGACTGCTCACTACCCGCAGCCGGCCTCGACGATGCAGACCACGCCCGCCCCCGGATCGGTGCGAACGGCCGCGGCCGCCGAATGCTTATCCCCACGATGCAGCCGGGCTTCCTTGAACCCGGCGCTGAGCAACGCGGCCTCTGCTGTGGCTTCGTCGCCGCGATAGGCGTGGACCTTCCCTCGCACGAAGGCGCCGAGGATCACGTCGAAAGTCCGCTCCGGGAGCCCCCGATCCTGCCTCGCAAAGCGCAGGTCAGACAGGTAGACGCCCTTGTCAAACCGCCCGAGTGCAGTGGCGAGCCGGGTCCACAGCGCGTTTACGGTGTCGTCGTCCAGGTAGGTCAGCAGGCCCTCGGTGACGATCACCAGCCCCTCGGCCGGATCCAGGGTCTCGACAAGGGCCTCGAGGCTGCCCGGCCCACCCTCTTGGAGGACATCCATGTCGGCTACACGATGGCGGTCCGTCAGCGACTCCATCCGGGCCAGCGCGTCGCGCTTTCGCTGTGCCATCCCCGGCAGGTCGGCCTCGACATAGGTAAGCCGCTCGCCGTATCGCTCGGTGAACCGCCAGCCCCTGGGAGACATTCCGCAGGCGACCTCAACCACCTGGCTGACGCCACCGCGAATTAGATCATCAAGGATCGAGTCGATGATTCGGTGACGAGCGAGGAGCAGTCCCTCCAGCGTCGGCCCGCCCAGCGTCTTGCTCGCTGCGAGGGGCAAGGCGAGTCCGCGATGAAACATCCGCCCCTGCCACGTCGCAAGCTCAGGGTGGGAGAGGCCGTTCCGGACCCAGGTCTCCCCGGTGTAGTGAGCCGTCGGCGAAACCGCCCCCGATCCTTCGCTTCCGGTCACGGCCGCCATTCTGACGAGATCCCTCCCGGCGGTGACCGATGCGCGCCCCTCAGCGCCTGTAGACGAGGTGGGTGACGTGGGGCGTAGTGCGGCTGCGCACCGGCGTCAGCTCGAGACCCGCGGTGTCGACGAACAAGCGCTCTCCGCCGCCGGCGACGAACGGCGCCACATGCAGCCTCAGCTCGTCGACGAGGCCGGCGGCGAGGTACTGGTTGAGGGTGCCGGGACCGCCGGCGATCGAGACATCCTTGTCGCCGGCGGCCTCGCGGGCCCGCTCGAGCGCCGCCTCGATCCCGTCGGTGACGAAGTGGAAGACGGTGCCGCCCTCCATCTCGACGCTCGGGCGCGGACGGTGGCCGAGGACAAAGGTCGGCGCGTGGTATGGCGGATTGGACCCCCACCAGCCGTGCCAGTCAAGGTCCCACTCGCCGCGGTCGGGTCCGAACATGTTGCGCCCCATCACGTAGGCGCCGGCGGTGACGATCGCCGCGATCTCCTCGGAGTTTTCCTCCGCGTGATCGAACCTCCAGGCCTCCAAACGGTCGGTGTCGATGTCGCCGAAGGGATGCTCCAGGCTCTGTCCCTCCCCGGCCGCGTAGCCGTCGAGCGTGATCATCATGTTTGCCGTGACGTCTGGCATTTTGTTTCCTCCTCATTGCAGATTGGAAGTCCGCACATGATGTTCGCCGTTGTCTAGCCGCCGAGCGGTTCGGGGCCGAGGCGCGGGGCTCTCGTGGACGGCATCAAGAGCGCCGACAGGCAGACCATCGCAAACGCGGTGACCTGCAGGACGATCCCCAGCGGGGTGGGGGAGAGGGGGTCGCCGAAGACGACGATCCCGCCGACGATCTGGGCGGCGTTGGCGACGAGACCCATCAGGCCGATCGTCTCGATCGCCCCTCCACTCTGGAGAGCGGCGACTGCGGTGAACTGGGCGAGGGCTCCGCAGGCGAGGGTCAGAAGCGCCAAGGACGCCATCAGGGCTGGAGAGCTGCCGTCCGCGGTGAGGGCCTTGATCGCGATTCCGGCCAGGGCGAACAGAAGGCCGGCCAGGATCGCCAGCGGCACGCCCCGTCTGGCGGCGAGGCGGCCAGCGCGGTGCCCGAGCGCGATCCCGGCGGCGAGCAGGACGAGGCCTCCCTCGAAGCCGGCGATCGTCACGGGGGAGAACTCGGAGTGGTTGCCGTGGATTTGCGGCAGGGTCGTCACGAGCAGAGCCAGTCCGGCCGCGCCGAGGACGACCGCCATCCACTGGCGCCGCTCGACCGGGTTCCCAAAGAAGCGCTGGGAGATCGCGGCGAGGGTGACGGCGCCACCGGCGAGAACCGCCTGCACGAGGGAGATCGGCGCGAGCGACAGGGCCGCTACATGAGCCAACCACGCGATCGCGGCGAGCCCCCACCCGCCGACGAACCAGGGCGAGCCCGCCAGACCCCGAAGCCCCGCGAGCGGACGCGTCAGTCGCACCGCTTCCGTGCGCTGGCAGCCGCGGTGCTTGAGCAGGGAGGCGACGTTCGTCAACAACGCCACCAGCACCGCCAGGCCGATCCCGACCTCCACCCGAGCCCCTACCCGCCGCCCCGAGCACCAAGTGGCGGGTGCAGAGCGGCTGGCAGACGCTCGCGGATCGCCGCGACCGCCCCGGGCGACGTTCGGCAGGCTTGCGCGATCGTCCGGTTCGGCGCCTCGGGCGAACGGCGGATCTCGAACTCGATCAGAGCGCCCCGCCGAATCCGGACCAGCTCCTCCCGCGAACTGTCCACTGGCGCACAGTCCATCGCCGCGTCCCCCGCCAGCGCTCGACTGCAGGAGAGGCAGAAGGTTCTGTTCCCCGACCCGGTCCAGCCGGTGGGGAGCGTGGCGCGCCGCCCGTCGATTCGCCCCGCCGAGACGCCGCAGCGAGCGCAGTCCCATCGGGCGGCGCGGGCGGCCACCTTGCTCATGCCGTGGCCTGGGCGCGCCGCCGCCGGTTGCGCCGCCGGTTGCGGCGTGGTCGATCGGACCCGGCGCTCTCGGTGGCCGGTGAGCCGGACGTCCCATCCAGCTCAAGGGAGGCCGCGATCTTGCGCATCCCCTCGGCCTGGTCGGCGAGAACGAAGCTAATGCCGGTGCCCGTCCGCCCGGCCCGGCCGGTGCGACCGACCCGGTGCACGTAGGTCTCGCGATCCTCCGGAGCGTCGTAGTTGACGACGAGCTCGACGTCGGCGACGTCGATCCCGCGCGCGGCCACGTCGGTTGCGACCAGGGTCATCACCTCACCGCGCTCGAAGCGGGCAAGGGCGCGCTCACGCTGGCGCTGGGTCTTGTCGCCGTGCATCGCGACAGCCTCGACGTCGTGGCCACGCAGGCGCTTGACCAGCCGGTCGGCGCCGCGCTTGGTGCGCACGAAAACGAGTGAGCGCCCGGCTCCCTCGGTCCTGAGCTGCCCGACCAGGCTGTCGAGCTTCGCGCCCTGCGACCCGACCGCGAGAAAGTGGTGCTCGACGTCGCCCTTTGCGCGCTCGGTCGCCTCGTGGACGTGGGAGCGAGCATCGCGCGTAAAGGCGGCCGCGACCCGCCCAGGCGCGCCGTCGAGAGTGGCCGAGAAGAAGAGGGTCTGGCGGTCGGCCGGGGTTTTGGCGACGATCCGGTCGACCGCGGGTCGAAAGCCCATGTCGAGCATCCGGTCCGCCTCGTCGAGCACCAGGACGCGGATCTGCCGCAGCGAGACCACGCCCCGCTCGATCAGGTCCTCAAGTCGGCCAGGCGTGGCGACGAGGATGTCGGCGCGCCGCGCAGCGGCGATCTGCGGCCCGAAGCCGACGCCGCCGTAGACGGCGGCGATGCGCAGTCGACGGACCTTCGCAAGCGAGGCCAGCTCATCGACGATCTGCGCGGCCAGCTCGCGGGTGGGGGCTAGGACCAGGGCCTGTGGACCGTGGTCCCCGCTTTCGACCAGATCGACGAGGGGCACGCCGAAGGCGAGCGTCTTGCCGGAGCCGGTTGGGGACTGGACGAGAAGGTCGCGGCCGGCGAGGGCGTCGCGGATGACCATCTCCTGGATTGGGAAGGGTTGGGCGATCGAACGCGCGCGCAGCGCTTCGACCACCTGCTTAGAGGTGCCGAGATCGGCAAAGGAAGTGATGTTGTTCGCTCCTGTCTAAAACGTCTTCGGGAGATCCTGCGACCCCGAAGCGCGTCAGCACGAGGAGGAAACGGAACCTCTCGGGCGGCGAAATCGGCCGACCCGACCAAATCACCGTAGCAGCAGGCGGCCCAAGTCCCGCTCGGTGGGGCAGCTCGGTGCAGCTCTTGCCGACCGCCTCTAGCGCGCGAAGCCACCAGGTCTTAGGTATCCCATTCTGAAATCTCTCATCTGTGGTTTAGCGCGGTACCCCACACTGCCCCGCCATGAATTCCGCCGAGCTGTACCCAGCCGCCCCGCCCTCCGACCGATCCGCAAAGTGGTGGGCTCGCCAGATGCTCAACAAGGTCCCCGAGATCACCGTCTACTTCTGGGTGATCAAGGTGCTCTGCACGACCGTCGGCGAGACCTTCGCCGACAACCTCAACGAAAACCTCGGCCTCGGCCTGAGCGGGACCAGCTACGTCATGGGGGCGTTGCTCATCGCCGTCCTGTTCTTCCAGTTCCGGGCGCGGAAGTACGTCCCCGGCATCTACTGGCTGGCGGTGGTGCTGATCAGCGTCGTCGGCACGCTTGTCAGCGACAACCTGGTGGAAAACTACGGCGTCGCCCTGGAAACGACGACGATCGCCTTCGGCGCGATCCTGATCTGCGTGTTCGCGAGCTGGTACGCGGTCGAGCGCACCCTCTCCGTCCACACGATCTTCACCACCAGGCGCGAGGCCTTCTACTGGCTGGCGATCCTCTTTACCTTCGCGCTCGGCACCTCTGCCGGCGACTTCCTCTCCGAGCAGCTCGGACTCGGCTACCTGGCGGCGCTGGGCATATTCGCCGGGGCGATCGTCGTCGTCGCCGTGTTGCACTTCGGCCTGCGGATGAACGCGATCCTCTCCTTCTGGCTCGCCTACATCCTCACCCGTCCGCTTGGCGCCTCGATCGGCGACTACCTCGCCTCGCCGACCGGGGAAGGCGGCCTCGGTCTCGGCACCAACCTGACCAGCATCCTCTTCCTCTCGACGATCCTGATGCTGGTCGCCTACCTGGCGGTCTCGAAGCGCGACGTGATCCGCTCGGGACCTCTTCCGGCTGCGGTGGGCGCCGGCAGCGACGCGACTCCGGCCGTGCTCGTCGTGCTGAACAAGGTCGAGGCCACCGCAGAGCTGCTGGAGACGGTGCGGAAGCGCGCTGCGACCGGTGCGGCCCGCTTCTTCGTTCTCGTGCCGAACCCCGGTCACCTTGCCTTCGACCGCAACAGCCCAGGCACCCCGGACGGAGACGCGCTGCTAGCCACGGCCCTGTCGCGGCTCGAAGGGCCGGCTGGAGGAGCTGTAGCCGGCAGGGTCGCCAACAGCCCCAACGCCTATGACGACATCGTCGAAGAGTTGGATGCGCGCCCCTACGGGGAGATCATTCTGGAGACTCCCCCCAGTCACATTTCGCACTGGCTCCATGTCGACCTCCCGCATCGCATCGCCGAGCTCGGTTACCCGACCGAGACCGTCGCGGCCGCCACGGCTTAGATCAAATTCTGTTAGGGTGCCCTAACTCCTTCGACGGAGTCAGGCACCGTGTCCTTCACCGAAACCGCACTCCTGGGAGCCCTAGCGGGCTTCACCATCTACCTCGGACTCCCGTTCGGTCGCTTGCAGCTGTTGGGCGACCGGGCCCGGGTCGCGCTGGCGATGTTCTCGGTTGGAGTGCTCGCCTTCATCTTCGTCGACGTCATGGAGCACTCGTTCGGGATCGTCGAGGGCGCCGTGGAGGGGTTCAAGGAGGACTCGGCAAGCCTCGGCCACGCGGTCTTCCTCGCCGCGCTGCTCGGGGTCGGTTTCGCGCTCGGCTCGGCCGGGCTTGCGACGATCGAGCGCCGGCTGCGCGCCATGAGCCCTCTGCCGCCGATCTCAGGCGGAGCGGTCGACGTACTGACCGCTGAGCAGGTTGCGCAGCAGAGCTCGGCGGCGCGCTCGCGTGCTCTGCGGATCGGGATGACCATCGCGGTTGCGATCGGACTCCACAACTTCGCCGAGGGGCTCGCGATCGGCGTGTCGGCAAGCGCGGGAGACATCAGCCTCGCCGTAGTGCTGATCGTTGGCTTTGCCCTCCACAACGCAACCGAGGGATTCGGCATAGTCGGGCCACTTGGCGACGTGCGACCGTCGTGGGGTTGGCTCGGGCTCGTCGGCCTGATCGGAGGTGCGCCGACGTTCCTCGGTTCGATGCTCGGCTACAGCGTCACCTCAGAGCCGCTCGAACTCGTCTTCTACGCCCTCGCCGGGGGCGCGATTCTCTATGTGATTGGGGAGATTCGCAGCGGTATGCGCCGCTACGGCCATCGCGAGCTGGGCCTCTGGCTGGTCGCGTTCGGCTTCTTCGTCGGGGTCGTTACCGACCTCGTTGTCGCCTACGGCGGCGGTTGACCCAGGGCCGCTCAGCCCTTCCGGAAGGAAACGAGTCTCAG
>SMEU01000061.1_pt2 | contig 16069 bp, 20 predicted proteins | sample 2456051 | NCBI WGS metagenome assembly SMEU01 (sample SAMN10132600, study PRJNA489261) | soil metagenome | isolation source: day120 un-amended silt loam soil | place: USA | collected 2015-05-01
AGGCCGATGACGCCCCCCGCCGCATGGCCGACCATGCTCGCGCTGGTCAGCCCGAGGCCGTCCATCAAAGCGAGCACGTCGTCCACCATATCGTCGACCTCGAACTCGGGCGGCAGCGCGCGGTCCGAGCGGCCGGTGCCGCGATGGTCGTAGAGAATCACACGATGGTGCTCGGCCAAGGCCGGCAGGTTCGGCGCCCAATAGGCGCCGGAACCGCCAAGCCCGGACGAAAGGATCACCGCCGGCCCGTCCGCCGGGCCGTGCTCCTCATAATAGAGCCCGGCAAGCTCGCCCATCAGCCGATATGCGCCACGGACGCGATCTCGACGAGGCAGTCCGGCTTCACCAGCTCGGCCTTCACGCAATAACGGGCCGGCTTGTTGCCCGGAAAATACTCCGCATAGACAGTATTGAACGCCTGATAATCGGCGAAGTCCTTCAGGAAGATATGGTTCATGGCGACGTCGGCGAGGCCGGCGCCGGCGGCCTCGAGCGTGATCCTGATCGTCTCGAGCACCGCGCGGGTCTGCGCCGCGGCGTCGCCGACATGGAGGACGACACCCCCCTCCCCCAGCGCCAGCACGCCGGAGACGTAGACCGTATTCCCTGCCTTCGCGCCGGCCGAATAAGGCGCGATCGGCTTGGGGAATTGCGGCGGATTGATCGGTTCGAAGCTCATCTGATTCACTCCTGATCCTGCGGAATCTGCCCGAACGTGCCGCAGAAATCGGCGACGGTGGTGACCCAGCCGAAGAATTTCTCGACATTGTAGACGCTGGCCTGCTGCATGAAGTCGGGCCCCAGATGATGGGTCGCATCCTCGAGCATGACCCCGAAATATTCGAGGTGGAAGCCGTCCCTCAACGTGCTCTCGACGCAGACATTGGTGGCGATGCCGACGAAGACGATGTTGCGGATGCCGCGGGAGCGGAGCGTCGAATCCAGCTGTGAATTGAAGAAGGCGGAATAACGGGTCTTCGGCAGGACGATGTCGCCGGGCTTCGGCGCCAGCGCCTCGACCAGCGCATAATCCCAGCCGCCCTTCGCGAGCAATTGCCCCTGCAACTCGGGGTTTGCGCGCATCGTCTTCAGCGCGTTGGACTTGTGCCAGTTGGGCGAGCCCGGCCCGCCCGCCTCGACATAGTCCGCATCCCAGCCATTCTGCAGGTAGACGACCAGCACGCCGGCCTGGCGACCCGTCTCGAGCACCTTGCCGATCTGGCCGATCGTCCCGGCCGCGCCGGAAATGTCGAAGCCGGCCAAGTCCACGTAGCCGCCCTTCGAGGCATAGGCGTTCTGCATGTCGATGACGACGATCGCGGTCTCCTCGACCGAGACCCTGATCGGCTCGGGCCGCGCGGGGAGCGTGACCATGCGCCCGCGCCCAGATCCGGTTTCGACTGCCCCGCTCATGCGCGGATGTTGGGCCGAAAGCGCGCGCGGTACAAGCCCGGCCCCTAAGCCGGGAAATCCCCGGCGAAGGCGAAGTCCGGGACCGGTTTGCGGTCCGACGGGGTCTCGCGGGCGCGCAGCTTCTCGTCGAGCACGTCGAGCGAGCCGACCCGGCCGATCACGCAGGCGGCATCGACGCGGAAGCGCTCGGGCACCTTCAGTTCTTCGCGAACCCGGTCCCACTCGACGCCCGACATGCCATGGGCGTGATAGCCGAGCATCGTCGCCTGCAGCGCCATCGACGCCCAGGCGGCACCCGCATCGAAGCTGTGCGTGTGGTTGGGATTGGCCACGCCCGGCTTCATCTCCATGAGCGTGTCGGAGCAGATGAAGATCAGCACCGATGCATTGTGCGCCCAGCCCTGATTCCAGGGAATGAGCAGCGACAGGAAACGCTCCCAATCGGGGCTCTCGCGCTTGGCATAGAGGAACCGCCAGGGCTGATAGTTGAACGCCGACGGCGCCCAGCGCGCGGCCTCGAAGATGGTATGCAGGTCCGGGTCAGGGAGCACCGACCGGTCGAAGGCGCGGGGCGACCAGCGCTGCGTGAAGATCGGAGCGACCGGATGGTGGGGCTGGCGTTCGGACATTGATCTCTCCCTCGAGCCGCGCCGCCTTTGCACGCCAGCCTGGCCGGATCGAGACCTTTTCGAGAGGATCGGGACCAAAGCTGATCCTTGTCAGTGTCTGACTCGGCCGGGCCTGCTACAGGCAGGTCATCGCCAGCCGATCATTTCGGCAAGCTGGTGGCTGAGAGACCAAAAGTCGTGCTCCCGCTGAACTGCGTTCGAAGGGAAGCGCCAATGCCCGCCTACCGTCTCTATTCCATGAACCCGCACAGCGGCCATATCGACGGCGTCGAGGAGTTCCACTCCGGCGACGATGTCGAGGCGATCCTGCTCGTGCAGAACCGGACACGCTCCACCCCCGCCGAATTATGGTGCGGCGGCCGCAAGGTGCTTCACCTCGACGCGTTGCCCGAGGCGGCTGCCGTGGCGCCGCCGCGCACGTTCCGGGAGCTGCCTGCCGGCTGAATTCAGTCGGACGCCGGCAGAGTCAGCGCGAAGCGGGCGCCGCCCTCGGGCCGGTTCCCGGCGGTCAGCCGGCCGCCATGCGCCTCCGCGATCAGGGATGCGACGGCGAGGCCGAGGCCGGCGGCCCCGGAGTCCGTGACCCCCTCGGCGAGGCCCGGGCCGTTGTCGGCGACGGCGAGCAGGACGGTGTTGCCGGTGCGGGTCGCCTCGAGCTCGACCCAGCCGTCGGCGCGCCCGTCGAGCGCAGCCGAGGCCTCGAGCAGCAGATTGGCAATCGCCTGCTCGAGCGGGATCCGGTCCGCGCGCACGAACAGATCGAGCGGCACGTTGGTGGTCAGGCCGATGGAGTCGCGGCGCTCGCCGAGCAACAGGATCGCGCGTTCGACCATGGTGCGCAGATTCTCGCGGGCCAGGCTGACCCGGCCGCTGACCACGAAATTGCGGGTGCGGCGAATGATGTCGCCGGCCTTCAGGGTCTCCTGGCCGGCATGGTCGAGCATCGCCCGGACGTCCGCATAATCGTCGCCGAGGCTGCGCAGGCGGCGGGCGCAGGCGGAGAGCGAGCTGGCGGCGGCGGTCAGCGGCTGATTGACCTCGTGCGCCAAAGTCGAGGCCATGGCGGTGGCGGCGGCGAGACGCAGCCGCGCCTCCGGCGTATCGGGCAGGCACTGGCCCCCTGGCAGCGGCCAGGGGCGTTCGAGATTGGGGGCTTCGCGGGGCATAAGCAGGTCACACTCCAGACACGCACTTCCGGGACAGCGGGCCCGAGGGGGTTGCCACCGCTGTCATTCCTGAGCCGGGCCGCGCGCGAAGCGATTGACTTTGCGCGGTCAGGCAAAGATGCTCGACCTACGGCATCGGCCGGCCCAGCGACTTGTCAGATCGCGACAAGAACCCTCCAGTTCGCGCCACCTGGCCCGTCCCTTCCGGCGGGCGCGGCGTCGTTCGGGCGAGGAGACGCAGATGGACGGTCTGGTCCATACCCAGACGCTGACCAATTATTTCGAGGTCGCCCGCTTCGTTGGTCTCGACCCCTATGAGATGCTGCGCCGGTTCAGGATCAGCCCCGCCATTCTCGCCGATCCGGATGCCACCCTGCCCTCCAATTTCGTCGCCGACCTGCTCGAAGCCAGCGCGGAAGAGAGCGGTTGCGACAGCTTCGGCCTGCTGATGGCCGAGTGCCGTACCCTGCCCAGCCTCGGCCCGGTCAGCCTGCTGCTCGCCCACCAGGGCACGGCCCGCGGCGTGCTGGAATCGCTGGTCGAATATCAGGGCGTGATGAACGATGTGATGGCGATCGACATCGAGCATGAACAGGGGCTCGCGATCATCCGCGCCGGCTTCCTCAGTGGCTATGTCGGGCGGCAGGCGGTCGAATTGCTGATGGCGATCATTTGCCGGACGGTCAGCGCCGTGGTCAGCGGCCGCTGGCATCCCGACCTTGCTTATTTCCGCCATGCCGCGCCGGCCGACACGTCCCACCATATGCGCATCTTCCAGTGCCCGTTGGTGTTCGACGCCGATTTCAACGGCCTGGTCTCGTCCGAGGCGGCGCTGGACGTCCCCAATCAGGCAGCGGAATCGGCGCTTGCCCGGCACGCGAAACGCTATCTCGACATGCTCGTCCCGGCGCCTGCGGACGGTTCCATGTCGGAGCGGGCGCGGCGCTCGCTCTATCTGCTCCTGCCAGCGGGCCGCGCGACGCTGGAGCAGGTCGGCGCCAATCTCGGCCAGCACCCGCGGGCGCTGCAGCGCCAGCTGGAGCGCGAGGGGCGAAGCTTCGCGACCCTGCTCGGCGAGGTCCGCCGCGAGCTCGCCCTGCGCTATCTCGCCAATCCCGCCCACAGCATCGGCGCGGTCGCGCAGATGACTGGCTATGCGACGTTGAGCTCCTTCTCGCGCTGGTTCACCGGCGAGTTCGGGATGTCGCCCGCGCAATGGCGGGCGGAGGAGAAAGCGGAGGCGGCCTGATCAGCGGTCCGATTTCATGAGCAGCCAGCCGATCAGGATCAGCACAAGGCCGATCAGCAGCTGGCCGGACCCCGCCGAACCGGCCCCGGCAAAGACGCAGAGGCCGCCCGTCAGCATGAAGATCACGCCGATGGCAACCCCGAGGCAGCCCAGGACGGAACCGCCCGACCGGCCATTCCCCCAATCGATATAGTCCGGCGGCTCGTCACCCATCGCGGCGGCGGAGCAGCTTCATGCCGCCCCAGACCATGAAGGCGCCGACCGCGAAAGCGAGGCCGGAGATGCCGAGGAGTAACAGCGCGAACTGAGCCTCTCCCCCGTAAGAGAAGATGCTGCTCAGCAGCCAGATCGTGCAGCCACCGCCGACCAAAGCGAGGCAGGCGCCCGCCACGATCAGGAACATGGCGACGATGACCGTGCCCGGATCCGGACCTTCGCTCATGCGGGGACTCCGCCTTTCTCGCGCAGCTTGCCGGCGCCGGGCGCACCCGGACGGTAGAAATTGTTATAGGTGTCGAACGGGATCAGGCGGCCGTCCGGGGTCGCGAAATGGATGCAGCTGCGCTTGACCGTGCCGAGATCGAAATTGAAGCGGTCGAGGAACTGCAGGATCACGACCTTGAACGTGTCCTTGTAGGCGAGGCTGGCCGGCGCCTCGATCTCGGGCAGACAGCAGAACAGGCTGGCGAGCCGGCTCTCGCCATTATTCTCGACCGTCGACAGCGAGAGCAATTCGAAGATCCGGGCGCGGAGCCCAGGATCGCGCTCGAAGGTGATGGTGTTCGGCGCCACCGAGACGATGTCCTCGCGCGCCATCAGCCGGGTCACGGGAACGACGCTGCTGCCGGAGCGGACGCCATAGCCGATGCAGATCTGGTCGGGATTGCAGGGCAAGGGCACGAGGTCCGAGGCCGCGAACACGCCTCCCGCGGCGATGGTCCGCCTGAGCCCGGACAGGGTCGTTCGATGGACGGCCGGATCGAAACCCTGATTGCGGCCGGCATCCTGCACCGGCTGGAAGACGACTCCGCGGACGCAGGACCATTGCAGCGCATAGTCGACGATCGCCGCGCATTCCTCGTCATTGACGCCCTTACGGACCGCGCAGACCAGGGTGGTGGAGACGCCCGCGGCCTCGAGCCGCTCGAGCGCCTGGCGGCGGATGCGGCCCAGCCGGGCGCCGCGCAGCTCGACGAGCGCGTCGTCGCTGAGGGAATCGAACTGCAGGTAGACCTCGAAGCCGATGCCGACATCCTTCAGCCTCTGCGCGAAACCCTCCTCCTGCGCGATGCGGACGCCGTTGGTGTTGACCATGATGTGGCGGATCGGCCGCGCCCGCGCCGCGGCGACGATCTCCCAGAATTGGGGATGGATGGTCGGCTCGCCGCCCGAGAGCTGGACGAGATCGGGCTCGCCCTCGGCCTTCACCACCGCGTCGAGCATCGCCTCGACCTCGGCGAGTGGCCGGTGCCCGCCCTTCCCCACCGCGCTGTCGGCGAAGCAGACCGGGCAGGTGAGATTGCAGGCGTCATTGATCTCGACGATGGCGAGGCAGGAGTGCTGCTCATGGTCGGGACAGAGCCCGCAATCCCAGGGGCAGCCGCGCTCCGTCCGGCTCGCGTTGAACAGCGGCCGGTCCCCCGGCTTCAGCCAGTGGCGGATGTCGAGCCAGTAGGCCGGATCCTCCTCGATCAGCGTCTTCGAGACGCCATGGTCCGGGCAGCGTTTCTGGTAGAAGACCTTGCCGTCCTGGCCGATGATCTTGGCCGGCACCAGCTCCCAGCAGGTCTCGCACAGGCTCGTCGTCTGGCCGTAGAAGATCCACGGAACGCTCTTGCGAGTCAGGTCAGATGTTTCTGTTTCTGCGAGCGTAGCCATCCAGAATCAGGGCATAACCAATCATCGCGAGGCCGAGAAGCTGGAACAGGTCCAGCGGCCCGAGCAGGCGCGGATAGGGCTTCAGGAACTCCCAGCAGAAGCGCTGCGCGGCGTAGAAGAGGATGAAGAGATAGAATGCGCGGTCCTCCGTCCAGCGCGCCCGCCGGCCGAGCGCGACGAGATAGAAAGCAAGGAAGGCCAGCATCGACAGGCTCTCGTAGAGCTGGACCGGGTGGCGGGCGACGCCGTCGCCGAGGTCGACGCCCCAGGGGAGGCTGGTGGGAATTCCGAACGTCTCGTCGGCCAGCCCCGCGAACAAACAGCCGAGCCGCCCTACGGCGATGCCGAGAACGATCGGCCCGACCCAGATCACTCCCGTGGAGCCCCTGACCCCGCGCACGGCCTTGTAGAGCTCGACCGCAACGATCGCCCCGGCCAGCGCGCCAGCGATGCTGTGCGACGGATGAGGCACCGCGGTCAGCGCCGTGTTCCACGACCCGAACCCCCAGGCGCCGATCACTGCGCCGGCGACGAGCGCCAGCACATAGCCCCGGCCGGTCTGCCGGGCGATGCGCGCGGACAGGTCCTTCAGACGCCACCGGTAGAGCCTATGCGCAAGCAGCGCCGCCGACCCCCAGGCAAGGACGTCGAAAAGGATGTGGAGATGCGGATTGGTGGGGATGTGGAGCAGTGGATCACCTGTTCCGGTGTGGAGGTCGCCAATGGCTGCGGACTTTGCGCGGCGGCGTCAACGGCGCGTGTCAGGCTTGCCCCTCTCCCCCTCTTTCTGGCACCCCGATCACTGCCCCCGCAAAGCGGGCAAAGGGGAGGTTGAGCCGGGATGGATTTTGACCTTACGGAACGGCAGGCTTTTTACCGGGACCGGGTGTGGGACTTCATCGAATCGCGGATCAGGCCGCGAGTCGGGGACTATAAGAGCCAGCTGAACGAGGGCGATCGCTGGCAGCCGCTGGCGGTGATCGAGGAGCTGAAGCCCGAGGCGAAGGCCGCCGGCCTCTGGAACCTGTTCATGCCGCCCGGCGGCGCGCTCAGCCATGTCGACGAGAGCTTCGAGTTCGAGGGGACGCAGCTCACCAATCTCGAATATGCGCTCTGCGCCGAGGAGATGGGGCGGATCGCCTGGTCGTCAGAGGTGTTCAACTGCTCGGCCCCCGACACCGGCAATATGGAGGTGCTGCACCGCTACGGCACGCGCGAGCAGAAGGAGGAATGGCTCAGGCCGCTGATGAACGGCGAGATCCGCTCGGCCTTCCTGATGACCGAGCCCGGCGTCGCCTCGTCCGACGCGACCAATATCGAGTGCGACATCGCCCGGGACGGCGACGACTATGTGATCAACGGCCGCAAATGGTGGTCGTCGGGCGCGGGCGACCCGCGCTGCAAGGTCGCGATCCTGATGGGCAAGACCGACCGCTCGGCCGACAGGCACCGGCAGCAGTCGATGGTGCTGATGCCGCTGAATGCGCCCGGCGTTAACGTGCTCCGGCATCTGACCGTCTACGGTTATGACGACGCGCCGCACGGCCATATGGAGATCGTGCTGGACAATGTCCGCGTGCCCGCCTCGGCCATGCTGCTCGGCGAGGGGCGCGGCTTCGAGATCGCGCAGGGCCGGCTCGGGCCGGGGCGGATCCACCATTGCATGCGCACGATCGGCGCGGCCGAGGAGGCGCTGGAGGCGATGGTCAGGCGGCTGCAGTCGCGCGTGGCGTTCGGCAAGAAGCTCATGGAGCATTCGATCTGGGAGCAGCGCGTGGCGCGGGCGCGGATCGACATCGACATGTCGCGTCTGCTCTGCCTCAAGGCCGCGGACCTGATGGACAAGGCCGGCAACAAGGCCGCCCAGGCCGAGATCGCAATGATCAAGGTCCATGCGCCGCAAATGGCGCTGCGGATCATCGACGATGCGGTGCAGGCGCATGGCGGGGCCGGCGTGTCGCAGGATTTCGGGCTGGCCTCGAGCTGGGCGGGGATCCGGACGCTGCGGCTCGCCGACGGGCCGGACGAGGTGCACAACCGGGCGATCGCGCGGATCGAGTTTGCGAAGCATCGGAACGGTTAGGAGGACGTCACCCCGGACCTGATCCGGGGCCCACCTTCTCTTGCTGCGGTGGTGAAGAAGGTGGATCCCGGAGCAAGGCCGGGATGACGAATAAGGATACGAGGGAGCGGGCATGAATCTCTTCGATCTCACCGGCAAGGTCGCCATCGTCACCGGCTCCTCGCGGGGGATCGGACGGGCGATCGCCGAGGCCATGGCCGATCATGGCGCCAAGGTGGTGATCTCCAGCCGCAAGGCGCCGGCCTGCCAGGAGGTGGCCGACGCGATCAACGCGACGCATGGCGACGGCACCGCGATCGTCGTGCCGGCCTCGATCTCGTCCAAGGAGGACCTGCAGGCGCTGGTCGACGAGACGCGGCGGCAGCTGGGCAGGATCGACGTGCTCGTCTGCAACGCCGCCTCCAACCCCTATTACGGGCCGATGGCGGGGATTTCGGACGAGCAGTTCCGCAAGATTCTCGACAATAATGTGATCGCCAATCATTGGCTGATCTCGATGGTCGCGCCGGAGATGCTCGAGCGGAAGGAGGGCTCGATCATCATCGTCAGCTCGATCGGCGGGCTCAAGGCCTCGGCGGTGATCGGCGCCTACAACATCTCCAAGGCCGCCGACTTCCAGCTGGCCCGCAACCTCGCCGCCGAGTTCGGGCCCAGCCAGGTCAGGGTGAACTGCATCGCGCCGGGCCTGATCAGGACCGATTTCGCCAGGGCGCTCTGGGAGAATCCGCAGACGCTCGCCGCGGTCACCATGCACACGCCGCTGCAGCGGATCGGCGAGCCGCACGAGATCGCCGGCGCGGCGGTGTTCCTCGCCTCCCCGGCCTCGACCTTCGTCACCGGGCAGGCGATCATCGTTGACGGCGGCAGCACCACGGGGGTCGGATTATGAGCGGAAGGCTGGACGGCAAGGTCGCGGTCATCACCGGGGCGGCCTCGGGGATCGGCAAGGCGACGGTGGCCCTGTTCGAGCGCGAGGGCGCGACGGTGATTGCCGCCGACGTCGCCGCGGCGGAGGGGGTGATCGCCGCCGATGCGGGGCGCGAGGCGGACGTGGCCGGCCTGGTCGAGCTGGCGGTGAAGGAGCATGGCGGACTGGACGTGTTCTTCGCCAATGCCGGCATTTCCGGCGGCCTCGCCTCGATCTTCGAGCAGACGCCCGAGGACTGGCAGGAGATCCTCCGCGTGAACCTGATCGGTCCGTTTCTCGCGATCAAACATGCCGCTCCGGCGATGAAGGAGGGTGGCGGCGGTTCGATCATCGCCACCGCCTCGGTTGCGGGGCTGCGCGCCGGCGCCGGCGGCCCGGCCTACTCGGCCTCGAAATCGGGAGTGATCAGCCTCGTCGAGGTCGCGGCGACCCAGCTCTGCGGCGCCAATATCAGGGTCAACGCCATCTGTCCGGGCCTGATCGAGACGGGGATGACGAAGGGGATTTACGACATGGCCCGGTCGGCGGGCCGCGAGGACATGATCGGCCATCTGAACCCGTTGAAGCGCGGCGGTGAGCCGGGCGAGATCGCCGAGGCGGCCCTGTTCCTCGCCTCCGACGCGGCGAGCTACGTCAACGGGCATGCGCTGGTGGTCGATGGCGGCCTCTCCGCCTCGCATCCGCATTACCGCCAGGAATATGGGCGCACGTCCTTCTGAGGAGGAGCGGAGATGACGGCATTTGCGGTCTGGCTCGCGGCGACGGCGATGGCGGCGCCCGCCGCCCCGCCGCTGCCCAGCTTGCCGGTGCCCCTGGTCCCGGGCGACTATGGCCCGTGCTCGACCGCCGAAGTGGCCAATTTGCGGCGCGGCGACTTCCTCTCCGTCCGCGCGGGCCCGTCGCAGCGGGAGCGCGAGCTGGCGCGGCTGCGCAACGGCCGGCAGGTCTATGCCTGCGTGCGTCACGGCGACTGGTTCGGGATCGTCTTCGAGCGCGGCGCGCGGCGCACCGGCTGCAACGTCTTTGAGCACCCGCGGCGCATCGCCTCTGTCTATATCGGTCCCTGCCGGTCCGGCTGGGTGCACGAACGCTATCTGCGCGGCTATGCCGACTGGGTGAGTCCCTGATCCGGAGCGGGCAGGTTGACGTAAACGTAAAGAGACGCCATCGCCGGTGGCGAAGGAGAGCCAGATGAGCAGCCCCATTTCGACCCGCAAGCATGGCGACGTGCTGATCGTCACCTCGAACAATCCGCCGGTGAACGCGCTCGGCCATGCGGTGCGCGAGGGACTGGTCAAGGCGATTGAGGAAGCGGATGCGGACGCCGGCGTGAAGGCTGTGGTGATCGTCTGCGAGGGGCAGACCTTCTTCGCCGGCGCCGACATCACCGAGTTCGGCAAGCCGATGCAGCTGCCGATGCTGCCGACTGTGGTCGACATCATCGAGAATTGCACCAAGCCCGTGGTCGCGGCGATCCACGGCACTGCCTTCGGCGGCGGCCTGGAGGTGGCGCTGGCCAGCCATTACCGGGTTGCGGTGCCCTCGGCGAAACTGGGAGTGCCCGAGGTGAAGCTCGGCCTTCTCCCCGGCGCGGGCGGCACGCAGCGGCTGCCGCGCGTGGCCGGCGTCGGGAAGGCGCTGGAGATGGCGGCGACGGGCAATCCGATCGGGGCGAAGGAGGCCCATGCGATCGGCCTCGTCGACCGGCTAATCCTCCGAGCGCGACGAGAAACTGGAAGAGGCGCGCGCCAACCCCGGCCTGTTCGACGCCTTCCGCAAGGCCAATGCCCGCAAGTTCAAGGGCTTCGACGCGCCCGAATATAATGTCCGGGCGATCGAGGCGGCGGTCGCCAAGCCCTATGCCGAGGGCGTGCTCGAGGAGCGGCGGCTGTTCATGGAGCTGATGACCGGGACCCAGGCGCGGGCCCAGCAATATTTCTTCTTCGCCGAGCGCAAGGCCGCGAAGATCGACAATATCCCGGACGGGACTCAGGCCCGCGAGATCAAACGGGTCGGCGTGATCGGCGCCGGCACGATGGGCGGCGGCATCTCGATGAACTTCCTGTCGGCGGGCGTGCCGGTGACCATCGTCGAGATGGCGCAGGACGCGCTCGACCGGGGCACCGGGGTGATGCGCAAGAATTACGAGGCGAGCGCGGCCAAGGGCCGGATCACCAGCGAGCAGGTCGAAGGGGCGATGGGCCTGCTGAAGCCGACGCTCAGCCTAGAGGATCTCGCCGACTGCGACCTGATCATCGAGGCGGTGTTCGAGAATATGGACGTGAAGAAGGAGATTTTCGGCAAGCTCGACCGGATCTGCAAGCCGGGCGCGATCCTCGCCTCCAACACCTCCTATCTCAATATCGACGAGATCGCGGCGACGACCTCGCGGCCGCAGGATGTGGTCGGGCTTCACTTCTTCTCGCCGGCCAACGTGATGAAGCTGCTGGAGGTGGTGCGCGGGGCGAAGACGGCGCCGGACGTGCTGGTGACCGCCATGCAGGTCGCCAAGAAGATCAGGAAGGTCGCGGTGGTCGCGGGCGTCTGCCACGGCTTCATCGGCAACCGCATGCTGATGCCGCGGCAGATGGAGGCGATGAAGATGCTGCACGAGGGTGCCACCCCGCAGCAGATCGACAAAGTCCATGTCGACTTCGGCATGCCGATGGGCCCGTTCCAGATGTCGGACCTGGCCGGAGTCGACATCGGCTGGCACCGCGACCCGACCCGGATCGAGAATATCCGCGACGCGCTGGCTGCCGAGGGCCGCTGGGGCCAGAAGAAGGGCGCGGGCTTCTACGATTATGACGAGAAGCGCACGCCTTCGCCCTCTCCGCGCGTCGCCGAGATTATCGCCGAGTTCCGGGAGAAGACGGGCACGCCGCAGCACGAGATCGACGACCAGGAGATCGTCGAGCGCACGCTCTACACCATGGTCAACGAGGGCGCGAAGATCCTCGAGGAAGGGATGGCCCAGCGCGCCTCGGACATCGATGTCGTCTGGGTCTATGGCTATGGCTGGCCGGTCTATCGCGGCGGGCCGATGTTCTGGGCGGACACGGAGGGGCTGGCGAAGATCGTCGCGGGCCTCGAGAAGCACGGCTTCGAGGTCTCGAAGCTGCTGCGCGACAAGGCCGAGAAAGGCGAGAAACTGTCGAGGGACTGAGCATCCCCGAACGGGAGGGGCGATGACCGAGAAGGGCGCGATCGAGACGGCCGCGGCGATCGCGCGCGGCGAGACCAGCGCGCGGGCCGAGGCCGAGGCGGCGATCGCGCGGATCGAGGATCGGGACGGCGCGATCAACGCGGTGGTCGTCCGCGATTTCGAGCGGGCGCTCGCAGCGGCGGACGCGGCGGACGCCGCCGTCGCACAGGGCGAGCGGCGCTCCCTGCTCGGCGTGCCGATGACGGTGAAAGAGGCGTTCAACGTCGCCGGCCTGCCCACGACCTGGGGGTTCGAGGCGCATCGCGAGACGATCGCGACGCAGGACGCGGTCGCGGTTGCGCGGCTGAAGGCGGCCGGCGCGGTCATCCTCGGCAAGACCAACGTCCCCGTCGGGCTTGCCGATCACCAGTCGGTCAACCCGGTCTATGGCCGGACTCTCCATCCGCGCGACCCCCGCCGCTCACCGGGCGGCTCGTCGGGCGGTGCCGCCGCGGCGGTGGCGAGCGGAATGGTGCCGCTGGAGCTCGGCTCGGACATTGGCGGCTCCATCCGGGTCCCGGCCGCCTTCAACGGCATCTGGGGGCACAAGCCGACCTATGGCGCGCTCGATCCCGACGGCCACAATTTCCCGGGTACGGACGGCGCGCCGGTGGCGATGGCCGTGATCGGTCCGCTGGCGCGCAGCCCGGACGATCTCGTGCTCGCCCTCGACCTCCTCGCCGAGCGGCCGCTCGAGCGCGCCGATGGGGGCGGCCCGGCCGGGTGGCGCATCCTTTTGCTCTCGTCCCATCCCTTCGCCGCGATCGCCGCGCCCGTCGCTGCGGCGCTGGAGAGGGTCGGCGAGGCGCTCGCCATCGCGGGGGCGCGGGTCGACCGGCAGAGCCCGGTGCTTCCCGACCTTTCGGCCGAATTCGGCCAGTATATGCCGCTGCTGATGACCGCTTTGAGCGGCGGGATGCCGATGGACGGCAGTCCGCCCCCGACGCTCAGGGACTGGTTCGGCCTGCTCGACGCGCAGCAAAGGTCGGTGCGCGCCTGGCGGCGGCTGTTCGCCGATTATGACGCGGTGATTGCGCCCGCTTTCGGAGTCACCGCTTACCCGCACGACGACACGCTGATCACCGAGCGCATGCTCGACGTCGACGGCCAGTCGGTCCGCTACGGACTGCAGGTCGCCTTTCCCGCGCTCGCAACCTTCCCGATGCTGCCGGCGACCGCCGTTCCCGTCGGCGAGGATCCGGACGGGCTGCCGATCGGCGTGCAGGTGATCACCGCTCACTGGCGCGACCATCAGGCGATCGCAATCGCGCGCGCGGTCCACGGGCTGATGCGGGAATGAGGGTGACCGCCGCCGCTTTGCTCTTGCTGCTCGCCGCTTGCGCCCGAGCGCCCGCTTACGATCCGGCCGCCGAGGAACGGGCGATCCGGCAGGTGATCACCGACATGGAGGCGGCGTGGAACCGGGGCGATTTCCGCGGCTACATGCAGGGCTTCAGGAACCCCGACGTGATTTTCGTCTCGCGCGGCCGGTTCCAGCGCGACTGGCAGGGCACGCTCGACCATTATGTCCGCGATTATGGCGGCGACCCGGCGCGGCGCGGGCGGCTGCATTTCTTCGACATCAGGGTCGAGATGCTGGGGCCGGGCGCCGCGCAACTGATCAGCCGCTACCGGCTGGAGGGGGGCGGGCAGCCGCAGGACGGGATCAACACGCGGCTGATGCGCAAAGTGGACGGCCGCTGGGTGATCGCGCTGAATCATGTCAGCTCGCGCGAGGTCGCGGAGCCGGCGACGGGTTCAAACGTTCAGGGGCAACGCTAGCGTCTCTTCGCCCCAAAGGAGCGCGCCATGGCAACCGCCTCCCAGGCCACGCCCCAGTATGACGTCCTTCTGCGCTACACCAATGGCGCGATCCTTCTGCACTGGCTGACCGCGCTGCTGGTGCTCGCCCAGGTCGTAATCGGCGTTCTCTTCAAGAACCTGCCGCGCGGGCCGCTCCATTCGGAGCTGTTCCTCTGGCACAAGACGCTTGGCGCGACGATCCTGCTGCTCGCGATCGTCCGGCTGATCTGGCGCCTGACCCACACCCCGCCGCCCTTTCCGGAGGAGCTGCCGCAATGGGAGCGGGCCGCTTCGGCCTGGACCCATCGCGCCTTTTACGCCCTGCTCATCCTGCTGCCGCTGACCGGGCTCCTGGCGGTCTCCGACCACGCCACGGCGGGCTTCACCCCGCTCAAGTTCGGCCTCGCCATTCCGGTCTTTCCAGGCATTTCGGAAGCGATGGGCGAGATGTCCGGCGACGTCCATATCGCGCTGGTGGTCATCACCGTGCTGCTGCTCGTTCTCCATGTCGGGGCGGCGCTGAGGAACCAGCTCCAGCACAAGCGCGTGGCGGGGCGGATGCCGCCGTTCCGGGCGCCGCCGGGCACCGAGGTGGAGGAGGATGAGGGCTAGTTCTCCGTCCGCCGCAGCAAATCGATCAGCTCGTCCTTCCAGAACCGCGCCCAGGTGTGCGTGCCGTGCCCCCGCGTCTCGGCGCTGCGCGGGATGAGGACGTAGCGGACGCTGGGCATGCGGCGGGCGGCGGGCTCGGCGATCCCATATTCGGGCGGGTTGATGAAATCGTCGGCGCTGTTGACCCAGGTGATCGGCGCTCGGATGCGCTCGAGATTCGGCAGCGGATTGTAGTTCCGGCTCGCCTCGAGCTGGTAGATCAGATCGTTGGCGTCGCGGGTGGCGATGTCGCGCTCGACCCGGCCGGCAAGGTAAGCGTCGGCGGCGTCGCGGGTCGGATATTCGTGCTGCAGCCAGAGCGGCGCCATGCCGGCGATCTGCAGCACGCTGGTCGCCACCCGGAGGGCCATGACGGGCTCGCTGGTGTAATTGCCCTCCTGCCAGGCGGGATCGGCGCGGATGCCCTGGACGGCGAGCTGGCGCCACATCCGGTTGTGTCCGGCGATCTGCGTCGGCAGGCAGGCCATGGGCATCATCGCGCGGGCGGCATCCGGGAAGGTCTCCGCCCAGACGAAGATGTGCATGCAGCCCATGGACGTGCCCATGATGAGGCGCGGGTGGGTGATGCCGAGGCGCGCGAGCAACGCGTGCTGCGCCCCGACCATGTCGTCATAATCGTAATGCGGGAAATGCATGCGCAGGCCGTCGCTCGGCTTGGACGAGCGGCCATGGCCGATGCCGTCGGGGAGGATGACGTAGTAACGCGTCACGTCGAGCGGCTGGCCCGGGCCGTATAACTGGTCCGCGAATTGCGGGACGACGAACTGGCGGCCGGAGCCGCCGGTGCCGTGCAGGACCATCACCGCATTGTCGATCTCGCCCGCCGCGTTGCGATGCGGGGTGCCGAGCGTCGCATAATGGAGGCGCAGCGCTGGCAGGGTCTCGCCCGAGCGGAAATGGAAATCCGGGAGGGTGACCTCGCCCTCGGTGAGCCGCGCGGCCCAGGGGCTGGCCGGCGGCTGCGCGGCGACGGGCGCCGCCGCGAGCAGGCCGGCAAGGATGAGGAGAAGGCGCTTCATCGGCCGCTCAGCGCGCCTTGCTCG
>SMEU01000016.1_pt1 | contig 16014 bp, 16 predicted proteins | sample 2456051 | NCBI WGS metagenome assembly SMEU01 (sample SAMN10132600, study PRJNA489261) | soil metagenome | isolation source: day120 un-amended silt loam soil | place: USA | collected 2015-05-01
CGATGGTCGCGACGCCGTCGAAATGGCCGGGACGCGCAGCGCCGTCCAGCCCTTCGGCGGCCGAGCCCGCCTTCACCGTCGCCTCGGCCCCGTCCGGATACATGGTCTCGACGTCCGGTGCCCAGAGGATCTCGACCCCGGCGGCGTCGAGCAGCGCCGCATCGGTCGCCTCGCGCCGCGGATAGACGGAAAGATCCTCGTTCGCGGCAAACTGGGTCGGGTTGACGAAGATCGAGACGACGACGTGGCTGGCCCGAAGCTTCGCCTCGGCGACCAGGGCCATATGGCCCTCGTGCAGCGCCCCCATGGTCGGGACGAACGCGATTGTTGCGCCGCCCGTCCCGGACGCCGCGCCGGGATCCGCCTTCAGGGCGTCGATCTCGCGCTTCAGCGCGTCGGCGTCACGGATGATTTGCACCGCCTCAAGGGCTCCGATAGAGGATTTGGGAAAGGCGGGTCCCTAGCGGCTCGCGGGCGATGAAATCAAGTATCCGAGGTTAAGCTTTCATGGCTGGCAGCGCGCCGCACTTCATCACCTTCGCGAACGAGAAGGGCGGCACCGGCAAGTCGACGACCGCCGTCCATGCCGCGGTGGCGCTCGCGGCGCAGGGCCGGACCGTCGCCGCGCTCGATCTGGACAGCCGCCAGCGCACGCTCGGCCGCTATCTCGACAACCGCCTCGCCACCGTCCGCCGGCTCGGGCTGGAGCTGCCCATGCCGGCGCACGACACCTTCGATCCGGACAAAGGCGAAAGCCTGGACTCGGCGCTTGAGCGGGTCGCCGAGGGCGTGGATTTCGTGATCATCGACACCCCAGGCCGCGACGATCCCCATGCGCGCCAGGCGATCGTCCGCGCCGACACCCTGGTCACGCCGATCAACGACAGCTTCGTCGATCTCGACCTGATCGGCGAGGTCGATGCGGAGACCTATAGGGTGCGCCGGCCGAGCTTCTATGCGGAGCTGGTCTGGAACAGCCGGACCCAGCGCGCCAAGGCCCATGGCGCCAGCGTCGACTGGGTCGTGCTGAGGAACCGAATGCAGCATATCGAGGCGCGCAACATGCGCCGGGTCGGCGAGGCGATGAACGAGCTGTCGCGCCGGGTCGGCTTCCGGATCATCCCCGGGCTCGGCGAGCGGGTCATCTACCGCGAGCTCTTTCCCAAGGGCCTCACCCTGCTCGACCTGCAGGCGATCGGCGAGGTCGGCCTCGCCCATATCGCGGCGCGGCAGGAGCTTCGCGAGATGATCGCGGGCTTCGCTTTGCCCGAGCCGGGCGCGGCGCCGCTGCGCTCGGCGGCAATGGCGGGCTGAGGGGGCGGGCCGGGATGGGTTTCCTCCTCAAATTGCTCATCGCCCTGGTGGTCGCGGGCATGATCTACAGCTGGTTCCGGCGCGGCCTGGTGTCTGGAAGCGGGATGCGGCCGGCCGAGGCCCGCGAGCTGCTGAACATCCATGTCGGCGCGACCGCCGATGAGATCCGCGCGGCGCATCGCCGGATGATGGCCCGGGTCCACCCCGATGCGGGCGGCTCGGCCGGCCTGGCGACCCGGGTCAATGCCGCGCGCGACACCCTGATCGCCGAGCTGAAGCGCCGGGCCTGAACGGAGTTAGTCGTGAGTCACCAGTTCAACCCGACCTCGCTGCGCGAATATGACATTCGCGGCGTGATCGGAAAAACCCTCGGGCCCGACGATGCTTATGCAGTCGGGCGCAGCTTCGGCACGCTGCTCCGGCGCGCCGGCGGCAGGAGCGTCGCGGTCGGCCGCGACGGGCGGGCCAGCTCGCCGGAGCTGCAGACGGCCCTGATCCGCGGCCTCACCGAGAGCGGCGCGGATGTGGTCCGGATCGGGCTCGGGCCGACGCCGATGCTCTATTTCGCCGAGGCCGAGCTGGCTGTGGACGGCGGCATCATGATCACCGGCAGCCACAATCCGGCCGACTATAACGGCTTCAAGATGGTGTTCTTCGGCCGCGCCTTCTTCGGCGCCGACATCAGGGGGCTCGGCGCGATGGCCGCCGCCGGGGACTGGGAGAGCGGCGAGGGCGCGGTCGGCGACGAGGTGGTGATCGACCTTTATGTCGAGCGGCTGATGCGCAATTATGACGGCGGCAGCTACCGGATCGGCTGGGACGCCGGCAACGGCGCGGCCGGGCCCGCGCTCGAGCAGTTGCTGGGCAGGCTGCCCGGCGAGCATCATGCCATCTACACCAATGTCGACAGCCGCTTCCCCAACCATCATCCCGACCCGACCGAGGAGGCCAATCTCGCTGACCTGAAGGCTTTGGTCGCGGACAAGGGGCTCGATTTCGGCATCGCCTTCGACGGCGACGGCGACCGGATCGGGGCGGTGGACGGCGAGGGCCGCGTGGTCTGGGGCGACCAATTGCTCGCCATCCTTGCCGAGCCGGTGCTTGCGGACCTGCCGGGCGCGACGATCATCGCCGACGTCAAGGCGAGCCAGACGCTCTACGACCGGATCGCGGCGCTCGGCGGCAATCCGCTCATGTGGAAGACCGGCCACAGCCTGATCAAGTCGAAGATGAAGGAGACGGGCGCGCCGCTCGCCGGCGAGATGAGCGGCCATATCTTCTTCGCGCACGATTATTACGGCTTCGACGACGCCCTCTATGCGGCGGTGCGGCTGATCCGCGCAGTGACCCAGCTCGGCGGCTCGCTGACCGCGCTGCGCTCGGCCATGCCGGACGTCGTGAACACGCCGGAAATGCGCTTCCAGGTCGACGAGAGCCGCAAGTTCGCGGTGGTCGACGAGGTGCTGGAGCGGCTCGCCGCGGACGGCGCCGAGGTGGACCGCACCGACGGCGCCCGGGTCAACACCGCGGACGGCTGGTGGCTGCTCCGCGCCTCGAACACGCAGGATGTGCTCGTCGCCCGCGCCGAGGCGAAGGACCAGGCCGGGCTCGACCGGCTCGTCGCCCAGATCGACGCGCAGCTCGCTCAGTCCGGGGTCGAGCGCGGCCCGCAGGCGGCGCACTGATGCCGCGCCTCGCTCTCGAGCCGCTGATCTTCTGTATCTGCTGGGTGCTGCTCGCCGTCGTCGCGTCCGTGCTCGGCAGCACCTGGGCCGGCGTCGCGGTCGCTCTTGGCCTGCTGCTGATCCTGATGCCGACCAGCGCCCTGATCCTCACCCGCTACGAGGACGAGAAGCTCGAACGGCAGGTGCGCTGGGGAATCCTCGCCATCGCCGCCCTGCTGCTGGCGGTCTGGCTGCGCAGCTGACGCAAGGGCGTCCGGTCCATCATGCCGGACCGATCCGGCGTCCACCTTTCTTACGGCCGAGGTTCAGGATGGATCCCGGATCAAGTCCGGGATGACGTGACCGTGCCTAATCGTCCTCGTCTTCATAGCCGACCAGGTTCAGCTCGCGGGCCTTGATCTGGCGGGTCATGCACCAGTGCTTCAGCGCCTCTTCCCGGCCGTGGGTGATCCAGACCTCGCGCGGGGCGAGCTCGCTGATCGTCATGGTGAGCTCGTCCCAGTCGGCATGGTCGGAGACGATCAGCGGCATCTCGACCAGCTGCTGGCGGGCGCGCTGGCGGACGCGCATCCAGCCTGACGCCATGGCGGTGATCGGGTCGGGCAGGCGCCGCGACCAGCGGTCGTTGAGCGCACCGGGCGGAGCGAGGACGATATGCCCCCTGAGCTCGTCCTTGCCGACGCCGGTGGCGGGGCGGAGCACGCCGAGCGGCACGCCGAGCGACTCGTAGAGCGAGCAGAGCCGCTCGAGCGCGCCATGAATGTAGATCGGGTCATGATGGCCGCGACCGCGCAGCTCCATGATCAGGCGCTGCGCCTTGCCGAGCGCATAGGCGCCGACGAGGATGCAGCGCTCCGGATTGTCGTGCAGGCGCTGCAGCAGCCGGTCGATCTCGCCGCTGGTGGCGGGATGGCGGAAGACGGGCAGGCCGAACGTCGCCTCGGTGATGAAGATGTCACAGGGCACCGGCTCAAACGGCGCGCAGGTCGGATCGGGCCGGCGCTTGTAGTCGCCCGAGACGACGATCTTCTCGCCCGCATGTTCGAGCACGATCTGCGCCGAGCCCAGCACATGGCCGGCGGGGACGAAGCTCACGTCGACCTCGCCGACGCGGATCGTCTCGCCATAGCCGACCTCGACGCCGGGCTGCGGGCCGTAGCGGCAATCCATGATCGCCAGCGTCTCGGGCGTGGCGAACACCTTGCCGTGACCGCCCCGGGCATGGTCGGCATGGCCGTGGGTGACCAAAGCGGTCGGCCTGGGCTGCGATGGATCGATCCAGGCGTCGGCCGGCGCGACGTAGATGCCGTCCTTGAACGGCTTCACCCAGGAACCGAGACGGGCCACCCTATTTGCGGCGGCTCATCTGGGCGAAGGGGTCCGGATTGCACATCGTGTCGAGCGCTCGCGTCGTCGGATGGTAGAAGATCGTCACCACGGAACAGCCGCCGTCGTTGATCACGGGCAGGGCCCCGGGTTCGATCCAGCGTCGCGCCGGCGGATCATCGCTGAAGTCCTCGTAGATGGCGATCACGGTCCGATCGCCCAGCCATGCATAGGAGCGATGGTAGCGGGCGAGCGGCGAAGCGCCCTCCGGCAGTCGCACCTCGTGCTCGATCCGGTCCATGAGAGCGGTTTCCTCGGGCGTCGGATGCGGGACGGCCTGGGCAAGCATCGCGACGGCGAGCGTGAAGATCATCGGTCCGCTCCTTTCGAATGGCAGCCTAGGCGCATATATCGGCAGCCAGCAATCCATGATCGACGCCCTCCCCGACACCATCGCGAACTGGTTCGCCGCCAAGGGCTGGGCGCCGCGGCGGCACCAGCTGGAGATGCTGGACGCCGCGCGGGCCGGTCGGAGCGCCCTGCTGGTCGCGCCGACCGGCGCGGGCAAGACCCTGGCGGGGTTCCTGCCGACTCTGGCCGGGCTGGTCGAGCAGCCGACCGACGGTCTGCACACGCTCTATATCTCGCCGCTCAAGGCGCTGGCGGTGGACGTGCAGCGCAACCTTCTGACGCCCGTCGCCGAGATGGACCTGCCGATCAGGGTGGAGACGCGGACCGGCGACACGCCGGCCGACCGCAAGGCGCGCCAGCGCGTCCGGCCGCCGCAGATCCTGCTGACCACGCCGGAGAGCCTGTCGCTGCTGCTCTCCCACGAGGATTCCTTGCTGCTCTTCCAGGGCCTGAAGACGGTGGTGGTGGACGAGATCCATGCCTTCGCCACCGGCAAGCGGGGCGACCTGCTGGCGCTTGCCCTGTCGCGGCTGCAGGCGATCGCGCCGGGCCTGCGCCGGGTCGGCCTGTCCGCCACCGTCGCCGACCCCGAGGCCTTCCAGGGCTGGCTGGCGCCGCATGGCGATGCCGGGACGGTCGCGCTGGTCCAAGGCGATCCCGGCGCCGAGCCCGAGGTCGCAATCATGCTGCCCGACGACGAGTCGATCCCCTGGGCCGGGCATAGCGGGCGCTGGGCGGCGGACAATGTGATGCGCGAGATCGAGCGGCACCGCACGACGCTCATCTTCTGCAACACGCGCAGCCTCGCCGAGCTGATCTTCCAGGACCTGTGGATGGTCAACGAGCAGCAGCTGCCGATCGGCATCCACCATGGCAGCCTCGCACTGGAGGCGCGGCGCCGGGTCGAGGCGGCGGTGGCCGAGGGCAGGCTGCGCGCCCTGGTCTGCACCGCCAGCCTCGATCTCGGCGTCGACTGGGGCGATGTCGACCTCGTCATCCAGATGGGCGCGCCCAAGGGCAGCTCGCGGCTTATGCAGCGGATCGGCCGGGCCAATCACCGGCTGGACGAGCCGAGCGAGGCGATCCTCGTCCCCGGCAACCGTTTCGAATATCTCGAGGCGCGGGCAGCGATCGACGCGGTCGAGGAGGGCGCGCTCGACGCCGAGCAGTTCCGCCCCGGCGCCCTGGACGTGCTCGCCCAGCATATCATGGCCGTCGCCTGCGCCGCCCCGTTCCGCGAGGCCGAGCTGCTCGAACAGGTGCAGAGCGCCGCGCCTTACGCGGGGCTTTCGGCCGAGCTGTTCAGCCAGGTGCTGAGCTTCATCGAGAGCGGCGGCTATGCGCTGAAAGCCTATGACAAGTTTCACCGGCTGACCCGCGATGGCGATTTGTGGCGGGTCTCGCACCCGCGCTTCATCCAGCAGCACCGGATGAATGCCGGGATCATCGTCGATGCGCCGCTCTACAACGTCCGCTTCCGCGGCGGCCGGCTGCTCGGCACGGTCGAGGACAATTTCGCCGAGACGTTGAGCCCGGGCGACACTTTCTATTTCTCCGGGCTGGTGCTCGAGGTCGAGCGGATCGACGGCGTCGACCTGATCGTCAAGGCGACCTCCAAATCGGCGCGGATCCCGACCTATATGGGCGCTCGGATCGCGATCTCGGCCAACCTCGCCGACCGGGTGCGGACCTTCCTGCACGACCGCGACCAGTGGCCGCGCTTCCCGGACGCGGTGCGCGAATGGCTGCGCGTGCAGGATTATCGCTCGGTGGTGCCGGCGCCGGAGCAATTGCTGGTCGAGACCTTCCCGCACGACCGGGTCCATTACATGGTCGCCTACAGCTTCGAGGGCTGGAACGCGCACCAGTCGCTCGGCATGCTGATCACGAAAAGGATGGAGACTGCCGGGATGAAGCCGCTCGGCTTCGTCGCCAACGATTATGCGCTCGCCTGCTACGGGCTGGAGCCGTTCACCGATCCGGCGCCGCTCTTCTCCCGCGACATATTGGAGAAGGAGTTCGTCGACTGGGTCGAGAGTTCGCATTTGCTGAAGCGGGCGTTTCGCGAGGTGGCGGTGATCGGCGGGCTGGTCGAGCGCCATCACCCCGGCAAGCGCAAGACCGGCAAGCAGGTCACCTTCTCGACGGACCTGATCTACGACGTGCTGCGCCGCTACGAACCCGACCATCTGCTGCTCAAGGCTGCCTGGGCCGACGCCCGGATGAAGATGACCGACGTCGGCCGCCTCGCCAGCCTGCTCGACCGGGCGCAGGGGACGATGGTGCATGTCGAACTGGACCGGGTTTCGCCGATGGCGGTGCCGGTGCTGGTGATCATCGGCCGCGAGCGGACCGCGCAGGGGACGGTCGACGACAGCCTGCTGATCGAGGCGGAGAGCCTCGCCGCGCTGGCGATGCGGGTGGACGAGGGCTAGATGAAGAAGCCGGTATGGCCGTTGAGATCGGCGAGCGTCGCGCCGGACAGGGCGAAGACATAATCCTCGCCTTCCTGGTAGCCGGCAATGCCGTTCGCATCGACGACCAGGAAGATGTTGCCGGCCAGGTCGCCCGAATCGGGCGCATAGAAGACGGCATGGCCGGCCCCGAGCCCGGCGAGCGCGGCGCCGAGATCGGCGTTGAAGCTGCCGGTCGAGAGCGACCCGTTCTGGATTGCCGCGTCGAAGCCGGTCACACTCACCTGGAGATCGATCTTGTCGGCGGCGGCATCGAAATCGGCGAGCACGTCGTAGTCCGCGCCCGAGCTCTGGGCGGCATCATAATAAACGAAGGTGTCGCTGCCGCCGCCGCCGCTCAGCACGTCGGCGCCGCCGAGGCCGTAGAGGACGTCATTGCCGGCGCCCCCGAGGAAGACGTCACCGGCCTCGCTGCCGAAGAAGGTATAGCGCCCGTCCGTCTCGGCGCTGCCGTCGAAGATCATGTGATTGGCATGACCGAGCGGCATGGCGTTGACGATGAGCGTGCCGCCCGCGGCGATGCTGCCGTCGTCGGCGATCAGATTATAGTCGTTGCCCGCATGGGCGATGAGCTGCTCGACATAAGCCGGCACCGAAACGCCGAAGCCGGCCGAATAATCGCCGTCCAGCTCCACCGTGTCGTTCGGGCCGGCGCCCAGTTCGGGATAGTCGCCCGGACCGCCCTGCATGAGCGTCTTGTTGTGGGTGTCGATCACCAGCCCGTTCTGCGGATCGCCGAGCAGCATATAGGGCACGGACAGGTCGAGATGAGTGAAGGGGGACATCGGACCGCCGGCGAGCGACTGGTTCGAGACGACGCTGTTCAGATAGAGGCTGGCATTGCGCCCGCCATCCTCGGCGGCGAGATTGACCGCACTCTCCGCGGGCGTCGGCGTCGCGACCGGGGCGAGCGCGGTCAGATCAAGCGCCGGAATCTGCGCTGCGAAGAGATCGTGCTCGAGCGTCACCGCGGTCGCGAGACTCGGCTGGTGGAGAATGACAGAATCGGAATTCTGGTCCGGGGCGCGGGGCGTCGGCCGGTCCGGCAGCGTGTCGGGGTTGTTCAGAACATTCTGGATGCGGGCAAGAAAGCGGCCGTCGCCAATGCCTTCGCCGACGGGCCCGGTCACCATGGCCGTGCGCAGCTCGGCGATATTGGTCGGGCCGTTCGGGCCGAACAGTCTGAGCCAAAAGGGTCGCGCCACGCCGAATCCGTCCCCAAAATCCGTTATCGCACAGAGGGCTATCACAAGCTCATTGGCCCGTCCACATTGCGGAGCGGCGGCGCTGTGCCTATGGGCCGGGCATGGACGTCAGCGTCGAGATCAACTGCGAGATTTGCGGCAGCGCCAATTACAGCCTGCCCGCGGGCGAGACGGATGCGGGCGCGGTGCTGTGCAACGATTGCGGCGCGGACCAGGGCTCGCTCGGCGAGCTGAAGGCCGCCCTGCTGGAGCGCGTGGTCGAGCACAGCGCGGAGGCGCTGCGCCGGAAGGCCGAGGCCCTGCGCGGGACGATAGCGCAAGCCTGACGGATTGACGCCGGGGCGCCCGCGGCGTCAGAACGGAGCCATGCGCAAGCTCACTCTTCCCCTCGTGGCGATTCTCCTCGCCAGCCCCGTCACCGCCCAGCGTTCGCCGCGCCCGCAGCCCGCCCAGCCACGGGTGACCGCGGCCGACCGGGCCGCGCATGAGCGGATGATCGTGCTCGACACCCATCTCGACGTCGCCGAAAGGTTCGACGACGGTCGCTGGGACCTCAGCCAGCGTCACGTCTATGCGCAAGACGGCAGCCAGGTGGACCTGCCGCGGATGCGCGAGGGCGGCATGGATGGCGGCTTCTTCGTCATCTACACCGCGCAGGGGCCGCTGACCGCCGAAGGCTATCGGGACGCGCGCGACCGGGCGCTGGTCCCGGCCGCCGCGATCCGCCGGGTGATCGGCGAGAACCGGGCCACGGCGAGTCTCGCCTTGACGGCCGACGACGCCGAAAGGGCGGCGCGCGAGGGGCGGCGCTTCTTCTTCATCTCCATGGAGAATGGCTGGCCGCTCGGCGAGGATCTCAGCCTGCTCACCACCTTCTACCGGCTCGGCCTGCGCCTGGCCGGGCCGGTGCACAGCCGCACCAACCAGCTCGCCGATTCGGCGACCGGCGAGGCGCGCTGGCACGGGCTCAGCCCGCTCGGCCGGCAATGGGTCGCCGAGATGAACCGGCTCGGCATCATCATCGACGGCAGTCACAGCTCCGACGCCACGCTTGACGACATGCTGCGCCTGTCGCGGGTGCCGATCATCCTTTCCCATTCCGGGCCGAAGGCGATCTTCAACCATCCGCGCAACCTCGACGACGAGCGGATGCGGCAACTGGCAGCGCATGGCGGCGTCATGTTCCTGAACTCGATTTTCATGGTTCAGCATGACGGTTCGGACGAGCGGGACCGGATCAACGAACGGCACCAGCGCTGGGCGGAGCTGACCCAGGCGGAGCGCCGCCAGCTGGTCGCCGACACCGCCGCGCTCAATCGCCTTCGACCCTACACGACCGCGGATTTCGATCTCTACATGCGCTCGATGCTGCACGCGATCCGGGTGATGGGAGTCGATCATGTCGGGCTCGGTGCCGACTGGGACGGCGGCGGCGGCGTGATCGGCATGGAGGACGTTACCGCTTTGCCCCGGATCAGCGCGCGGCTTCGGCGGGAGGGCTTTTCCGACGCGGACATCGCCAAGGTGATGGGTGGCAATCTGCTGCGCGTGATGCGCCAGGTGCAGGCCGGAGCGGCGCCGGCGCGCTAGACTCTTCCCTTTCCGGGCGCATCAGGACTAATCTGCTGCGGGGCGGGATGGTTTGCGAAGGTGTGCCAGGCGTTCCATGGACCGCGTCCCTGCCCAGCCCGACAATGCGAGACCCGCGCATATTCCAGCCGGCGCGACCGACTGGGCGCAGACGCCGTTCGGCCCGATCGAGAGCTGGCCGCAGAGCCTGCGCACCGCCGCCTCGATGGTGCTTGGCTCGACCCTGCCGATGTTCCTCGCCTGGGGGCCGGATTTCCTGCTGCTCTACAATGAGGGCTATGCCGAGATTCTCGGCGACCGCCATCCCTGCCAGGGGCGGCCGGTGCGCGAGATCTGGGCGGACGCCTGGCTTCGGATCGAGCCCAATGCGCAGCGGGCCATGGCGGGCGAGACCCTGTTCTTCGAATCGGAGCCGCGCACGCTTCGGCGGGGCGGGCGCGAGGAGACGGTCTGGCTCACTTTCTCCTACACGCCGGTGCTCGGCGAGGGCGGCGCGGCGGCGGGCGTGTTCGGCACGGTCACCGCGGTCAATCGCGACGCCGCGGCCGAGGAAAGGCTGCGCGAGAGCGAGGAGCGCTTCCGGCTGATCGCCGATTCGGCGCCGGTGCCGATCTGGGTGACCAAGCTGGACCGCACGCGCAGCTTCGTGAACCGGGCCTATGTCGACTATCTGGGGATCAGCTACGAGCAGGCGGTCCATTATGACTGGCGCTCGATCATCCATCCGGACGACCAGCCGCGGGTGCTTGCGGAATCGGCGGCGGGCGAGGCCAGCCTCGAACGGTTCGTGCTGGAGTCGCGCTTCCGCCGCGCGGACGGCGAATATCGCTGGCTGCGCTCGGTCTCGCAGCCGCGCTGGGGGCCGGGAGGCGCCCATATCGGCTTCATCGGCGTCGCCTATGACGTCACCGAATGGAAGCTGGGCACCGAGGTGCTGGAGGCGAAGGTCGCCGACCGGACGGGGGACCTGCGCTCGGCGCTCGACCGGCTGCAGGCCGAGGTCGGCGAGCGTGAGCGGGCCGAGGAGGCGCTTCGCCAGGCCCAGAAGATGGAGGCGGTGGGTCGGCTCACCGGCGGCATCGCGCACGATTTCAACAATCTGCTCACTCCGGTGATCGGCGGGCTCGAGATCATCAGCCGCTCGGTCGACGAGCCGCGGCTGAAGCGGGTCGCCGAGGCGGGGCTCGATTCGGCGCGGCGCGGCGCGAAGCTGACCTCGCAATTGCTCGCTTTCTCCCGGATCCAGCGCATCCGCATGGCCCCGGTCCGGGTCAACCGCGTGATCGAGACGATGCGGCTCATGCTCCGCCACACGATCGGCAGCGCGATCGGGATCGAGACCCGCCTGTCCGCCGGCGCCGACCGGGCGATCTGCGACGAGAACCAGCTCGAAAACGCGATCCTCAACCTCGCGATCAACGCCCGCGACGCGATGCCGGAGGGCGGCGTCCTCACCATCTCGACCGGTCTGGTGACGGAGCCGGACGGGCTGGACGTCGCGGCGGGCGATTATGTCTGCATCGGCGTCGCCGATACCGGCCAGGGCATGGCGCCGGACGTGGTCGCCCGCGCGACCGAGCCCTTCTTCTCGACCAAGCCGCTCGGCAAGGGCACCGGCCTCGGCCTCGCCCAGGTCTACGGGATCGTCCGCCAGTCGGGCGGCACGCTGCGCATCGAGAGCGAGGAGGGCGCGGGCACACTGGTCCGTCTGCTCCTGCCCCGCGCCCCGGCCGACAGCGAGGAGGAGGCCGAGGGCGCCGGTCCGGACCAGGCCGAGACCCTGCCCGCCGCCGGCGCCGCCATCTTCGTGGTCGACGACGACACGGACGTGCGGGAGTTCCTCGCCGACGCCCTGGTCAGCCTCGGCCACCGGGTGGAGATGCTGCCGGACGCCGAGGCGGCTTTGGCCGCGCTCGCCAGGGGCGCGCCGGACCTGATGCTCGTCGATTTCGCCATGCCGGGGATGAACGGGGCCGAGCTCGCCTGCGAGGCGCGGCGGCTCTATCCGGCGCTGCCCATCGTCTTCGTCACCGGTTTCGCCGAGACCGACCAGCTCGAGGGCGCGCTCGGTCCCGGCGCGCCGGTGCTTCGCAAGCCGTTCGGAATCGACGATCTCGCCGGCATGGTGACCGCCAACCTGCCCCGGTCTTGAAGGCCGAACGACCGCTCCTAGATTCGCGATGTCGGAACGCCTGCGTTCGGGTTCCGGCCTGTGAGCAGCGGGTTGGCCGTGCCGGTCCCCGCTCTCCCAATGTTGCTCAATGGAGGACATGACCATGCGTGCTTATGATTTCACCCCCTTCCGCCGCTCGACCGTCGGCTTCGACCGTCTCTTCGATTTCCTGGAGAGCGCCAGCCGCGCCGAGCCTGACAATTATCCGCCGTTCGACATCGAGAAGCTGGGCGACGACATCTACCGGATCACGGTCGCCGTGGCCGGCTTCAAGCGCGACGAGATCGACATCGTTGCCCATCAGAACATGCTGACCATCACCGGCCGGCGCAGCGAGCAGCGGGGGCGCGACGGCTCCTACCTGCACATGGGCATCGCCAACCGCGCCTTCGAGCGGCGCTTCGAGCTTGCCGATTTCGTGCGGGTGACCAGCGCCGACCTCGCGGACGGCCTGCTCACCATCGAGCTGGCGCGCGAGATCCCGGAGGCGATGAAGCCCCGCAAGATCGCCATCGGCGGCGAGGCGGCGGCGACGCTCGAGGCCAGCCCGGCGCCCGCCGAGGCGAAGGCCGCCGAGACGGCCGCGGCCTAAACCGCAGATGAACCGCTGAATTGTCCGGCGCCGCTTCGTTCCGGCGCCGGACTCTTTCGTCGCAGGATTCGTTCGCTTCGTGGGATTCCGCTCGCCGATTCACCGGTCATTTAGGAATGGGGGGCAGCAGATCAGTCCGGCGCCAACGACGCGCCCCGGTCAGGAAAGCGAAGCAAGAAGTGAACGTCCTGAAGAAGCTCCAGCATCCCGTCGCCCTGGTCGTCCAGGGTTTCCTCGTGGGCGGTGTGCTTTTCTGGACCACACAGGGCCAGGCGACCCAGGCCGCGCCGCTCGCGCCGGCACCCATCGCCGTTCACGTCACCGCCGACTGACGCCTTGAACCGGGCCGCGCCACCGCTCTATAGCGGGGCATGGTTCGCTTTTCGTTCTGTGGCAAGGAACTGATGGCGCTGCCGCAGGGCGCGCTGTTCTGGCCCGCGCGTCGCGCCCTGCTCGTCGCCGACCTCCATCTCGAGAAAGCGAGCTGGTTCGCCAAGAGCGGGCAGATGCTTCCGCCCTATGACAGCATCGCCACGCTCGCCGATCTCACCGCCATCGTCGCCGCGACCGGGGCGGCGGAAATCTGGTGCCTGGGCGACAGCTTCCACGACAGCGCCGGCTGCGACCGGCTGCCCGCCGAGGCGCGCGCCTTGCTGACCGGGCTCACCGCCGACACGCGCTGGACCTGGATCACCGGCAATCACGATCCGGGGATCGCCGATCATTGCGGGGGCGAGATCGTCGAGGAGGCGGAGGTGGACGGCCTTCTTCTCCGCCACGAGGCCGAGCCGGCCGAGACCCGCCCGGAGCTGTCCGGCCATTTCCATCCGAAGCTGCGCATCCACCTGCGCGGCCGCCTCGTCTCGCGCCGCTGCTTCGTCGCGACGACCAGCAAATTGATCCTCCCCGCCTTCGGCGCGCTGACCGGCGGGCTCGACGCGCATCATCCGGAGATCGTCCGCGCCGTGGGGGAGGGCGCCCAGGCATTGGTGCCGGTGCAGGACCGGCTGCTCCGCTTCCCGATCGCCGCCTAGGATCGACGTGGCGCCGGCTTCCGCCAACGGCCGCCGGACCCGCAGCTTCGAGCGACATGATCCCGGCTACGAGGCGGCACGGGCCGGCGCCTGCTGGAACGCCCGGCTGCCCGAGCGCTATCCCGACATCATCGTCCAGGCGACCGACGTCGAGGGCGTGGTCGACGCGGTCGCGCTCGCCAGGGCGAAGGGCTGGAAGATCGGCATCCGCTCGGGCGGGCACAGCTGGGCGGCCAGTCACCTGCGCGACGGCGGCATGCTGCTCGACGTCTCGCGCCTCGCCTCGGTCACGATCGATCCGGAGGGGATGTGCGCCCGCGCCGGCCCCGGCTGCACGGGCGACGAGCTCGACCGGCAGCTGGCGCGGCGGCGGCTGTTCTTTCCGAGGGGCCATTGCCGCGGGATCGGGCTGGGCGGCTATCTCCTGCAGGGCGGTTTCGGCTGGAACAGCCGGGCCGTCGGCCTGGCCTGCGAGAATGTGACGGGCATCGACTATGTCGGCGCCGACGGCGTGCTTCGCCACGCCAGCGCGACCGGGAACGAGGAGATGTTCTGGGCAGCGCGCGGTGCCGGCCCGGGCTTTTTCGGAGTCGTCACCAACTTCCACCTGAAGCTTCATCCCCGGCCGGCGGCGATCGGGCTCAAGCTTGCCTGCTACCCGATGGCCCGGCTCGAGGCCTTGTTCCGCTGGGCCGATCGGGTGGCGGCCGAGGTCCCGCGCTCGGTCGAGCTGATGCTGGCGGTTTCGCGAAAGCTGCCTTTCCTGGCCGGCCCCGGCATTGCCGTGGTCGCACCGGTCTTCGCCGACACGCTGGGCGCGGCGCGGCGGGATCTGGCGTTCATGAAGTCGCGGCCCGGCGGCGCGCGGCTGGCGACTCCGTTCATCCCGATGCGGCTCTCCTGGATGACCCGGGCGGTGATGGGCCATTATCCCGACCGGCATCGCTACGCCGTCGACAATATGTGGACGGGCGCACCGGTCGACGCGCTGCTGCCCGGCCTCGGCAGGATCGCCGCCACCTTGCCCACGCGGCTGTCGCACATGCTCTGGATGAACTGGTCGCCGCAGCCGTCGCGGCCCGACATGGCCTATTCGCTCGACGATCGATTCTATCTCGCGCTTTACGGCGTCTGGAAAGATGGGAAGGACGACGTGGCGGCGTCATCCTGGGTGGCCGACGGCCTCCGCCAGATCGAAGGCTTCGCGACCGGCCTGCAGCTGGCCGACGAGAATCTGGGGATTCGGCCGGGGAGGTTCCTGGCCGATTCGAACATGGCCCGGCTCGACTCGCTGCGCGCGCGACACGACCCGGACGGGCGCTTTCATTCCTACATGGGCCGGGTGCAGGCGGCGGTCACGCCGTCCGGAAGGTGAGCGCCGCGCCGTTCATGCAGTAGCGCAGGCCCGTCGGCCGCGGCCCGTCGTTGAAGACATGGCCGAGATGGCCGCCGCAGCGGGCGCAGAGGATTTCGGTGCGGCGCATGCCGAGGCTGTCGTCCGCCCGCTCCACCACCGCGCCCCGCAAGGGGCGCCAGAAGCTCGGCCAGCCCGTGCCGCTGTCGAACTTGGTCGCCGAAGAATAAAGCGGATTGGCGCAGCCGGCGCAGGAAAAGGTGCCGCGGCGATGCTCATGGTCGAGCGGGCTGGTGCCGGCCCGCTCGGTCTCGCCGAGACGAAGCACGCGATATTGCATGTCGGTCAGCCGCGCCCGCCACTGGGCGTCGGTCAGTCGATAGGGAAAGCGGCCGGGCGCCGGCGGAGTCGCATCGGCGCCGCGTTCGAACGGGAAGGTGACGGCCACGCCGACCACCATCGCGGCGCCACCGAAGGCCAGAAAAGCGCGTCTGTCCAGATGCATAACGCCTCTATGCGGTCCGCGACCTTAACCGGGCCGGAACGAGGCCCCGCACCGCATTGCCGAGCAGGAAGCCGCCGGCGAGATCGGCCGGCCGGAGCTCGCCTTCCGCGGCCCTGCCCTCGTCGAGCAGCCGCGCGCGAAGCACGCCCGGCAGCAGCCCGCGCGCGAGCGGCGGAGTCACCAGCCTGCCGCCGCGCTCGACGAACAGGCTGGTGAAGCTGCCCTCGGTCAGGAAGCCGTCGGCATCCTGGAAGACCACCTCGAAGGCGCCGGATGCCGCCCGCGCCTCGTCGTAGAAAGCGCGGTCGCTGGTCTTGTGGCGCAGCCGGAAATCGTCGCTGTCGACCGGGA
>SMEU01000026.1_pt1 | contig 15994 bp, 10 predicted proteins | sample 2456051 | NCBI WGS metagenome assembly SMEU01 (sample SAMN10132600, study PRJNA489261) | soil metagenome | isolation source: day120 un-amended silt loam soil | place: USA | collected 2015-05-01
GCGCTCGATCAGCCGCGCCGCGGCGGCCTCGTCGCCGCCGCTGAGGACGATGGAGAAGAGCCCGGTCGCCCCGCTGAAGTCGCGCACGAAGAGATCGTGGCCCGGGCAGGAGGGCAAGGCCGGGTGGAGCACGCGGGCGACCTGCTCCTGCTGCGCCAGCCAATGCGCGACCCTGAGGCCGCTCTCCTGGTGCCGGGCGAGGCGGACGCCGAGCGTGCGCAGGCCGCGGAGCGCCAGCCAGGCCTCGTCCGGCCCGGCGGTCTGGCCGAGCACCCGGCGGGTCTTCTCCAGCCGCCTCGCATAAGGCTCGGTCACGGTCACCGAGCCCAGCATCAGATCGGCATGGCCGCCAATATATTTGGTGCAGGCGAGGATCGAGACGTCGACGCCAAGCTCGATCGCCGGGAGGTAGAGCGGCGTCGCCCAGGTATTGTCGATGAGCGTGGTCACCCCGCGCGCTTTCGCCGCGGCGCAGATGGCGGGGATGTCCTGCACCTCGAACGTGCAGGTGCCAGGGCTTTCGAGGAAGATCGCGCGGGTCTTCTCGCCGATCAGCTCCGCGATGCCGGCGCCGATCATCGGATCGTAATAATGCGTCGTGACTCCGAAGCGCTTCAGCACGCTCTCGCAGAGCGCGCGGGTCGGTCCGTAGGCGGTGTCGACCATCAGCAACTCGTCGCCGGCCGAGAGCACGCTGAGCAACGCCCCGGCGACGGCCGCGGAACCCGAGGGATAGAGCCGGGTCAAAGCCGCCCCCTCCTCCAGCCCGGTGATCGCCTCGCACAAAGCCCAGGTGGTCGGCGTGCCGTTGCGGCCGTAATGGAGCGTGCCGTCGCGCACCGGCTCCGCCGCCTCCATCTCGGCGATGCTGTCGAAGAGAATGGTCGAGGCGCGCCAGACCGCCGGATTGACGATCCCCTGGGTCCATTCGCTGCGCCGGCCGGCGGCGACCAGCTTCGTGTCCGGCTTCACGTCGTTGCGCCTGCTCATGCCGGTCCCTGTGCCTTGGGCGTGTCGGGGTCGCTCCCCCATTCGCTCCAGCTGCCGTCATAGAGGGCGAGGTCGGCTTTGCCGAGCAGATGCGCGCCGAACAGGATGACGCAGGCGGTGACGCCCGAGCCGCAGGTGGCGACGAGCGGCCTGGCGAGGTCCACGCCGGCGGCGGCGAAGGCGGCCTCGAGCTCGGCGCCCGTCCTGAATGTGTTGTCGGTGTGGAAGAAGTCGCTCTGGGGCAGGCTGCGGGAGCCGGGGATATGGCCGGCGGCGAGGCCGGGACGCGGCTCGGGGACGTCGCCCCGGAAACGCTCGGCGGGGCGGGCGTCGGCGATGACGCTGTCGCCGGCGAGCAGAGCCGAGACGCCTGCCTTGTCGACCAGCGGGCCGGGGCGCGGGTGCGGGGTGAAATGGCCGGGGCGCGGGGCAGGCGCACCGCTTTCCGTCGGGCGGCGCTCGGCGATCCATTTGAGGAAGCCGCCATTGAGGATGGCGACGTCGCGGGCGCCGAAGCTCCTCAGCATGTACCAGGCGCGGGCGCTCGTGTGCAGCGGGCTGTTGTCGTAGACAATGATCCGGTCGTGATCGCCGAGGCCCAGCGCGCGCATCCGGCTGGCGAAGAGCGCGGCGGGCGGCCAGGCGTGGGGGAATATGCCGGCCGGGTCGGAGACCTCCTCCAGATCGAAGAACATGGCGCCGGGGATGTGGGCCGCCTCATATTCCGCGCGGGCGTCGCGGCCCGAGCCGGACAGGAACCACGTCGCGTCGAGGATGCGCAGGTCCCGGGCGCCGAGCTCGCCCGCCAGCCAGTCGGTCGAGACCAGCGCCTCCATCGCCTCAGAGAATCCCGGGAAAGGCGCCGCCGTCGATCAGCAGGCTCTGGCCGGTGATGTAGCCCGCTTGGGCGGAGCAGAGGAAGGCGCAGGCGGCGCCGAATTCATGAGGCGCGCCGAGCCGCTTCGCGGGGATGCCGCGCTCGCGATCGGCGAGGATCTCGGCGGGGTCGCGGCCGGTCTGCTTCGCCGCCGCGGCGACGAAGGAGGCGATGCGGTCGGTGTCGAAGGCGCCGGGCAGCAGGTGGTTGATCGTGACATTGGCATGGACGACCTGGCGCGCCACTCCGGCGAGGAAGCCGGTGAGCCCGGCGCGGGCGCCGCTGGACAGGTCGAGCCCCGCGAGCGGCATCTTCACCGAGCCCGAGGTGATGTTGACGATCCGGCCGAAGCGCCGCTCGACCATCCCGTCGATCACCGCCTGGATGAGCTGGATCGGCGCGATCATGTTCGCCTCGAGCCCCGCCAGCATCCCGTCATGGTCGACCTTGCGGAAGTCGCGCGGCGGCGGCCCGCCATTGTTGTTGACGAGGATGTCGACCTGATCGAACGCGGCCAGCAAGGCGGCCCGGCCCTCGGGCGTCGACATGTCGCCGGCGATCCCGATCACTTCCGCGCCCGTCTCCTCCGCGATCTCCTTGCGGACCCTGTAGAGCACCTCCGGATCGCGGCCGTTGATCGCGACGCGGGCGCCGGCATGGGCCAGTTCCACCGCGCAGGCCCGGCCAAGCCCCTTGCTGGAGGCACAGACGATCGCGTCCCTGCCCGCAATGCCGAGGTCCATCAGCCGCTCACCCTTTCCAGCACGCCCAAACGCGCGAGCACGTCCAGATATTCCGCCACCTCTTCAACGGGCACGGCGCCGAGTGCGCCGGTGAGCTCGTCCCTGATCTCGCCGACGCTGCGATGCCCGTCGACCAGGTTCAGCGCCTCATAGCCATAGCTGGCAACCTCGCCGTCCGGGTCGCGCGACAGCAGCCGTGGCCGGGTCAGCCCGGCACGGACGAGCCGGTCGTCGAACCAGCTGTAGCCAAAGCCGGTCATCGGCCCCTGATTCAGGATGCGGCGATAGACCGGCCCTGACGGAGCGGCCGGCGCGACGCCCTGCAGCACGGGATTCAGCCAGAAACGATTGGTCGGGATGGTCCCAAACCGGGCCATAGACTGGACCACCGCCTGCTCGGAGGCCCGATAGTGCCGCCACGGAGCGAGCATTTCCGCCTGGCTCGCCCCGGCGGCACGCAACGCCTCCTCCCGGCGCATCGCCTGCGCGGCGCGATCCAGCGACCCCGCCTGCACGGCGCCCATGATGCCCGGCGACGTGGCTCGCGATGGAAAGTTGGCGAGATACCAGCCCGAGGCCGCGGCAATGAAGATCGCGCGCCTGAGCTTGGTCGGATCGAGATTGGAGGGCAGATCGCGCTGGGTGTGGATGTAGCGGTCCGGCCAGTCGGCGATGTAGATGATGGGCACGCGATAGCTGCCCTCGCTCCACACCTGATGGTCGCTGCCCTCGTCGAAGCCGCCGATGATAGCCTGCAGCGCGCGCCGGTCGCCGTCGGGTTCGATCAGCGGGAAGGGCGCGGCGCCGGTATCGGCGAACAGCTCCGACTGCCCGTTCACCCAGTGCGCGAAGGTGAAGCCGACGTCGGAGACGAAGCTCGGCAGGCTCGGCGGCGAGCCGCGCACGCGCAGCACCGACTTGGTGATCTCGGTATTGCCGCCGATCATGTCGAGATGGATCGTCGCCAGCGTCCGTCGCGCGAATACAGGTTGGGCGTTGAGCAGGGCGATCGTGCCCTCCATCTCCGCCGGCCAGAGGAAGCGGATCGTCCGCTCCGGCCGGGGCAATGCGCCGCTGCGGACCAGCTGGCTCAAGGTCCGCGCCACCTCCAGCTCGCCGGCGCAGCCCGAGGCATTGTCGTTCGCGCCCGGATTGGGGTGATCGAGATGGCAGGAGAAGACGATCTCCTGGTCGCGGCGGCGGCCCGGGATGATCGCGGTCGGGATCAGATAGGCGCTCGGCTCCCGCCCGGCATCGACCGCGGCGCGGAGCCGGATCGTCTCGCCGGCGCGCAGCCGCGCCTGCCAGGCCCGCGCCCGGGCCGGGGTGACCATGAAGGCGAAGGCCGGATGCTCGGAGAAGGTCTTGAGATGGCCCCAGCGCAGCAGGGTCTCGTCGTCGCCCCACCAGGCGGTGCGCTGGTTCTGCGCCCAGGAGATGATCCCCGCCGCGCCATAGCGACCGATGGCGAGCTCCTGCACCGCCTCCGGCTGGGAGGAGGTGAGGACGAGGCGGCCGCGCACCTCCCTGCCCTGATAATCGGCCTCGCTCGTCCCCGCGCCGATGTCGACCAGATCGGCATCGGCGCGGCCGGAGACGCTGTCCTGGGCGAGGCTCAGCGGCTGATCCGCCCAGGAGGCGATCCGCTCCTGGCCCTCCCAGAGTTCGGCCGAGCGCGCATTCCAGCCGGGCCGCGAGCGTTGCGTGCCGTAGAAGATGTTGCCGTCGGCGGGCAGCGAGATGATCTCGACGCCCTCCAGGCCATAAGCCTGCAGCCGGTCGCGGATCGCCTCGGCGGCGGCGCGGAAACCGGCCGAGCCACGCATGCGGTGATTGGTCGAGAGCACCCGCACCGTCTGCATCGCCCGCGCGCCGGAGACCTCCGAAGCGATGGCGGTGCCTTGGGCGGGCGGGAGCAGAGGTGGGGCTGAGGCAGGTGCGGGCGTGGGCACGGGCTGGGCAGCGGCGCTCCCTGCCACCAGCACCATGACGATCAGCGCATTCGCCTTCATCCAGCCCTCCGTTGCGGCTGCCTCGTCATTGCGAGGAGCGGAGCGACGAAGCAATCCAAAAAGCCCCTCCGCTTCAGAAGAGGGGCTGCACAGCCGCCCTACCGGGAGAAGCGGCGGAAGAAGCTGTCGTCGTTCCAGCGCGGCCTGGCATCGGCATTGGCGACGCGCAGTGCCAGTGCGGCGATGAAATCGTGCAGTCGGATCTCGTCGTCTGCGAAGACGCGCTGCGCCGGATCGTCCTGCGGGCTGTGATAGACGTCGCGACGCCAGGCCGTCTCTGCCGCCGCCTCGGGCGTCCCCGCCGCGAAGCCGAACTTGAAGGCGAGCGCCGGAACGCCCTCCTCGATGAAGCTGTACTGGTCCGAGCGGATGAAGGAGTTGCGCTCCGGGAAGGGATCGGGCGCGACAGGCAGACCCATTCGCGCCCCGACCGCGCGCGCGTCGGCGCCCAGGCTGCTTTCGTCCGCGCCGAGGCTGATGATCGAGCGGAGCGGGAAGAGCGGCAGCGCCATGTCGTAATTGAGATCGGCGACGATCGAGGCGCGCGGCACGGTCGGGGCGCGCGCGAACCAGCGCGAGCCCAGCAGCCCTTTCTCCTCCCCGCTCAAAGCGACAAACAGGATCGAGCGGCGCGGGCGGACCCGCCGGGCATGATAGCGACCGGCAATGTCGAGCAGGGCGGCGACGCCCGCGGCATTGTCGAGCGCGCCATTGTAGATGGTGTCGCCGTTGACCGGCCGGCCGATGCCGAGGCCGTCCAGATGGGCGGTGAGCAGGACATGCTCATTGCGCAGCCGCAGGTCGCGGCCGGGCAGGCGTGCGACGACATTGCGGGTCTCCACCGTACGCGAGGTGGTAACCAGCGTTGCCGTGAAGCGCGGCGCCAGCGCGAAGCCGGCGACCGGCCGGCCGGCGCGGGCATCGGCGGAGACGGTTGCGAAATCGTGCCCCGACCCGGCGAAGAACCGCGCGGCCGATGCCGGATTCAGGATGGCGGTCATGAAGGGCGCGCGGAGCGTGCGGATCGCCGGATCGGCGGGATACATGCCGGCCGCGCTCGCAAGACGGCTCATCGCCGTCCAGGGCTGCTCGCTCTCGCCAGCTGGATTGACGGTGATGACGCCGACGGCGCCGGCGGCGAGCAATTGCCTGGCCCGGTCCGCGCGGGCGTGCGACTTGAGGGCTCCGGACAGGCCCTCCGGCCCCGGCCCGTTGATCACCAAGGCGATCTTGCCGCGCAGGTCGAGCCCGGCGAAATCGTCATGGCCCGCCTCGGGCAGATGGAAGCCGTAGCCGATGAAGACGAGCGGCGCGTCGACCCGCTCCGGGGGCGGTCCGCCCGAAACCCGGAAGAGGATGTCGCCCGGCACGGCGAGCGGCGCATTCGTCCCGTCCGTCACCAGGGCGGCGCTGGAGGCGTCGGGGGTAAAGCGCCGTTCCTCGAGATGCACGGCTTGGAAGAAGGTCCCGTTCTCGCCCGCGGGCTGGAACCCCAGGGCGGCGAAGCGCTGCGCGACCAGGGCGGAGGCGCGGCGATGGCCTTCGCTGCCGGCCTCGCGGCCTTCCATATCGTCGGCGGCCAGGGTGGAGACGGTATCCCACCAGGCCCGCGCCCGTTCGGACTGCGGCGGCGGGGGCGCGGTCTGGGCGGAGGCGGCGACGCCGGCGGCGGCGAGCAGCGGGAAGAGCAGCAGGGACAGACGCATAGCCCCTCCTAGCGCCCGGCGAACCGAGCCGCTAGAGAGGCGCCCGATGGATGACCTGACTCATCTTGGCCGGACCAGCACCCTGCCCGCTTCGCCCGACGAAGCGGTGCTGGACTATGTGCCCAATCCGAGGCCGGGCGCACTCTATCTGGTCCGCTTCGCCGCGCCGGAATTCACCTCGCTCTGCCCGGTCACCGGCCAGCCCGATTTCGCGCATCTGGTGATCGATTATGCGCCCGGCGGGCAGATCGTCGAATCCAAGTCGCTGAAGCTGTTCCTCGGCGCGTTCCGCAATCATTGCGGCTTCCACGAGGATGTCACCGTCGGCATCGGCCAGCGGCTCGCCGAAGAGATGAAGCCGCTCTGGCTGCGCATCGGCGGCTACTGGTATCCGCGCGGCGGCATCCCGATCGACGTCTTCTGGCAGACCGGGGCGGCGCCGGCCGACCTCTGGGTGCCCGAGCAGGGCGTCGCCGCCTATCGCGGAAGGGGCTGAACCCTGCCCGAGGCCCCGAAGATCATCGTCCACGGCGCCGGCTCGATCGGCTGCTATGTCGGCGGGCTCTGGCTGGCGGCGGGGCTGGACGTCACCTTTCTCGGCCGGGAGAAGGTGAAGAAGGAGCTCGAAGAGCACGGTCTCGCGGTCAGCGACACGGCGGGCTTTTCGGTGAAGCTCGAGCCGGACCGGCTCCGGGTGGAGACGAAGCCGGCGGCCCTGCGCAAGGCGGACATCATCCTGCTGACCGTGAAGAGCACCGGCACCGAGGCCGCCGCGAAGGAGATCGCCCGAAGCGCCAGGGGCGGCGCCACGGTGATCAGCCTGCAGAACGGCGTCTCCAACCCGGACATCCTGCGCAAGCGCCTGCCCCGCCAGAACGTGGTGCAGGCGATGGTCCCCTATAATGTCGTTCATCTCGGTGCCGGCCGCTGGCATCGCGCCACCGCCGGCGATCTCGTCGCCGAGGACCGGGAAGTGACCCGGGACCTGTCGGCGCGGATCGGTGACCGGCCGGGCCGCCTGCTGCTTTCGACCGACATGCAAAGCGTGGCCTGGGGGAAATTGCTGTTCAATCTCAACAATGCGATCAACGCCTTGTCGGGAGAAACCTATCTCGACGAGCTGAAGCAGCGCGACTTCCGGCGCGTCTTCGCCGCCGCGATCATCGAGACGCTGGCGCTGCTCAAGAAAAAGGGGATCAGGCCGGCCAAGATCGGCAAGGTCGGCCCGGAGCTGCTGCCCCATGTGATCGGCGCGCCCGACTTCATCTTCAACAATCTGTTCCTGAAGGTGCAGAAGATCGATCCCAAGGGCCGCGGCTCGATGGCCGACGATTTCGCCGCCAACCGGCCGACCGAGATCGACTGGCTGAACGGCGAGGTGGTGCGGCTGGCGGAAGAACTGGGCGCGCGGGCCCCGGTCAACGCCGCGATCGTCGAGCTGGTCAAGCAGGCCGAGCTCGGGGTGCAGCGCACCTGGGGCGCGAAGCAGCTCTGCGACCATATTCTCGGCGGCCACCGCAAGGTGAAGGGCTTCGGCTATTGACCCTCCGCACAATCGTTTGACACCGGCACCGGCCCGGCGCATCCACCGCCCGGGCTCGATAAAAAGGCAAAGCCATGCGCCCCTTCCCCCTGCTCTCCGCCTCCCTGATCGCTTTTGCTGCCGCGGTTTCGACCGGGGCCATTGCCACTGCCCAGCCCGCCGCCCGCGCCCCGGCCGCGCCGCAGGTGCCGAGCCAGCTGCCGCGGAACGTCCGCCCGCTCCATTATACGATCGCCGCGACCCCCGACGCCCGCAATCTGCGCTTCACCGGCAGCGTCCAGATCGACATCGAGGTGCTGCAGCCGACCGACCGGATCGTGCTGAACGCGGTCGACATGACCTTCTCGCGGGTCACGCTGGACGGCGCCGGACAGGGCCGTGCAACGATGGACGAGGACGCGCAGACCGCGACCCTGCGGTTTGCGGACATGATCCGGCCGGGCCGCCATCGCCTCTCGATCGACTATAGCGGCAAGATCTATACCCAGGCCGCCGGCTTCTTCGCGCTCGACTACACCGCGGACGGCGGTCCGAAGCGCGCGCTCTTCACCCAGTTCGAGGCGCCGGACGCGCGCCGCTTCTTCCCCGGCTGGGACGAGCCCAATTTCCGCACCCCCTACGACCTGTCGGTGACCATCCCGGCCGGCCAGCAGGCGATCGGCAACATGCCGGAGGAGCGGCGGACGAGGAATGCGGACGGCACCGTGACGGTGACCTTCCGGACCACGCCGGCCATGTCGAGCTACCTGCTCTTCCTCGCGATCGGCGAGCTGGACCGGATCACGACCCGTTCGGCGGGCGTCGAGGTCGGCGTCGTCACCCGGCGCGGGGCGGGCGAGCAGGGCCGCTGGGCGCTGCAGAGCGCGGCCCGGATCCTGCCCTGGTACAACCAGTATTTCGGAACGCCCTATCCGCTGCCCAAGCTCGACAATGTCGCCGGCCCCGGCACCAGCCAGTTCTTCGGCGCGATGGAGAATTGGGGCGCGATCTTCTCGTTCGAGAATATCCTGCTCGTCGACCCGGCGATCACCACGCCGGAGCGCCAGCAGCGGATCTTCGAGGTCGCCGCGCATGAGATGGCACACCAGTGGTTCGGCGACCTCGTCACCATGGCCTGGTGGGACGATCTCTGGCTGAATGAGGGCTTCGCCTCGTGGATGGCGACCAAGGCGACGCAGGCGCTGCATCCGGAATGGGAGCCCCTGCTCGGCCGGATCGGCGGGCGCGAGCAGGCGATCCAGCTCGATTCGCTCCGCACCACCCACCCGGTCGTGCAGCACGTCACCACGGTGGAGCAGATCAGCCAAGCCTTCGACTCGATCACCTACGAGAAGGGCGAGGCGGTGATCACCATGCTCGAGGATTATGTCGGCGAGACCGCCTGGCGGGACGGCGTCCGCGCCTATATCCGCCAGCACCGGCTCGGCAACACCGTGACCGACGATCTCTGGCGCGCGGTCGAGCGGGCGGCGAATCGGCCGATCACCGCCATCGCCCACGATTTCACCTTGCGGCCGGGCGTGCCCCTGATCCGGGTGACCGGCGCCCGTTGCGTCGGCGGCCGCACCCAGGTCTCGCTGGCCCAGGGCCAGTTCAGCCGCGACAATCCGCAGGCGGCGGGGCGCTGGCGCGTGCCGGTCATCGCCGCGGCCGGCGGCGCCCCCGCGCGAACCCTGGTGCAGAACGGCGCGGCGACCAGTGCCGTGCCGGGCTGCGGCACCCTGGTCGTGAATTACGGCCAGACCGGCTATTACCGGACGCTCTATGCGGCGCCACTGCTCGCCGCGATCACCCGCAATTATGCGCGGCTCAGGCCGCTCGACCAGATCGGGCTGCTCGCCGACAACTGGTCGCTGGGCCTCGCCGGCTATCAGGATGCGGACCTGGCGCTGAACCTCGTCCGGGCGGCGCCGGAGAACGGCAATCCGCGGCTGCTGACCCGGATGGCCGGCATATTCGGCCAGATCAACGGCATGTATGCGGAGGATGGCGCGCATCGCGCCATGCTCGGCCGCTTCGCCTTCGCCAAGCTGGAGCCGGCCATGCGCCGGCTTGGCTGGACGCCGCGGCGGGGCGAGCCGGCCAATGACGCCGTGCTCAGGAACGACCTGATCGAGACGCTCGGCGAGCTTGGCCATCCGGCGACGATCGCCGAGGCCAATCGCCGGTTCGGCGCCAACGATCCGTCGGTGCAGGCGGGCCCGCTGCGCTCGACCATCCTCGGCATCGTCGCCTACAATGCCGACGAGGCGACCTGGGAACGCTTCCGGCGGATGGCGCGCGACGAGCGCAGCCCGGTGGTGCGGGTGCAGCTCTACCAGCTGCTCGGCGGCGTGAAGGACGAACGGCTGGCCCGGCGCGCGCTCGAGCTGGCGCTCACCGACGAGGTCGGCGCGACCAATGCGAGCCAGATTTTCGGCGCGGTGGCGGCCGAGCATCCCGATCTCGCCTTCGATTACGCCGTGGCGCACCGGTGCCAGGTCGAGCCGCTGGTCGACGCCTCCTCGCGTTCGCGCTTCTTCGCGCGGCTTGCCGGCGGGTCGGCCGATCCGGCGATGGTCGACAAGCTCAACGATTATGCGACGCGCTATTTGACGCCGCAGTCGCGCGGCGAGGTCGACCGCGCCATCGCCGGCATAAGCGATCGTCTCCGCGTCCGCCGCGAGCGGCTGCCGCAGATCACGCGCTGGCTGGAGGCCTGGCGGGGCGCCTGATCAGGCCGTCGGCGAAGCCGCCGCGGCGCGCGCGTTGCGGCGGTAGAGCCAGAGGGTCAGCAGGGCGAATATGAGGGTCCCGCCGCCCACCGCCCACGGGCGGAAGTCCGGGCCGATGAACGGCAAAGCCAGCGGCGAGGCATTGTCGCTCGCCACGACAATGCCGGCGAGCAGCACGCCGAACAGGCTCTCGCCGACGATCAGCCCGGTCGCCGCCAGGACGCCGATCCGGCGATGCATTTCGGGATCGCGGGCGCGGTGGGCCTGCCGATCATAGAGCCAGCCGATGACGGCGCCGACCACCACCATCAGGGACGTCGACATGGGCAGATAGATGGCGATGCCGACGCCGAGCGGCGGCAGGCGGAACTTCCTTGCGATGCGGAGCGACTCGTCCAGGGCGACCAGGGCGATGCCGAGCATCACCCCATAGCCGATCATCGGCCAGTCCAGCCCCTCGCCGAGCACACCCCGCGCCAGGGTCGAGATCAGGGCCGCCTGCGGGGCGCCGAGAGCCTCGGGGCCGGCGCCCTCGACACCGGCAAAACCATAGGCGCTGTTGAGCAGATCGAGCACGGGCGGGATGATCAGCGCGCCGAACAGGACGCCGAACAACAGCGCCACCTGCTGCCGCCACGGCGTCGCCCCGACCAGCTGGCCCGTCTTCAGATCCTGCAGATTGTCATTCGAGATGGTGGCCACACCAAAGACTATTCCGGTGACGATCAGCGCATAGGCAACCAGAGGCGTGCTGTTCCCGCCCTGGCCGAGCACGGCGACCAGCAGCAGCGAGATGCCGAGCACGGAGAGGATGCCGACGCCTGAAACGGGGCTGTTCGAGGCCCCGATCAGGCCGGCCATATAGCCGCAGACGGCGGCGATGAACGCGCCCATGACGAGCACGAACAGCACGCTGCCGCCGATCACGAGGGCGCCATTGGCGCCGGCGGCGTCGCCGAGCTCGTTGGTGAGCAGGATCGCGATCGGGACCAGGGCCGCGAGCGAGGCCAGTGCGACCACCCCGATCGGAAGATCCCGCTCGTGGAGCGGCAGCAGATCGCCCTGGCCTGCCTTGCGGGCACGCGACGCGGCAAGCGCCGATTTCAGCCCCTTGATGATTGGCCCGATCACCGTGAGCAGCGTCCAGACCGCGGCGACGCCGATCACGCCGGCGCCGAGCAGGCGAACCTTGTGGAGCCATACGTCGCCGGCGAGTTGCTCGGCGCCCATGGTCAGCGCGTCCGGCGAGATAGCGCTCAGCCAGGGAACGGCGATCCCCCAGGCGATGATGAGGCCGACGGCCATGGCGATGCCGACGGAAAGGCCGATCAGATGCCCGGCGCCGAGCAAGGCAAACTGGAAGCCGGGGTTGATCCCGGTGACTGCGGCTGCGCCGACCTTGAAATAGGTCGCGGCATCGGCCGCCGCTAGCTTGAGCGCGGTGAGCAGGGCGAAGCCACCCGACACTGCCGACCCAGCAAGGATCGCCTTCAGGCCCCTGCCGCTGTCGGCCTCACCGGTTCGCGACGCTTCGCCGACCTTCAGCACCTCGGCCGCGGCCACGCCTTCCGGATAGGGCAGGGGGGAATCGTTGACGAGCGCCCGGCGCAGCGGGACCGAGAGCAGCACGCCGAGCGCGCCGCCGAGACCGGTGATCAGCGCCGTCGTCCAGTAGGGAAAGCCATGCCACCAGCCGATCATGACGAGGCCGGGCAGGACGAAGCAGATCGCCGCCAGCGTGCCCGCTGCCGAGGCGACGGTCTGCACGATATTGTTCTCGAGGATGTTCGATCCTCGGAACATCCTCAGCACCGCCATGGAGATCACGGCGGCCGGGATCGAGGTAGCGAAGGTCAGGCCGACCTTGAGACCGAGATAGACGTTGGCGGCGGTGAAGACGAGCGTGATCACGCCGCCGAGGATGACGGCCCGGAAGGTAAGCTCCTTCAGCGAGGAGCCGCTCTGGGTGCCCACCCCGGCGGCGTCGCTCACGGCCTGCGCGGCGTTGCCGGCGCCGGTGTCGGCGTTGCCGACGGCCGGTTCAGCTCGACGCCCACATAGGCGGGCGGGCCGTTGCCGCGCTTGACGAGCAGCAGCACGGTGCCGCGCCGCGCCCGCCGGGCCGAGTCGATCGCGGAGGCCGCAGCCTCCGGAGTCGCCACCGCCGCGTTGTCGATCGACAGGATCAGGTCGCCCGCCTGCAGCCCCTTCTGGCCGGCGTCGCTGTTCGGATCGACGGTGCCGACGACGAGGCCGCGGACGTTGGCGTCATTGATCCTGAGCTGCTGGCGCAGCGCCGGGGTCAGCGCCTCGAGCGCGAGGCCGAGCGCCGACTGGGTCGCGCGCTGGCCGGCCGACTGCGTGTCGGTCGGCTTGCTGCCGGCATCGGCATTCTCGTCCGTGTCATTATTGTCGTCGGTGCCGTTGAGCCGGGCCAGTTCCTCGTCGGACGGCCGCGAGGCGACCGCGACGTTCACCGTCTGGCGCTGGCCGTTGCGGATCAGCTCCATCGGGATCCGGGCGCCGATCGCCTGGCGCGAGACGAGATAGGCGAGCGTCGAATCCGGAGTCACCGGCTGACCGGCGACCGAGATGACGACGTCGCCCTGGCGGATGCCGGCGCGGTCGGCCGGGCCACCTGGGGTGACCGAGCGGATCAGCTCGCCGCGGTTACGGTCGATGCTGAGCGCGGCGGCAAGGCCCTCGTCCAGATTCTGGAGCGCCACGCCGATATAACCGCGCTGCACGCGCTGGCCGCGGCGGAGCTGCTCGACCACGGGGGCGATCTGCTCGGCCGGGATGGCAAAGCCGATGCCGACATTGCCGCCGGTCGGCGAGATCAGCGCGGTGTTGATGCCGATCACATTGCCCTGGATGTCGAACATCGGGCCGCCCGAATTGCCCGAATTGATCGAGGCGTCGGTCTGGATATAGCGGTCGTAGAGGCCGGCATTGATGTTGCGGTGCACGGCCGAAACGATGCCCGCGGTGACGGTGCCGCCGAGGCCGAACGGATTGCCGATCGCGATCACCCAGTCGCCGACCCGGGTGCGGGTCGAATCGCCGAAGCGGACGAAGGGCAGCGGCCCCCGCGGATTGACCTTGAGCACGGCGATGTCCGAGGCGGCGTCGCGGCCGACGACCTCGGCCTCATATTCGGTGCGGTCGGCGAGGGTGACGGTGATCTGCTCAACCACCGCGTCGGGCCTTGCCGGCGCAACCACGTGATTGTTGGTGACGACATAGCCGTCCGGCGAGATGATGAAGCCGGAGCCGAGCGAGCCGCCGCGCTGGGTGACGGTGCCGCCATTGCCGCCCTGGCCCTGGCCCTGGTTCTGCACCTCGCCGCCGAAGCGGCGGAAGAAATCCTCGAAGCCCGGCGGCAGCTGCTGCTGGCGGACGGTGATCGACTGGCGGGTGGAGATGTTGACCACGCCGACCGGATTGCTCAGGGTCGCCGCGGCACCTCCGATCAGGAGCGCGGCCGTAATCCCGTAAACGTAACGCACTTCGCTATCCTTCCTTCACCTTCGATCCGCAGCCCACCGGATCAGCCAACGCTAGATGGGGAGGCTGAATGGAATTTGAATGGCTTGTTCCATTCAGCGGCCACCGCGGAATTGACGCAGATAATCGTTGTTCGGCGACAAGATGATGCTCGTCCGGCCGCGCTGCCCGTCCTGCCGGGTGCCGAGGAACGTCGTCTGATAGGACTGCATGGCGCGGTAGAAATCATAGAATTCCGCGTCGCGGTTGAACGCCGCGGCATAGGTCGCGGCCGCCTCGGCGTCGGCGTCGGCGCGGATGATCTGCGCCTGGCGGTTGCCCTGCGCCACGATCGAGGTCGCCTCCTGCCGGCGCGCCGTGCGCATCCGCTCATAGGCGGAATCGAGCGGCGTGCCGTTGGGCAGATCGGCCCGCTTGATCCTGACGTCGATGATCTCGGCGCCATATTGCCGGGCGACCCGGTTCAGCGCGTCCCTGATATTGTCCATCATCTGGCCGCGCTCGGGGGTCAGCAGAGCGGCCGAGGGGCGCCGGCCGAACTCGTTCCTGAGCGCCGAGGCCAGGATCGGCTTCAGCTGGTTGGCGAGATTCTCCTCGGTGCGGGCCGCGATGTACATCTGCAGCGGATCGCGAATCCGGAAGCGGGCAAAGGCGTCGACCTCGAGCCGCAGCTGGTCGGTGGAGAGCACCGGCTGGTTGTCCATCTCCAGCGACTGGACGCGCTTGTCGATCCAGTGGATCTGCTCGACGAAGGGGATGCGGAAGGCGAGGCCGGCGCCGCCATAGCCATAGCCGGCGCCCGGCTGGTAGCTGTTGATCACCCGCACCGGCTCGCCGAAGCGGACGATCACCGCCTGCTTCGTCTCCGGCACGATGGAGACGGTGCTGGCGACCAGGATCAGCAGCAGGATCGCAAGCACGCCGAGCGCGATCGGGTTCCTCAGCAGCCGGGTCATCGTCCGGCCCCCGGCGCGGTCGCCGCCGGCAGCTGCCGGCCCTGGACCTGCGGCAGCGGCAGATAGGGCTGCACGCCCGGCGTCTCCACCACGGTGGTATCGGTCTGCTGCAGGATCGCTTCCATCGTCTCGTAATACATGCGCCGCCGGGTCACGTCGGGCGCGAGCCGGTACTGGGCGTAGATGCGCTCGAACTGCGCCGCCTCGCCCTGGGCCCGGGCGGTGATCTGCTGGGCATAGCCGCGCGCGGCATTGACTGCCGACTGGGCCTGCTGGGTCGCCGCCGAAACTTCGAGGAAGGCCGCATTGACCTGGCCCGGCGGTCCGGACTGGCTGATCGACACGCTCTGGATCTGCACCCCGCTATTATAGCTGTCGAGGACATGCTGCATCCGCCCTAGGACCCGCGACTCGATGTCGCTGCGGCCGGCGCCGAGCGCCTCGTCCAGGGTCACCCGCGCCACCGCTTCGCGCATCGCGCTTTCGGCGACCTCGCGGACGGTCTCGTCGGGATCGGCGAGCTGGAACAGATATTGCTCCGGCGAGCGGATGTTCCAGCGCACCGTATAGCCGAGATTGATGACGTTCTGGTCGCCGGTCAGGATCAGGTTCTCGCCGCGGCCGCCCGGAATCTGGAGATCGCGAATGCCGGCCACGTCAACCTTGGTGACGCCGCCGATTGGCCAGGGCCAGGAAAAGCCGATGCCGGGCTGCAGCGTGCCGGAATACCAGCCGAAGCTGGTGACGACGCCGCGCTCGTTCGGGCCGATGCGGTGGATCGAGGTGAAAGCGAGCCAGAGCAGGACGGCGATGATGATCCCGTAGACCAGATAGGGCCGTCCGCCGGGCAGGCCGCCGCCGAAACGGGCGCGGCTGCGGCGCAGGAATTCGTCGAGCGAGGTGACGCCGCCGCCGCCGCGGCCGCCGCGGCCGCCGCCGCCGGACT